>Ga0114966_10002182_pt1 | contig 17630 bp, 16 predicted proteins | sample M_130207_XF_Meta_FD_87029 | JGI IMG/M metagenome (GOLD analysis project Ga0114966, IMG submission 87029) | Freshwater microbial communities from Lake Montjoie, Canada to study carbon cycling - M_130207_XF_MetaG | ecosystem: Environmental > Aquatic > Freshwater > Lake | place: Lake Montjoie...
CAATGATGAATATGAGGGAGGATTTGACAAACGATTAACCATTATATGGGATTTCAATTTCACCGTGAAGTTGAACTTCTATGGATATGTTGACAATGCAACTCTCATTAAAGAAACAATACAAAATTTATATATTGATAACACACTCGCAGTTGGAACTGTGCCTGTGAACACGGAAGTTGGTACTAAAATAACAACTACAATAAGCCCAACCGACGCACTTCCCACAGATGCATACAACTATATTACTGATTTTGATACAATATATCAAGGTGAATAACCATGTCGTTAGATGAAAAATTCAATGTTGTTCCTGTTATCCCAAGTGAAGTGTTTCCTGTGGCAATTCCGAGTATAGAAGATGATGCTCAACATGCGCGTGAAACGTTACATAATTTGATAAGTAAAGGCAATGAAGCGGTGGATGGGATTTTACATATTGCCAAGAACAGTGACCATCCTCGTGCCTATGAAGTTGTGGGACAATTAATTAAAACGGTGAGTGATGTTGCCAAAGATTTACTTGAAGTTCAGAAAAGAAAGAAGGAGTTGGAAAAGATTGACGCCCCAAAGATACAAACACAGAACAACTTGTTTGTAGGGTCAACATCGGAATTACTGAAGGCAATGAAATCTCAGATTCCGACAGGGGAATCCATTGATGTAATAGCATGACGGAAAATTCATATCATGGCAATCCCAATCTTAAAACAGTAGGGCATCAACACGAATTCACAGCACAACAAATTCAAGAAATCGTGAAGTGCCAAGCAGACCCTGTGTATTTCATTGAACAATATTGTTATATCGTGTCGTTGGACAAAGGGTTGGTGAAGTTTCAATTATATGAATGTCAAAAGAAAAAAGTTAATGTCATTCTGAATAACAGAAAAGTTGTACTCATGGAAGGGCGGCAACAGGGCAAAACGGTTACTGCTGCTGCATGCATTCTATGGTATACTCTGTTTCAAGAAAATAAGACTGTGGCAATTCTTGCCAATAAAGGTAGTGCTGCTCGGGAAGTCTTGGATAGATATCAAATCATGTATGAGAACATTCCTTTGTGGATGCAACAAGGCGTGAGAACATGGAACAAGGGTAATGTGGAACTAGAGAATGGTAGTAAGGTGTTTACATCAGCAACAACAACGTCAGGTATTCGTGGTAAGTCGGTGAATTGGTTGTACATTGATGAAGCATCCATTATTCCCAACAACGTTGCTGAACAATTCTTTGCATCTGTGTATCCTACAATTTCTGCAGGTGTCACAACAAAAGTGCTTCTGACATCAACCCCGTATGGGTATAATCACTTTTGGAAGTTTTGGAATGAAGCGGAACAAGGGAAAAACGATTTTGTTCATCACTTCATTCCGTATACTGAAATTCCAGGAAGAGATGAAGCCTGGGCGGAAGAACAACTTCGAATACTTGGAGAAGTGAAGTTTAACCAAGAAGTTCTCTGTCAATTTTTGGGGTCAAGTAACACGTTGATTAATGGCAAAACATTGGGGTATATGAGTAGCCAGGACCCAGAATATCACAGTGAAATGGGATTGGATTTATATGAAAACCCGGAACTAGGAAAGAACTATATAATAACAGTAGATGTAGCGCGAGGTGTTGGGGGCGATTATTCTGCGTTCACGATTGTTGATGTGACATCAATGCCTTACAAGTTGGTGGGCAAGTTTCGTAACAACACCATTGCACCGATGCTATTCCCTGATGTGATTTTCAAGGCAGCAAAAGATTACAACAATGCCTATGTGTTAATTGAAACAAACGACATTGGTGGGCAAATCGCCGACATTTTACATAGTGAGTTGGAATATGAAAACATTCTGTCTACAATATCAGAGAATGGGAGAACGTATATTAGCCCAGGATTCAGTAAAACAACAACGTTGGGTGTAAGAACCACGAAGTCTGTGAAGCGCCAAGGATGTTTTGCCATTAAGAGTTTACTTGAGGAGAAAAAACTAAATATCTTTGATGCTGAAACCATTCACGAATTCTCCACATTCATTGAAAAGAATGGTAGTTACACAGCAGACGAAGGATATCATGACGATTTGGTCATGACAATGGTGTTGTTTGGGTGGTTGACATCCAACCAGTATTTTCAAGAACTCACAGATGTCAATGTTCGTGAGAAGATATATAAACAACAAATGCTTCAAATTGAAGATGAACTGACCCCTTTTGGTGTCATTGACACGGGAGACAAGGAAGAAGTTTGGCTTGCAGGCAATACCGTGTGGTCAACCGACCCAAAATTGCTTTGGAAAGACATTATCGGAGAGTAAAGAGTTATAAAAGTATAAATATTATAAACCTTAGAAACACACTGTTTTTTATATAAACGTTTGAAATGACAGGACAATACGGTTTTAAAAATCATTTACAGGAGAGAATAACATGGCATTTCAATTATCACCGGGTGTACTTGTTGTTGAAAAGGACCTAACGAATGTTGTGCCCGCAGTCGCCACATCAATTGGTGGCTTTGCTGGCGCATTTCAATGGGGTCCTGTTCTCGACGCAGTAACCATTAGCTCGGAATTAGAATTAGTAAAAACATTCGGTAAACCCAATACAACAACTGCTGCCAGTTTCTTTGCAGCTGCCAACTTCCTAAGCTATTCAAACAACTTAAAGGTTGTGCGTGCAGTAGGTACTGCGGCAAAGAATGCGTCAACCGTTAAGGGTGCTACTGGTACAGCATTATCAACAGTTGTCATCACGAGTACCGCTGGTGCATTTTCATGTGCAGCAGGCACATTGGTTGTCGGTGACAAAGTTGTCATCACTGGCACGCTCGGTGGAACAGGCACCATTACAGGATATGCCACAGGAACAATTTACACGGTGTCAGCAACAAATGGTACAACAACATTCACGTTGCAAACAGATGCTGGTGTAGCAATTGTGACCACAACGGGAACACCCACTGGATTAACATATACACTTGTTCATCCAGTTCTTATCAAGAATCAGTTACAATGGGAAGCCACGTATTCAGGTGGTGCAGGGACTGTTGGTCTTTTCGCTGCGAAATATCCGGGTGCATTGGGTAACTCGTTGGCAGTTTCCATGGCTGACACAGCTACATATTCGGGTTGGGCATATGAAGATGAATTTGATACAGCACCAGGAACATCAGCATTTGCAACCAATGTTGCAGGTGTTAATGATGAACTGCATATCATTGTTATCGACGAAGATGGTGTAATCACAGGAACAGCAGGCACAGTTCTTGAACGATATGCCCATGTATCAAAGGCGGTGGGTGCCAAAACAGATTCGTGCGCAAACAATTACTACGCCGATGTATTACGAGGCAGCGAATATATTTGGTGGATGGATCATCAAACAGGTGCGAATTGGGGAAGTGAGGCAGCAGGACTTACCTTCACCGCAGCATCTGCGGCAAATGCAGCTCTGTTATCTTTGACAGGGGGAACTTCCGCTGATGCACCCACAGATGTGCAACTTGAAACAGCATATGACCTTTTCGACAACGCTGATTTGATTGATGTGAACTTGTTGTTCACAGGCCCCGCTAGTTTAGCCGTGGCAAAATATGTCATTGACAATGTTGCTGAAGTTCGGCGCGATTGCATGGTGTTTTGCTCACCATCACTTGCATCAGTATATAACAACGCTGGTGACGAAGCTGATGATATCGTCGCAGAACGTGTTGCCGGAGGATTCAATGTCAGTTCATCATTTGGTGTTCTTGACTCAGGGTGGAAATATCAATATGACAAGTACAATGACACATATCGTTGGGTTGCTTTGAACTCAGATATTGCCGGATTGTGCGCTCGCACTGACAATGTTGCCGATACTTGGTTCTCACCTGGTGGATTAAATCGTGGGCAAATTAAGAATGTCGTGAAGTTGGCATGGTCACCAGACAAGACGGACCGCGATACCTTGTACAAGTCATCAATCAACCCCGTGGTATCATTCCCGGGAGAAGGAACTGTATTGTTTGGCGACAAGACATTATTGGCAAAGCCAAGTGCCTTTGATAGAATCAATGTTCGTAGATTGTTCATTGTGTTGGAAAAGGCAATCAGTCTTGCTTCAAGATATCAATTATTTGAATTCAATGATGCGTTCACACGCGCTCAATTCCGTAATCTCGTAGAACCATTCTTACGTGATGTCAAGGGCCGTCGTGGTGTATATGATTTCCGCGTCATCTGCGATGAAACAAACAACACAGGTGAAGTTATTGACCAAAATAGTTTTGTAGCTGACATTTACATTAAACCTGCTCGCTCGATTAACTTCATCACGCTGAACTTTGTGGCAACACGCACAGGCGTGGCTTTTGAAGAAATCGTCGGTTAATCAATAACTCACTAGGAGAACAGCACAATGGCACAAATGGACATTTCGCAATTTAAAAATAAGTTAGGAGCTGGGGGTTCACGCCCCAATCAGTTTCTCGTAACACTTAATTGGCCTGCCGCAATTGGCGCAGGCGTGACAGGGGATGATGCATTACTTGTAACATCGGCAGCACTTCCCGCATCAAACGTGAATCCTACGATTGTTCAATATCGTGGTCGTGAGGTCAAGTTGGCAGGTGAGCGCACGTTTGACCCATGGACAATTACAGTATTGAATGACACCGGTATGAAATTGCGCAAGGCATTTGAAGCCTGGAGCAATATCATGAACAATCGCGCAGACAATGGTGGTTCATTGGCACCAGCAACTTACATGTGCGACTTGCAAGTGGCACAGCTTGATAGAAACAATGCTGAAATTCGTAAGTATACAATCAACAATGCCTTCCCCATCACAGTGTCAGAAGTTGCGTTGGCGTATTCAGCCAATGATGTAATTTCTGAATTCAATGTTACTTTCCAATATTCTCACTTTGACGTAACACCTGTTTAATCTTTTTAAAAAGGCGTAAATATTATGGAGCTATTTGGTTATACCATCAAAAAACAGGGAGAGGTACAGACTGAAAGAAGTTTTGTACCTCCCTCTGATGATGGCGCCCTGGACACAATCAAAGCAGGTGGTTATTATGGAACCTATCTTGATTTAGAGGGTGTCGCAAAAAACGAATCAGAACAAATTAAAAGATATCGTGAGACTGCCTTAATGGCCGATGTTGATTCTGCCATCAATGATATCGTCAATGAAGCCATTGCCAATCTTGATGATGAAACACCAGTTAAAATTGATTTGAACAATGTGAAAGTTTCCGCCTCAATCAAGAAAAATATCGAGGAAGAATTCAAGAACATTGTTCATATGTTACAATTCAATGATAGAGCACAGGATTATTTTCGTCGTTGGTATATTGATGGGCGCATGTATTTTCACAAAGTGATTGATACAGCAAAACCTCGTCAGGGCATCACAGACATTCGGTATATTGACCCTAGAAAGATTCGCAAAGTTCGTAATGTCATCAAAGAAAAAGATATTAAAACGGGTGTTGAGTTTATCAAAAGAGTTGATGAGTTTTTCGTATACAATGAGAAAGGCATCAGTACAACATCGACAGTGAATCCTTCGGCAAGTATAAATGCCCAGGGCTTACAAATTACAAAAGATGCCATTTCATTTATCACATCAGGATTGTTTGATGTTGACAACAACATGGTATTGAGTTACTTACATAAAGTTATCAAGCCTGCCAATCAATTGCGTATGATGGAAAATGCATTGGTGATTTATCGATTGGCACGAGCACCAGAACGCAGAATTTTCTATATTGACGTAGGCAATCTTCCTAAGTTGAAGGCTGAGCAATATCTAAAAGACATCATGAATCGCTATCGCAACAAGTTGGTGTATGATGCACAAACAGGCGAGATTCGTGATGACAAGAAAACCATGAGTTTGTTGGAAGATTTCTGGTTGCCTCGTCGTGAGGGTGGCAAGGGAACACAGATTGAAACATTGCCTGGTGGGCAAAATCTCGGCGAGATTGCCGACATTGAATATTTTCAAAAGAAGTTGTATCAGTCATTGAATGTTCCCATGACGCGGTTGACACAAGAAGGCGGCATGAACTTTGGACGTGCATCTGAGATTACGCGCGATGAATTGAAGTTCACGAAGTTTATTGGCAAGTTGCGTCGTAAGTTTTCAACGTTGTTTAATGATTTGTTGAAAACACAATTGATTCTGAAAGGTGTCATGACGGTTCAGGATTGGGATGAAATGGTTGATGATGTTCAATACAAGTATGCCCAAGATGCATACTATGCAGAAAGTAAAGACCAAGAATTGCTTCGTTCACGAATTGAAATTTTAGGACAGTTGGCTCCGTTCGATGGACAATATGTAACAAAGAAATATATTCAAAATCATGTATTGCGTTTCACGGAACAAGAAGTAGAAGAAATGGACAAGGCCATGGAAGAACAAAAAGCAACATCCATGGATTATTCAGCACCACTAGAGGACCCGAATCAACCGGGCAACATCTTAACAAAGGGCGCGCCGTTCCCGGCAGCACCTGAAGGGAGTGCAAAAAAGCCTAATGGAAATAAATGAAGTGAAGGTGGGTGACATGGTCACTTATAAAAATAAACAAGGCAAACAGGTGAAAGGAAAAGTCATCCATCGCCATGATGGCAAGGATCATTCTCACTTAACTGGGCATGTCAACATTCAAAAAATTGGTGGTGTGCCATCATTCCCTGTCACCGTTCACGTATCAGATATTAAGCCCCATATTACCGAGGAAACAGATATGCAAGACGAGAATGTATATACCATGATTGACAGCATTCAAACTGGCGATAATGAAAGGGCAGAAACACTGTTCCGAGAAATCATGAATACCAAGATTGCTGATGTACTTGCTTCTAACAAGGAAGAAGTGGCAAAGTCCATGTTCAACACCAATGAATGTGCAGATTGTGAAGCAGAGGAAGTTGACGAAGCCTTGGTTGGCGGGCAAAAGAAAATTGATAAAAATCATAATGGCAAGCTTGATGGACAAGACTTCAAGATGCTTCGTGCCAAGAAAGGCGTGAAGGAAGAATATGTTGATGAAGCAGACGCACATTCATATGTTGGCGGCATGGATAAAATTGGCAAACATTCACAGCCTGGTGATAATACTATGAGAAAGGTTCGTAAGAATGTTCCGCTCATGAAAAAAATTGACGCTGCCAGAAAAGCAAGTATGCATGCCGGGTTAGCAAAAGGTGCAGAAATGAGTCTAGCGAAGGATCCTACAGATGCCGGAGACCGTAGTAAAAATATTGCAAGAACAAGTGGTAATGCAGCTACCCGTTTTGCTCGCATAGCAAAAGGAAAAGCTCCTTTCCAGAAAGAAGAAGTGCATCTTGATGAGTTGAACCAACAAACATATTTCAACGCTGCAACGAAACGTGCCGCCCAAGCTGCTAACGTAGCTAAAATGGGTCATTCGGGAATTGCCCCAGAAAAAAAATTAAAAGATAAAGCATATAATTTAAATGCATGGGGAAACGGTAGCGAAAAAGAAAAAGAAAACCGTGCGATTAAAAAATCACTATCTCCTGCTACAAAAAAAGCAATAGGCGTGCGGGAAAGCATAGAAGAAAAAGTGCAACAACTTAGTGAAATATCAAAGAAAGGGATGAAGTCATCATGAAGTCATTTCGTCAACTTCAAGAGGAATTGAAACCCCAAGGAACGGTTAAAGTTCAGTGGGATGAGTTGGACATGAATAATATTGGAGCCGATGTTGCAAGTCGGATTCCTGAAGATGACGGTCCCCATACCTATAGTATCGGGGATGCAAAAAACTTTGTCACCACGGATGACCCATCTTCTGTAGTCAACCAACAAAACTCTGAGGGGAACCGAGAATTTAATATGTCGGTTGCCACCAAGAAATCAGGAAAGCCATTCAAGACATTGCGTGGAGGAAAGATTAAACTGCACCCCGAAGATTTATCAGGTGCTGTGGCACAAGTTGCTGTGGGTGAAGAACATGTGCATGAAGCAAAAGACAAAGGTGAATATGATTACGAAGGTGCCATGGCAATGACGCAATTACGTATCATTGTTAAAAATGCCCAAGAATTAATGAATGACCTTACACCTGAACAAAATCTTCCTGAATGGGTACAAAGTAAAATCACCCTTGCAGAAGATTACATTACAACTGCATATAACTATGTGTGTAATTCAGTTGATGAAGCTGCCAAATGGAGAAGCAATCCTAAGGCATATGATATTCATCATGATGACTTCGGTGAACGCTCTGATTATACGGGGCGTGAACATGAAACCTATAAGAAGTCAAAGGCAGATACCGACTATACGTATGGTTCGTTGCAAACTCGACCGAAGCCACAAATTGCAACCAAAGGTCCAGGTAAAGGAAAAATTACCAAGACCTCTGCTGAAAGGTTAAAGTCGCGTATTAAACTTAGACATGAGTCAGTTACACATCCTGATGAAAAAGAAGATAAGATTCTTATTAAAAAAATAGTTAAAAAAATGCTTAAGGTAAAAGAAGCTTATTCAGATCCATATGCTGCCAAGAAGGCAGCTGAAATAAAAAAGGCACATGCCGATACAATGGCAGATGCCAAGAAGGAATATGATGCGTCGAAGAAAAAGAAGTTTGACAAGAACTTCATGAAAATGAAGAAAGAAGAAATTTCACTTGATGAGGTCATCACAAAGAAAACACCAACAGGTGAAGTCATCAGTGATTTCGTACATTCAAAGAATGCGAAGTTTGCAGGCAAAAGCAAAAAGGAACGTATTCGTATGGCTCTTGGTGCCAAGTATGCGATGATGAAGAAAGAAGAAGTTGAACTTACCGAATTGAAAAATAAAACATTACGCAGTTATCGCTACAAGGCAAAGATTGCAGCTCCTACCACTCGGGCGCCCGGACATGAACGTGCCGGCGAAATTTTAAAGACACGTAAAGATGCACACCTAGCAAAGATAGCTGCTAAGAAATCATCGTCAAATGACCGTCGTGATGCAAAAACGAAAGATACACATCCATATGGATCAGATAATTAATTCCAACAATTTGTAATATTTACAATAGAAAAAGGATAAAATAAATGTCAGCAATAGTAACAGTACTTAAAAATACACCTATACATTCAGTTGTTTCCATTAGCGGTACTAATGGTAATGAAACTGTTACCTTAGACACTTCTATACTTCATGGTACAACGAAAACTTTTGACGGGTCAAGCTCGTCGGTTGTTATCGTGGCAACAGATATTATTACTATTGCAGACCATGGTTTCAATACGGGTGACCGGTTGGTGTATTCAAAAGGAGCCGGCGGCGGGGTTGTTGTTGGATTAGTAGATGTGACCACCTATTATGTACGAAAGATAGATGCTAACACATTTAAATTAGCAACGTCACAAGAAAACGCTTTCAGCGGAACAGTTGTAAATATAACAGCAGTAGGAAGTGGCAGTGCTCATAAATTGTACAAAGGGCAATTTGCCTCGACACCCATAGTAAACATTAGTTCCATTTCTTGGTCGGTTCCTGTGGGCAATGCAACCATTACACGCAACAGTGAACTACTTTGGTCGTTGACTGGGTCATACCATTTTGATTTTAATGGATTTTCTGATAGCAGACAAAATGGAAATGATATTGTAGTAGTTACACCTGCAGGCGGCGGAACTGTGATTTTAGAATTGGTGAAGGTATCAGGATACAGTGATACACAACATCTCAATCAAAACATAGGTTAAGGAGATATTATGAAACTTATTTCTGAATTGGTCGAGGAAGTAGAATTCGTGTCCGAGGGCGCAGGTGCTACAAAGAATTATTTCATTGAAGGTGTATTCTTACAAAGCAACATTAAGAATAGAAATGGTCGATTATATCCCAAAGAAATCATGAAGAAAGAAGTTGGACGATACATGAAGGAATATGTTGATAGTAAGAGAGCATTTGGTGAACTGGGACACCCAGAAGGACCCAGTATCAATCTTGACCGTGTATCACATATGATTGTATCACTCAGAGAAGATGGTGATAATTTTATTGGTAAGGCAAAAATCATGGATACCCCCATGGGCAAAATTGCCAAAAATCTTCTTGACGAAGGCGCCAAGTTAGGAGTTTCATCCCGTGGGATGGGGTCCATGGTTGCCAACAAAGAAGGTGTCAACGAAGTACAAAGTGATTTCTATCTAGCAACAGCAGCAGACATTGTTGCCGACCCATCAGCTCCAGAAGCGTTTGTTCGGGGCATCATGGAAAATGCTGAATGGATGTTTGTAAATGGTTCATGGACTTATCAGAACATTGATGAAACCAAGAAATTAATTGAACAAACCAGTCGGAAACAGCTAGAAGAAGTCAAGCTGAGAGTGTTTGAAAACTTCCTTTCAAACATTTCAAAGTAATAAGTTGTATAAATAGTAGATATAATCTGTACCACTATATTAGGAGATAAATACATGTCTGTAGAAAATGGAATTAGAAACTTGTTAAACAAGAAAGCAGAAACAATGGTTGAGTCCATTGTTGAAGCCACAGAAGTTTCAGAAGCATACCCAGGAATGGGCAACAACAAGGAAGAAACCCCGATGGCACAAGGGTCATCCTCGACAACAAAGCCAGAAGTACTTGAACTTGGTTCAGGTGCAGGCGCAAAGGTTACGTCAGCTCAACCTTTGGCAGCTGGCGTTGGCCCCAAAGAAGATAAGCCAATGAAGCAAGGGTCATCACAAGATGCAACGATTGATTCGAAAGATGACCAAGACACACAGGGCAAAACACAGTCAGCTAACATGAAGAAAGACACAACATTGCCCAAGGGCAAGGGTGTTGGCAAGGCAACAAACTTCACAGACTACATGGATTTAGTTTCTGCTGTTAGCCGCGTTGGTAACATCATGGCTAAGGAAGACGTGGAAGTAGAAGTAGAAGAAGAACTAGAAGAAGAAATCTCGGAAGAAGAATACAATGCTCTTTCTGATGAAGAAAAGGCGGAGTATGAAGCTATTGATTTAACAGAAGAGGAATATGACGCTCTTTCTGATGAAGAACAGGCAAAATATGAAGCCATTGTAGAAGTGGGGGATACCAAACTTATCAATAAAGACAAAAAAGATGCGTATGTTAAAAGTTTAGGGAAAAAAACATTTAATGATTCAACTCCTGTACGTCCTGCATGGAAGAAACATCCTAATTATCTAGCAACAGGAAGAAAAGCTTTACGCGGCGAGCCAGGTCCTGTTCGCGCAGAAGAATATGTTGATGAAGCAGACGCACATTCAGGAGAAGATGAAAAAAACGGTAAGAGTAAGATGTCAGCCAAGAAAGATATGTTCATGAAGAAAATCAAGGAATCATTGGCTACAGATGTTCAAACATTGTTTGCATCTGAAACCGACCTGTCAGAAGATTTCAAGGCAAACGCCGCTTCATTGTTTGAGGCTGTGGTCACAGCTCGTGTTGCATTTGAAATGCAAGAAATCGAAGAAGCTCTTACGGAAGAATCAGCAGATGCTTTAGTTGAATTACACGAAGAATTAATCAACCATGTGGATGGGTATTTAACTCATGTAGCTGAACAATGGTTGGCAGACAACGAAGTTGCAATCGAATCAGGACTTCGTGCAGAAGTCACAGAAGATTTCATTGCTGGTTTAAAGACATTATTCCAAGAAAACTATATTGAAATTCCAGAAGAAAAATTTGATGTTCTCGGTGAAATGCAAGCACAGAATGAAGCATTGGTAGAAAAGGTCAATGAAGTAATCGCAGAATCAATTGAACTCAAGCAAGAGTTGGATGCATCAAAGCGTGAAGCAGTGTTCGTAAAAGTCACAGCAGATTTAGCTCAAACGGAAGCTGAGAAGCTTCACGGATTAGTAGAAGATGTTGAGTTTGAAAACGAAACTATCTTTGAACAAAAGTTAAACGTTATCAAAACCAATTATTTTCCCAAGTCATCACCAACATCAATCGTTGTTGACAGTGATGCTGTTATTACCGAAGAAGTATCGGGAACAATGTTAAAGTATGCCGAAATGATTGGTCGAACAAGTTTTGGAAAGTAGTGGTTGTATAAATAATAATAACGTTTAACACGTAAAAACCAACAGAGGAGATTGCAAATGTACTTATCAGAAAATTTAGAAAAGAAGTGGGCACCAATTCTTGACCATGCAGAAATGGCACCAATCAAGGATTCCTACAAGCGTTCAGTAACCGCCGTTGTTCTTGAAAACCAAGAAAAGGCGATGCGCGAAGATAACCAGTTGAATGAAACAGCTGCCAACGCAACAGGCGCAGCAATCGGAACATATGACCCCATACTGATTTCTTTGGTTCGTCGTTCACTTCCAAACTTGATGGCATATGATGTTTGCGGCGTTCAGCCAATGACAGGCCCAACAGGCTTAATCTTTGCCATGAAGTCATCGTACACATCACAGGGCGGTTTCGGTGCTTCAGGCACAGAAGCGTTATTCAACGAAGCTGACACGGATTTCTCAGGCGCAGGCACACATGCTGGTTCTGACCCAGTAGCCGCTTCTGGATATACAACAGGTCTTGGCATGGCAACGGGAACTGCTGAAGCAGTTGACCCAGCACAAATGGCATTCTCAATCGAGAAGACCACGGTCACAGCCAAGTCACGTGCATTAAAGGCTGAGTACACAGTAGAACTTGCACAAGACTTGAAGGCAATTCATGGTCTTGATGCAGAAGGCGAATTGGCCAACATTCTTTCACAAGAAATTCTTGCTGAAATCAATCGTGAAGTCATTCGTACCATCTACAAGACGGCAAAGGCGGGTGCTGCTTCAACAGCAACAGCAGGAACATTCGACCTTGACGTTGATTCAAACGGTCGTTGGTCAGTGGAACGTTTCAAGGGCTTGATGTTCCAAATCGAGCGCGATGCAAACGTTATCGCACAGCAAACACGCCGTGGCCGTGGTAACTTCATCGTTTGCTCGTCAGACGTTGCAGCAGCATTGGCAATGGCTGGCAAGCTTGATTACACGCCAGCTTTATCATCGAACGATGGTCTTTCATCCGATGACACAGGCAACACATATGCCGGCATGTTGAATGGTCGTTACAAGGTGTTCATCGACCCATATTCAGCAAACACGAACTCAGCATCACAGTTCTTAGTCGTTGGTTACAAGGGAACAAATGCTTATGACGCAGGCATCTTCTACTGCCCATATGTTCCGTTACAGATGGTTCGTGCCATTGACCCAACAACGTTCCAGCCGAAGATTGGCTTCAAGACACGTTATGGCATGGTCTCAAACCCATTCGTAACAACAGATGGTTCAAGCAACGGTACGGCAGACGGCAGCACATTCACAGCTAACACAAACCATTACTTCCGTCGCATGAAGGTCACAAACCTTCTCTAAGATGGTAGGGTGGAAATAAAAAAAGAAAAGGGAGAGTCCTTCACGGGGCTCTCTCTTTCCTTTTCCGCTAGCATTAGCAGCAGTTGTATTCTATTCGGTCTTGCACAGTGTATAAATACTTTAATCAGTATTCAATGAGTTTTAGTTATTATTCACTGTAACCCAACATAGTAAATGTACCACGTTGTCAAGTGCTGGTCAAGTAGGTTTGTGTAACATCTTTTACCAATCATTATGTCTATTACAACAACAAAAACAGATATACCCGAAATACAATGGGTGAATCGCCAACCGGAGCAAATGAATTATTTGCGTCCAAGCGGTTTCCGTTTCCTTATTCAGGGGTTGCCCCAAGTTACATATTTTTGCCAAGCAGCCAACATCCCTACAATAAATTTAGGGGTTGTCACACAGTACACCCCGCTGATTGATATTCCCCGTCCTGGCGAGAAACTTCAATTTGGTGAATTAACTATCCAATTTTTAATTCAAGAAGATATGCAAAATTACAGTGAGTTATATAATTGGCTCATTGGGTTAGGGTCTCCAGAGAATTCCTATCAATTCCAACAAAGAACCTCGGAACAAGCATATCGGGATTCCACCATCAACACCGATGTTGGACCCAGTGGAGGGGGTGTAACAAGAAAATCCGACCTTGTGGATTATAGTGATGCGTCATTAATGGTCATGAGTTCAAATAACATTGCTGTGGCTCAAATGAACTTTAAAGATTGTTTTCCAATATCGTTATCAGGCGTGGATTTTGATATTTCAAATGGGCAAACACAATATTTCACAGCGTCAGCAGTATTCAAGTATACTTCATTCACCGTGGAAAGTTTATTATAACACTTGACAAACCATTCCCACTAGTGTATCTTATATAATGTAACCGTTATAGGGGTGATTATGAAACTGAATGATTTACAAGACATGTGGATTGAAGATTGCAAGATTGACCAAACAAATTTGGGAAGAGCTGCTGCCCGCGTTCCTGAATTGCATGCCAAATACCTAAAATTACTTACCACGGTTCGCCTTCAATTTCGAAAGGCTGACACCGACTATCTTCGTTTACGTAAGCTGAAGAATAGATATTATCGTGGTGAGATGACCCGCGAAGAATTAACAGAGCAGGGATGGGAACAATATCTTAATAATCGCCCCCTTAGAAATGAAATGGATGATTTCATTCAAACCGATGAAGATATGATTATCATGGTAGACAAAACCGAATATCTAAAAACCGTGATATATCAATTGGAACAAATCATCAAAAGTATCAATAGTAGAACCTGGGATATCAAATCTAGTATTGATTGGGCAAAGTTTACCAACGGGGGAATGTGACGGTAACAGTTACCAAAAAAGATGAGGTGTATCTTCGGATTGATGCAGACCCATCTATTTTATTGGAAATGAATGATTTCTTCACATTTGCTGTTCCTGGAGCACAATTTAGCCCACAGTACAGGGCAAAGCTCTGGGATGGAAAAATCCGTCTCCTTAGTGTGTTCACCAAAGAGTTATATGTCGGATTACTGAAATATGTTCAAGAATTCTGCCGTATAAACGAATACACGTTCATTAACAATATTCCGGCGAATACCGTTGATATTTCACAGATTGACAGTTTTATTGAAACATTGAACTATCATTCCAATAGTAAGCCGATTGAAATCCGTGATTATCAAGTGGATGCAGTTCGTGAGACCATTCGCAACAATAGAACACTTCTACTTTCTCCAACTGCGAGTGGCAAGAGTTTAATCATTTACACAATGATTCGGTGGCATTTACAATATGCTCGCCGCCAACTCATCATTGTTCCCACCACATCATTGGTGGAACAGTTGTATGGTGACTTTGCCGACTATGCAACAAATTCAGATTGGAAAGTCTCGGAGTATTGCACTCGCGTCTATGCAGGGAAAGAAAAAATTACCGATTACCCCATAACAATATCCACGTGGCAAAGCATTTACAAAATGCCCAAAAGCTTTTTTGAAAACTTCGATGTCATTTATGGGGATGAGTGCCATTTATTCAAGGCGAAATCTTTGACATCCATTCTTCATAAGTGTACAAAGGCTCCGTTTAAAATTGGGACAACAGGAACACTTGATGGCACAAAGACTCATAAGTTGGTGCTTGAAGGATTGTTTGGACCTGTGCATACAGTGACAACAACAAAGAAGTTGATGGATGCCCAGCAATTGGCAAACTTAAAGATTTGCTGTATTCAGATGGATTATAGCAATGAAGAAAAGGACCTTACAAAGAAGTTCACATATCAACAAGAACTTGATTGGATAGTCACACATCCGAAACGAAACACCTTCATCAAGAATCTGGTGCTTGACCAAAAAGGAAATACATTGTTGTTATTTCAATATGTTGAGAAACATGGAAAGGTGTTGTATGAATTATTACAGGAAAAAGCCGCTGCAGGAAGAAAGGTGTTTTTTGTTCATGGCGGTGTAGAAGCTCAGGATAGAGAAAATATCCGTGCAATTACCGAGACCCAAGAAGATGCCATCATTGTTGCCTCGTACGGTACATTCTCTACAGGTATAAATATTAGAAACCTCCATAACGTAGTATTTGCATCACCTACAAAATCACGCATCAGGAATCTACAAAGTATTGGTCGCGGGTTACGGCTCGGAGAACAAAAAGCAGTTTGTAAGTTGTACGATATTGGTGATAATCTTTCATGGAAGTCCCATAAGAACTTCACCTTGTTGCATTTAATTGAGAGAGTGAAGATATATAATGAGGAAGGATTTAATTACAAACTCATTACGGTCCCAATAAATGTCTAAAGCAGATGCAGGGTATTACAAAATTGTTAAATTAAAAACTGGTGAAACAATTCTGTGTACGATGGATGCTGATGTTAAATCAATATCAGCCGCATCATATCTTTTAATTAATGAACCCGTTCAAGTTATCCCCCACAAGGAAACACGCAAGGGGCGTCACATCGTTGGAGAATCGTTTCTTATGCGCCCATGGATTGGGTTGAGTGACAGTGAAGAATTTACAGTAAGTGTTGATGTTGTTATGACAATAGGGAATGTAAAAAGTGAAGTCAAACGCCAGTATGTTGATTATCTTACTCAAGCATCACATACGAGAGATGCAATATTACGGTCCGAAGCTGTCGATGACCTATTCCGAGAAATGTCACACGGTGAATTGAATATAGTTGATGTTGATTATGACCCTGTTTATGAGGATGACAATAATGAAAGCGAAGAACGAAAGTAAACACTACATTGATAACAAGGCATTTTTCCAAGCCCTTATTAATTACAAAGTATTAGTAGAAGAAGCAAAATCAACCGGGACGGAACGTCCCCAAGTTACCGATTACATAGGTGATTGCTTTATTAAAATTGCCAATCATTTGGCATATAAAAGTAATTTCATCAATTACAGTTTCCGAGAAGATATGATTCTCGATGCGATAGAAAATTGTTTAATTTACATGGATAATTTTGACCCCAAGAAGTCATCGAATCCATTTGCATACTTTACACAAATTACCTATTATGCGTTTATTCGGCGTATTCAGAAAGAGAAGCGCCATCTCCAAACCAAATACAAGTATATTGCATCATTAGATATTGATTCAATTATTCGTCAAGCCCATGACGAGGGAAACTATGATAACAGTTTCGTGAAATATTTAAAGTCACAGGCGGAAACTGCCGATAAAGAATTATCAGATAATAAGCAAGATAAGAAACTTCCTACCCGGAAACCAAAATATCTTCAGAAATTAGACCATGATATGCTTATCAACGAAGCTGACCACATAGATGTGCCACTCGTGGTTGATATTGATACTGGTATTCTAGATTTTGAATAGCACTTGACATTGACCACTCGGTAGTGTATACTTAGATAAATGATTAATGTGAGGAGGTTATATGCGAGTAAGATATTCGGAAATCTTTTATTCTTTTCAGGGCGAAGCCGAGTTAGCGGGTGTTCCCGCTGTGTGGCTTCGGTTGTTTGGGTGTAATTTAAATTGTCATGGATTCGGGCAAACCAATCCTACTGACCCATCAACATATGTTCTTCCCTATGAAACATTTGATATAACAACTATTAAAGATGTAAATCAACTTCCCGTGTGGTCAACCGGGTGTGATTCATCATATTCTTGGTCCATGAGATATAAGAATTTAGCACATGATGTTGAGATAACAGAACTTGTTGACCGCTTGG
>Ga0114966_10002183_pt1 | contig 17626 bp, 21 predicted proteins | sample M_130207_XF_Meta_FD_87029 | JGI IMG/M metagenome (GOLD analysis project Ga0114966, IMG submission 87029) | Freshwater microbial communities from Lake Montjoie, Canada to study carbon cycling - M_130207_XF_MetaG | ecosystem: Environmental > Aquatic > Freshwater > Lake | place: Lake Montjoie...
AATAGAATCTTCTTCAGGATTTTCATTATCATCTTCTACAATTAAATTCATTTTAATCTTACTTGATGCTTTCTTAATTTTAGCACCTTTGTTTTCGATGCGCTTATTGTATTCATCTATAATTTTAGGATTAATTTCAAATTTAGGATTTTTGTCATATTGAACAGATAATTTTGCGAAATTATTCTTTAAATCAAATCTGCTTACATCTTCTTCATTCATCTCAAATTGTCCATCCGCACCATCAATCGTCATAGAATATATATGTGTTAATTCATATGCTTCATTTCCAGGTTTTCTAGAACCAAATAGCTGCCAATTTGTTTTTCCTCTACTAATTCCTTCATCTAATACTGAATCCCATGTATTAATTAAAGGTAAATCCCAAATTTCACTTAATTTTTCAATCATTTTCTCACGAATCAAGATTTGCATTGTATGATCAACTTGCATTCCTATTAGCATATGTATTCCATCTTTTGTAAGTGAACCATCTGCTAACCTATTTACATTTGGCTTTTCAAAAATATAAATATTAAATGTCTTATTTGCCTCTATTATATAACATTCCTTAAGTACTTCGGCGTACTCACATACCATATCACTAACATGTTCCCTGGTATGTTGTCTTGAATTTACGTCATGATTGTATCTAAAGTCAAAATCTACAGCCATAGGTCCTCCTATATCTAATTGTCTTTCAGTTAGGTATTCCTTACGTTTTTTATTAAATATACTATCATGATATAAGCTATAAAATGTTTGTAGTTCCTCATTAGGTATTATATAAGAACCGGCATATATATTCAGTTCCTTATCTCCGATTCTGGTATGTGTAAAACTTAATGATTCGCCTACCTTTTGTTCATTCTTAGCACTATGCTTTGCTAGAAATTCGTTTAAATCTTTAAATTGAGACGATGAATTCATATTTGTTGTCATTTGTTGATATAATATACAAACATTTTTCTATTTCATTTTTTTTAAAATTCATAAATATAATATAATATATAGTTTATATGACTATTTAAAAAATATAAGTGCTTAACGGTTATATGTTATTTATGAAACTTAATAAATAACATGTAAAGTTTTAAATTTTAATTAATAATTAATTATTAAAATTAACGGTGATATTTTTTGGTACCTTTTCTATGCTTTCTTTTCTTTCCTTTCTTTGTTTTTCTTTTTTTACGACCCCCCATACTATTATTTGTTTGCATGCTAGAATCATGTGCAGCAATCATAGCCTTCGCGGCCGTTTTACATCTATTTAAGCATTGACCTAATGCATATGTTTCTGTCTCAGTTAGAGAGTTTAATACGGACCCTTGTAATTGTTTTAATGCGTTAATTGTGTCTCCTTTTACTTTTTCCAAATCTGCGGTTGCTACTTGTTTACCTTTATTTAATTCATCTGCTGCCAAAGATGATACTTTAGATGTTGCGTATGAAGCTACTAAATTAGCCATTATATTGTATTATATTATTATTATATTTTATTATTTATGAAACATATATAAAACTATACATTGTATTATAATAATACTAATATTATTATGACTACATTTATTACAAAAGATACTATTTCTAGATTATTGAAGGATGTTAAACATATTTTTAAAAATCCTCTTACTGAAAATGGGATATATTATATTCATGATGATTCTGATATTATGAAAGGTTACGCGTTAATAATTGGACCTTCTGATACACCATATTTTGGCGGTAACTATTTTTTCGAGTTTAATTATCCTGCTGATTATCCTCATACTCCACCAAAAGTTACATATTTTACAAATGGTAATAATATTAGATTTAATCCAAATTTATATGTTTGTGGCAAAGTTTGTGTTTCTCTCTTAAATACATGGAGAGGAGACCAATGGACATCTTGTCAAAGTATTTCTACTGTTCTTTTAACACTTTGTAGTTTACTTTCTAAAGATCCATTATTGAATGAACCAGGCGTTGATAAAAAACATATTGATAATAAGCCATATGATGAAATTATTCAATATTCTAACATTGATATTGCTGTGTGTGATATTATTCGGAAAAAAAATGGTATTTTCATGCCATTTTTTGAAAATTTCTATCCGTTTATCAAAGAGAATTTTCTTAAAAATTATGATAAATTATTAGAATTTTCTGAAAATAAAAATAAAGAATTTGAATTATCAGCAAAGGATTTTAGAACTGGATTTTATTCTATGAGAGTTACAGCTGATTATAATAATATTATCGAAAAATTGAAACAAGCTAAATTAATTGTTGAAATTATGTAAATATTTTGATTTATTTATTTTTATTATTTAAAAGAAAATTGAAATAAATAAATAATTTAAAAGTATATTATATATCAAAAATGCACTTCTGTTCTAACTGCTCTAATATGTATTATATTCGCATTAATAGCGATGACCCTAACAAGCTCGTTTATTATTGCCGCAAATGTGGAAACGAAGATAAACTTCTTGCTATAGAAAATGTTTGTGTATCTAAAACTCAAATTAAAAAATCTGAACAATCATTTAGTCATATTATAAATAAATATACAAAGTTAGATCCTACCTTACCTCGAGTCAATACTGTTTTATGTCCTAATCCAGATTGTCTTACTAACACTGAAGATAAACCTAGAGAAATTATATATATTCGTTATGATGATTCTAATATGAAATATATTTACTTATGTTCCGAATGTGATACTGTATGGCAAACTAATGATATAACTAAATAAATTAAAGCACTACTATTTTAAACGATAAAATTAATAAATTCATTTTTTTATTAATTTTATTTTAAAAGAAAATTGAAATAATATATTTAAAACTATCTTTAGTTAATATAGTAACAATGAGTGACGACGACGAATATAATTCCGACTATAATTCTGAACCTGATAGTTCTGATAATGAAAGTAATATAACTTCTATTAAAAAACCCTTATTTAAACCATCTATAAATATTAAGTCAATTGGGGAAATTAAATATGATTCTGGAGATGATTCTGAACCTGATGATGCTGATAACGAAGAAGATGAAGATGAAGATGAACAAACTGGCGGAGTAGCTGATGACGTAGACCATGATGATGATGCTGATCCTGAAGAGGAAGAGGAAGATGAAGATGATTCTGAAGATGAAGACATTGAGTTAGATGAAGAAGGAGAACCAATAGTTAAAGAATCTGTAAAAAAAACCAGTAAGGTAGTAAAACCTAAAAAAATTACACAATTGATTGTTGAAGATGATGAAGAAGAAGATGATTATGACGATAATTATTTACAAAAATTTGACAATGATATAATTAAAAATTATGTAAATGAATTTCATCCTGAATGTTTAAATCATAATTATGATGAAATTGCTAAAATGTCAGTTGTAGTTAGAAATAGTGATAATATAATTGTTGATGTTCTTCATAGAACTATTCCGTATTTAACAAAATATGAAAAGGCTAGAATTCTTGGACAAAGAGCAAAACAAATTGAAACTGGAGCTAAGCCGCTTGTAAAAATTCCAGAAAATATTGTGGATAGTTATATTATTGCTGAACTTGAATTAAGAGAAAAGAAAATTCCTTTTATTATTAGAAGACCTATTCCTGGTGGAGGATGTGAATATTGGAACTTACGCGATTTAGAAGTAATTGCGTTTTAATAAATGAACAAAATATTAAATAGGTTTATATAATTTTTTTCGTTTGTTAATATATAATGGATTTAAATGTTATTTTTACATTTATTAGAGATAATGGAACAGCTTTAAATGAACAAATAGAAAATGATGCTCTTAATAATCATGATAGAGCAGCATTAAATAATGTTCTTCATGCTTTGGAAGAAATTAAAGAACATGATATACAAAATATGTCAGAAAGAGGAGTTAACCCATCTGATTATCCTGATGAACAAATAGGAGTAGATGGTTATAGTATAGAAGATTTAATAGATTATGTTAATGAATTAATTGAATCAGCGCCTATGGCTGCTGAAGGTGGTAAACGAAAATCAAGAAAATCAAGAAAATCGCGCAAAACAAGAAAACATAAAAGAAATAGAAAATCGCGCAAAACAACGCGAAGAAGACGTACTAGAAGACATCGTTAAAATCTATAATAATAAAAAGTTGGTATAAATTTTTTATATATATTTAAAGACATAAATATATATAATTATATAAAATGATGAAAATAAGTTCTGATGCTGTATGTGAATATATTTGGATTGGCGGCAATGGAGAGCTAAGATCAAAGACAAGAGTTTTACATGATATAAACTATGGAAATCATGAAATACCCGATTGGAATTTTGATGGTTCATCAACTGAACAAGCACCTTCAGATGGTAATACTGAAGTTATTATAAAACCATGTGCTGTATATAAAGATCCTTTTAGAGTTATTGATAATTATAGAAGTTTTTTAATTTTATGTGAAACGTATGATAATGCCGATCAACCACTGCCAACAAATCATAGAAATTCAGCTAATAAGATTTTTAAAAAAATTGGAGATGATGTAGAATGTTGGTTTGGTTTGGAACAAGAATATTTTATTAAATTTAATAATAAACTTTTTTCTACTGTAAATAATGGAACACATTATTGTGGTTTTACAAATAAACTTGAAAAAACAATTGTTGAACAGCATCTTCAAGCTTGTATTCTAACTGGTTTACAAATTTCAGGTATTAATGCTGAAGTAGCAACAGGACAATGGGAGTTTCAAATTGGTCCTTCTCAAGGCATTGACGCCGCAGATGAATTGGTAATCGCAAGATATTTGCTTGAAAGAATAGCTGAAAAATATGATGCAACAATTGATTATTCGCCTAAACCTTATCAATACGCAAATGGTTCAGGATGTCACATAAATTTTAGTACTGAAAAAATGCGTAATGAAGGAGGATTAAAAGAAATATTATATTGTATGAAAAAACTCGAGGAAAAACACGATGAACATATTGCTGTCTATGGCAAAGATAATCATTTGAGATTAACTGGGTTACATGAGACGTCAAGTATGAATAATTTTACTTGGGGAGTTGGAACCAGAAATACTTCAGTTCGTATTCCAAATTTAACCAAGAAAAATGATTGTGGTTATTTTGAGGACCGCAGACCTGCCGCCAATATTGACCCCTATTTAGCCACCTCAATTATAGCCGAAACTTGTTGCCTTTAAGTATTTAAAATATATTATATATTTCCCTACTTAAAGAACGCTATACTACATAATGTAGGGAAAATCCTGAATTTTTGAAAAAAGTCGCAAAAAAGGTTCCTCCATGTGTAGTATCGATATATGAAATTTTTTGGGGAAAGTTTTTTTGAGTTTTCAATTTTGGACATTTATTTTTGTCCATTTTTGAAAACCTTGGATATTTTATGGAAAAAATATAATTCTGTGACCATAATTGAAAATTATCATCTGTTTACCAAAAAAATAATTTTCATTTTGTTATGATAATTTTTTTTAAAAATACTTAAAAATAAAATCTGTCTTTATTTTATGGAGACATTAGAGGACAAAGAGGAGACAAATGTTGACAAACTGACTTGTGATTTTTGCTTTAAACAATATAAAGAACGAACCGGATTATGGAGACATAAAAAAAATTGTTATAAACAATTATGTAAAACAACGAATATCAACAATTTAGCAACAATGGATGACATTTTAGCAACAAAAAGCAACATTTTATCAACAATCAATAATAACTTATTTAAATGTGAATTTTGTAATAAAGAATATCAACATAGACAGGGATTATGGAAACATAATAAAAACTGTAAAACAAAAAAAAACTCTGGTAGCGAAACTGAAGAAATCAAAAAATACGAACCATCTGAAAAAGAAACAATAGATAAAGATTCTCTTATAATTGAATTACTTAAACAAAATAAAGAACTTTTAGAAATTGTTAAAAATGGAACTACTAGTAATTCTCACAATACAACTAATTCTCATAATAAAGCATTTAATCTTAATTTCTTTTTAAATGAAACATGTAAAGATGCTATGAATATTATGGATTTTGTTGAATCTGTAAAAGTTAAATTAGCTGATTTGGAAAAGATAGGTGAAATAGGGTATGTTGATGGAATATCAAATATAATTGTTGAAAATTTAAACGCACTAGATGAAACTAAAAGACCTGTTCATTGTACAGATACAAAGAGAGAAATTTTATATATAAAAGATAATAATAAATGGGAAAAAGAAGATGAAGATAAAAATAAGTTGAGAAAGGTGATAAAAAAAATAGCATATAAAAATCAACGATTGCTACCAGAATTTAAAAAGGAACATCCAGATTGTGGCAAATATCATTCAAAGTATTCTGACCAATATAATAAACTTATTGTAGAATCTATGGGTGGTTCAGGTAATAATGATCTAGAAAAAGAAGATAAAATTATTAAGAAAATATCAAAGGAAGTAACTATTAACAAGTCAAATTTTTAATAATTATATATGTTAATATTGTATATGATTTTTGATAATGAATATGATTATATTATTCCGTTAGGTTTTAATTGTAATTCAGCGAATGCTTGTAGAATAGCTGGTATTAGAAAAGAAAAATTACCATTTGATTGGATGCAAATAACTGAATTAAGCGAACCAGGAAGATTTTTGTCCTATCATAAAATGATACAAGACATGTATAATAATTGTTTAAATTTTGATATAAAAAAAAATAGCACTAATAATTTTTCTATTTTAAACTATAAAGCGTGGATACCACATGAACAAGGTGACTCTGATTGTAGTAGTATAATAGAAAAATATATAAAATATTTTAATAGACTCAAAAATATATTAGAATCAAACAGTAAAATATTGATTATAATATCAGAAACATATGTTAAAGACTATAATAAAGATATTGTTAAAATACATAAAAATTTTTTAACAAATTACTATCCTAATAATAAATATTATTTTTTAACAATAAATATAGACAAAAATTTTATAAATACTAAACAACAACTTAATATTTTATTAGATGGGAAGGATAATTTTGAAGATAGTGAATCATTTGTACCATATTTAAATAAATTTGTACATATATGTAAAAAAATTAAACTTAGTAATCTACAAAATTTAAAACAAAGTTTAATCAATGATTAGCAAATAACTATTTTTGTATTTTGGGTTAATACACACCCAGGTGTTTTTGTCTTTGTAATATTTTTAATTTGTGTATAAGTTATTGCCACATTTGATAAGCTCTTTAGTTTATTAGTATTATTTTTACACAGTAAAGCGCCAGTTTTTATAATATATTGTAATTCCTTTTTATCAATATCATCTGGAATTTCACAAACTACATGACATGATGATTCGTCTTTCGCATGAAACCATAAATCATCTTCAGCTCCCATATCGATAACTTTAAAATTTTCATTTTGATTTTTACCAATATAAAACACTATTTCTCTCTTTAATGCTTGTATGAATATAGTTTCAGTCTTCATTTTATAAATTTAATGTAATTAACACCTAATATAATTAAATCAATTTTAAAAAATATAAAAAAATAATAATACTAATAATAATGTCTGACATAACTATTACCGATAAACTAGTTGATAAATTAACAGAAGCATTGAATAAATCTGTTAAAAAAACAAACATTTTTGAAAAGATAGAAAAAATAGAGGCAATTGCTATAGGTTTTGGATTATATATGTCATTTATTGGTGTTATAACAATCTATAATTTTTACAGTATAAATAATATTAAACGCATAATTAATAATAAGTCTAATAAGGAATCTAATAAGGAATACAAAGACAAATCGGTAGATTCAGATGAATATAATGATGTAAAATAATTTGCCGATTCTATATTTAAATATTTTTAATTTAAATAATTAATATAAGTATATATTATGAGCTTACAAACTATAATTTCAAGTGTACAATCGTTTTTTTATTGTTTATTTGAGAGTTTAACAATGAGAACAAAACCAAAATATGAAAATATTAATAATGATTATGATGAAACTTATTATTTTAATAAATCTATACCGGTTCAAATATAATATATTTAATATTTTTAGTATTTAAATTTAAAATATTAAAATAAATATGAAGATAGCATTATGTTTTATAATTAGTTATGACCATATATTAAATAAAGAAGAAATCTGGAAGGAGTGGATACAACCGAATAAGGATATTATTAATGTATATTTCTATTATAAAGATTTTAATAAAATAAAATCCCAGTGGATTAGAGAACGTACAATTCCGCCAAATTATATACAGGAAACAAATTATTTACATGTAATACCAGCATATTTATCAGTTATGAATTTTGCCTTAAGACATGATATTGATAATAATTGGTTTTGTATGTTAACTGATTCATGTTGTCCTATTATTTCCCCTAAAAAATTTAGATATTTGTTTTATAAAAATTACACCAAGAGTATTATGAGTTGGAAACCCGCTTGGTGGAATCCAGAGTTTCACAAAAGAGCAAATTTATATTTATTACCAAAAGAATTTCATCTTACAAATGATCCTTGGTTTGTTTTAAATAAAGAACATGTTTTACAAATACTAACTTTTGTAAATAAAAAAAAGGATATAACAAAAACAATTTGTAGTGGAGACATAGCAAATGAAAGTTTATTTGCTATTATTTTATATTGTTATAAACAATTAGACCTGAAAGGTCCAGTTATATCCGCTTCCACACATATTACAGATTGGAATAGGATGACTAGTGCTACAAGTCCACATATTTTTAAAGAAGGAAATGATAAAGATATCAAATTTATTGATTCCTCATTGGAAAAAAGTAAGTATTCAATGTTTATTAGAAAAGTTTCTCCAGAATTTCCAAATGATATTTTAAAACAATATATTTATGAAAAATATACAGATGAAGATAATAAACTAGTTTTAAAGGAACCAAACATTTTTATCTATAATAAATTTAAAAGATATGGTTATTATTATGCTCCTTATATGGTAGTAGCATTTATTAGTTATTTTTTGTATTATTATTTATATTTAATTTAAACAATATAGAATTTTATATTATTATATTATAATATAAAATGCTAACAATAATATTGCTGTTATTAAGTTTTTCTAGTGTTTCTTGTGTTTTAAATCAATTGTCATTCAGTGGTGGTGGTTCATTTGGTGCGGTAGAAATAGGTATAATAAAAAAATTAATGGAGAGAAAAATTATAAATTTTGATTTATATACAGGAATTTCTGCTGGAGCATTAAATGCTGGGTTTTTATCTTACTATAAAAATATAAATGAAGGTATAATTAAAGCTGAAAATATATATTCAACTATTAATAATCGCATGGTTTATAAGGTACTACCACCAACTGATTTATCAATATTAAATACAGAACCATTATTTAATACATTATTAAAAATTATAGATAGAATGCCTAATGAACCAGTAATTCATACATTAATAGGAGCAACAAATTTATATAGTGGGAACTTAGATGTTTATTCTTTTGAAGATAATGATGATTTAAACAAGGTATATCTATTAATGTCATCTTCAGCAATTCCTGGATTATTTCCACCTATTAGATATAATGGAAATCAATATGCTGATGGCGGTACACTTAGTAATGAATTATTACAAGTAGAAAATAATGGTCAATATATAAATATTACATATATTACACCTTATGAAGGTTATTTATATGATAACTCCCCAATTGATTCATTAAAGGAAATGATAAAACGAACAATAAATATTGTTACATCAAATTTTAATAATCCATTATCAAAAATAAATCAAAACTGTAAAAATCCAATTGGAGAGATTAATAAATATTTTGTTGATCCAGAACTATTAAAAGGTTATAATATTTTGAATTTTGATAACGGCAAAGAACTTATTGATATTGGTTACAATAATGTAGAACATGTGAAATACAAATTATGTTAAAAAAATTTATAATTTTTATATTTATAATTATATTTCGATATTTTTTAACACTTCCAGCGAGTACCGCAAGCAATACAATTTACAAAAGTTGTCATTGGTTCGTCAGCACTTCTAGTCTGCATTTGATAGTAAGTACATTGATTTCCTTTACACTTGCGACAAGTAAATGTATCCGTAGCGGCAGCAATATTTGTCTCAAATTTGTTCTTATCTCTTTTGCTCTTAGCTTCAATAAGTGTAGCCCATTTTTCAGGTGCTAGTTCTTGATGAGTCATAAAAGCAACAATGTGAGGTTTAATTGTTCCTTCTGATATATGATCTAGAACTTCACCTTTTAAATTTAAAACTACACTGCGTAATCTATCAATATAGATTTGAACAAAATGTTTATTATCCCATTTTTTAACAATTTTATGACGATCAGCTTCTTTTAACGAATAATTAAATATACCTTTTTCCATGTTATTACTGTTTTTTTCATCTTTTAAAATATCGTTCAACTTTTGTTTAATATTTGAACGAAATAAATCAGGGTTATCGATTTTACGAAGAGACATATTATTGATTTACATAATAATTATATATTTAAATCAATATCAATTTTATTTTTATAGTATTATTTATATGAAACATTCAAGGAAAAATTTAAAAAAAATATATAAAAGAAAAAATAAATTTAGTAGGAAAAAAAGAGGAGGAACAAAACATAGTTCATTGAGTGAATCTTCTCTAGATGATTATGTGATTGGCGTTAATTATGAAGCTGGTAAGGTAATAGATAATATAAGACAATTACCAAATTGTTTAGCTTATGCGAATTGTCAAATTTCAATGGATGCCCCTTTTTCTGGAAGAGTGGCAGATGAATCAGTACGCTCAACGGCAAGAAGTGAAACATTATTTGAAGACTATAATGAAGAAGCATTAAAATCGAACTTTAGAGAAATTGTAAGATTAATTAAAACTGAATATTTAATTAAATCTCCAAAACCAAAATTAGTAATTCAAATGGCAAGAGGCAGAGCATCAATTTCTACTATTTATGACATAATATTACCTATATTAGATGAATTCGAAATCAAAAAGTTTGACATAGTTACAGGTTATAGAAGCACAGATTATTATACAGGATGTGATAATAGACCATTTGTGTTTTTAAATTATGGTATGTTTGGTGTATTAACAAATGATGATAAAATACATGTAGGTGAAATTTGTAATCCAATTTTATCATACTCAATTACAGGAACAAAAGGCAATTTACTATTATTAAACGAAGGATCTTCTTTTATGGATGATCCTAAAAATATTTTAAATAATCCATCAATAACATCATTAAATATAAAAAAAATAATATTATTTGGAATAGAAGATAATATGCCTTTTATAACTCCAGATGAATATAATAAAAGTGATTTTGATATTTTAATAGAAAAAATTAAATAAAATAAAATAAATAAAAATAATTTATTTCGCCACATTATCAGAATCATAATCATAGGAATCTTCACTCAATTCAGAACCAATATCTTCTAAAACAATATCATCTTCCTCTTTTTCGGTCTCGTCAGTTTCATCATTTTCGGTGCTTTCTTCATCTTCCGTCTCTGAAGCAGATATTTGTTCATCTGTATCGCTACTATCCACAACAAACCCATCCTTTAAATATCCCTGTTTAGTTTTCTTTTCCTTAGGAACATTAGCGAGTTCATCTTCTTCCTCTTCGTCTTCTTTTGCTGTAGCAGCAAGGTCTTCAAAACCTCCAAACAATTTTTCATAAATTTTATTCCACAATTGTAAAGTTAAATCAGTATAGCCTTTACTACCATCATCTTTCTTTAAATATGCTAAAATAGCACAACTGCCAAAAAATAATTTTGAATCAATTGGAGGAGGGAAATCATATTTATTCTCAGAGTTAGGTCGTCCGTCGGTTTTTGCGAAGACTTCAATATAATATTTTTTAGAATCATATTTTGCATTCCATTCAACTTGTTTAATAAAGTCGTCTGATTTTTTAAAGCCACATTTTTTAAATAGTTCTTCTAATTTAAAATCCTTAATAGCTAATGATTTTAACGTACCTACCTTTTCAACTATAATTATATTTAATGGTTGTGACATTATTTATTATAAATTGAATAGGTTTAAATAGTTTTATATATTTAATGTTATAATGAAAATATATATAAATCATTTAAATTTAGATGCTCTACCCGAACTATTAAAATCATTAAATAATAACTACATAAATTCAGAAACATACATAAAAATATACTCAACTGACGGAATATATGAAATAAATAATTCGTCGTCTAAAAAACTAATACCTCAAGATAGTGATATAGAAATTTTAGAGAACTATCATGAAAATTTCACATTATTAGTTGATCAATCATATTACGGTGTGGAGGAGGTTTTTCAAATAAACAGTGATCACATCTCTAGAAAAATGAAGAGATGTTTTTTTGAGTTGAACAAAAATTCAAAAATTAAATTGGTTATAGAAGGTGAAATATTAGATGATAAACATTTTTTTAAAAGAATCAGTACTGAATATGGTATTGCTCCAAATGATATATATTTTGAATTACCAGAAAAAACAAATATAAATGATGCTTTAGTTAAAAATGAATTAAATGTGTTTTTATCTTGCTTAAACTAATATCATAATATTATATGCTATCTTGGGTTATTCAAATTACTATTATATCATTTATTTTAATATTTTTGGTTCATCATTTAATAAATTTTTTTAAGTCTACATTAACTGTTCCAAAAATAAAGGATTTAGTAAATACACCAACACAAAAGTATGAAAATATGTATAATATTATACAGAAAAAGACAAATACTTGTTCCGAATCAGCAGATTATACATTAATTGATTTATTACCAAAAGAAGAAGGACCAACAATGAAAAGTGAATTGAAAAACTTTTTAAAGAAGCAGTTACATACTCAAAATGAAAGTGGTACTAATATATCTTCATTAGATTTGATGTCGAATACAGATTCATATTCTCTTTATAATGAAAATAAATAATATAAAGATTTGTTACATATTAATATAATAATATGTTTAAACACTTAGATAAACAAACTATTCTTTCTGACTTTCCAAATATCAAACTTTCTTATGAAAACATAACACATAAGAAGGTTTATAATTCTGATATGTTTTTAGTAATACCAGATGGTAAAAAATGTTTTGCTTGGTTTACGTATATAAATGATAAGCCATCATGTTTGATTCTAGAATTAGCAAGTGATAAAAATATAAACGACATAAAACATGTAAATGCTTGTTTTTCAAATGAACTTTCATATGGAACTATATTTTACGGAACATTATTTAATCATTTAGGTAATCGTTTTTTTACTATAGAAGATCTATTTAGTTATAAGGATGAATTAATTGAAAGAAAAGATTGGAGTTATAAAATGGAAAAAATAAAAAAAATACTAAAATATGATTTAAAACAAGTTTCATATAATAATTCTTTTATTGTTTTTGGGTTACCTATCATATGTAAAACAAAGGACGATTTAGAAAACAAACTACAAAATATAAAATATAAAATAAATTCAATCCAATATAGATTATATAATCGAATAAATAATTATTTATTTATTAGTTATGATAACTATATAAATCAAAAAGAAATATCAGTTGTAAATAAATATGTTAACCCGGAAGTACCAACTCAAAGACAGTTACAAGAAAACCCTGTTGAAAAAATAGTTGTTAAACCGCAAGTGAAGAGCAAAGCCTCTGGAAAGCCCTTTGGAGAAAGTATCTTTTTAATTAAACCGGATATTCAAAATGATATATACTATTTATATTGTTTAGATGAAAATTTAAAGGAAGAACAACATTCTATTGCTAATGTTCCAGATTATAATACAAGCGTAATGATGAATAAATTATTTAGAATTGTAAAGGAAAATAACAATTTAGATGCGTTAGAAGAAAGTGATGATGAAGATGAATTTGAAAACGAAAATATTACAAAATTTGTACATTTAGATAAATCGTATAAAATGATTTGTCAATTCAATCACAAATTTAAAAAATGGACACCTGTTAAATTAGCAAATGAAAACTCAGAAATAATTAAAAATTATGAAATAAAAAATATATATAAAATATATGACGAAAACAAGAAGAAACAATTTACCAAAAAATAAAACATGTAAAATAAATTATATCCCATCAGCAGATAAAGATATAAAAGCAATTATAGATGTAAATGCTATTAGAAATAATGTTAAATTTTTGAAGAAAAAAACTGGCACAGATATAATGCCTGTTTTGAAAGCTGATGCGTATGGACATGGTCTTATAGAAATGGCAAAGATCCTTAGAAAAATTGGTATAAAATATATTGGTGTAGCCACTCTTGGAGAGGCAATTTTGTTGCGTAAAAGTGGAGATAAAGGAAGAGTTTTATCTTGGTTATATGATATTGATGGTCCTGAATTTAAAGATGGATTAAAATTAAATTTAGATATAGCTATATTTGATGAAAAACATATTCCAAAACTAGAAAAAATGATTCCAGATGGACAAAAAGTAAAAGTAACCATGTTTGTTGACACTGGGATAAATAGAGCTGGAATTCCATATAATAATTCACTACAAGCATTTAAAGACGTTGCTAAATGTAATAAGTTTGAAATTGTAGGAATGATGTCACACTTAGTATGTTCAGGAATAAAAAACAGTCCAATAGTAAATGAACAATTGCGTAAATTTAGAGCTTTAAGAAGTGAATTAGAAGAAATTGGAATAAAACCTCCGCTAGTTCATATAGCAAATACAGGCGCGTGTTTAAATTATGATGTATCTGATTTCACATTATCACGTTCAGGTTCTGGAATATATGGAATACCTGGAGTAGATAAGGTAGACAAAAATTTAAAATTAGCAATGACAGTAAAGTCATATATAATTCAGTTAAAAGATGTAGAAAAAGGTGAAGGAATTGGATATGATTGGAAATATATAACACCTAAAAAAATGAGAGTAGCTGTATTACCAATAGGTTATGCTGATATTATTCCACGTTCATCATCAGGTAAACTATATGTTTATATAAATGGAACAAAAAGAAAGGTATTAGGAACAATAAGTATGGATCAAATAATTGTTGAGGCTAAGGAAAAAGATAAAATAAATGATGACGTTATAATTTTTGGAAATAGTTTTAACTGTCCACAAACCATATTTGATGTGTCAAAAGCTGGAGATGCTTTTCCAATTGAAATATTGTGTCATACAGGTTATCGTATTAATAGAACTTATATAAATCGATAAAATATATGTATTATATATATATATATATATGTCAGCTGGATCAGGAGCATCTAATCTAGGATATGGAAATATAAATCCTTATAATTCTAGTCCTTATGTAAACGGAGCAAGTTCAAATTATTCAGGCAGTTTTAGCAGTAATGAAATTCCTGGACTTCCAGGTTTAGCGGGATCAAAAAGTAATATAGACGCTGCGGCAGGAGTAGTTCCAGGCATTTGTAATTTTAAGGGAGGAGCCAAAAAACTTAAAAGAAAAATAAAAAATATCACTAAACATTATAAGAAGATGAAAGCAGGAAGTAGAAAAATGAAAAGCTTTAAAAGTAGACTTAGACGTAGAATGACGTCTAGAAAAGCATCTAGAAGTATGGCTAGAGGTCGTGTTGGAGGCAGAAGAACACGACGTCGTCATAGACGTGGAGGACAACACGGAGGTTATTCCCAATATCAGAATAATATGCCCATGACACCTACTTATCAAGTAGCTGGAATTAATATTCCTTCAAGTCAATTAGCATTAGCTAACCCTCCGCCTGTAACAGTTTTACCAAACTGTACCAATTGTGTAGATAATTATAATCATTATACTGGTAGTGGATTCCCTTCACGAGGTCATTAAATATTTTTATTTAATTAATAAAATTATATAAAAATAAACTTTATTTTTTTATTTTTAAAAAACATACACCAGCTAGATATTTATCCTTTGGTTTTTCTGGTTCCTCTTCAGACTCTTCGTCTGAATCATTTGTAATACTTTTATCGCTTGAACTATTACTTTTAACAGAAATATTTTTTGGTGTCTTTTTTGAGCATTCTTTTGGTCCTGAAGATTTAGGATTAAATACTACTAACCATTTACTTGTATCTGGCGTATAATTAGCACTATCTGTATAAATTATTTTATAATTTTCTTTTTTATAAAATGTTTTTCTTTTACGCCACTGATTTTGAAATAGATCATGACTATCAACAATATCAACGACAACTGGACTGCTATGTTTCTCTCTAAGAATGCGTCCTACACTTTGTTCTATATCTGTTTTTGGTGTAGCCATTATTAATGTAGTGAGTGTTTTAATGTCAAGTGCTTCAGCTGCCATAGCATAAGTCGCTATAACAATCTTTTTACCTTCAGTTGCTTTTAAAGCTTGTTCTTTCATACCTCCAATATAATAACCAACTGTTGCTATATTTCTATGAGCAATTGCGTCATGTAAATATTTAAGAATATTTTTATATTGAGCGAGAATCATAATTTGTTGATTAGGATTTACAGAAAGCATATCAGAGACAATTTTCAAGATAAATTCAGATCGTCTATTATATTCACATAGTTTGCTGATCATTGTACTATAAGCAGGATTACCTCTGAAATCCAACTTGACTTCATTAAATTCATCATCAGCAACTTCATATTTAATGGCATGAACTACAACTTCTCTTGCTTCGTCTCTCTTTCCTTTAAAAATAACATCTCCAAGGAACATTTTAAAAACTTTAGTGGTCCCATCTTTGCGATTCATTGTAGCGGATAGTCCCAACATATATTTTGTTACAAGTTTAAATAAAGAATTTGAAAAAACCTCACTAGAAATGTGATGAACTTCGTCTATAATTGTAAGACCAAAACTTTCAAAAGTAGAAGCAGGATATTCTTTCATAGAGAGACTTTGAAGCATACAAATAACAATGTCTTTATCATCTATATCAATAATTGGTCCTTGAATTTTTCCAACTCGAGCTTTAGGAAGAAATTGTTGGATTCTTTCTATCCATTGATTCATTAAAAATTCCTTGTGAACAATAATAAATGTTTTCTTTTTAAGCCGAGAGATAATATTAAGTGAAAGGACAGTATTGTGAGTTACAGTGAAATCAGCTAAAACAAATCTACGATTACCATCTATTTCAAATCCATAATAATTATCTACATCTAATTTTTCTATTTGTAATCTATATGTTAAAGCGTCCTTAATTTGTTTTCTTTTATATCCTTTTTTTCTAGGACATAATGTAGGTATTTCTTCAATTCCATTTCCATAAATATTTGTTAAAAAATAAATACCCTTTTTTGGTCCTTCTTTAGAATTAGTACAAGTTTTTAATACTTTTTTTTTATAACAAGCAAAACCAAGAGATCTAGCTAAATAAACTATATCATCTAGTAATTTTTCATTTTTTTGTACTATTTCAATACAATTTTTATTAAAATATCCATCTGAATCTACTATGCCTGCTAAAAGAGCTAACCTATTTTCTCTAGAGTTACATAAATAATCTTGTGGAATATGTTTATTATTTAATAAATTATTTTCTCTTAAAAAATCTTTAAAACTATTTTTATTTTTTAA
>Ga0114966_10002184_pt1 | contig 17622 bp, 17 predicted proteins | sample M_130207_XF_Meta_FD_87029 | JGI IMG/M metagenome (GOLD analysis project Ga0114966, IMG submission 87029) | Freshwater microbial communities from Lake Montjoie, Canada to study carbon cycling - M_130207_XF_MetaG | ecosystem: Environmental > Aquatic > Freshwater > Lake | place: Lake Montjoie...
ATTGTAACAAACAAAGAGGTTATCCTTGGCATTGCTTGATTTTTCATCAATTGTATAATGTAACCCATGTATTGTTGATAATCCATCATTAAAGTCATCGTAAATCATTTTCATATAATCCACCCGATTAATAATTCGCGTTATTCCATCAAATAATTGTAAAATTTCTGGGCTACCAATTTTATAAAATACACTGCGATCAATTATTATACCAGACTCTTCACATCTTTTTTGTAAACAATTGTCTTCATTTCCCCATGCCCAATAGTTTGGATATCCGTTAACCTTTTCAAAATCCGCTCCTTTCATGACAACAATTCCTCCTAATGTACAATTGTATCCATAGTAATGCTTTACAACACCATGACTTGTTTCATAGTCAAATAATTTATGAAATGGAATCGTGTCTACGTCATTAAAAATAAAATTAATATTTTTGTAATGATTTGGATATTTTTCTTTTATTGCTAAAAACCCAATATTTTTTGTTGCCCCGCGATTAAAACTTCTTTCGTCGCACTGATGAGAAAAATAGATAGCATATTCATGTTCATCTTCCAATAAAAAACTCATATATTTCTCAAAAAAGAATTTTTGTTGAGGGCGATTGCGATAAGGAACAATAAATATCTTTTTTGGAATACTTTTAACACTATTTATAATTTCCAGCGTGTTTTCTTGAGACATTTTATAAATGTTTTTTTATTTTATTTTACCTAATACTCTGCAAAATAAAACAATAAATTATAGTGAATCTCCGGCATACTTTTTCAATATTACCGCGGGAACAATGTCATTCTTTATCTTTTCCAGCTTCTTTAAACACTTGTTTATGGTAACTTCGCTTATTTCACTGACATTTTTAACATCTCTCTTTGAAATATTGAGTTTACATAATTGACTAATAAAATAGACTACTCCAGCTGCAATAGAGTGTGGTGTATTTTCTGGCATCAAGTTTTCTTTCTCAATCTTCATGGAAATAAACTTGCATAGTTTTGTAAGTTCGTTGTTTATACTGAGTTTACTACAGTAACGCTCAATAAACGCTTCTGGTCTGGTTTTGCAAAATGACGTCTTTTCTTTGATATCCATATCTTTTTCCAAGTTGTTAATAATTATTTGAGCATTTTTACACCCCTTTGTCGCACTTGTTACATCTAAATGAAATATAGAAGCAATCTCTTTTGCAGTTCTTGGAAAATTATTAATACGACATGAAATATAAATGGACGCGGCTAATATTCCATCTCGGTTATCACCGCGAAATGTCAAATCAAATTCCGATATCTTTTTATGATATCTCACTGCATCGTCAATTATAAGTTTTGGAATTCCAGCATTGTGAGCCATTGTTGTGATAATTTGAAATTCATCATATTGTGATTTCTCCTTATAAGGCATAGATTGCCACTCAGTGTATCGTCTAATCTTTCTCATCTCATAACTTGTTGACCCAATACATAGAACTTTGCATCCATAGGATGATTCTTTTAATAACGGATTTATAGGCATTCCACACCTGGTTGGGTCATTCATTTGATTATCATCTGCACCGTAAAATCTCCATTCTGCACTTTGATCCACTATATCTTTATAGATAATTCCACACCCTCTATTTGTACATGTAAGAAATCCTTCATCTGAAAACGCTAAATTATATTCACATTGTTCACATTTTTCACGATTCCCACAGCTACGATATATACATTCAAGAGGATCTATTGTTTTATTTTCATTTATCTCTGTATCAAATATATTCCACAATTGAGATTTATTTACTATTGTCTGTTTCCGTTTTTTGCTCTTATCATTTGTACTCATTCTTTTAACTTTTATTTCTTATTATCTAATCTATATGTTTCTATATCAATTTTATTTTGTATATATATAGTAATATTAGTATGGGAGTAAATAATTCAACACTATCAACCGCAAAAGGTGACGAAAAAAAACCATCATTTTATGAGATTATTGACTACATTTCAACTAAATACATAATGACAAGTAATTTTCAGAGTTTGACCCGATTACAAGAAACCGAATATTGTAACGATTTAATTGTATTAACTTCTGATATTATAGAAAAATATTTTACTGATTTAGAAATATCCTATATTGATGAAAGAGTTAAAACTGGATTAGATAAAGATAAAGTATTGGTAATAAACAGTTTAACGGATAATGTTGAATTTCATGATCCACTAAAAAAACGAGCAATGTGTATTGGAATAGCAAAATTTTACATTAAGATAGCTCATGTGTACGCAGCAATTGTCATGACAATGAATCCGGTTTATGTTTATACCGATCAATATGGAAACGTTGTTAAAAAACCGCTGAGCGAAAAAAATCTAATACCTCCAAATGTTCAAACTGAAATTTATAAGATGGGTTTATGCAATAAACGCATAGATGCGTTGAAGAGAAACTCGGTGACAAGTGAAAGTGGATCCATGATGATAAATCCAGAGGTTTGCACTTTTAACTCTGGACCAAATGGAGATCCTATGAGTTTATCGGAAGAACCGGGAATAAATGAATTTGCCAGTTTATACTTTGATGAATATGATTATAGAACAGGAGAATTTGTTGGAATGAAAGAAGAAACAGTAAAAAAATATAGAGATGATTTGAAGAAATTTTACACAGTGTTTACTGAAAATGAAGAATTACCACAAGATGTTACAAGATTTAGTGATATTAGATTGCGAGATTTTGCAAATAGCCCAGGATGTAAAAATGATAAATTATTAGACAGATCGTATACTGGAAATACCAATCCTAATTCTGAATCATATAAAGAAGATAAAGAAACAAATGACCTTTTTACACTTTATGCTGAAAACTTGAAAAAAATGATGCAATTGGTTAACCAGAACCAAGAAGATTTATTAAACATAATCAACAAGTTGTTTACATACATGCAAGAAGAAAGTGGTGAACATATTATTAGAGTAAATCCAGAATTAACAGAAGAGTTGCTTCAAAAGATTGTGGAGGAAACACGAAGTTTAATTATGGGACTTTATTTACAATGCGAAAGCGATTATGTTGAAGGTATTCAAATATATCAAGCTATTGTTGAAAAAAAAATACATGAAGCATCTGTAGAACAAGTAAAATCTTTAGAAGAACAATCAACATTGTTATTGAATGGACTGGAAAAAAAATAAAAAAAGGGGATTGGTAATTAAAAATATTTTAGTAATATATAATGGCATCCACACGTAAACTTAAAATATATCGCAGTCGCGTTAAAAGTTCAAGGTGTCGCAGAATAAGACTTGGACGTCCTTGCAGAAGATTCCGTAGCTGCAAGAATGCTGTCGGTAAAACGCGAAAATTTTGCCGTAAATTGTACAACAAACAAGTCTAAAAATTTTATACAATCCGTGAAGATTGTATAAAATGTCCCAAATGATATTAGCGTTATCCACCGAGAACCCAGGATAAATTTACGGATTTTTTATAAAGATAAACTGTTATGAAAGATGGTAAGGATTTATCCTGCCTGAAGGGCAGGAGGGCCAAGGAATCCCGCAACGCGGGATTCTGAAGAGCGGGCTGGAAATCCTTCGGATTTCTGAAGACCTGGGTTCCCCGCTACATGATATACGAATTAATTTATTTGCTGTTATCTGTATCTTCACTGAATTTCCAGAAGTTGTTAATGAGTATAAAACATTAACAGGGTCTTAAATATTATATTAAGTTGCACTAAGCGACTTGTGCTTAGGTCGCGTTGAACGCTTAAACGCGCTGAGCAGCGGCGGCACGGCTGGCAGCAGCTGCGGCGGCACGAGCGGCAGCAGCGGCGCGACCAGCGGAGGCAGAGGCAGCACGGCCGGCGGAGACAGCGCGACTGACAGATGAGCTACGAGCGGCAGAGGCAGCACGGCCAGCGGCAGCGGCAGCACCCATGGCCGCGGTACGGGCGCGTTGGGCGGCGGCCGAGGCAGAACGGGCGGCAGCACGAGTGCGTCCACGGGCCGCCATGCGAGAACGAGTGCGGGAAGCAGAACGAGCGCGGGAAGCGGACTTGCGATTACGACGAGTATAGGCCATTTATATATATATACTTTATAAAAAAAATTTAGAGAGAAAGATTTCTAAATCTTTTTCCACAAATTGAAGAATATAACAAACCTGGATTCCTTAATTTCCTCATATCTTTTGGGTATACCTATTTATCTACCAGATAGTATCTGTATTATGCCAAAACATACCGTCTGTTTTTTTAACTCCATACATATCCCTAAATATTTTCAAACGTGATAAAGGAACATTAGTTCTATATTTATCCAATGGATGGGGATTTGTTTTAAGTTGAGCTTCTATAGCTTTTTTACTAATTTTCTGTCTCATCTGAAATGCAAAGTAAACTAAAAATGCCTTTAAGGAAAGCGCGCGAATAGGAACAATATCATCATTTTTATCTTGAAAGTCTCTTAAATACTCTATACAAATAGAGACCCCTGATATATCTGCTAAATCTTCTCCTACACTTAATGATGCGTCAAAATCTATCCCGTCTCGTTTTGCATAAAATTCATATTGTTTAATAACGTCATTTTGACGCCGGTTGAAGTTGGCTTTATCCTCTGGAGTCCACCAATCATTCATATTACCTTTATAATCATATTTGCTTCCCATATCATCCAGCGCATGAGACATTTCATGCCCAAGTGTAAATCCAATGTGTGCTAAATTATATTCAATCCCTCTTTCTTCTAAATCTACAAAAGGTTTTTGAATGTATCCAAGAGGAATGTATATACCATTTTTTGAAGGAGTATAAGAAGCATTCACAACATAAGCCTGCGTCCCCGTAAGTTTTAAGGGAGAATTAGACCAATCAATAACGGGAATATCAATTACTGGTTTACCTTCTAATTTTGTAAGTTGATCCGCTCGCCAATTCACAATCAAGGTCATATTATACCAACAATCATTTGAATTGTAATTTAACAGTGGATCTTCTCTCAAAACTTTGGGCGATCCTACTTGAAGGTTAAAATGTTTTAATTTTAACAAAGCATATGATTTTGTTTTTGGAGCTAACCAAGTATTACGTGTAATTTTTCTTGTAAAAACAGTTTTTAAATCTTCCGCTAATGCCTTTACAAAATGTATTTTTCGTTGATCGGTATATTTTTCAATATATTCGTTTGTCAAAAAAGTATTAAATGAAAACGCTAAGCCAAAAACAGGCATTAATTCACGAGGAAACATTTCTTCTTGTCCACGAACAAATTTGCCAATAAAGTTGAATGATATTTCTCTCCAAGATTTGTGAAATCTTATAATTTGGCGAAGATAAATATATATCCAATAGGTTCTCCATTTATCAGAATTCCAATTTTTTAAAAATAATTCGGTTCCGCATTTAAGATAATTTAAACTTGATGCTATAAAAAATTTGGGGGGAGTTTTATATCCAACACCATGTATTAACGAATCCCAATCAAAATTATATTTTTTCATAGATTCTTGACCCGTTATTTTATTGTAATAAAGAGGAGACTCGTTTTTCTCTGAAATACATCCCATTGCATCCAATAATTGATATTCCACATCAAATACATCTTGAGCCGAGTATTCATGTTTACCTTTTCCAAAACATGCATCAAACATAGAATTAATGTATTTAAAATATTGTTTTTTATAATTAGATTTGTATTTAATATCGGATCCGTCATTTACATATACTTTGTAATCAATAAGAGATAATTGTGGAGGATAAATATAACATCTATAAGTGGTAGATTCTTTATCATCTGGATTAAGAGAGAAAACGAAGGGAAGACCAAATGAAATCGTCTCATTCCGATTTAGAATGCCTAATAATGTCCAAGCAGAAACATCACTTGGATTCTTTCTAAAAGAATCAATTAAATTAATATGATGTGATAAATGAGATTTTAACTTATTGTCATCTAATAATTTCAAAAATGAGTTGTAGACATTGGATATTTGTTTCGATTGTTTTGTTTTATTATTCCTTATATAGTCTTTCACAATATCCATGAGTTGATAATACACTTTATTTTGAACTAACCTAAAATCATCAATTTGTACAATATAACCTTCATTTTTTGATTTATTCGTATTTTGCATCCAGGTGTAATTAATAAATGTGTAAAAATCATTTTGAGGTAATACATAATCTGGAATAGATTTTTTTCTCAAAACAAGAATAAGATTTTTTTCAACATCATTTATATCTTTTATTAAATTAAATTTTCTTGATGATTCATAATCCTTTTCAAAACTTTTATAGTTACTAAAATCAGTTGGATAACACCCTTTTGAACACGGGGGTTTTACCTTCTTAGTTCTATTTAATATTGTTTTATTGAATTGTCTTTTTGTTTTATTCATTGTTATATTATACTTATATTTTTATGTTTCATGTAAATTTATCTTCCAATTTATTTATTAAAGATTCATTGTAAATTAAATTGCCAGATGGCTTATATGATGTAATCGGGGTATATTTTTTAGCATTAGTATTTACTTGTTTAGTCTGTACCGGATTTATGATTTGCAAAAAATTATCAGGTTTATCGGTTGAAGAGTCAATTTTGTTTCCATATTCGTCAATAATAATACCTGTTTTCTTTTTTAGTTCATTTCTAACATATGACGGGACCCAGTGTTTCCATGATATAAGCAATAAATTTGGGTGAGTGTAACGAATGTAAAATCCATTATCTTTTAATTTATCCATTAAATAAGCTATACACGATCCTTGATCATATTTTGGAACGCCTATTATAATTTCTGGAACAACAAACCAGCAAAGCTGTTCATCTATTTTTTGTCGCGAAACCGTCTTAATTCTAACATGTATTCTATTTAATATTTTATTATACAATTCAAGTTTAGTTAAATCGTGTTGTCGTTTTTTTTCATAAAGATCGTCAATATTTATTTTTTCAGAAAAGTCTGAAACATTTTCTAATGTAAATATGTTATGCGCCATAATATAGTTTGTTATAAAAACAAAAGAAAAAAACTAAGATACCCAAACTATTTACTTTACAATATAAGTTAAAATTTTTAATAAAATATATTTTTGCAATGTAAATGACAATTAAACACTTAGTTTTATCTGGCGGAGGAAATACATTATTTAAACAAGCTGGCGCTATTCAGGTGTTGGAAAAAAATAAATTTTATAATATAAATGACATAGAGTCTATTTATGCCACGTCAGCTGGTGGAATAATGGCAATATTACTATGTTTAAATTTTGATTGGGATACAATTAATTCTTATTTATTAGATAGACCATGGCACAATGTATTTAGTGTAAACATTAAAAATTTTTTAAATGTCTATAAAACTTGTGGTATATATGACATAAAGTTTTTTGAAATATTTTTTAAATCTTTATTTGCAGCAAAAGATATAAAAATAGATGTTACATTAAAGGAGTTTTACAATTTTTGCAAAAAAGATATACACGTTTATAGTGTAGATGCAAACGAATTTAAATTAGAAGATATTTCACATAAAACTCACCCGGATCTACAGTTAATTACTGCATTGCATATGACGTGCAGTATACCATTAATTTTTTCTCCTGTTTTTATTGATGATAAATGTTATATTGATGGTGGAGTTATTAATAACTATCCTGTTTTATATTGTTTAATGAGACCTGATATTTTAAATGATGAAATATTAGGACTAACTAATATATTTTCTGATGAGAAAGAGAATAGTATTGTAAAAAATATAAATGTACTTGATTACGTTTATAAAATTATATTAAAATTAATTCGTGGAAATATATCAACAATACAAAATAGTAATTATGCTGAAATTAAATATGAGGTTTTTATAAACAATAATAATTTAAATATAAAAGATTTGTATTGCGCCTTAACTTCGTCAAATGAAAGACGATCCCTCTTTGAAGATGGAATTCAAAGTGGAATATCATTTTTAAAGAAACACAAAGAGGAACAAATTATAAATAATTTACCATCCAATGTATGTGATATTTTAAAAGAAATTAGTGAGTTAAATAAAGTATGCGAACCAGATTTATAACACAGTATTAAGAAATTGAACAAGCGTATCCTTATTTGGTTTTGCATCGTATTCAATAATTTGGCCATCTTTCACTAATTTTATTGTTGGATAACTTTCTATTTTGTATTGGTTCATTAATTGCGTAACGTCGGGCGTTTCTTCTGTACAGTTAATTTCCGTAAACGTTACAACATATCCATTAATTGTTCTATCTTGATATTCGTCTTTTAGCTTATTCCATTCGGGTTTAGCCGTTTTGCAATGAGGACACCAATCCGTGTAGAAAAACATAAGGTTTGCAGTTTTATCGGAATTATCTGATCCAACCTTTTGAGTGTATTTAGGTTTCATTGTGGGTGCGACATAATAATAGTAGTATATTATTGCAATTATAATAAATAGGATTGCCAAAATAACAACTAATATTGTTTGCCAGCTTACAGATTTAATTTGACTTATAGCTCCTCCTCTGTAAAGAATGTTGTTGAAAAAACTCATATATAATATAGCAAGAAATATAGTATTTTAAAATAACGAATGTATAACTATGCTAAAATTATATAGAGCGAGTCATATTTATTATGTACAATGATATATAGAACAAAGGACTGTACTTTAATAAATATAAACATTTATGATTTTAAAACTGACAAATCTTATTACACTTCGGTAATGAATATGAAGATGAATGAAAATAGAGAGAACTCGTTTACAAATAAACCAATTATGAAACCGGAAAATTCTTCTCTAAATAGTATTATGAAGTTGATAAAATAATTAGCCGTAATATTTTTCTTGGTGTAGTATATGACACTAATAAAAATACAAAAAAACAAAACCAAACGGAACAGAATGAAACAAAACAGAATCAAAACACAAAAAAACAAAAACAGACCTAAACAAAATAAAACCAGAAGAACTTATTCAAAGAAAGACTTTATAAGCGGAGATGGAATGTTAACAGCTGTATGGGGTCCAAGTTTGTGGCATTATTTGCATATAATGAGTTTCAATTATCCTGTAAATCCAACAAGTGAAGATAAAAAACATTATAGAAATTTTATATTAAATTTAAAACACGTATTACCATGTAAATATTGTCGCATAAATTTAAAGACTAATTTTAAATATCTTCCATTGAGTGAATGCAGTATGAAAAACAGGGAAACCTTTTCTCGTTATATTTATGACTTACATGAATTAATAAATAAAATGTTAAATAAAAAATCAAATCTTTCGTATGAAGACGTGAGAGAAAGATACGAACACTTTAGGGCACGATGCACAGAAGAAGAACGAAAAATATTTCCCGAACCAAAAGTAGAGAAAGGATGCACCGAGCCACTTTATGGAAAAAAATCAAAATGTATTATAAAAATTGTTCCACAAGATGAAAAAGGTTCAACATTTCAAATGGATGAAGAATGCATAAAAAAACGAGAATAAAATACTTTTGATATAATAGGATGCTTTACATTTATTTACAAATTATAAGTTTAATATTTTCATTTACCACTTCAAGTTTTGAACTGTATCGTTCAACTAAAACAACTAACCTAACAAACGAATTATTGATATTATTTAATTTGCGACTTATTACGTCATTATTTAGTTCAATCTATTATACTGCAAATAATGTTGATCCGTTAATATGCTTAAATGCATATAAAAATGTTTGTGCGGTATTACTTGTAATTTCAATAAGATCATTTTTTTATTATAGAAATTTACAAAATGAAAAACCGGCAGAAGAGGATTTTTTCGTGGAAGTTATTTCACAATCCTAAATACAAATATGTGTAATGTTTTTTTCTATAGAATCTAAATTAAAACACATTTTAGTTACATTTAATGGTAACAGTTTAACAAGTAATTCACTAAAACCCGATTTAACACATCCTATAAAAACATTGTTGCACCGTTTTCCAATAATAAAATCCATAGCAGAGTTTATTTCACTCCCTAAATTGCTATTTTTTTTAAAATGATAATGATTATAGCCATGAATTTTTAAAAATTCAGACACTATATTTTTCTCTCGTGAAGTTAAAATAAAAGTAACATCATTTTTATTTATATGCGTTTTAATTAATTCTGTATATCTTTTCATCATATAGTTGATGTATGTTTGTTCCGTCATAAAATTCTCTTTTGCCCAATGAGAAATGTATCCATTCTCTAATTCTAAATAAATAACATTAAATTTTTGGCTCTTATTGTAGGTAAGAACTTTATTCATATATTCCAATGAAGGATTAACTAATTGAGGAGTAAATCGTATGTTTTCATACAGTTCGTTTACTATTTTATAATTTTCTTCATTTTCAAATATGCTAAACAAAACTGGTCCCAATAATATAACCTTTATTCCTAAAGAAAAAATATTTGTATTAAATCCATCAACAATAGTTAGCTTATATTTCTTCAAATATTCATTTAAACTTGGAATATGAATAATATAGCTAATCGGACAATAACTTTTTGTGTGCTTCTGTTGTAGAAATCTATCTATTACAAGAGATGATTTATTTTCATGAATGCATAAACATATTGAAGCTACTATTGCACGAAACTGTATACAAAAATCAACATTTGGAGATTTAATAAGATTTAATGCATATCTATTATTCATAGTAATCCGGGTTATAAAAAATATTAACTTTTTACATAATTTGAAAACAAAATTTATTTGAAAATTATGAGGAGTATTATTGTTTGTTTTTATTTGTATACGATCTAAATATATATTTGTACAATGTTGTTTTAAATCCATTAAAATTTGAGCTTGCAGCTGCAGTATATGCGCCAAAGTTTTCTACATAAACCCATTCACCAATTGCTAATTCGGGTAACATAATATGATCTGTAATTAAATCAATGCTATCGCAAGTTGGTCCAAAAATTTTACTCTTATAAAGCTTACCATCTCGTTCATTGAAAGGTAAAATAGTAGGATTTATATGATCAAAAAAGATACAATTAAATGAACCATATACCCCATCATTCAAATAATAAACAATGACATTTTCTCCACTATCGTCTATAATCATTTTTTTTCCAATAACATTTAATATTAATGTGTGGGTGCATTGGGCAAAAAAACGACCTGGTTCTGCAATAAACTCTATAGTTTCTTCTTGCATTTCAGTTTCAAAAAAATTATTAATTCCAATATTTATTTGTTTTGCTATATTTTCAAACGAAACATCTTTATCAATACCAGGAAATCCACCCCCAATATCAATGATGGTAATATTTCCACCAAGACGGGTAGCTATTTCAGTCGCTTCTTTACAACTTTTAATTGCTTCATAGTATGTATCAGCTGATTTACATCCACTTCCAACGTGAAAACTAAATCCGCAAACAGATAGTTTTAATGTTTTTGCAATTTTTAATAGTTCTTCCACTTGTTCTATTTTACATCCAAATTTTACATTAAATTTACATACACTTTTACTGTCATCTACCGCCAATCTAAGAATTAACTTTGCATACGGATGATATAATTTTATTTTATACAACTCTTCCTCACAATCAAACGTCATAAGATCCACATCATTTGCCCGGGCATAGCGAATCTGAGATGTTACTTTGCAAGGATTTGCAAAAATAATACGACTCGGGTCATTGGTTATCTCTACAATAGTTTTTATTTCATTCTCTGAGGCGCAGTCAAAATTGCACCCAAGTGAAGCAAGAGCATCCAGAATAACCGGATTAGGATTGCATTTTACTGCATAGTATGGTTTAACATTTGGAAGAAACGTTGTCCATTTAATATAAGATTTAGTTATCTCTCCAAGATCAACAATGTAAAAAGCTTGTTCGCTTTTATTCTCTTCAAGAAAGTCGTTGATAATGTCGTATATATCAGTATCGCTGCCATACATTTTAACGTCATATTTTTGTAGCAATGCATTATCTAAATTGGATGCATATTCTGACATTTGTGTTATATTTGGTAAAACTTTATATGTATTTTTTATATACCATAATAAAAATGTCTCAGACCCTATGCTTAAACATGATTGTAAAAAATGAATCTCACATTATTGAAGAAACCTTGAACAATTTATTGCAGAATATAAAGTTTGATTATTGGGTAATATGTGATACTGGTTCAACTGATTCTACAAAAGAGATTATAACTGAGTTTTTTTCTTCTCTCGGAATTCCGGGAGAATTGTACGAAGAACCATGGAAAAATTTTGGATACAATAGAACTCATGCTCTCCAGAAAGCTTATAATAAAACAGATTATTTGTTTATTTTTGATGCAGACGATAAAATACATGGATCTTTGAAATTACCTACTCCATTGATATATGATAGTTATAAATTTAAATTTGGCACTACGATAGATGGTTCGTATACAAGAAAATTGCTTGTAAACAATAGAAAAAAATGGAAATATGTTGGAGTTCTTCACGAGTATCTTGAATCTGATGGATTAGATGAAAGAACCATAGATTTTATAAACGGTGGTTATTATATACAGTCTGGTAGATCCGGTGCAAGAAATAAAAATCCAAATAAATATTTGGATGACGCTATTGTATTGAAGAACGCGCATTACGAAGAAGATCAAAATAAAAACACATTTTTAAAAGCACGATATTCTTTTTATTGTGCAAATAGTTATTTTGACGCAGAAAAATACACGGATGCAATAGAATGGTATAAAAATACATTAGAAGAATCGGGATGGATACAAGAAAAATATTATTCTTGTTTACGCTTATATTATTGCTATGAAAATCTAAAACAAAAAGAGAATGGACTACATTTTTTAGTAAAATCATACAAATACGATAATGAAAGATCAGAATGTGTGTATGAACTAATTAAACACTATTGTATAGAAAAAATGCATACAATTTCTATCATGTATTATAGGCTTATTCAACCTATATATGAAACTAAAATTTTGACCAACAAACTATTTTTAAATAATAGCATATATGATTTTTATTTACCGTATTATATGATAATATGTTGTGACTATGAAAAAGAATACAGTCTTGGAATAAAAATGTATAAAACTATTTTTTTAAAGAAATATAATAATGTATCCGAGTGGTGGATAAAAAATCTACTTCATAATCTACAGTTTTTTATAGACCATATTTTTGAAGAACGAGAACAATTTATTAGTTTGGCAAATGAATACATTGACCTGTTTTCAAAAAAATACCAGGTTTACACTTATGATTTTATGCAAAAATACGTAGACAAAGGTATAAAAATTGTCTAACATATAAGAATAATGTCAAAAGAAAGCTTTGTATATCTATTACTTTGTAGTAATGGATCTACCTATGTTGGGGCAACTGTAGATTTAGATCATCGGTTAAGACAGCACAATAAAGAGTTGAAGGGTGGGGCTCATGCAACATCTGTTCAGGTGCAAAAAGGTTACACGTGGACAAGAGCATGTCATGTATCTGGATTTCCAGATTGGCAAGCAGCATTACAATTTGAATGGAGATGGAAACAGTTGTCCAGAAAACTTCCTTCTAAAATGAATCCATTGGAGAGAAGAATGAAAGCATTGGAACAGTTACTTGCATTGGAGAGTTCTACTACAAAGGCAATACCGTTTTCAGAATGGCCGACGTTTCCTCAAGTTCACATGGAGTAGCGGGGAACCCAGGTCTTCAGAAATCCTTACCATATTTCATAACAGTTTATCTTTATGAAAAATCCGTAAATTTATCCTGGGTTCTCGGTGGATAACGCTAAATAAAAATCCCATTTATATACCATTTACATACCATTTACATACCAAAAGTGCTGAAACTATTTACTACCGGAACAGGCAAATAGTCGTTGCTTATGGCATTATAATTTGGCACTTTTTTGCATTCAAAAGAAGGTTCGGGACAACGAGCACAAGCAGGACAAGGAGGACATTTTTCTTTTGACAAAGATCCAGATCCAGATCCAGATCCAGTACAAGGTTGAGCCGGGCATGCAGGGCATACAGGAGGAACAACTTCGGATTTCAAGATGTAAAGATCTTGTTGTCCTGGAGGGATTTGACTGGCGGGTATTCCTTTGGGAAAAACACTATCATATGCAGAAGAAGAAGAAGAAGAAGCAGCAGCAACAGTGTTTCCATTTGGTCCAGTTGCGTATCCCGCGCTATTTCCATTAGGGCCTGACACATATCCCGCGCTACTTCCATTTGTTCCTGAATTTGTTCCTGCATCGTTCTGTGCATGACTTGGGTTATACGTGTGAGTTTTTTTTGTTATGTATACAGATACGTTACCATCTTTGTCTGTTATTACAATTTCATTGCCGTATAATGTTTTTACAATTCTGGCAGTTGCGCCATTTTCGGAAATGTAGGTGTTCATTGAAAAATCATTACTTGCCGTGGGAGAACTATCAGAACTATAACTGTTTGTAGTTTTATTTTGTTTATTTACTGTAAATACAGTTGTAGATCCATTTTTGTCAGTGACAATAATAACATAAATATTATTTTGCTTTGTTAGTTTGGCAGTTGAACCGTTCTCTCCATAATAAATAGTTTGGAGAGAAGTTCCATCGTAATGGTTATAATTATCATATGAATTATTGTGGGTTGAAACGTTATCTGACCCAGTAAATGTGCCAGTTGTAAGACCTTCCATATAAAGTGGTTTATAAGACGTTCCTAAAAAGTAGAATATCAAAAAGAAGAATAAAATAAATATGAAAATAATGATGCTCCTCTTTTTCATTGATGTATACTTTATACAGTGAAAAAAATAATAAAAATATTGATATAAATTTCAATACATATTCTGTTGAAAGTTATAAAAATGGAATTAGAACCTGTTAAAAAGACTCGGACCCGGATTGTTCGTGAACCATTAAATAAATATTATAATGCAGATGAAGCTATATATGAAATCGGGATAGATGAAGCTGGCCGTGGACCCTTATTCGGTCGGGTATATGCAGCAGCTGTTATTTTGCCTAAAGACGATAGTTTTGATCATGACAAAATGAAAGATAGTAAATTATTTCATTCCCAAAAGAAAATTAAAGAGGCGGCGGAATATATAAAATCCAACGCCATTGCTTATAGTATTGAATATTCAGATGAGAAGGAAATAGAAAGTATTAATATTTTACAAGCAACTCAAAATGCAATGCATAAAGCGATTTCAAATGTAATGCAACAATTGACTGAAAAAAAAGAACTATTGTTATTGGTTGACGGAAATTATTTTAATCCAATGTGTCATTACAATAAAGACACGCAAAAATATGATACAACTCAACATTTGTGTATAGAAGGAGGAGATGCAAAATACACCTCTATTGCAGCGGCATCTATTTTAGCAAAAGTGGAAAGAGATAAATATATAACGCAACTATGTTCAGAGAATCCAGATTTGAATGAAAAATATGATTTGCTAAAAAATAATGGATACGGAACAAAAAAACATTTAGATGGGATTAAACTTTACGGAATAACACAATGGCATCGCAAAAGTTTTGGAATTTGTAAACAATTTGTATAAATCGTTTGTGGGTTAAAAATAATATAACATCATATACTAATAATGCTTATTTTAGTATTTGATACAGAAACAACCGGATTACCTAATACAAAAATATTGGATTCAAATAATGTAGAATTGTGGCCATCTATTGTTCAGTTTAGTTACATACTGTATGACACTGATAAACATAAAATTATTAAGAAAGGAAATTACATTATCAATATACCAGACCACGTAATAATTAGCCCAGATGCAATAAAAGTTCATAAAATTACAAAACAAATGTGCGAATTAAAAGGCACTCCAATAAAAGATGTTCTGGATGAATTTCACAAGCTTTTTTTAAAAGCGGATATTGTTATTGGTCATAATATTGAATTTGATCTTAATATGATAAAATCTGAATATTATAGAATTATGTTGAATGAATGTGATTACAATTGTCGCAGGAAATATTTGAAACGTATTGAAAAATACAACAAAAAAGAGAATATTTGTTGTACAATGAAAGAAACTTCTTGTATTTGCAATATTAAAGCATGCAGTAAAATTGACGGAAAAGAATTTATAAAATTTCCAAAATTAGTAGAGCTCCATTTTGTTTTATTTGGAATAACACCAAAAGGTGCACATAATGCATTAAATGATGTTTTAATCTGTTTGCGATGCTTTTGTAAATTAAAGTATGGGTGGGATATATGCGAAATGTCGGATGAAGTGAATGAAGAGATGAAAAAACTTTTATAATCTCACTATAAAATAGGTATATGCGTGAAGTTACAGTCGGAAGTTATAACATGAGTTTTTTAAGTGACGAACTGACTGACCTTAACGATGCTCAAAAAGCAAGTGAAATATCCTTTTTGTCATCCAATTTAAGCGGAGACCGACGTTGTTTTTGGAAAAATGCATTATGTCTCTTGAAAAAATTTATAAAAGAAAAATGTCCTGGAGTAATTAGTTTACAAGAAATAAATAAAACAAAACGTGGGTCTAATACTGGAAGTGATGCAATTGATTCAATGTTGGAAAAATATTATCCCGATTATCAACATGTGTGCAAAGAGAGAATTATAAACGATACAAAAAAAGCGGCCTTGAGTATTATTTTTGACACTACTGTTTTTGGAAAAATGAAACATTATAAAATACTAAATAACCCTTTTCAACCAATTAGGTTGTTGATTATGGTTGTAACAGAAAAAAATTATGTATTCGTAAATTACCACGGAGCAAAAGATGTAATAATAGTATCAAACGATAAAGATGTGTTTAACAAAACTCTTCGGTATTACAATATAAAATTTGTTCAGAGTAATGTAGAACAGTTCATGAGAGAACACAATGTATCTACAACCCGAGTATTAATTATGGGAGATACAAATGATTTTTTTAATGCTATACACGAGTTTATAATACTTGGTAAAAAATTAAGGTTCAAAGGCAATCCCCCAAAATCGTGTTGTTATAATTGGGAAAGCAGTTGTACTGAAGATAGATATAAAGCATTTTACACCAGATCCGGCATTTGTAGATTACCAGATGATAAATTTCGGTTTTCTCAAGATGGATTAAAACTTTCAATGTATGGAGAAGAAGGCTATACAAAAAACTACAGACTTTATGGAGATAAAATATTTGGATTATGTCCTGTAACAGAAATCAAAATATTTGAAGGAAAAAATAAAGATGGACCAAGTGTAGAAAGTGACCACCAAATGGTTTACAGTAAATACAAACTTGACATACAATAGTTTTTAAGCCGAGCATATTTCGCATATTTCATCCTCCTTTTTTTCACTCATCTTATTTTCAGGTTCAATCGTAAATTGCTGTGCTTGGTGCTTTGCCTTGCGCCTCAAATAATATATTCCAGTTTTTAGTCCTTTTTTCCAGGAGTAGAAATGCATTGATGTAAGAGAATTATATGTCGGGTCTTCTTGCCACAAATTCAGACTCTGACTTTGGCATATAAACGCTCCACGATCAGCCGACATATCAATCAACTGTTTCATAGGAATCTCCCAAACAATCTTGTATTTATTTCTCATATGTTCGGATAACATGGTCA
>Ga0114966_10002187_pt1 | contig 17606 bp, 14 predicted proteins | sample M_130207_XF_Meta_FD_87029 | JGI IMG/M metagenome (GOLD analysis project Ga0114966, IMG submission 87029) | Freshwater microbial communities from Lake Montjoie, Canada to study carbon cycling - M_130207_XF_MetaG | ecosystem: Environmental > Aquatic > Freshwater > Lake | place: Lake Montjoie...
ACGAGAAGATCCGACACGCCCTTGCCAACCCTAAAAACCTCACCGGCCGGGCCGGCACCCCGCAGGACGTCGCCAACGCATTCCTGTGGCTGGCATCCCCGGCCGCCGGCTGGGTCAGTGGTCAGACCATCCAGGTAGCCGGCGGCGGGGCCAGGTCACGCATCCTGCCGAAGTGATCGGGGGGAGCTAGACCGCGATATTGCCGGAGTTGCCGACGACGCCGTCGGTCCAGAACTCGTTCATCGGGGCGGCGTATTTATCATTTTTGGTCAGCGACGGCAGTCCGAGTGAGTCCTCGATCATCCGCAGCAGGCTGTAGTGGTCGAGATGACTGCTGGCGATGAATGGGCCGCTGCGCATCCCGGCGTCGATCGCCGCCTGGTTCGGGATGACGACCGTGACGATGTGATTGCCCTCGTTGCCGAAGCCAAGCGAGAGGTTGTTGTTGTCCTCGTCGAAGGTGACCACGATGACGGATGCTTCGTTCGGGTCGTTCCAGACAGCAGAGTTCATGATGGTGGGAACCGTCTCAGACAGGAACTGATCAAGTGCGGGCACGTTGTACTGATGCTTAGGCCCGATCTGGGTCAGAGCGAATTTCAGGAAGCCCTCGAGGGTGTTGACCGGCCCCTCTCCGGCGAAGTCCTCGTTAGCCGCAAACCACGCATAGTTCGGTGCCGTCGCCGCCGACCGCAGATCGACCGCCATCTCTTCCAGCGGTCTGATGTGGGCCGCGGCATAGGCCGGATCGTTGGCAATCGATGTGAACGCCGGGAAAACCGTCTCACCGGACTGATAGCTGTCTGTGCTGACGAGAGGACTGGCACCGGGAATCAATCCCTGGGCGTAGCTCCGCCACGTCTTGCCGGCGTCATCGATGTTGGAGACCAGGGTGGTCGACGCGTCGATACACGGCGAGGCGCAGTTGTAGGTAAGCCCGAAGTCAGTACCGCCAACAATCGGGTAGTAGTTCGGAGAGCTGCCGTGGGTGAGCGCGTAGTAGTTGTCGGCGAAGCCGTAGGCGTTGATGAGACTGTTCAGGAACGGCGCGTTGGGGCTGCCGACGATATCGTCGTAACCCTTGTTCTCCATGTACACCATGAACACGTGATCGAGGGCGCCAACCTTCGAGACCGGCGGTTCCGGTGGGACCGGAGCCGGGGCCAGGCCGGGAGCACTGACCGCGAAGGAGATGTTGTCGGCGAAGGCCGAGTTGTAGTCGGCGTTGAGTCCGGGGAAGATCGGGTTCCACGCATGCAGGTTCACCGTCACCTGTGCGAACTGGGTACCGGTCGGCAGGGTTCCGGTGGTGCTGCGATCCTTGAGCACGGTCTGGAAGAAGCGCTCGAACATCGTGACCGGGCCGAGGGAGGCCGTACCCAGGTAGAGCTTGTTGGCGTCGAGGAAGTCAACCTTGACCGAGGCCGCCCCCGGGTTGATCAGCCAGCCGCCCAACTGCGCGCCGAGGTCATAGGTCACGCCGGCAGCCGACGCGGCGGTGAGGGTGACCGTCTGGGTCAGCGTCGATGTCGCCACATTGCCGCCGCCGAAGAATTGGGTATCACCGGCCCCGCTGCTCGTCGTTGGGAATCCCATGCACGGTGGCAGATCCGGCGTCGCGAAGGGCAGGCCGACCGGCCACATATTGCGTGGGGTGCCGTACTGGATCACCGTGGGGGTGCCGGTCACGGTCCAGCCCGGAATACTCACCGAACTGTTGCCCGATAGGGACGGGTCGCCGACTTCGGCGCCGGGATTGGCAAGCAGATTCGGACTCATGGCGATGCTTTGCGATGTCGTCCCCGACGCCGTCACGCCCCGCATCGCCGACCGCCGGGTATCGCGGCGCGCGACGTGCAGCACTGCCCAGGCCACCGGTGTCTGGGAATGGTCGTTCGATCCGCCGGTACCCAACGTTGGTGCCTGCGCGCGACTCGTCACCGTCGCGGCGGCGGCCTTACGCGCGGTCTGCTGCGGCGTGCGCGCCGTGGCAGAGTCCGGCGTCGCCGAGCGAGCTGCTGGGCCGGGGTCCGATGGCTCGGCGGAGGCGAGTGGAGAGGAGGCCAGGGCCATCCCGATCCCCAGGGCTACCGCAAGTCCTCCGATACGGCCGATGTGGCATCCATTCCCCATGACGTTCCCCCCTTGATTGCAATCAACGCGACTGGCGTCGCGCCGTGTCAGACCAGTGCGGCCGCCCGCAGCATGGGCAGCCGCACCGAATCTGCCGGCGGAGCCGGAAGCGGTGGATCCGTCGGGGCGATGACGCCGGAGCCGGTCAGGGTGGCGACCACCCGGGCCACCGCCTGGGTCACCCCGACCAGGATGTCACCGGAGACCTGAACCACAAACTGTGCCCCTTGCGCGAGGGCGCTGATAAGGAAGATCTGCTGATCGACGAGCGCCTGCAACTGCCCCGTGATGGTGTTGGTAATGATGTCGAGGAAGTAGGGCACGCTGGCGACTACGGTCCGAACCCCCAGTGCGACATCGGTTCCGATGTTCGGATATCCGTACATGGCGACGGCGTCGTCGAGGGCCTGTTTCAGATCGGCGGGAGTGACGATGCTATCGGTCTTGTTGTTTACCAGCGATACCCCGTCGAAGTCCGACCGCAGCGGCACGTCGAACAGGCTGACGATCGTCGGCGTGATGTCGGCGTTCGAGTACCCAAGATTCTGCTTGCCGTCGTTGGCGTCGTCGCCTGCGAGGTCGAAGATGACGAACGACGATGTCTCATTGGGTGACTGGAAACCGTGACCGAAGCCCACCGACTGCTGATGGCCGTGGTCGGTGGTCACGAGTACCGTCCACTCCTCGCCGGGATTAGCGGTCTCCCACGCGTCGACGGCGTCCATGATCCGCTTGATGTTCTCGCTGGTGTTCACGACAGCGGCGGCGTACTCCGGCGATCCGCCGCCGGCCGCGTGGCCCGCTTCATCGACGGCGACCTGGTAGGAGAAGATGAAGGCCGAGTCGGTCGCTGTAGTGGCGACAATCCGTGCGATGGTCGCGTCAACGACCTGGTTGTCGGTCTCCTCCCACGTGGTGTCGAATGCCACGAACTCATTGACGTCGGCCGCGTAGCCACCGGCGCCGGCCATGTCGTTGATGTATTTCCAGTCGGCGTAGACCGCGGTGTCGACCTCGGGCCTGTCGTACTCGATCAGGTTGAACACCGTCGGCCAGGCGTCATACGGCGCGGGGTTGAAGATGTTGTTGATGACGCCACTCTTGTTGTCCCACACGCCGGTCAGGATGGTGGTCCACGACGGGCCGGAGATGGTGGTGTGGCCGACGATGCTCGTCGCGCCGGTGACACCCTGCTCCATGACCGCACGGAACCCGCTGTCGGGTTGGATGTAGGCGTACTGCAGCACCTTGTCCAGGTTCGTGCCGTCGGTGCCGATCAGTAGTACGTGCGTCGGCAGCGGATCCCCGATCTGCGAGGCGTTCGCACTGGCGATTCGACTGCGGCTGCCCGTGACAGAAGCGCTGACGGTCACCGCACTGGCCGGCGCGACCGGGGCGGCCGGCACCGGAAGGATCGGCACCGGAACGGGTGCGGGCGCCGGTGTCGCCGGAAGGACGGCACCGGGTGCGGTCCGGTCCGGCAGAGAAACGGTGCGCCTGCGCGTCGGCGTGCTGGGTTGCGTCCGCGCCGGTGCTGCGCTCCCGGGCGCCGAACTTTCCGGAGCCGACGACGCAGCGGGACGATCGGAGTTCGTCGACGCTTGGGCGGCCGCCGGGCGGCTGACCTGACCGCGGGGCCGGGTACTCGCCGGTGCGCGGTTCTCGGTGGCGTCGGCTGATCGGGTCGTGTCGGGCGCGGCAGGTTCGGCCGAGGCGACCGCGGTCGCGACCGCCGATCCTGCGCCGGCGACGATTCCGGCCATAGCAACGCTCAGACATATCTGTTTGACAGCTTTCATGAATGTGACTGTAGCCCCGGTTTCGGGACTTTCGTCACCTTATCGGTGGTATGGGTTGCCATTCGTGGGGTTGCGGAGGAGGGTCAGTACAGCGGTTCCCCCGCGGGTCCGCAAATCGGGCGCATTCGATGAACGCTGGGTCAAATATGATCAAAGCCGGACCGTTCGTGGGTCGTGTCGGCCCCCTGGCCGCGACCCTGGGAATCGGTCTGGCCGTCATGGCGGGCGGCACGGGGACGGCCGCCGCTGACCCGGTCACCCCCGACGCCTCGTCGGCGGTGGAACGGCCGACCCAACCGGTGGGCGCTGGCCGACTGCGCGGCAACCGCGACCCCGGTGCACGGGGCGCATTGGCGAGGCCCGTCTCCGCCCCGACTGCCCGGGTGACGTCGCGGCCAGTGCGGCCCTCCCGGTCCGAGCTTGCCCCGGTCGCGGCGCTTGTTCCCGGGATCGGCGACGCGACGGCACCGCCGGTCGATGTGGTGCCACCGGCGCCTGCGCGCCGAGAGAATAGCGCCGCCGTCGCGCCCGCCGAATCCACTGTTCCGCAACCACTTTCCGCCCACGCCGTCGCCACTGATCCCATCAGTTCGCTCTTTCGGGGTGTGTCGGCCTTCTTCAACAACCAGACGCCGCAATTGCGCCCGACCCAAACCACACAGGGCGCCGCCGGTGTGGTCACCGGCCTCCTCAATGCTGTTGACCCCGACAGTCCCCGGCTCGGTTACACGATTGCTGAGGGTCCCACCCACGGAGTCGCAGCGGTCAGCCCCGACGGCAACTGGACCTACACGCCGGACGCGGCGGTCGCGGCCGGAGTCACCGACTCCTTCCGGGTCACCGTCAGCGACGCGCCCAGCGGCTTCGCGATCCACGGCCTCGCGGGGTTGCTCAACCTGCTCTCCTTCGGGCTGATCGGCAGCCGCGGGGATTCCTCCACCAGCCCGGTTGCGGTGATCGTCGCGCCCTTCACCCCGGCCAATCGCGCGCCGGTGGTGAGCACCCCGGTGGTGGGAACGCCGAATGCGTTGACGGGTGTGGTGAGCGGCAGTGTGATTGCCACGGACGTCGATGGTGACACGTTGACCTATAGCGCCCCTGCGTCGACGGCCAAGGGCGCGATCATCATCAACGCGAGCACCGGTGCGTTTAACTACACGCCGACCGAACCGGCCCGGCACCGCGCGGCGGCCCTGGGTGCCACCGCCGGGGAACGCGCCGACTCCTTCACCGTGATGGTGACCGATGGGCAGGGCGGCACCGCGACGGCGTCGGTGACCGACGTGGTCAGTCCGTCGAACGTGGACCCGGTCGCCGGCACCCCGGTGGTGGGTGTCCCGAATGCGTTGACGGGTGTGGTGATCGGCATTGTGAGCGCCACCGACGCCGATGGTGACACGTTGACCTATAGCGCCCCGGCGTCGACAGCTAAGGGCGCGATCACTATCAACGCGAGCACCGGTGCGTTCACTTACGCCCCAAGCGTTGCCGCGCGGAACACCGCGGCGGCACCGGGTGCGACGCCTGCGGATCGCGCGGACGGCTTCACCGTCACCGTGATCGATGGCCACGGCGGTACCGCGACTGCTGCGATCACCGTGGCGATCAGCCCCGCGGTGGCCCCGGCCAATCGCGCGCCGGTGTTGAGCACCCCGGTGGTGGGAACGCCGAATGCCATTACCGGTGTGGTGACCGGCATTGTGAGCGCCACGGACGTCGATGGTGACACGTTGACCTATAGCGCCCCGACGACGACGGCCAAGGGCGCGATCATCATCAACGCGGGCACCGGTGCGTTCACCTACACCCCGACCGTCGCCGCGCGAAACACTGCGGCGGCCCCCGGTGCGACCGCGGCGGATCGTGCGGACGGCTTCACCGTGACCGTCGTCGACGGCCGCGGCGGCACAGCCAGTACTGCGGTGACGGTGGCGGTCAGCCCGACTCCCGACGCGTCAACCCCACTCGCGGCATTCCCCGGAGCCGAGGGGTTCGGTGCTTACGCCACCGGCGGCCGCGGGGGCAGCGTCATTTATGTCACCAACCTCAACGCCGACGGCGCGGGCTCCCTGCAGTGGGCCATCGACCAACCCGGTACGAAATACATCCTGTTCAAGGTCAGCGGTCTGATCGACGCCCAGATCCACCTGACGAACGGCAATGTGACCATCGCCGGCCAGACCTCGCCGGGCGGTATCACCATTCGGGGCCTGGTCACCGACGAGAGCCCGTATCAGGATCAGGATGTGCACGCGCCGGCAGATTTCGCCGAGAACTGGATCCTGCAGCACATCCGCATCCGGCCGGGCCTGACTGCACCGGGTGATGACGGACTGCGGCTGCGCTACACCCGCAACGCGATCGTGGACCACGTCTCGATCGGCAACGCCCTCGATGAGGCGATCGAGATCTCCTACTCGCACGACATCACCGTGCAGAACACGATCATCGCCGAAACCGTTGGCGGGCACTCGTTTTACGGCGGGGTGTTGATGAACTACTCCAACCCGGCCTACGGCTTCAAGTTGGACAACGTCTCACTGCACCACAACGTGTTCAACCGCATCGAAGGGCGGCTGCCCGAGGGCAGCCGGGAGTCCGCCGCCGCGGCCAACTCCTTTATGAATCTCGAAATGTCCAACAACCTGTACTGGGATCCGCGGTTCTTCGTGGCACTGGGCGTCACCTCCGGTGTCGCCAGCGGTGGCCCCCAACCGATCTATTGGAAACTCAACGCGGTCAACAACCTGTTTCACACCGCCAACAGTTTCCAATACGGCATGTTCGACGATCAGATCCTCAACGTCGCCCGCAACGAACTCTTCGTCAGCGGCAACAAGATGGACCTCTACCCGTCGCGATCCGACTACCAACTGTTCTACTGCTGCAACGACTATCCCGCCGAGACCAGCCCGGGCACCACCTCACGGCAGGCACAGGCCCGGACCACCCGCCACCCCTTCCCGGCGATCACCTACACGCCCACCGGCCAGTTGCGCACCTACCTGCTTAATAACGCCGGCGCCTGGCCGCGCGACCCGATGGATACCCGTTTGATGAGTTTCGTCGCCAGTAACACCATCTCGGGTGCGGCGCCCAATACCAACCCCGCCGGTGATGGTTTGCTGCCGGCGTATGTCGGCTCGCCGCCCGCCGCCCCGACTGACACCGACGCCGACGGCATGCCCGACGCCTGGGAGATCACCAAGGGAACCAACCCCAACGTCGCCAACACCAACGCCCGCACGTTGTCCGCCGTCGGTTACACCGACCTTGAGGTCTACCTGAACGAGTTGTCCAACAGCCGCATCACCGGATCTGTGTAGCGCCCGGCTATCCTTCGGCCATGCGCACCGTTGAGGTCTTCGCTGACATCCTCTGTCCGTTCACCCATGTCGGATTACATACGCTGATCGACCGTCGCAGTGAGCGTGGTCTCGCTGAGCCACGTCTGCGCATCCGGGCTTGGCCGCTGGAACTGGTCAACGGTCAACCACTGGACGCCCACCACATCGGAGCAGAGATCACCGCGTTGCGTTCGTCCGTGCGGCCGGACCTTTTCGGCGGATTTTCGGTCGACACCTTTCCGAGCACCTCGATGGTTGCGTTCGCACTGACCGCCGCGGCGGATCGCACGGGTGATCCGGTTCTGGTCGAGGAGGTCGGAATGGCGTTGCGCAACGCGGTGTTCGAAGATGGCCTCGACATCGGGCTTCCCGAAGTCGTCGAGCCGATCGCCGCGAGTTTCGGCCTCGATCCACTCGACGCCGACGGGACCGCCGCCGCTGTTCGTGCCGACTGGGAAGACGGCCGCGCCCGGGGGGTGATCGGATCCCCGCACTTCTTCACCGGCGATGACGAAAGTTGGTTCTGTCCCGGTCTGGACATCAGCCGCGACGACGTCGGCAACTTCATCGTCGCCTGGAAGCCGGGCAGCGAGGCGTTCGTCGAGAGTGTCTTCGGCTGAGGTTTTATCGGCCGGGGGGTTTTCGACCGGGGCCTTATTGTGGGTGCGCCGCCAGGTAGCCGGCCACCGGGATCCGCGATGTTTCGGCGTAACCGATCGGCAGTAACACCTCACCGGCGACGGTGTAGTAGTAGACGTCCCATCGGTAGTAACCGGCGAAGGCGGCGGGGTCGCCGCCGATCACTGCTGCGTAATCGCTGACCGCCCGGACATACTCGTTGGCGTGGTTGTAGACGTACACGGCGCGGTCACGATTATTGGCGAAGCCACTTGCGGAGAGGAAGCGGCCGGCCGCCATGATGGCATCCCGCGGCGAATTGACGTCGCCGCCCTGGCCGTATTGGGCGAAAGTCGAGGGCAGGAACTGCATCGGACCCTGCGCGCCGGCAGTGCTGACCCCGGCGATGCTGCCGAGCCGGGTTTCGATGAGGTTGATGGCGGCCAGATAGTTCCACGCGACGCCGGTTGCCGCTTCGGCCTCACGGTAGAAGCCCAGCAGTTCCTCGGCGGGCGGCGGCCCGATGATGCGCCAGGCGGGCAGTGTGTCCGGCGGCGGCGGGGCCATCGCGTTGAGTTGCCGCCGCGCGTCGACATTGAGGTCATATGCCCCGAGCAGTTGCGGCGGGATACGCCCCCGGATGATCGCGTCCCATTCCGGGTGGCGTCCGATAGCGCGATAGGCGGCCTGCTGACGGTGCGCCGCGGCAACCAGTGCGGGCTCTAGCGTCGAGGGGTCCCGCACGGCGAGTTCATCGGTGACCAGATCGTCCGCCAGTTGCGCGGGGTCCGATGCCAACCGCGGCTGTGCACCAGGCGGTGTGGACGCTGCGGCGGGGTCGTCAAGCGGTGCCGGCACAACAGTGATGCCCGGCGCCGCTGTCGACTGGCTGCAGCCGACGCCGCCGATCACGGCCGTCGCAATAACGAGTGCTCCGATGACGAGGCGGCTACGGGTCACTGTCTTCCACCTTTCATTCCGAGCGTCGATCCTCGCATCTATTCTTTGATGACGAGAACCGTCTCCAGCATCGGGTCACCGCAATAGGCGATTCGCGTGCCGCTGCGGGCCTCGGCCTGCAATGCCGCCAGCACCTTGGCGTTGATCCGCTCGCCCGGCGCCAGCGCCGGAATACCGGGCGGGTAGGGCGCGGCGGTCTCGGCGGCGATCCTCCCGACGGCCTCGACGGCCGGCACCCGCTCATGGTCGGCGAAGAAGGCGTCGCGCGGGCTCATCGCCGTGTCCGGTTGCAGTGTCCAGGCGGTGATCGGAACCAATGCGCGTGGCTCGCCGCGGTGTTCCTCGATGGCGCGGATGATCTCGGTCACCATGAAGTCGATGGTGTCGGGTGTGTCGGCCAGCGTGATGACCGGGCAGAAGGTGTCGCGGTCGGCGAACTCCAGATGCAGTCCCCGCTGCTCGAGCACGTCGGCCACGAGTTGGCCGTCCGCTCCGGTACCGGTCAGCGTCAGCACGATCTTGGTCGGATCATGCATCAGCAAAGCCGGTGAGCGGTCGGCGATTTCGGATCCGACGACGCCCAACCCCGGCACGGCGCGAAAGCGAACCCGTGCCTCGTTCGCCAGGCGGATTGCCTGGCCTAACAATTCAGTACCGCGCTCGGCGAGAAGATCGCGGGCCAGGTCGATACTGGCCAGAATGGCGCCCGACGGACTCGTGGTGTGCAAACCCTCGAATGCGGCGTCGAGGCGTTCGAGGTCGATGCGCTCGCCCTGGGCTAGCACCATGGAGGATTGTGTGAAGCCGGTGATGTGTTTGTGGATGCTCGTCACCAGGACATCGGCCCCGGCCGCGATCGCGTGCGGCGGCAGATCCGGGTGGAACCCGAGATGAGCGCCCCATGCGGCGTCGACCGTCAGCGGGATACCGTGCGCGTGCGCGAGTTCGGCATGTGCGGCCACGTCCGAGACGCCGCCCACATAGCTGGGCTCGACGAGCATCACGGCCTTCGCGTCCGGATGCTGTTTCAGCGCCTCGGCGACGCGGCTGACCGGCATTCCAGCGGTCAGGCCGGTTCGCTCGTCAACATCGGGGCGGACCCACACCGGTACCAAGCCGGCCAGAACGATGCCGAAGAACAGTGATTTGTGGATCGTTCGGGCCACGATCACCTTGTCGCCGGGCTTCCCGACCGTCAGGCAGATCGCTTCGTTGCCATGCGAGGAACCCTGCACCGAGAAGCCGCACCAGTCCGCGCCCCACAGGCCCGCGGCCAGACGCTCCGCCGCGACGAGTCGCTTGGTTGATGCGTGGCGATCCTCAACACCGCCGTAGTGCGGGACGTCGAACGCCAGGAAGTCGTCAATCAGATCGGGATTGCGTTTGTGGCCGGGGACGGTGAATGGTGTGCCCGCATTGGCCAGAAAATTGCGGTACGCGTCGTATAGCGGTGTGTTGCTCATCGTGGCGGTCCTCCAGCGATCGGCCGCAGGAGTGGCCGGCGGCATCTTTTCGGATTGCGAACGAGAGCCGCCCAGCCGCCGAATGCGCGGGCAGGGCCCTATTAAAACGTGCTCTGTTAGCTTAGCCCACCGAAGGACGATCGGAAGGACGCGACCATCAACTCTCACCTCGCCATCCTCGCCTCGCTTGCACTCGCGATTTTCCTGAGCCCCGAAACACTGGTTTTGGGACTCGTGGTCGCCGGCGACAAGAAGGTGCCGCGACTGGCCGCCGTCGCGTTTGCGGTCGGCGCGGTCCTCGGTATCGCTTTCGCGACCGGAATCGGTCTGTGGATCGCGATTGCATCGGGTGCTGATTTTCATACTCGCGACGGTTCCTGGCCGGGTTTCATCGTCCGGATGCTCATCGCGATGGCGCTGTTGGCGATCGGCGTCTATCGCGCGGTGAATGCGTTCCGTCGGCAGCCGATTACCGACATCTCCGAATCAGCTAAGACACCGAGCAGGCTGTGGATTTCGCTGAAACAGCGCTTTCCGAAACTCATGAATCGGTTGGATCCGAACGCTGATCTTTCTGTCTCCCAACGCATCACGCGTGCTGCACTGGCGGGTTTCGCCGCCTGTGGGTTACACCCCAAGGTCTTTCCGATCGCGATCGCGGCCGGCCATCAGATCGTGCAGATCAACGATCCGCGAGTCCGCGGTGTGGGCATCGTGATCTTTGCCGCGATCGCCGTTGTTCCCGCTGTGCTGCCCGCGGTGATCGAACTGGTCAGACCGGGTGCCGTGGTTCGGATCAAGCAATCCTACGAAAGCGCCATGAAGGTCCATGGCCGCTGGATCACCGCGCTGCTACTCCTGGGCGCCGGGGCCTTTGTGGCACACGATGCGTGGAAGGTGATGCCGGGCCACTAGAGCCGGGCGCTGGGCTCAATGCGTGGCAATGATGGCCAACTGAGCCAGTGCGGCGGCCAACGCCAGGATCAGAAAGACCGTGACCCGCGGACTGGCGTAAGCCCGAATGAAGGGCTGCGTCGGGAACGAGAACGTCTCTTCGACACCGAGCAACTTGTATTTGTGAGCGTCCCCGAAGGTGGGGTCGATCACCATCTTGGCCAGGTCGCGTCGTGAGCGGTAACGCATCAAACCCACGATGGTCCAGCCCGGATCAGGCGCCACCTTCCAGGCGTCGACGTAGCCGCCGACCTTGCGCATCGCCAAGGCGGGGTGGCCGCCGTGTTTGATCAGGCGCGGTATGAAGGCCTTGGAGTAGGCCTTCATCATGTCGCTGGCCGGCACCTGCGCTCCGGTATCGGGATCGGTGACCATGGTGTCGGGCACCCGGACCAGATTGACCATGACGAATTCCCGGCCGTCATCCTCCTCGAGGAATGTGCGGACGATCGACATGTCGTTGAGATCAGCCGCACCCTGGGCCTCCGCCCGGGCCAGCATGGTGTCGATCTCGGTCGGGGTGAGTTTGCCGCGCAGGTTGTCATAAAACAGGCGAAAGCCCAGGTAGAGCACCGCAGCCACCGGCCAGACCCACCATCCCGCCACGAAACTCTCCTCTATCAATCGGGTGCCCCAAGCTTGCCGCGCCCGCTGCGGGGAACAAAATCACGAACCGCCTGGTTAGGACTACTGACAACTTGAGTCATACCGACTCAACTGTTGGTTGACAGCGCTGGCCGTCTCCAGCAAGCTTGAGTCTGGTTCGCTCAGATCAAAGAGAAACACCTAGCAGGAGGAATACAACATGGCTCGTGCGGTCGGAATCGACCTCGGGACCACCAACTCAGTCGTCGCGGTTCTCGAGGGTGGCGACCCTGTCGTCGTCGCCAACTCCGAGGGATCGCGCACCACACCGTCGGTGGTCGCTTTTGCGCGTAACGGTGAGGTGCTGGTCGGTCAGCCCGCCAAGAACCAGGCGGTGACCAACGTCGACCGCACCATCCGGTCGGTCAAGCGCCACATGGGCACCGACTGGTCCGTCGAGATCGACGGTAAGGACTACAACCCGCAGGAGATCAGCGCGCGAACGCTGCAGAAACTCAAGCGCGACGCCGAAAGCTACCTCGGTGAGGACATCACCGACGCTGTCATCACGGTGCCCGCGTACTTCAACGACGCCCAGCGCCAAGCCACCAAGGAAGCCGGGCAGATCGCCGGCCTCAACGTGCTGCGCATCGTCAACGAACCCACCGCCGCGGCCCTGGCCTACGGTTTGGACAAGGGCAACAGCGAGCAGACCATCCTGGTCTTTGACCTCGGCGGCGGCACCTTCGACGTCTCGCTGCTCGAGATCGGCGACGGTGTGGTCGAAGTCCGCGCCACCTCCGGGGATAACCACCTCGGCGGCGACGACTGGGACGACCGGATCGTCGAATGGCTGGTGGATAAGTTCAAGGCCTCGGCCGGTATTGACCTGACCAAGGACAAGATGGCCATGCAACGGCTTCGTGAGGCCGCCGAGAAGGCCAAGATCGAACTCAGCTCCGGCCAGAGCACCTCGATCAACCTGCCCTACATCACCGTCGACGCCGACAAGAACCCGCTGTTCCTCGACGAGCAGTTGACCCGCTCGGAGTTCCAGAAGATCACCCAGGATCTGCTCGACCGCACCCGTGCGCCGTTCCAGCAGGTCATCTCCGACGCCAGCATCTCGGTGGCCGACATCGACCATGTGGTCTTGGTGGGCGGCTCGACCCGGATGCCCGCAGTCACCGACCTGGTCAAGGAACTCGCCGGCAAGGAGCCCAACAAGGGCGTCAACCCCGACGAAGTCGTCGCAGTCGGTGCAGCACTGCAGGCCGGTGTGCTCAAGGGCGAGGTGAAAGATGTTCTGCTGCTTGATGTTACGCCGCTGAGCCTGGGTATCGAGACCAAGGGCGGGGTGATGACGAAGCTGATCGAGCGCAACACCACCATCCCGACCAAGCGGTCGGAGACCTTCACCACCGCCGACGACAACCAGCCGTCGGTGCAGATCCAGGTGTATCAGGGCGAGCGCGAGATCGCCTCGCACAACAAACTTCTCGGCAGCTTCGAGCTGACCGGCATCCCGCCGGCGCCGCGCGGCGTGCCCCAGATCGAGGTCATCTTCGACATCGACGCCAACGGCATCGTGCATGTCACGGCCAAGGACAAGGGCACCGGCAAGGAGAACACGATCAAAATCCAGGAGGGCTCCGGCCTCTCCAAGGAGGAGATCGACCGGATGATCAAGGACGCCGAGGCGCACGCCGACGAGGACCGCAAGCGCCGTGAGGAGGCCGACGTCCGCAATCAGGCGGAGTCGCTGGTCTACCAAACCGAGAAGTTCGTGGCCGAACAGCGCGTTGCCGAGGGCGGCTCGAAGGTGCCCGAGGACACCCTGGCCAAGGTCGACGATGCCATCGCCGAAGCCAAGACCGCCCTGGGTGGTTCGGATATCGGAGCGATCAAGTCGGCCATGGAGAAACTGGGCCAGGAGAGCCAGTCCCTCGGCGAGGCCATCTATGCCTCGGCGCAGGCCGAGCAGGCCGCCAGCGGCGGTGCCGGTGGTGGATCGTCGGCCGACGATGTGGTGGACGCCGAGGTCGTTGAGGACGATCAGGAGCCGAGGTGACCCACCCGGATCAGGATCGGGAACGCGACGAACCGGTGACCGTCACCGACAAACGTCGCATCGACCCGCAGACCGGCGAAGTCCGTGAAGGATATGGACCCGGACCCGGCGCGGCCCCCAGCGGGCCGGCGCCGGGGGCCTTCGCGGGCGAGACAGCGGAGGAGGCCGACAAGGCCGCCGAACTGCTCGGAGATCTGCAGCGGGTGCAGGCGGACTTCGCCAACTACCGCAAACGCGCTCTGCGCGAACAGGAGTCGGTCGGCGAACGCGCCAAAGCCGTGGTCGTGAGCCAACTGCTCCCGGTGCTCGATGATCTTGAACGGGCCCGCAGCCACGGTGACCTGGAGGCCAGTCCGCTGAAGTCGGTGGCCGACAAGCTGGTGGCGGTGCTCACCGGGTTGGGTCTGGCGGCGTTCGGTGCCGAAGGTGAGGAGTTCGACCCGTCGCTGCACGAGGCCGTGCAACACGAGGGGGATGGCTCCGCGGAGTCTTCTCAGCTGGTCATCGGCCACGTCATGCGGCAGGGCTATCGCATCGGCGATCAGGTACTGCGGCACGCGCTCGTCGGCGTGGTCGACACGATCGCACCCGACGACGACGCAGAATCAGATCAATAGAAGCGAGGAGGTGACGCGGCATGGTTCAACGGGAATGGGTTGAAAAGGATTTCTACAAAGTGCTCGGCGTCTCCTCCGATGCCAAAGACGACGAGATCAAGCGGGTCGCTCGCAAACTTCTCGCCGAGAACCATCCCGATCGCAACCCGAATGACCCGGCTGCCGAGGAGCGGTACAAGGCCATCGGTGAGGCCAAGGATGTGCTGCTGGATCAGGCCAAGCGCAAGGAGTACGACGAAACCCGCAGGATGTTCGCCGGCGGCGGCTTCGGCCGCCGTTTCAGCGGCGGCGGTGGCTTCAATTCCGGCGATGACGGCACCGCGGGATTCAACCTCAACGACCTGTTCGGCCAGGCCGGGCAGGACGGCGGTGCGAACATCGGCGACCTGTTCGGCGGACTGTTCGGCCGCGGCGCCCCGCCCCGACCCAGTCGGCCCCGGCGCGGCAAGGATCTGGAGACCGAGACCCAACTCGACTTCCTGGAGGCCACCAAGGGTGTGGCGATGCCGTTGCGGCTGACCAGTCCGGCGCCGTGCACCAACTGCCACGGCAGCGGGGCACGGCCGGGCACCAGTCCCAAGGTGTGCGCCGGCTGCAACGGTTCAGGCGTGATCAACCGCAACCAGGGTGCGTTCGGCTTCTCCGAACCGTGCACCGACTGCCGGGGTAGCGGTTCGCTGATCGAGAATCCGTGCGATGAGTGCGGCGGCACCGGCGTCACGACCCGCAACCGAACCATCAACGTGCGGATTCCGCCGGGGGTGGAGGACGGTCAGCGGATCCGGCTGGCCGGTCAGGGTGAGGCCGGCCTGCGGGGTGCGCCGTCGGGCGACCTGTACGTCACCGTTCATGTGCGGCCCGACCGGGTGTTCGGCCGCGATGGTGACGACCTGATCGTGTCGGTACCGGTGAGTTTCACCGAATTAGCCCTCGGCACAACACTTTCCGTTCCGACTCTGGACGGCAAGGTTGGCGTGAAGGTTCCCAAGGGCACAGCCGACGGACGAATCCTTCGGGTACGCGGGCGCGGTGTTCCCAAACGCAGCGGCGGCAGCGGCGACCTATTGGTCACCGTCAAGGTAGCGGTGCCGCCCAAACTTGAGGGTGAGGCGCTTGAGGCGTTGGAGGCGTACGCCGCTGCCGAGCAGGAAAGCGGGTTCAACCCGCGCTCCGGGTGGGCGGGTAACCGGCCATGAGCGCAGACCCCCGCGACAGCGCCCGGACGTTTCTGATCTCGGTGGCGGCCGAGTTGGCCGGGATGCACGCTCAGACGCTGCGCAACTATGACCGTCTCGGGCTTGTCAGCCCGGAGCGCACCGCGGGCGGGGGACGGCGCTATTCCGAACGCGATGTGGAGTTGCTCCGCGCAATCCAGCGGCTATCCCAGGACGAGGGTGTGAACCTCGCCGGGATCAAACGGATCATCGAATTGAGTAATCAGGTTGCGGCGCTGCAGTCCCGCATCGAGGAAATGTCGCAGCAACTGGCGTCGGTGCGTACCGGTCCGCGCCGGGAACTTGCACTGGTACCCAAGAGCACGGCCGTGGTCGTCTGGCAGCCTCGGACCAGGCCCGGCCGCGTGCGGCCCTAGCTGACCCGGACGGTGAACTTCGCGACGGCCGGCCGGCCCGGAACCGCGACGGTGTAACCGCCCCTGCGCAGCGCGTTGGTGGGGGCGGCCATCGGCTCAATGCCGACGACGTCGTCGTTGCTGGGAGCGAAGATCTGCACCGCCGGGAAGCCGCTGTCCATGGTCACCTCGATGCGGCGGCCCCCACCGGAGAGCGCGAACGTTGCGCCCTGTGGAACTTCGTCGAATCCGTCGTCGAAGGTCTTGTCGCCCAACTCTTCCGACATCGCGGGCCATTCCTCGGAGGCTCCGGTTGGGATGCCCCAGTTGTCCACCGGTAGGTGCCGCAGCGGGGGAGTCTCCAGTCGCCACTGCGAGCGCGGGACGTCCGGGATGGTCAGGTAGGGGTGGAAGCCGAAGCACAGCGGCACCGACGCCGACGTGGTCGGGGTCACCGTCGTCTCGATCGACAGCGCCCGGTCGGCCAGCGTGATGTCGAGTGTCACCACATGCGGGAATGGGAAGCTGGCCAGCAGTCGGGGCTGGCCGCCGTAGTCGAGGTCGGTGATCACCCGGTTGTCCTCCTGCTCGGTGACCAGCCAGCCTGGGTAGGCGGCGAGTACACCGTGGATGACCAGCCCGTGCTCATCGGATCGCGCGCCGCCGACGCCGGGCGTCAGGGTTACCGCGCCGCCGTCGACCGCGTAGCCGTTGGCACTGAGCCGGTTGGCCCACGGGTAGAGGATCGGGATGCCCATCGTCTTGCCGGTCGTCAGGTAGGCGCGCAGGCCTCGGCGTTGGCCGAGTAACTCGACGCCGCCGTCGGACAACGAGGTGCAGATCATGCCCGCAGACGGTACGAATGTCGCGGTGAGGGCGGACGACGGATCTTTCAGGACGACCGAGGGCAGTTGAGCCATGGTCGGATTGTGCCACGAATGCCCCGTGCTTGACCAAGCCCGCGATCGGCCGATCTAGCGGACCGGCGAATTGAGTATGCCGTCGCGCCGTGCGCGCGGGAAGTTCGCCATCACCCGCTCGATCATGGCGCTGTAGGCGGCCCCGTCGTTGAGGATGTCCCGGCGATTGAGATGCCGCAGGTACGCGTCGATGCGGCGTTCCAGCGACCAGTCCCAGTAGTCACGACGGGTGTAGGCGGAACACAGGAACTGCCACGCGATGGTGTCGATCTCCTCAGCCGCAACGGCTTTGGTCCTCACTCGGCCCCCCGAATCTTCCCTGTGATGTCTATCGCACCACATCCGCTGCCGGGAGGGGCCAAAGTCACCGAAGTGGCCTCGCTACAGGGCGTGAATTCCCTTGTACAGCAGGGCCAGACCGATGACGACGAGGATCGTGCCGATCAGGCCCGCATGGTTTTCCTCCATCCAGGTCTTGATTCTGTTCAGCGGTGCATCAAGGCGGTCACCGGCGACCAGAGCGCCCAGCACGGGAATGGCCACCGAGGACACCGCGATGGCGGTGAACA
>Ga0114966_10002188_pt1 | contig 17603 bp, 14 predicted proteins | sample M_130207_XF_Meta_FD_87029 | JGI IMG/M metagenome (GOLD analysis project Ga0114966, IMG submission 87029) | Freshwater microbial communities from Lake Montjoie, Canada to study carbon cycling - M_130207_XF_MetaG | ecosystem: Environmental > Aquatic > Freshwater > Lake | place: Lake Montjoie...
TCGTGTGGCATCGCGGCCATACTGCCGGTTTAGGATTTTGAGTGCCACGCGGCGGCCTAGGGTTTCATCCTCCGCCTCGAACACGCGGCTCATGCCGCCCTCGCCGATCTGGCGCACGATCATAAAGTGGTCGAATCGACGCCGCACACGCACCATTTGGCCGCAGAAAGGACATTTCAGCTTCGTGAACGGCTCCAAGGACGTTACGTCAATCTGCTCCTGACACACGGGACAGGTGCTGAGATAGGCTTGTTCAGGGACGAGGTTCAAAAGAGATTTTTGGGTTTGGCTACCTACTGCATCGCATGGTGAATGCCAGAAATTACAGATTGCCTGATTAATTTGAATCTTGAGTATGTGAAATGGAATGGACCGTCACTGAGGCCGCCGAACTCGGCGAGCGTTTCGACAAGCACCTTGCCCGGCGTTTGTCGGATATGTCACGTTCGCGGCTCCAGGACCTGATCAAGGACGGCCACGCCACGCTTAACGGCAAACCGGTCAAATCTGGGGCGACAATGCGAGCTGGGGATGTGGTGAGCGTCACGGTGCCGGAAGTAGCCGATGTCGAGATCAAGGCCCAGGACATTCCGTTGACGATTTTGTATGAGGATTCCGACATCGTAGTGCTGGACAAAGCCTCCGGCCTTGTTGTTCATCCGGCGGAAGGAAATCCTGACGGCACCCTCGTGAACGCCCTGCTGCATCACATTGATGACCTCAGTGGAATCGGCGGAGAGATGCGTCCAGGCATCGTTCATCGCCTCGATAAAGACACCAGCGGCTGCATGGTCGTGGCGAAGAACGACATCGCACACCGCCGCCTGACCGAGGCATTCGCCGAGCGGCGGCTCACGAAAATCTACCTCGCTGTGGTCAATGGCGTGCCGAAGGAGGCAAGCGGACGAATTCAAAATTTCATCGGCAGGCATCCGGTGGACCGCAAACGCATGTCCATCCTGCTCGACGGGGCAGGGAAGGAGGCGGTCACCGAATGGCACCGGCTCGCCACGGATCAAGGCTGCGCCCTCATCCAATGCCGTCTCCTCACCGGACGCACGCATCAGATTCGTGTTCACATGCGTGAGGCATTGCAGTGTCCGATTCTAGGCGATCCCATCTATGCCCAACCTGCCAAGCAACGTGTCCGCGTCCCGCGCCTCATGCTGCACGCATGGAAGTTGGCCTTTCTACATCCGATTCACGATCAACCCATGAGCTTCGAGGCCAAACTGCCGCCCGAATTTGAACCGTGGATGAAATGCGTGCAAAGCTAGCGGCCATGCTCAAAATCTACGCCTACTCCGGCTGCTCCACCTGCAAAAACGCCCTCAAGTGGCTCAAGCAGCACGCCATCGCCTTTGAAGAAGTCTCTATCCGCGAGACACCGCCATCGCTGGCCGAACTCACAGCCATGCTTGCCGCTCACAAGGGCGATCTCCGCAAGCTATTCAATGTCTCCGGCCTCGATTACCGCTCCCTTGGACTTAAAGACAAGCTGCCCACGATGAGCACCGACTCAGCACTCAACTTGCTTGCTGGAAACGGCAATCTTGTGAAACGGCCTTTCGCCATCGACGCGAAGAACAGTGTGCATCTCGTCGGCTTCAAAGAGTCCGAGTGGCAGGCGGCATTACTTCACCGCCGCTGACTGCTCCTTGAAGAACTTTGCTATCAAGGCAGGTGCTTCATCGGGAAACTTGTGCGTGCCTTGATGGATGAAGGCCACAAACGGCGCTCCAACCTTCGAGCCAAACAAGGTGCAATCTTTTGCCCACGCTTTGCCCTCTGCCTCGCATTGATTGATCTCCTTCACCTTGGTCATCGCTATCTGCTGCCACTCATACTTCACCAGCGGATCCTGCGTCCCGGCGATGTGCATGCAGGGCTTGGGTTTAAACGGCGTGTCTTTGAGACGAATCGAGGCCGCCGCAGACGGTGCGACTGCGCACAACACATCTGGCCGCATCTGCCACAGCAAATAAGTAAAGCCGCCGCCATTCGAGTGTCCGGTCGAAAACACACGCTTCGTATCCACCTTGTAGATATCCTTCAAATTCGCCATCACTGCGTCGAATAACTTCAAGTCACGATCTCCCTGATCTCCTGCCCCACTTTGCCAGCCCGGCTTCTTACCCTCGGGATCGGTCAGTTTTCCTGGAGTGTTCAGCCCTTGCAGATAAACCGAGATCGCCTCCGGCCAGTGCTGGTGCATCGCAAATGAGCGTCCTGCCTGCAATGCAGCGCCGCCATGGCCGTGAAACACGAACACCACCGGTGTCGACGTTTCCTTGGCCTTCGCTGGCGCATAAACAAACCCACTGCGTGCTAGGCCATCGACCGTGAGTTCTAATTTCTGAACACCTTCAGGAAGTTGGACTTGAGCACGACATGCGGTTGGCAGGATCGTCAGGACGAGCAGAAGAAGCGAAAGATACGTGAAGCGTTTCATGGTTGATGGCGAGTGCTGCCGATAAACTCGGGACAGTGCTTGCGGTTGCGGTTGTTAGCTCAGCTTTTACGCGCGGTTTAGCTTCCTGTGGGCCACAGCACTCTGTCAATCTCTTGCCATCGCGCAGCATGAAGCTATTCGTCGCTCCATGTTCAAAACCGGCCAGCAAGTCGCCTGCATCGACGATCAATTCGACCCTTGGGTCTTCGACCTCTACAAGTCCCTGCCCAAGAAGGATCAAATCTACACCGTGCGTGCCATCCGCTCTGGGCGATCAAATCCCCAGTTCGTCGTGAATGATGACGCCGAAATCAAACTCGCCGGTGCCGAATTCGACATCCTCCTGCTGCTCCAGGAACTGCACAATCCAGACGATCCGCACTCCAGCGTGAAGCAAGAACTTGGCTTCCGCTCCGAACGCTTCGCCCCGCTGCTCGAGCAAACTGAAGAAGAGGAAGAAGCCGAACTCATCGGCGTCGGCCATGGCGAAAAAGAGTGGGAGCCCGAGCCTGCCTGGTCCAAGTAGTCTCCTCAACAGACCGCCTCAGATCGTGATGCCGGCTGCCTGCCGGTCCTGACCACTTCACCATTCCGTGCTATGGATGAAAACTTGGCACCTTCGCCGCTGTTTGGTACAGCACACACCTCATGAGCGCCCCTCCCGACCTTCCGCCGTCCTCCGCCCCTCTCACCGAACGCCAGATCGTCGAACTGCTCGCCACCGCCCGTCAGCGGCTCTTTGCGGAGGTCGGCAAGGTCATCGTCGGGCAGTTGCATGTCATTGATGAAATGCTCATCGCCCTCCTCGCGGGTGGTCACTGCCTCATCACTGGCGCACCGGGCCTCGCGAAGACACTGCTCATCAAAACCGTCGCCGATGTCTGCCACCTCAGTTTCCAGCGCATCCAGTTCACGCCCGATTTGATGCCCTCCGACATCACCGGCACCGAAATCCTCGAAGACAGCCCCGAAGGCGGCCGCAAGCTCGTCTTCAGCCGTGGCCCCGTCTTCGCCAACATGATCCTCGCCGACGAAATAAACCGCACACCGCCCAAAACGCAGGCCGCGTTGCTTGAAGCCATGCAGGAGCACCAAGTCACCGTGAATGGCAAAACCATGCACCTGCCCGAGCCCTTCTTCGTCCTCGCCACGCAGAACCCCATAGAGCAGGAAGGCACTTACCCGCTCCCCGAGGCCCAGCTCGACCGCTTCATGCTCAACATCGTCATCGACTACCTCAGCGAGGACGATGAAGTCTCCGTCGTCACCCGTACCACCAGTGGCAAAGGCGAGCCCGTGCAGCGCCTCTTCACTGGCGAGCAACTCCTCGCCTTTCAGCAGGTCGTCCGCAAAGTTCCCATCGCCGAAGACATCGCTCGTTACGCCGTCCGCCTCTCCGCCGCCAGTCGTCCCGGCCGCGACGGCGTCCCCGACTTCATCAACCAATGGGTCAATTGGGGCGCTGGCACTCGTGCCAGCCAAAACCTCGTCCTCGGCGCCAAAACAAGAGCCCTCCTCGCCGGCCGCGCCCACGTCACCCACGACGACATCCGCGCCCTTGCCCTCCCCGTCTTCCGCCACCGCATCCTCGTGAACTACAAAGCCGAAGCCGAAGGCGTGACGGTGGAGAAGGTGATCGCGAAGCTGCTGGAGACGGTGAAGATCTAATCCAGGAGATCACTGATGAGCTCCGCCACCACTTTCCTCGATCCAGCGGCGCTCATGCGCATTAAATCGCTCGAGCTTCGCGCGAAGGTTGTCGTCGAGGGATTGTGGAAAGGCATGCACCGCAGCCCCTACCACGGCTTCTCCGTCGAGTTCAGCGAATACCGAGCCTACGTCCAAGGCGACGATCCGCGTTACATCGACTGGAAGGTGCTGGCGCGTAGCGACCGCACCTACATCAAGAAATTCGAGGACGAGACGAACCTGCGCTGCCAGCTCGTTATCGATCACAGCAAATCCATGGGTTACGGCTCGCAGAGTTACACGAAGGCAGATTACGCGGCCACTCTGGCTGCTACACTCGCATCATTCTTGATGAAGCAAGGCGATGCAGCCGGACTCACCACGTTTGCGGAAGGCATCGAAGAACATCTGCCGCCGCGCAACCGTACAGGCCATCTGCGCCGCATGATCACCGAGTTGGAGCGGCCCGCGAAGGCCACTGGCACCTCGCTGGCCGTTTCCATCGGCCAGCTTGCCGATCTGCTGCGCAAACGCGGCATGATCTGCCTCATCACCGATCTACTTGCGCCCATTGAGCACTTGGAGAAGCAGCTCGCTCTCCTCGGCGCGATGGGTCACGACCTCGTGCTCTTCCATCTCATGGATCGCGCCGAGATCGACTTCACCTTCGAAAAATCCGCCCACTTCCGCGATGCCGAGAGTGGTGCCGAACGCTTCATCGACCCGCAACTCGCCCGCGAGACCTACCTGAAGCGTCTTGCCGCCCACCGCGAGCAAATTCAGCAGTCCTGCGATCGTTACAACGTCGAATACCACTGGTGCCCCACCGATAAACCTCTCGAAGAAGTCCTCTTCACCTTCCTCAGTGCCCGCCAGCGCAAGAAGGCGTCGAAATCCTCTGCCAAGCTCGCCGCATGACTTGGCTTTTCCCATTCTACCTCCTTGGTGCCGCTGCGGTCATCGCACCGATCCTGCTGCATCTGCGCCGCAGGCCACCGCAGGATCGTGTTGAGTTCAGCTCGCTGCTCTTTCTCGACGCGCAGACGCCCGTCCCCGTTTCCAAACGTCGCCTCGAAAACTGGCTGCTGCTGCTCCTGCGTTGCCTCGCGCTCATCCTGCTCGCCTTAATGTTCGCGCGCCCCTTTCTTCGCAGCGAATCCGCCGCTTCAACCTCACCTGACCGCGCCACACTCATCCTCATCGACCGCAGCGCCTCCATGCGTCGCGATGATCTCTGGCAGCGCGCTCTCGACGAAGCCAAGCGCACAGCGCAGTCCGCCAAAATCACCGATCGCGTCGCGCTTGCTGTCTTCGATCAAAAACTCACGCCGCTGTGGACCTTTGAAGAAGACCGCACCAGCCCCGCTTCACGCTCCACGGAGTTCCCCACGCGTCTTGCGTCTCATTCGCCCTCGTGGTCCGCCACGCACCTCGACCGCGCCCTCATTGATGCCGTTGCGCTCTTCGACACCAACACCGCCTCCCTCAAAAAGCACATCCTCCTCATCACCGATCTTCAAGAAGGCACGCACCTTGATGCGTTGCGCACCATCGCCTGGCCCGCCGACCTCCGCCTTCAAGTCCACCGCCTCGATCCCGCGAATGCCGACAATCTCTCCCTCGCGCTCGCTGCTTCCGACAGTACGACGGACACTCCTGTCCGTCCGGATGCCTCCGCCAAAACCCAGGCTTCCACCATTCGCACGCGCCTCGCCAACACCCGCGACTCCCGCCTTCGCGACTTCACACTCGCATGGAAAGACGGCCCCAAATCCGATTCCATCACGGCCCAGCTTCAACCCGGTGCCTCGCGCATTCTCACCGCACCGCCGAATTCAACGAACGCCACCACGCTCACCCTCACCGGCGATACGCAAGACTTCGACAACCACCTCTACATCGCTCCGCCGCAGCCACGCACCGTGCGTATTCACTTTCTCGGTGATAACACCACCCGCGATGAAGCCGCCTCGCCGCTTTACTACCTCAGTCGCGCCTTGCAGCCCACCGCCACGCTCGCGCCCGCACTCAGCGCTGATAAAAAACTCCCCGCGCAAAGCCCCGACATCATCTTCCTCTCCGGTGCCACCACCAATGCCGAAACCAGCACCGCGCTCCGCGACTTCCTAACGCAAGGCGGGTTCCTCGTCCATGTGATCGCCTCGCCCAACGACGCCACTTTGATCAAGACCCTCACCGGCCTCAATGATCTCACCATCACCGACGGCGACACCACCGACGACTATCGCATGCTCGGCGAGGTCAACACCGCCCACCCTTTGCTCAAACCCTTCGCTGATCCCCGCCTGCGCGACTTCACCAAACTCCGCTTCTGGCATCATCGTCTCATCACCTTCAAAGACGATCCCACTAAGAAGCTCGAAACTCTCGCCTCCTTCGACAACGGCCATCCCGCCATCCTCACCGCCCGCATTGGCAAAGGCACGCTCATCCTGCTCGCCTCCGGTTGGCATCCTGGCGACAGCCAGTTCGCCCTCAGCACCAAATTTGTCCCGCTCCTCTACGGCTGGCTCGCCGCTGCCGGTTTCAGCCACGATCCCGCCGCCTCGCTCATCGTTGGCGACGCCCTCCCGCTCGAAGCCACACAATCCCACACCATCACCGATCCCGACAACAAAACGTACTCGCTCAAACCCGGTCAGACCTTCACCACCGAACTCATCGGCCTCCACACCATCACGACCGCGTCACGCAAGCAAACCGTCGCCGTCAATCTTCCGCCCGATGAAGGCCGCGTCCTGCCCCTCGAACCACAAAAACTCGCCGACTACGGCATCAAACTCGCTGCCTCAGTCGATCTCGACTCCGCGACCGCCTCCGCCGATCAACAACGCCTCTCCGCCACCGAAACCGAGCAACGCCAACGCTCCTGGTGGTGGATTCTTCTCATCCTCTTGGCCGTTCTCCTGCTCGAAACCTGGCTGGCTGGACGCAATAGACAGACTGCACTGCAAACCGCGTAATTACACCCATGATCGCACGCACCATCCTCGAAGCCCGCATTGCTGAAGTTCGCGAGGCCTTGCGTCGCGCTCGACTCTTGCGTCATCTTGCCGTTGCCTTCGCGTTCGGCATTCTTATCCGCGGCAGCTTCCTCATCGCCGCCATCTACGGTCATCATGTCCCGCAACGCATCGACCGCTGGTCCCTGCTCGGGCTGATCGCTCTCGGCCTCATCGCTTGGCTAAAAGGCCGCCGCAACATCTGGAGCGACCGCGACATCGCCCGCATCATTGAGACCAAGCACCCCATCCTCGATTCACTCTTGCTCACGGCCATCGACCACGAGCCGCAGGCCACGGAACCCGCTACGTTTCTTCACGAGCGCCTCATCGACCAGGCCCTCGCCCGTGCGGCCACGCAAAACTGGCCCGTCACCGTCGCCAACAAGCCCTATACTCGCGCGTTCGCCGCCGCCGCAATTGCCTTCGTCACATTTCAAGCCACCGAAATCGCGCTGCGTCTCAATGGTCCAAATCATAAATCAAAAGTCGTCAATCAGAAGCCCGCATCTTCTGCCAAAGCCACGGTTTTTACCGCCAAGCTCACTCCCGGAGACACCGAAGTCGAACGCGGCTCCCGCCTCATCATCGAAGCGCGCTTCACCGGACCCGTGCCAGCCGATGCCATACTCATCGTCAGCGAGGCCGATGGCAAAATCCGTGACCGCCTGCCTATGCGCCTCACCGTCGATGAGCAGGTCTTCGGCGGCCTGATCAGCAAGGTCGATCGCGACACGAAATACCACGTTGAGTTCGCCAATCAGAAATCGCAGCAGCACAGCATCACCGTCTTCGATTATCCCGCCCTCGTTCGTGCCGATGTCATCGTCACGCCGCCGGCCTACACGAAGCTTCCCGCCAAAGAAACCAAGAACACCCTCAAGGTCACCGCTTTGGAAGGCTCTGACATCGTATGGCACGTCAAGGTGAACAAGGCACTCACCGCCGCCGAGCTTTATGGCGAGGACAAGAGCGTCATCGAACTCAAACCCAACGCTGCCGATGCCACGCTGCTCACAGGAACGATGAAGGCCGAGAAGTCGCAGAAATATCGCCTGCACCTCGTGGACGAGGCTGATCGTGCGAATAAAAATCCGCCGTGGTTCACCGTCACCGTTCAAACCAACCAGCACGCCAAAATCGAAGTCGTCTTCCCAAAACGCGATCTGCAAGTCTCCAGCATTCAAGAACTCCCCGTTGAAGCCAAAGTCTCCGACGACCTCGGTGTCACCAAAAGCGGCGCGGTCTTCAGCATCAACGGCAACTCCAAAGAAATCATCTTCAAGCACGCCACCACCGCGCCGCAGAAGAAACAGGAGGTGCGCGCCGACCTCATCCTCGAAAAAGTGAAAGCTGAACCTCGGCAGCTTGTCAGCTACTACCTCTGGGCCGAGGACACCGGCCCCAAAGGCGAAGTGCGCCGCAACATGAGTGAGATGTTCTTCGCCGACGTGCGCCACTTTGAAGACATCTTCCGCGAGATGGAGGCCCCACCGAGCGAACCCGGCAAACCGAAGGCCAAAAGCGACAAGCTCGTCGATCTCGTGAAGCAAATCGTCAACGCCACATGGAAGATCATCCGCGACACGAATGCCGGTCGTGTCATGGAAGCCGCCGCACCTGACATCGACGTGGTGCATCAATCCGTCGGCATCGCGCTTGAACAGGTCAAAGAAGGCATGGAAGAAGCCGAGGACACCGAGATCAAACAAGCCCTCACCGAAGCTTGGAAGGCCCTCAAAGACGCCGAACCACCGTTGCAGCAGGCCTCCGCCGAGAAAAAGCGTTCGCCGCTCAACCAGGCCCTCACCTTTGAGCAAACCGCGCTCGAATGGCTGCACCGCGCGCAAAGCCGCGAACATCAGGTCATGCGCCAGAACAGTCCGCCGCAGCCCGGTGAAGCGCAGCAGGCCAACAAGAACCAGCTCATGGATCTTGAGCTGAAACAGAAGGATCAGCGCTACGAAGAAGAAAAGGCCGCCACCGAAGAACAAACCGCCGAGCAGCAGGAAAATCTGCAGGTGTTGAACCGTCTCAAAGAACTCGCCCGTCGCCAGGAAGCGTTGGCCGAGAAGATGAAGGAGCTGCAAAACCAGATGGCCAAGGCCAAGACTGAGGAAGAAAAGCAGGAACTCGACAACCAGCTCAAACGCTTGCAAGCCGAGCAGGAACAGCTCCTCCGCGATGTTGATGACCTCAAAGAGCGCATGGAGAAGCCTGACAACGCCGCGAATATGGCCGAGGCGAAGGAACAGCTCGATCAAACTCGCGAAAAGGTCATGGAGGCCGCCGAGAAGCTCAAAGAAGACAAACTCACCGAAGCCGCCAACGCCGCCACGCGTGCGCAACGTGAGCTGGAGAAGATGCAGGAGGACTTCCGGCAGAAGACCAGCAAGAAATTCGCCGACGAGATGAAGCAGGTTCGCCAGCAGGCTCGCGATGCTGCTGAGAAGCAAAAGCAAATCAGCGAGAGCTTGGAAAATCAAAAAGAAGCCGGCTCCGAGATCGAGAAGAGCATGCAAAACGCCGCGCAGAGCCGTCAGGTTGCCGAACAGCAGGAAAACATCGAAAAGCTTCTCAACAATATGCGCCAGCTCAGCGAGCAGGCCGAGCAGAGCGAACCGCTGTTGCATCGCAATCTCTACGACGCAGTCCGCAAGGCCCAGACTGGTGGTTTGGAAGAGAATCTCAAAGAAACTCGCGATCAACTCCGCTACGGCAGCGCCGCCGAAGCCAAAGATGCCGAGCGTAAAGCCGCGACCTCGGTGGAGGAACTCAAGAAGGGTGTCGAGAAAGCCGCCGAGAGCGTGCTTGGCAGTGAAAGCGAAGCCCTTCGTGTTGCGAAGAACGAACTCGACAAACTTATCCGTGAAGCGCAGGACGCGTCACAACAAGGAGACAAGCCGGGCGACAAACCATCCGAAAAGCAAACGGCGCAAAACGGGGCACCGCAAAAATCCGATCAGGCAAAAGACGGCGAAGGCAAACAGCCTTCCGATGATGCCAAGAAAGGCCAAGGCTCTGAGAAACAAACCGCCGACGGCAGCAAGTCCGGCCAAGGCGAGCAAGGTGATCCGAAAGCCAAAGGCGAGGGCGATGCCAAAAAAGGCGGAATGCCCGGCGAACAGCCTTCCCAAGATCCCAAGATGGTCCAAGCAGGCCAGCAACCCGGTGAAGGTCAAAAACCTGGCGAAGGCAAAGAACCCGGCCAGCAAGGTAAAGAAGGTCAGCAACCCAGTCCCGATGGCAAAGGCCAGGGACAAGCTTCTGCTGAGCAACCCAACGGGGAGAAGGGGCAACAACCCGGCAAAGGTGGCCAACAGCCCGTTCAGGAAGGTCAAGGCATGCCCCAACAAGCGGATGCCAATGCTCCCAAAGGCGAACAGCCAGGCGAAGGCAAACAACCGGGTGAAGGACAAGGCAAAGGCCAGCAAGCAGGACAGGGCCGCGGTGAGGGACAGCCACAAACCGCTGATGCCAATCAACCACGCGATGGACAGCCACGTCCCGGCACCAATCGTGGATCGAAAAACGACAACAACCAGCTCGCCGGTGGTCCAACCACGGATCGTGATAGCGACAACGATCGTTTCCGTGCTCCCATCAACGGCGGTGCCGTGCCGCAGTCGCTCTTCTTCGACGATGCTAAGGAGCAGGAAGATCGCAGCGTCTTCACTGGCAACGGCTATGAGCAATGGAGCGACCGCCTGCGCAATGTGGAAGAGCTTCTCAATCAACCCGAACTCCGCAACGAAGCCGCCAAGGTGCTCGATCGTGCGCGCGAGCTGCGCATCAACCTCAAACGCAGCAACGAAGCCCCGCAGGTCGCCAGCTTGAACACACGCATCACGCAGCCGCTAATGGAACTGCGCGACCGCGTTGTTGAAGAACTTTCGAAGAAGGATGCGGGTAAAAATCTTGCCCCAGTTGATCGCGATCCTGTTCCCGCTGAGTTCCGTGATTTGGTGAAGCGTTATTATCAGGAGCTGGGTGCTGGAAAATAAGGAAGTCCGAGATTCTTTGTTGGAATGCAGACTCGACGCCTTCGCGTTGATCATCATACTCCGCGCCGATGTCTCTGACGGTTTTGACACTGCGCACTCCCGATGGCGAGCACCGGATTTTATGTCCGTTGCACGCGTCACTGGAGCTCGGCAGTACGCCGGAGTGCGAGATCATGCTTGATGGCATCGGCATTCTGCCGCGGCATTGCGTATTGTATCGAACTGGTGAAAAAACTTTTCAAATAGTGGCTTTGTTTGCGTCGGCGCAGTTCTCGGTGAATGGCGTTATTTCCAGTGAGCTTGAGGTGGATGTGCCGTTCAAGTTTGGTATCGGTGGCGATGAATTTGACGTCGATCTTGCCGCTGAAGACGAGGCACCATTGCAGGATGCGGTAGAGGCTGTTCTTGAAAACGAAAACCATGAATTGTCCGCAGGTGTGCGATCCAGTCGCCGTGGCTATTTGCTGAAGCCGATTGCCTTGAAGCCGCGTGCGCGAGAACGGGTGGGTGAGGTTATCTTGCCGAGTGCTCCTGTTTCTAATGTGCATGCTGCGATTTCTTCCCAACCCGCTGCCGTGACGAAGCAGACAGCGGACATCAGCGCTGAAAAAAAATCGATACCGGGTGAAGAAGAATCGTCTTCACTGATGCTGATGGGGTTGGTGGTCTGCGGTGTTATGATCGCGGCCATTGTGTATTGGCCTCATCATCTGGATCAGCTTTTTCAGGCGCAACCGGCGAATGAAGTGAAACCGGTGCCAGCGGTGGTTCCGCATCAGACGCCACAAGCGATCATTCGTGCCTGCGAGGATTTGTTGCATGCAGGAGCGCCGACTCTGGCCTCACATGTGCTGATGCCGCTGGCCGAGGAGGGGAATATCGCGGCGATGCATCAATTGGCACTCGCGTTGCGTGCTTCGGGTCAGTTTGGGGAGGAAGCGGTATTTCTACTCCAGCAGGCAGCCGAAGGCGGCAGTCGTGAGGCATTGCGTGACTTTGTGAGTGTGGTCGATGATATGGAGAATGCCGCACGTTACACAGAAGCTGCCTTCAAAGGGTTGAAATTGGCGGTGAAGCTCGGGGAGACTGCGGCCTGGATGCCGCTAGGAGAACGCTACGAATATGGCAATGGCACGGAGCCTGACATCAAACTCGCGCTGGTAGCCTTTGAGAAGGCCAAAGCTGGAGGTGATTCAAGAGCTGAGGCCAAGCTCTCCGCCAAGCAGGCGGCACTGGACCGTGTGGTGGCATATATACGCTCATGGAACGAAGTCTCCGTGGCACCGCTGCTCGATCATGTAGCGGCAGGGCAGGGCAAGTTTTTCACGCTCGATCATCCGCCTATGGATGACCTGCTGCGTTTGGAAGAGGAACTGCGCGCACGTTGGCCACTGCGGCGCATCAGTGTGGCTGCTGGAGCGAAAGCGGAAGTGGAAACCTTTGATCTCATCAAGGTTTCCCAGCCGTTTCAATTCGAATTGCAGCGTGGAGAGCGCATCGCACGAGGCAAAGGCATGCTTACCTGCACGGTGCAGCGCGATCAGGTGGACACATGGCGCATCACGGATGCCGCGGACACGATTGAACCGACCGAACTATTGCCTGCAATGGAACAGTTTATCAGCGCGACCTCTCTGCGCGAATTGAAGCCCGCCTTCAAGCCGCAGGAACAGATGGAAGAATCGCGACTGGAGATTCTCGAAAAGATGCGAGGCATCGAGGACACGCAGGACTTTAACCCGGCGCTCACCTTGCTGTTAAACGTCGCCACTGAATTCCCACGGGAGACGTTTTGGAAACCCTTTGCCGATACGCTGTGCGATCGCATGGCGCGGCAGTTGTTCGCCGATGGCAAGTGGCTCGATTCTGCCTGGGCGAAACCGGTGCATCTACTCGCGGAACGCGGCAGTGTCTCCGCCATACTGCTCGAAGGACATCTGCTCGCGGCTGGATATGGTTTTCAGCGGGATGAAAAACGCAGCGCGGCGCTGTATCAGATGGCCTTCGAGGTCGGAAAGCGTTGTGACGCGCGGTTCTACTATGCCGAGGCCTTGTTTCAAGGTCGAGGCGTGCCTCAGGACATTCCGAAGGCGAGTGCGCTCGCGCTTTCATTCATGACCCGCTCCAAACATCCGCTGGAGGCCTACCTCGCCGCGCATTTGCTCTGGCGCAAAGCGGAGATCGACCCATCACTCTGGCAGGATGTGTATGACACGCTCTCACGCGTGGCAGACAAGCATCCGCCCGCCAAGAATCTCGCGGGCATGGTGCTGTTGAACCACGGGCAGACGACCAAGGAACGCAAGACCGGCTTCGCCGCCATCAAAGCCGCCGCAGAAGAAGGCGTGGTCGAAGCGATGAAGACGCTCGCCAACTGCTATCAAGAAGGCATCGGTTGCGAGAAGGATTTCCTTACTGCCACGACTTGGAAGCAAAAAGCCGCTGTGACGCCGCCGCTGAGAAAGAAGCATTACACGGAGTTTGAGGAGTGATGGAGCGCGAGTTTTCAACTCGCTTGATTTCCCTTTGTTATAGCATGACCCAACGTGGAACCAGTGCTGCCAGTGGTTTTGGTGCAACTGTGTGGGCAAAGCATCAACCAACAAGGCTCACTCTGTGTTCATCTGCGATGAGGTTCATAGCGTTTCAAATGATCTCATGTTTCGCATGCGCCTAACGTTTTGCTTAACTGACAAACGTTAATGATTAAGGCCCAATGTTACAGTTCGGGGTTTGCAACAGTCCATGCTTGAAAGTTGAGCGAATGAACCATTGATTACCGCTCTCTTTTTAAGACCATTTCTCGTAAATCCTCTCCTCGATTTTTCTGTTACATGTCAGCATCCCCGAATCGTTCAAATCCCATTCGAAGCCGATCTTTCCTAGCAGGCATTATCCTCTTTTCCGCACTCTTTCAGGCCATCGAAAATTGGCCTTTGATCGTTCAATTCTTGGAACTGCAGGCGTCGGCAAGTATTCCAGAATACTTGCGTGTGACGCTGAATCTTATCGTGAAAAACAACGGGCAACTGCTCGTGGGCGCGAAAGTCTTTATTTGGATCGTCGGTGCCTTTCTAGCAAACCGCATCATAAGCCGGTTTTTCTGGGACGGGCTTGTGGCAAAGTCGCTGGGAGGCCGGTTCCCAGTGTGCTCAAGGATCTCGGCATGGTGTTCGTTTACATCATTGCCAGCGTCTGCATCGCGGCCGTAGTCTTCAATCAATCCATCGCCGGATTTCTTGCTACCCTCGGTGCTGGTAGCGTGGTCTTGGGCTTCGCTTTGCGAGGTCTCCTCTCCGATGTCTTTACCGGCCTCGCTGTCAATTTTGACAACAACTTTGCCATCGGCGACTGGCTGATTGTTCCCTCAAGCACTGGAACGGGTGGCACCGTTGGTCAGGTCGATGAGATTAGTTGGCGCTGTACCCGGCTCACCTGCGAGGACGGTACGACCATCGTGGTGCCCAATTCGATTATGGGTGAGGAAAAAGTCATCAACATCTCACGCCCTTCCGTTTGGACCCGCTATCAGGTGGAGATTACGATTGATTACTCCGTTCCTGTGGAACGTGCGCGCCATATCCTGATGGCCTCGTTACAATCGGCGACCGCGAAAGAGGGATTCTCCAAAAACCATGCACCCAAGGTACTCGTCGGTAAAACCGGTAAGCGTGGCGTAGAATACCTCCTGCGTTATTGGATTCATCCTTGGCACCCGTTATCGCCCAGCACCAGTCGTGATCTAGTCTTGAGTGCGGCACTTCAGCACCTTCAGACCGCTGGCATTAATCCTGCCTATACGAAAGAAGAAGTTTATTACGAACCGCTGCCTGCCAAACACTTCCAAGGTCACACTGTCGCAGACAAGGTGGCGCTTCTCTCCCGCATTAGTCTTTATGAACGCTTGGAGGAGGTGGAACTACAACGTGTGGCTGAGGAGATGGAACGTCTTCAACTCAGCCCCGGTGAGACCTTGTTCCGCCGCAATGAGGAGGGCAGCTCGCTTTTCATCCTCATTGAGGGCTTGCTCAATGTGCAGATCGATCTCAAGGGCGATGGCACCGAACAGACCGTTGGCCAGTTGTCTCCTGGTGATTTCTTTGGCGAAATGTCTCTGCTCACCGGGGAACCGCGCTCTGCCACCATCCAGGCTCAAACCAATGTTGTCGTCTATGAGATCTATCGTCCCACCATTATTCGCCTCATTGAGGAACGCCCCGAAATTTCCGAGTCCATGTCCCGCGCCGTAGCCAAACGTCAAATGGCTTTGGAACAAGCTCGCTCTCAAATGGCCGACAGTGATGCGGCGGCCAAAGTGCAGAGTATCACACGACAACTCATGGGGAAGATGAAGAACTTCTTCCAAAGCCGCGAGGCGCAATGAGTTAGTTGCAGCGGCTGATTGGGGAAATCTTGCAAAGCATTCAGAATCAAGGCTTCTGACTCCTTCGGGTGGGTCTGACGGTCCATTCTCATGCAAAATCTCATGCAACTCTTTGACATCGGCTCCTCGGCGAAAGCCGATGAAGCAGAAAAAACGATCCGTCATTACCGTGGGCCGGGAAGGCAGCGAAATCAAGATTTACACGCTGCGCACCGGTAGCGGCTACGAATCGTACCAGTGCGCCTGGCATGATGTGGGGCGGCGGCAAACGAAGACCTTCGGCCAAATTGACGCCGCAAAACTCTTCGCCCAGCAAAAATGCGTGGCACTGGCAAACGGCCTTCCCGAAATCACTTCAGCCACCCTGCGTGACATCGAGGTCTTCAAGTCGTGCGAAACTCGCGTAGCTCGGCTGGGTTTGACGTTGCCCGCGGCCATCGACGAGTGGCTCTCGGCCCGCGAAACCCTTGGCCCCCTCTCCCTGTCCGAAGCGGTGCAGTTCTTCATGCGCCACCGCGCCGGAATCACACCCATCCGGCTCGGGGATCTGGTGCCACTGTTCTTGGAGGCAAAGCAGGCAGCCAACGTCTCGAACATCTACCTCAAAGTCTACCGCTGCCAGATCCAGCATTTTCAGAAGCAGTTCGCGGCGACACAGATCTCCGAGATCACCACCCCGAACATTGACCGATTCCTGCGGATGCAGACTTGCAGCCCGGTGACCAAGAATAACATCCGGCGCAACATCGTCACGCTTTTCACCTGGGCTCGGGAGCAGGGTTATCTCCAGGAAGATCGCAAGACTGCCGCCGAAAAGGCCATGACGTTCCTCGTGCCAGATCAGGCACCGGCCATCTGGACCGCCGACGAAATGCGCAAACTGCTCAAGGTTTGCATGCCGAACTTGGTGCCCCTTCTGGTGATCGGCGCGTTCTCCGGCATCCGATCCGCCGAGATCGACCGGCTCGACTGGCAGGATGTGTTGTGGGAGCAAGGCTATATCGAGATCAAGGCGAAGAAGGCCAAGACCAAGTCCCGCCGTCTGGTTCCTTTGCGCGAGAATCTCAAAAAGTGGTTGGAACCCTATCGTCAGGCAAGCGGTCCTGTCTGCCAGCTAAGCAATCACTCCCTGCGACTCAACTACCTCGGTGAGAAGGCAGGCATTGGCTGGCGGCAGAACGCTCTGCGGCACAGCTACGCGAGCTACCGTTTGGCAGAGATCCAGGATGCGGCCAAGGTGGCGCTTGAGCTTGGGAATAGTCCAGAGAAGCTGTTCCGGCACTACCGGGAACTGGTCACGCCCGAGGCTGCGACGGAGTGGTTCGGCATCATGCCGGGTGCGTAATCAGCCGCGTTGACATGCGAAACCTTGCATGAACCAAACACATCCATCCCCTGTTACACTGCTCAAGAAGAAGCCTCTCGCCCTGTTGCTCGGCGTGAGCAGTCGCACGATCGACACCTGGGTGGCGCAGCGTCTTATCCCCTACCTTGCACCGAGCCCCCGGCTTCATTTGTTTGACCCCGTGGCCGTGATGAGCTCTCTGGCGTCTCGTTTTGGTGTTCAACCAAGGACAACGGATTGAGCCCATCCTCGTTGCGCAACAAGGTTCACGATTTCCGCTGCTGAATGTATCGCCTGCTCGGCTTGGCCTGTGCCGGACCAATCAACTTCAAGAGCATTTGGATGGCATAGCCACGCGGTGTGGCGCGCTCCTGCTCCCAGTTTTCCAGCGTCCGCTTGCTGATGCCAAGGAACTCCGCCGCATCGCGCTGGCTGAACACCTTGCGTTCACGCCACTCTTGAAGAGCACGGGCGAATTTTCGAGGAGTCACCCCTTTGGGCAGTTTCATGGGCATGCAGCAGGACTACGCAGAAAGCGGAGTGCCGTCAAGATTGCGCAGGCACCTCAAGGCACCTCCCAAACCCTGCGACCTACTCAAACCTCACGGCATCATTTGGTGATGCAAACGGATGGAATCCCGAAGTCACGGTGACGAGGCCTCCATTCATGGACCTCCCAGATCTCTTTCCCGCCAACCCCATGCAA
>Ga0114966_10002190_pt1 | contig 17595 bp, 15 predicted proteins | sample M_130207_XF_Meta_FD_87029 | JGI IMG/M metagenome (GOLD analysis project Ga0114966, IMG submission 87029) | Freshwater microbial communities from Lake Montjoie, Canada to study carbon cycling - M_130207_XF_MetaG | ecosystem: Environmental > Aquatic > Freshwater > Lake | place: Lake Montjoie...
AACGATTACATGAAAGCGAGCACAACTCATGGCAAAGCAGATTGCCTTTAATGAAGAAGCCCGCCGCGGATTAGAGCGCGGAATGAATATCTTGGCCGATGCGGTCAAAGTAACCCTCGGACCTCGTGGACGTAACGTAGTTCTTGAGAAAAAATGGGGCGCCCCAACAATTACTAACGATGGCGTTTCCATCGCCAAGGAAATCGATCTAGATGATCCATGGGAAAAAATCGGCGCAGAACTAGTTAAGGAAGTTGCTAAGAAGACAGATGATGTCGCTGGCGATGGAACAACTACTGCAACAGTTTTGGCACAGGCCCTAGTTCGCGAGGGTCTTCGAAACGTTGCCGCGGGTTCAAATCCAATGGCACTTAAGCGCGGAATGGAAAAGGCTGTTGCCGAAATCGTTGCTGAGCTTTTATCTATGGCAAAGGCAGTTGACTCAAAGGAACAAATCGCAGCAACTGCATCTATCTCTGCAGCAGATGCAACTATCGGCGAAATGATCGCCGAAGCGATGGACAAGGTCGGCAAAGAAGGCGTTATCACTGTTGAAGAGTCAAATACTTTCGGTCTCGAACTCGAGCTAACCGAAGGTATGCGCTTTGATAAGGGCTACATCTCTCCATACTTTGTAACTGATCAAGATCGTATGGAAGCAGTTCTAGAAGATGCTTACGTACTTATCGTTAACTCAAAGATTTCAAATATCAAGGACCTAGTACCTGTTCTTGAAAAAGTAATGCAATCAGGTAAGCCACTTGCAATCATCGCCGAAGATGTTGAAGGCGAAGCGTTGGCAACGCTTGTTGTAAACAAGATCCGTGGAACTTTCCGATCAGCTGCAGTTAAGGCACCTGGCTTTGGAGATCGCCGCAAGGCAATGCTTCAAGACATTGCGATTTTAACTGGCGCAACAGTTATCTCTGAGGAAGTTGGTCTAAAGCTTGATCAAGCCGGACTTGAACTTTTGGGTCGCGCTCGCAAGGTTGTTATCAGCAAGGAAGAAACAACAATTGTTGAAGGCGCTGGCGATGATGCAGCAATTAAGGGCCGCGTAACTCAGATTCGCACAGAAATCGAAAAGAGCGATTCAGATTACGACCGCGAGAAGTTGCAAGAGCGTCTTGCAAAGCTTGCTGGTGGCGTAGCAGTAATCAAGGCTGGAGCTGCAACTGAGGTAGAACTCAAAGAGCGCAAGCACCGCATTGAAGATGCTGTTCGAAATGCAAAAGCTGCAGTTGAAGAAGGAATCGTTGCCGGTGGCGGCGTTGCACTTCTACAAGCAGCAACTGCAGCATTTAAGAAGTTAACTGGCCTAACTGGCGATGAAGCAACTGGTGCAAAGATTGTTGAATTTGCAATCGAAGCTCCACTTAAGCAGATCGCAGTTAACGCAGGACTTGAAGGCGGAGTTGTTGTAGAAAAGGTTCGCCATCTTCCAGCAGGTCAAGGTCTTAACGCAGCAACTGGCGAATACGTTGACATGATTAAATCTGGAATTATTGATCCAGCTAAGGTCACACGTTCTGCACTACAAAATGCAGCATCTATCGCAGCGCTGTTTATTACTACCGAAGCAGTGATTGCAGATAAGCCAGAAAAGAATCCAGCACCAATGCCACAAGGTGGCGGAGACATGGACTTCTAACTCCAGATTCACTCAGAAGTTACGCTTAACGCCGCCCCCGATTAACTAAGGGGCGGCGTTTTGCTTTACCCTATGCACATGGCAAAGAAATCATTGGTGAAAAAAGCACCAAAGCAAACATCAACGAGCACACCGGCATCGGTTGTCGCATTTGATGCAAAAGATCTTGCCCGAAAAGCCGTTCTTGAACAGGCAGAAAAACAACATCACGTTGGTGGATTTGTTTCAGTTGAATTCGATGATGACAACCGCGTTGCAACTTATTTATTTGAATCAAACCTTCCTGGCTACAAAGGTTGGCGTTGGTGTGTAACTGTTGCAAAAGTTGATGAAGAATCATTGCCAACAATTTGTGATGTAGTTGTTCTTCCGGGTCCAGATGCATTACTTGCACCAGATTGGATTCCTTACCGAGATCGCATCCAACCTGGCGATGTTGGCGTCGGCGATATTGTTCCAAGTTCATTAGATGACACACGTTTAGTTCCTGGGCAATCAGCTTTGCCACAAGATGAAGATTTAGATACTGCGCTAGCGGTTGAATTAGGTTTTGGTCGTGCTCGCGTTATGTCTATCGAAGGCCGTGATCAAGCGGCAAAGCGTTGGTATGACGGTGACCGCGGGCCGCAAGCACCTTTGGCACAATCGGCACCTAAACCATGTCACTCATGCGGTTTCTTTATTCCAATCGCAGGCTCATTACGTTCAACTTTTGGCGTGTGTGCAAACGCGATTTCACCTGAAGATGCACGCGTAGTTTCTGTCGACCATGGATGCGGCGCTCACTCCGAAGCGACCTTTAATGAACCGGTGATAAACTAAAGACCTGACCGCAACCCCCGCGGCTTAAACGAGTAAACAAGAAATTAGCAAGGAGCCCTCCCCATGCCTACAGGCCGCGTTAAATGGTTTTCCCTAGAAAAGGGTTTTGGTTTTATTGCTAACGATGAAGGCGAAGATGTTTATCTAGCTGCTTCATCACTTCCAGAAGGTGTTGCAACAGTTAAGCCTGGAACAAAGCTTGAATTTAGTATTGCTGATTCACGTCGTGGGCCTCAAGCACTTTCAGTGCATATTATCGATGCGCCTCCATCACTTGTTGAAAATTCTCGCGCAAATGCCGATGATTTGGCTGCAATGATTGAGGACACAATCAAGATTTTAGATCGCGTTGGAAATGGTTTGCGTCATGGACGTCATCCAAATGCAACTGAAGCAGAGCGCTTAGGCCGCGTATTGCGCGGTATTGCTACTCAGCTCGAAGCGTAATTTAAATCCCGCTGCGCTTGTCGCGGCGAATTGAATAACGAATCCCAATTAAGCCAAGAACTGCACCGACGATGCAGGTGAAGATTATTTTGGCGACAGCCCCTACTGCGATTGCAATTACCGCAGCAACTGTCCAGCAAATAACTCCAATAGATACTAAGGTTACAACTGAGCGAATTTTAGTTGCCATGAGAGAAGAGTAATGGGCTTTAAGGTAAAAGTAGATGGTAATTGGCGTTCTTTTCGTCACCGCAATTACCGCATCCTTTTTCCTGCCAATACAGTTTCAAATATCGGAAGTTGGGCTCAGCGTGTAGCCCAAGATTGGTTAGTTCTAGAACTCACTCACAGTGGAACCTATCTTGGAATTGTTACCGCAATTCAATTCACACCAGTTTTATTTTTCTCACTCCATGGCGGCGCTCTCGGCGATCGTTTTAATAAGCGAAAACTTCTGATTGCCACCAACGCACTTGGTGCCTTTAGCGCGATTGCTTTAGGCGCACTTGTTATCTCTAATTTCGTTGCGCTGTGGCATGTATTTGTTTTGGCAGCAGTCCTTGGAATTTCTTCTGCCATTGATGCACCTGTTCGCCAAGCTTTTGCGGCAGAAATAGTGGGTCATGATGATCTGCCCAACGCCGTAAGTTTGAACTCGGCAAATTTCAATGCTGGCCGCTTAATTGGTCCAGCGTTATCAGGGCTATTAATCGCAGCTTTTGGTACAGGGCCTTCCTTTATCGTTAACGGGGTTTCATACCTTTTTGCAATCGGTGCCTTGATGGCCATGAATGAAAAAGAGTTCTTTCATCATGACCGCCCCAAGTCAATGACAAATGTGCGTGAAGGTCTGAAATATGCTTTAGCTCGGCCTGATATTTATGTTGTGATGTTAATGGTTTTCTTTCTTGGAACTTTCGGCCTTAATTTTCAAATCTTTAATGCACTAATGGCAACAAAAGAGTTCGGTAAAGGTCCAGCTTCATATGGATTACTAGGAACCTTTGTTGCAATTGGTTCTTTCTCTGGCGCAATTGCATCTGCACGTTTAGAACGGTTCCGCAAAACTAGGTTTGTAATTCTTGCTGGGGGAGTTTTTGCTGTTGCAGTCATAGTTCTTTCGGTTATGCCAAATTACACCGCGTATGCAATCTTTCTTCCGATTTGCGGAATTACCGCCCTAACAACAATGATTACGGCTAATTCAATCGTTCAAGTAAATAGCGATCCAGCAATTCGTGGCCGAGTCATGGGTATTTACTTATTAATTTTTATGGGCGGCACACCAGTTGGATCACCGCTTATTGGAATTATGGCCGAAGTAGTTGGCATTCGATTAACTATTGCGGGCTGTGGGGCAATTGCCTTACTTGCAACCTTAATCATTTGGATCAAATTTAAGGATTTAGTTGAAGTCCCAAGCGATATATCTGTTGATGCGGTTTTAAAGTCCGCTAATCGCAATCAAAACAATCAAACCAAATAACACAACTAGCGTAACTATTCTGCGGGTTTTATAACTCATAATTTAACCTCTGAACTATGTGATGGAGTTAGTTTAATCAAGATAAACGCTATCAAAATAAGCACGGGAACCATGATGTATGCCCTAGAAATTCCAAAGTTATCGCCTAAGAATCCCAGCAAGAATGGTGCGCCAGCGATAGCAATTCCTGCGGCTAATGAGGATCTGCCAACTGCCAGATCAGGTCGATTATCGCTAAAGCCCACTAGGCGAATTGCGCACAGCGCAAACTGCATTGAAATACCCATGCCAATGACAAAGAGTGCGACCAAACTCAGCAACATTGAGTGGGAAAGCCAAAACACAATAAAGCTAAAGAACTGAAGGGCAATTAGGAGCAGAAGTTGGGAATCAAGTTTTAGGTTCTTAAGTGCCAAGCCACCATACCAACGACCAATACCCATGCCTGTACCAAGTGCAACTATTGCAACAGTTGAAATCGCTGCCGTTGATCCAACGCGATCTTTTAAAAGCGCTGCCGACCAAAATGATGTTGCAAACTCTGAAGAAATGCATGCAACGAAACCAAACCAAGCTAACCAAAACTTAAGTGACATTTTTCCACTTTGCGGGCCACTGTCATCAGGGACATGTTCTTCTTTTTCATTATCACGGCCGAGAATCATGACAATTAAAACGGCTGGTAAAGCTAGAAGTAAACCCAATCGCCAGAAATCACGGTAAAGAACGGCGATTGTGCCGATTATTGCGGTCCCACAAACAAAGCCAAAAGATGCAACACCATTTGCTTGAGGGATAGCAACCTCTGCCGCTTTGCCATAGTGGTGCGACATTGAAGTAAGCATGGTGTTAATAACAATTGAAACACCAAAACCAGTCAGCAAAGTTGCCGGCAAAGTGAGAGCTACGGGAGGTGAAACGATGAACAGAAATAATCCAACCGCGAAAATCGTTAGCCCAATCCATTTGGATTTAGAGCGGCCATATTTATGGGCAAGATGTGGATTGGCATATCCGGCGGCAATTGATGCAATACCCATTACCGTGCCATGCAGACCTGCAATTGTTAGTGAGGTGCCTTGATCAGCCCGCAGAAGTGACTGCGCAGGGCCAAATCCACCTAAGTAAAAGTTGACGATTGCAGTTTGGCTTGCGGTGATCCAGAAAAAGCGATCGCGTTTGAAATTCTTTGGCATCTTTTATAGCGCAGCCACTACGAAATCAATACAAGCTGTAAGTGCTTGTACATCGGTTGGGTCTACTGCAGGGAACATTCCAATACGAAGTTGGTTTTTGCCAAGCTTGCGATAAGGCTCGGTATCTACGATTCCGTTTGCACGCAACACCGCAGCAATCTTGGTTGCATCGATTGCGTCATCAAAATTAATTGTGCCAACAACTTTCGAGCGCATGGCTGAATCTGTCACAAAGGGAGTTGTATAACTTGTGTTTTCAGCCCATGAATATAAAGTGGAAGATGATTGTTCGCTTCGGCCTGCAGCAAATGAAAGGCCACCGCCAGCGTTCATCCACTCAATCTGTTCTGCCAACAAAATTAAAGTTGCAACAGCTGGAGTGTTATAGGTCTGATCTAGGCGTGAATTTTCAATTGCAATTGTTAAATCGAAAAATGCTGGAATCCATCGACCAGATACTTTTATTTTTTCAACTCGCGCAATCGCTGCCGGACTCATAATTGCAATCCATAGGCCGCCATCGGATGCAAAAGATTTTTGAGGAGCGAAGTAATAAGTATCAAACTCTTTAGCATCAACCAGTAAGCCACCGGCAGCACTAGTTGCATCAACGGCAACCAAAGCATCACCGATATTGGCTGGGCGGATAATTGGCATTGAAACGCCGGTACTTGTTTCATTATGAGTGAGGGCATAAAGATCAATTCCAGATTCGGCAATAGCGGCCGGGTGCCAACCTGGTTCAGATTTAATTACTGATGGTTCACCAAGAAATGGCGCATCTTTAGCTGCACTAGCAAATTTGGATGAAAACTCACCAAAAACTAAGTGCTGTGAACGGTTATCAATCAAATTAAGCGTTGCAATATCCCAAAATGCAGTTGAGCCACCATTTCCAATAATTACTTCGTAAGCATCTGGCAGATTATAAAGTGAGTGCAAACCTTCACGTACTCGCTTCACAACATTTTTTACTGGTTTTTGTCGGTGCGAAGTTCCAAGGATTAAGTTTGCGCCAGAAGTTAGCGCAGCAAGTGCTTCAGGGCGAATCTTTGATGGGCCACAGCCAAAACGACCATCGGCAGGTTTGAGATTAGAAGGAATAATTATCTCGGTGCTCATGAGCGTAAGCCTATGGGTAGTACCTATTTAACTCCCAATTACCTTCAGTGTTAGCCCGCTCATAGCGCAAACGATCATGCAATCGTGAATATCTTCCTTGCCAAAATTCAATTGTCAGTGGAGTTACGCGATAACCACCCCAATGTGGTGGGCATGGAACAACGCTTCCTTCGGGCCACTTTTGTGCTGCACCTTCATAACGCTGCTCGAGCTCTTCGCGCGAAGCAAGAGGTGATGATTGGTGACTTGCCCACGCACCAATCTGCGAACCCCATGGACGCGTTGCAAAATACTCGGCAGTTTCTTCTTGCGAAGTTTTTGCAGCAACTCCTTGAATAGAAATTTGGCGCTCCATTGCGTACCAAGGAAATAGCAAACTGACTTGGTCATTATTTTCTATGGCATGCGCCTTACGCGATTCATAGTTTGTAAAAAACGTAAAACCGCCTTGCGAAATATCTTTAAGTAAAACAGTTCGTGTACTAATCATTAAGTCGCTGCCCAGAGTTGAAAGCACCATGCCATTGGCCTCAACGATGAGTGGATTTTCATGGGCCTGGCGCAACCAATCGGTGAAGGCAATAAATGGGTCGGCATCGAGTTGATCAAGACCGGCATCGCCATAGGAACGGCGCATCGCACGGATCTCCTCGCGGGAAAACTCTTTTTCAGCCATGGATGTATCGAACCTCACTTTGGCCATGAGTGCATCCTCTTGGGACTGTGGTCGCGAGCACCCCTTGTGTGGGGGCAGAATTAGCGTCGCAGAAACTTAGATTAAGGGAGCTCAACGTGTCTGATGATTTCAAGCCAGGTCTTGAAGGTGTAATTGCTTTTGAATCTGAGATTGCTGAGCCCGATAAAGAAGGTAGCGCGCTTCGTTACCGTGGTGTTGATATTGAAGATCTTGTAGGACGCGTTTCATTTGGAAATGTGTGGGGTCTTTTAGTTGATGATCAATTTAATCCAGGTCTTCCAAATGCAGAAAAGTTTCCATTGCCTGTTCACTCTGGCGATGTTCGCGTAGATGTGCAAGCAGCGATTTCAATGTTAGCGCCAGCTTGGGGTTTCAAGCCACTTCTTGATATCGATGACACCGAAGCGCGCAGCAACTTAGCGCGCGCATCAGTAATGGTTCTTTCATATTTGTCACAAGCCGCTCGTGGAATTGTGTTACCTCCAGTTCCAGAATCTGAAATTGATAAGGCGCACACAGTTGTAGAACGCATGATGATTCGTTGGCGCGGGGAACCAGATCCTGCACACGTTCGTGCAATTGATGCTTACTTTGTTTCTGCTGCAGAACATGGAATGAACGCTTCTACTTTCACTGCGCGTGTAATTGCTTCAACTGGGGCAGATGTTGCCGCGGCACTTTCTGGTGCAATTGGCGCGATGTCTGGTCCACTTCATGGCGGCGCACCTTCACGTGTATTGCACATGATTGAAGAAGTTGAAAAAACCGGTGATGCAACTGCATATGTAAAAGGCTTGTTAGATCGCAAAGAACGTTTGATGGGATTTGGACACCGCGTTTATCGCGCCGAAGATCCACGCGCACGTACTTTGCGTCGCACAGCAAAAGAATTAAATGCACCACGTTATGCAGTTGCTGAAGCTCTAGAACAAGCTGCACTTAAAGAATTACGTGAGCGTCAACCAGATCGCGTTCTAGAAACAAACGTTGAGTTCTGGGCTGCAATTATTTTGGACTTCGCCGAAGTTCCTGCACATCTATTTACTTCGATGTTTACTGCAGCGCGCACCGCAGGTTGGTCTGCACATATCTTGGAACAAAAGCGCACTGGTCGTCTGATTCGCCCATCAGCTCGCTACATTGGTAAGGGTCCTCGTAAACCTGAAGCTGTTGAAGGCTGGGATGGCTCGGTCGAGCAGCTTCATAGGTAGTTCTGCAACGGCTTCATGTAACGGTAAGGCTTTATAACAATCAGATAAAAGCCAGCTACTAGGGGGCTGTTTCGGCCCTGTTGAGTTGATAACCCCTCAATACCCGTGTGAAATAGGACTACTAACGCACGCCCTCGTGTGCGTGATTTCCATCCATGGAGGATATAAATGAATACAAAGCGTTTAGGCATACTCGGTGTTATCACCGCTGTAGCCGTCGCAGTTTCAACACTTGTTGTTCCATCAGCAACTGCTGCTGGTAAAACACTTGTTATTTGGTCAGATGAAAACCGTGCAAAGACCCTTCGCGAAGCTGGAGCGTCATGGGCGAGCAAAAACGGTGTAACTCTTAATGTTGTTATCAAAGATTTCGGTAAAGTAAAAGACGAATTAATTACTGCAGCTCCAAAGGGCTTAGGTCCAGACCTACTCGTTGGTCCACATGACTGGGTTGGTCAGCTTGCAGCATCAGGTGTTCTTGATCGTATGGTTAACATCGATAAGGGCGCATATGCAGCATCAGGAATTCAAGGATTCTCTTATAAGGGACTTCTGTATGGACTTCCTTACAACGTTGAAAACATTGCATTAATTGTCAACACAAAGCTTTCTCCAACAATTCCTGCAACTTTTGCTGACGTAGAAAAGACATGGGCAACATTGAAGGCAGCTGGAACAGCTAAGGTCGGTATTGAAGTGCCTTACGGCGATTCATATCACAACATGCCATTGTTCTCAGGTCTTGGCGGATATGTATTTGGAGTTGGTGCTGGTGGTATTAATGCAAAGGATCTTGGAATTTATTCAAAGACTTTTGCTTCTAATGCTTCAAAGCTAGATGGCTATTATTCAAGTGGCTTGATTAGCAAGTCTTCGAACTACGACTTCGTACAATGGTACGCAGGTAAGGCTCCATACATGATTACCGGTCCATGGAACCTTGCAAACATTAAAAAGTCAGGAATTCCATACGCAATTGCATCAGTACCAGCAGTTGGTGGAACTCTTTCACGTCCATTCGTAGGCGTTAACGGCTTCATGATGAGCAAGTTCGCAGCTAACAAGATTGTCGCACGTAAGTTCCTTACACAGGTAGCTGCGTCAGATGACTTCCAATTAGCTCTTTACAAGCTCGGAGATCGTCTACCAGCACTTAAGACTGCAGCAGCAAAGGTTACAAATAACCCAGATGTAGCAGCTTTCGGTGCATACGGTGCAATCGGTACTCCTATGCCAAACATTCCTCAGATGAACTCAGTATGGGATTCATGGGGCAATGCTTGGAAGAACGTGGCTGACGGAAAGCAAACTGCAGCAGCAGCCTTTGCTCAAGCAGCAACTAACATCAAAAAGGCAATCAGCTAACTAATAATAGTTAGTCGGTAAGGGCGCCCTTTGCGGCGCCCTTACCTCTTTAAATTATCTTTGGGAGAATTAACTGTGAAGTTTGGCAATAAGACACCGGCATTAATCGCCAAGATAATGCTTCTGGGTGCGCTAAATGCCTTCACGGTATGGTGTGTACCGATTCTTATTTCGAACAAGACTTGGTTATTTGCAATCTATTTCACGATTTCAACTTTAGTACTTGATTATGTTTTTTTGAGTAAGAAGCGAATCGCTACCAAATACATAGTCCCTGGAACTATTTTGCTCCTAATGTTCCAGGTTTATCCCGCAATCTTTACAGGATATGTAGCCTTCACAAACTATTCCAACGGACACTTCTTAGATAAAGAAACAGCCATTAGCGTGATGGTTTCTAACTCATTTGCACCTGTTGGCGACACTACAAATTATATGCAAGTAGCTGAAGATAACCTCAATGGAAAGACCACCTTAATCATCAAGAACGACAATGGTACTTTTGGTGCTGGAACACGTGATGTATTTAGGCCACTCCCAGACTCTGATGTAACACTTAGTTCAGATGGGCGAATAACGAAAGTTACAGGTTTTAGAACACTTTCAGATGACGAAGTGTTCGCAATTCTCGATCAGTTTAATGATTTTAAAGTCCCGATTGGGAACAGTAAATTCTTTTCAGTTACTGACATTAATGCTGTTGAGTTAGTGGAGCAGAATTTAAGTTACGATGCAACTAAAGATCAAGTTACAGACATATTAACTGGCACTACTTATTCGCCAAATAATAATGGCTCTATGATCAGTGCAGCAGGTGAGGAAATTGAACCAGGTTGGACCACAACCGTTGGTTGGAGAAACTTCTCTAAAGTTATTAATGATGAACGCTATCGAGGCCCAATGCTACAAGTATTGGCCTGGACCTTTATATATGCTGGCTTAGTTGTACTCTCTACTTTCTTTCTTGGGTTTTTATTAGCTTTGGTGCTCAATCACCCTAGAATGAAATCAAAGAAAATTTATCGCACACTTTTGATTGTTCCATATGCAATGCCTTCAGTACTTTCCACGCTTGTTTGGGCAGGAATGTTTAATCAGGACAACGGAATCATTAACAGAGTTTTGGGTAGTCCAATCCCCTGGTTATCCGATCCGTGGCTGGCGAAATTCGCGGTGCTTTTGGTTCAGTTATGGGCTGGAACACCTTATATGTTCTTAATTTGTACTGGCGCAATTCAATCCTTACCAAGTGAAGTCATCGAAGCTGCGCAGGTCGACGGTGCTTCACCTCGTCAACTTTTCTCTAAGATAAAATTGCCACTTGTTCTCATGACACTAGCGCCGCTCCTTATTGCAAGTTATGCCTATAACTTCTCAAACTTTGGCGCGATATACCTACTTACTGGTGGCGGTCCAACAATTATTTCATCTGGAGGAATTGCAGGACACACGGATATTTTGATTTCTTATACATACAAAATGGCATTTGCTGCGGGCAAAGGAAATGACTACGGACTTGCAAGTGCCGTCTCATTCTTCAACTTTTTACTCGTAGCTTCAATGTCTATTTATAGTTTTAAAAAGTCACGAACAATCGAGAACATGACATGACCGTTAATGAGTTAGTACGTCAGAAGCCGCTCACGGCTGCGCAATGGACCAAGAGAATTGCTTGGCGCCATGCTGTTGGTATATTTGCTGTCGCTTTTGCATTGTTCCCACTTGTTTGGATGATTAGCGCATCCTTTGACACAATTGGCTCACTTAGCGCACAAAAACTAATTCCAAATAATCCTGGCCTAGAAAATTTTAGAACCCTATTTGGCAATCCAGATCAGCCGTATTTAACCTGGCTTAAGAACTCCTTAATTATTTCCTCCGCCAATGCTGTTTTGCAGATGTTTATCGGCGCAACAGCTGCGTATGCCCTTAGTCGCTTTAGATTCAAGGGACGCAAGCTGACTTTAATGACCATTTTAGTAGTCCAGATGTTTCCTCAGTTACTAGCTGCAACTTCAATATTTTTGATGTTGGCCGATTTGGGCAAAAGTATTCCATTCTTGGCTTTGGGTCAGACTTCGGCACTCATCATTGTTTTTGCAGGTGGTGCACTTGGAATTAATGCTTGGATGCTTAAAGGTTTTTATGACACGATTCCAGCTGAGATCGATGAATCAGCCAAGGTTGATGGCGCATCACATGCACAGATCTATTTCAGAATTATTCTGCCACTAGCCAGACCTGTTTTGGCAGTAATTACCTTGCTCTCATTTATCGGAACTATGAATGAGTTTTTGATTACATCAGTAATTTTAGGTGGAAATCAGAAATCTTTGACGCTAGCCGTTGGTATGCAGCAATATATTGATGGTCAATACAGCGCGCACTGGGGTCCATTCGCCGCTGGTGCACTTATTGCTTCAGTTCCAGTAATGATCTTGTTCTTATACTTACAGAAACACGTAGTTGCAGGTTTAACCGCGGGAGCTAATAAAGGCTAATGAAAAATCAACCACATCACGATGGTAGTGAAATCTATGTCAGCAATATTGCTCCAGAGATTGGTGAAAAAGTAACTTGCAAAATTCGAACCCCGAATGACTATCTTTTCGAAAAGGCAATGCTTCGTATCTACCACGATGGTGAGCCTCGTATATTTGAAATTAAAGAAACAAAAAAGAACGCAGTTGAAACTTGGTACCAAGTCACTGTAGAGATTCTCAATTTGCAAAACTATTACCGCTTTGCATTTATAGGCAAAGGTAAATATGAATGGCTCAACGCAAAAGGTTTATTTAATCATGATGTTCACAGCAACAATGATTTTCAACTAGTCGCAATTGCGGATAACCCAGGATGGATCAAGTCATCTGTTTTTTATCAGATTTTCCCCGATCGATTTGCCCGCTCTGGCAAAGTTGAAATCGTGCCAGATTGGGCTCATCCAAGAGAGTGGAACTTATTGCCACGAGGTCGAGGCAAATACACTGGTCAAGAGCTCTATGGCGGCGATTTATATGGGGTAGCTGAGCACTTAGACCACATTACTGATTTAGGTGTGAATGGTATCTATTTCACACCACTTTTTCCTGCGCGTTCAAACCATCGCTACGATGCCTCAAGTTTTGATATTATTGACCCGATTCTCGGCGGTAATGAAGCATTTAAATCTTTGATTAGGTCCGCGAAAAAGAAGGACATACGTATCCTTGGCGATCTAACCTCTAATCACTGCGGTGCTGGGCACGTTTGGTTGACGAAGGCAAAGAAAGATAAGAAATCAAAAGAGCGCTCGTACTTTTATTGGGATAAATCAATTAAATGGGGATACGTAGGATGGTTCGGCTTGGAATCATTACCAAAATTAAATTTCTCATCTAAAGCTTTGCGCAAGGTTATGTATGAAGGTAAGAATTCGATTGTTAAGAAATGGATTTCGCCAAAATATGGAATGGCAGGATGGCGTATTGACGTGGGCAATATGACTGGCCGTCAGGGAGCTGAGAATCATCATATTGAAGTCATGCAAGGAATTCGAAATGCTATGACTGAAGTTAATCCGCAAACATGGCTAGTTGCCGAAAACGGTGACTTTGAGGCAAGTGATCTCAATGGTTTAGGTTGGCAAGGAGCCATGAACTACCAGGGGTTTATGAGGCCATTCTGGAATTGGATTAACCGCAACCCAGAAATAACAGGTGGCTTTCAAGGTCTTCCATTTGCAATGCCAAAGATTTCTGGAAAGCAGTTAGTTGCATCGATGAAAGAGTTCAATTCATCAATCCCTTGGCGTTCATTGACTGCATCAATGATGCTTCTAGATTCCCACGACACGGCGCGATTTAGAACTGTGGTGATGGGTGATAAAACGGCACACGTAGCTGCAATGACAATGATGCTTACTTATCCAGGCGTCCCATCAATATTTGCCGGGGATGAAATCGGGATTGAAGGTTCCTGGGGTGAAGACGCGCGGCGCACAATTAATTGGAACGATAGGAGCGGATGGGATTCAGAGTTTTTCACACAAGTTAAAGAGCTTGTAAAGCTAAGGCGAACTCAAGATGCCCTTATAAATGGCGGATTACGTTGGGTAGCGGTTGAAGACGATTATTTGGTCTATTTGCGTGAATCTAAAAAACAATCAATTCTTGTGTTTATTTCCCGTGGTCCGGTGAAAACAACAATTGATCTAAGCAGCTTTGGATACACAGTCACTAAAACTCTTTATGGTCGGTTAGCCAAGAGTGAGAAATTCAGTGTCGATTCAGATCATGCCACACAGGGAGTCTGGATCGTAGAATGAAAAAACTCTCTGCGGCTCTAGCACTACCTATCGCTTTTTCGCTGATTGCTACATCATCTGGAGCCGCTGAAAATTTGGCAGCCCTAGCTCGACCAGTTGCACGTGGACCATTGGCAGGTGATTCAGTTTATTTTGTAATGACTGATCGATTTGCAAACGGTGATACAAACAATGATGGCGGGGGCTTAACTGGGGGCCGACTTGGTGGTGGCGATGATCCAACTGATATTGGCTATTACCACGGTGGAGATTTCAAGGGGTTAACTAATCATTTGCAGTACATAAAGGATTTAGGTTTTAACTCAATTTGGATTACGCCTCCAGTAAAGAACCAGTATGTTCAACAAGGTTCTGCTGGTTACCATGGTTATTGGGCCGTTGATTTCACAACAATTGACCCTCACCTTGGCACTGAGCAAGATTTCAAAGATTTCGTAGCGGCGTCACACAAATTAGGAATGAAAGTCATTGTGGACATTGTTGTAAACCATACAGCTGACGTGGTTAAATACACGATTGGTTCAACTTCATACCGTGAGCCTTCAGATTTTCCATATAAAACTTGCACGGGCAAAATCTTTGATCCAGGAAAAGTTGCAGGTTTGGCAAGCTTTCCTAAGCTGTGTGCTGATAAATCATTTGCTTACGTTCCACGCACTTCCTCATACGATAAGAACATCAAGAAGCCAGGTTTTCTCAACGACCTAACTAACTATCACAACCGTGGTGACTCAATCTGGTCCGGATCCTCAGTTACTCAAGGCGATTTCGTTGGCCTAGATGACATTTTTACTGAAAAGCCAGCTGTAGTAAAGGGCATGACAGATCTGTGGTCTAGCTGGATTACACGCTTTGATATTGATGGATACCGAATCGATACAGCAAAACACGTTAACCCTGAGTTTTGGAAAGCATTTCTACCTAAGATTATTGCTACTGCAAAAGCTGCTGGTAAAGAAAACTTTCCGATTTTTGGTGAAGTAGCAGATGCGGATATTCCATTCTTGGCATCCTTTGTTACAGAGCAGAATTTCCCTGGGGTTTTAGATTTCCCATTCCAAGCCAAGGTTTCACGCTTTGCAAAAGCTGGTGGTGGAGCAAGTGATGTTGCAGACCTTTTCAATACTGATGATTTCTATACTTCACCTACTACAAGTGCTTACTCACTTGCAACATTTTTAGGCAATCATGACATGGGACGCATCGGTCATTTCATTGAAATTTTAAGTGGCAGTGATGGACCACAAATTTTGCTGGAACGGGCGAAATTGGCTAACGCACTTCTCTTTACTTTACGTGGTGGTCCCGTTCTCTACTATGGAGATGAAAAAGGTATGACTGGTAATGGCGGAGACCAGTTAGCTCGTCAAGACATGTTTGCTACGCAAGTGGAAGATTGGAAATCAGAGATTCGAATTGGAAGCGCTCCGATTGGCGGTGCAAGTGCTTTTGATGTTAAGAATCCACTTGAAGAAAATATAGCTGAGCTACAAGGGCTTTATAAAAAGTATCCGGCACTAAAATCTGGTGCACAACAAGTCCGATATGGATTTGGTAGCGTTCTTGCAGTTAGTCGTTTTGCCGATAACCAAGAGTTTCTCATTGCCTTTAATTCAAATGATGAGGCGCAAGAAGCATCAATTCCTGTTTCAACTAAGGATTCTGGATGGACCGCAATCTCTGGTGCTGCACAAGTTACTGCCCGCACAGTAACTATCGATTTAAAGTTGGCGCCGCGCAGTTGGGTTATTCTCAAAGCAGATAGTGCCTTTAAATCAACTACTCCTCTAGCGATCAATTTATACGCACCGAAACCTGATTACCGCACCCCTGGATGGTCTGCGATCACTGCCAAAGTACCTGGTGATGACTTTGTGCAAGTGACTTTTGCCGCCCGCCAAAGCGGTAAGGCTTGGAAAGTCCTTGGAACTTCGGATCACCGCACGACTAAAGATGATTATGTTGCATCTGGACTACATCGTGTATTTATTCATAATCGACTGTATAAATCAGGGACTTCATTTGAATTGGTAGCAATAGTTACAAACTCTAGTGGTCAAAAATTGGTGTCAAAAGTTGTTAAGTACGTAGCTAAGTATTGAGCCAAAATCGCATAGGTTGATCTAGATATTTTGCCCAAGAACGCTCATTGTGACCGCTTCGCTCATAGATTTTGCTAGCAAAATCATGTGGCACATATCCGCGTTTATGCATCAGCTCATCAGCTAAATCTTGAAAAGGTTGGTAATTTGAATCTAAACCTTTTGTGCCTCGGCTCATCCAAATCTTATGTGAACCTGGCGCAGGAAGTGATGCAATGGATTTTTCAACTAATTCATTACCGCCAAATAGCCAGTGCGGAGAAAGTGCAAGCGCAGTGGAAAATTTCTCTGGCAACTGAGCAACGGCATACAACGTTGCTAATCCGCCCATAGAGGAACCAATCATGGCAGTGTTGCTGTCGGGAATTCCTGGAGCAATTGCGGCAACGTACTGATTAAAAATCGTAGCTAAGTATTTATCGCCATGTAATTTGGTTGAATCAAAAACATCTGCAAACTCTTTTTGAACTGCAATTCCTTCGCGGAAATATTTCTCTGGCACCAAGTCACGGCCACGGCCCCAAGGATTTTCTTTAGAACTGCTGTGCCACACCGCGATAATCGCAGGGGGATTAAGACCGAGTTCCCGACTTACTCGATGTGCTGATTGAGCCATTTTCCACGTTTGCCCACGATGTGTTGAAGTACGTCCATCAAAAACGTTTTGACCATCATGGGCGATAAGTAAGTGCGTAGCAGGCTCTTTTGGTAGCCAGTAATCAAGATAGCGACCATCGAAGTCAACGCGCTTAACTTCGCCAGCAACGCCACGGATTTGGAAGCGCTTTATCTCTTTCATACTGGTTAAATCTACCCATGTCCGCGCCTAAACGAAGCATTATGTGGTTTCGCCGAGATCTTCGAATAGGCGATAACCCCGCACTATTGGCGGCAATCGAAGCGGGCGATGAAATAGTTCCAGTTTTTATCTTAGATAAAAAACTTATTGATATAACAGGAAGCAAGCGGTTGGCATATCTTGCACAATCACTTCATTCCCTTGATGAATCACTGGGTAATTCTTTGCATGTGATGGTTGGAGACCAGGTCGAGGTACTCAATGATTTGATGAAGCGATATGGCGCAACATCAGTGCATATTTCAACTGAGTTTGAACCTTATGGTGCAGCGCGAGATGCGCGGGTTGAAGCTGCAGGAATACCGCTGGTTCGTACCGGAAGTCCATATGC
>Ga0114966_10002194_pt1 | contig 17577 bp, 18 predicted proteins | sample M_130207_XF_Meta_FD_87029 | JGI IMG/M metagenome (GOLD analysis project Ga0114966, IMG submission 87029) | Freshwater microbial communities from Lake Montjoie, Canada to study carbon cycling - M_130207_XF_MetaG | ecosystem: Environmental > Aquatic > Freshwater > Lake | place: Lake Montjoie...
AACGGGCAACCAGGTGCGCTACCAGGTCGACCAAGGGTGCCCCATCGAGCGCGAACTGGCGGGCATCTTCCGCAAGACGGCCGGGCTCGCCGATGTCCTGCGCGAGGCTTTGGCACCGCTCGCACGCAAGGTACGCCTGGCGTTCATTTTTGGTTCGGTAGCTCAGGGCAAGGAGCGTGCTACCAGCGATGTGGACGTACTGGTCGTCGGTTCTGCTACGTTTTCCGCTGTCGTCGAGGCCTTGAACCGCGCAGGAGAACGGCTGAAACGCGATGTGAATCCGGTGGTGATGACGAGCGTCGCATTCGAGGCTAAGCTGGTGAGCCGTGACCGCTTCGTGACCAGGGTGGCGCGCGAGCCAAAAATATTTCTGCTAGGGGATGCCGGTGCGTTTTCGCGCGACGTATTTGCGGAATTGCGCGAGGGAATGACGGCACTTGCGAAAACCCGGCACGGCAAACCCGCTGTACGAGCGAAGAAGTCGATATAAATGCCCATCATCTACCACATCACCCGCAAATCCGATTGGGACGCTGCCCTCGCCTCCGGCTCATATACGGCCGACAGTCTCGCTACCGAAGGTTTCATCCACTGCTCCACCGCGCAACAGGTCATCGCAACCGCCAACCGCATATTCAAAGGCCGGAGCGATCTGGTGCTGCTCTGCGTCGATACCACTAAAGTCAAAGTAGAAATCCGCTACGAGAACCTGGAAGGCGGTAAAGACCTCTTTCCGCACATATACGGCGCGCTGGAGATTGCGGCGGTAATCGCCGTGTACGATTTCCCGCAGCGAGACGATGGCAGTTTCGAGCTGCCGTCGGCGCTGCAGCGCGTTTAAATTTGCTTACCGCGCCGCCTGCTGGCGGCAATACTCGTTGCGCTTCATTTCTATATAGGCGGCACGCTCGACTTCGTGCAACTGGCGCGCGTATTGCTCGGTGGAGTTGTAGCAGGTGCGCAAGCGTTTTTCGAACGGCTCCGGCAGCGGCGCGGTCAGCGCGCCGAGGTGGGCGTCGATGGCGAGAAAATAGCGCATGGTGTTGCGCTCGACCATGCCGCGCACGGCGATACTTGGTGTTGATGTGCAATATCATCACGTCGCACCATTGCTCGGGGCCATTGAGCGCCGAGCTGACGCTGGCAAAAGGATAGTCGGCCAGCGCGAAGATCTCACCCTTCAGCGCGCGCGCAATGACGCGGCGGAGTTCGTGTCAGCCACCGCGCCCGCTGCCGGCCCGACGCACGCGATGCATGCGAACAGCAAGGCGGCAAGCCGATGTTGCGCCTGCGGCAACATAGCCCGTCTAAGCCCGAATGAACATGGATTTCATGGTTGACGAATATACGGGGCCGACCTGGCCCAGTATGTGCGTTGTCGCAGCGAAACCTGGCGTCCGCAAGCGCGTGTAAAATTTGCGCAACTCGCGGCACCCTGTTACGTCACTTTATTCGCGCAAGGAACGCATGAAAGACATCGCACTCGCCGTATTCGACATGGCAGGAACCACGATAGAGGATTCCGGCCAGGTGCCGGAGGCGTTTACGACGGTGTTGCGCCAGCACAGCATGGAAATCACCGACGACGCATTGCGCGCGGTGCGCGGCGCGTCGAAGCGCGACGCGATCCGGCATTTCGTCGTCCGGCATCATAAAACCGGCATAGACGCGCTGACCGACAGGATTTTCAACGATTTTCGCGATTACCTGGCAATGCTGTTCAAAGCGGGCGGCGTCAAACCGGTTGTCGGAGCGGCAGAGACTTTCCGCTGGCTGCGCGGGCTCGGAGTGCGCATCGCGCTCAACACCGGGTTCGACCGCCTGACGACCGACCTCATTATCGACGCCGTCGGCTGGAAGAGCGGCGTCGCCGACGCCATCATCTGCGGCGACGACGTAGCTCTGGGCCGGCCCGCCCCTTACCTGATCTTCCGCTCGATGGAAGCGACCGGTGTCACCAGCGTGCACCAGGTCATGTGCGTCGGCGACACCGTGCTCGACATGCAGGCGGGCCACAATGCCGGCGCGCGCCATGTCGTCGGCGTACTGTCCGGCGCGCACAAAAAAGACCAGCTCGAAAAAGAACCCCACACCCACCTGATCGCGAGCGTGGCCGACCTGCCGTCCACGCCCTTCAATTGAAACTTTCGTAACCAGGCAACAACTTACGTCGTCCCCGCAGAGGCGGGGATCCAGACCAGGATTTTCAACGCATCAACCCTGCGGACTCCCGCCTTCGCGGGAGAGACGGCTTTCTCGCGGGTTCCGCACACGCCCGCTCGTCAACTCCTTGTAAGCCTGCCGTAAGGCTCGTGCGCGAACATGCTTGGACATTCCACCGGCTCTGCACTGCCGGATGGCCGTTTGGCCGACCAGGAGATTTCATATGACCAGAATTATTACGGGGCTGTACTCGCTCTTTTTCTTCCTTTCGGCGTTTGCCGAAGACATCAAAGACGCGCCGCCGCCGGAACAAACCAACGTCGTCGGCATCGTAATTTTCTTCGGCGTTTTCATCGCCCTGTGCGTCGGGTTCTTCGGCTACATGTACTGGCGGCACAAGAACAACAAGGACGAATGATTCGCCAGAGACCGTCGCTCCCACGCTTAATGCAGTAGACCGTCATTCCCGCGCAGGCGGGAATCCGGACCAATCCGGTTTGATGCTTACTTGACTCCTGGGCTCCCGCCTACGCGGGAGCAACGTTAGCGCGGGAATGACGTCACTTCATGCGGTAGCGTTCGACCGCTTCCTTGTTCCACGTCAGTCCATTGCCCGCCCGCGCGGGTGCGATCGCGTTCCCATCGACGATACGCAGCGGTTCTTCGACGATAGCATCCGCCCAGTCGACGTATTCGAGCCAATGCGCGGTCGGCGTTACCGCCAGCAAATGCGCGCTCACCTCCGGAAACAGATGCGATGACATCGGGATCGAGCGCTCAGCCGCGAGTGCCGCAGCACTCCTCCATCCGGTCACGCCGCCGATGCGTTCGAGATCCGGCATCACGTAATCGCACGCCTGCAAGTCGAGCGCTTCGGCCATCGCGCGCGGCTCGGAAAAGTTCTCGCCGATCTGGATCGGCGTCTGCAGTTCACTCGCCAGCATGGCGCAGCCGCGATAGTCATCGTGGCGTATCGGCTCTTCGATCCAGGACACGCCCTCACTATCGAGAGCAAGGCCGCGCTTGAGCGCGTCGTCAACCGACAGCGCCTGGTTGAAATCGACCATGATCTTGATGGCGCCGGGCACGCGTTTTTTCACCGCGTGCAGCGCAGCCACGTCTTCTTCCAGCGTCGCATAGCCGAGACGCAGCTTCACGGCGCGAAAACCGCCGGCGAGCAACTTCTCCGCTTCGTCAGCCAATGCCGCGGGCGGCATCAGGCCGAGACCGCAACTGTTGTAGGCGGGGACCGGTCGCGGCGACCCGCCGAGATACGTGGCCAACGGCATGTTCGCCGCAATGGCGAGCGCGTCCCAGCACGCGGTGTCGAATGCCGCCATCGCCATGCGCACTATGCCCTGCACGCCTATCAGCCGGAATCGTTTCGACAACTGAGCCCACAATGCTTCCGGCGCGATGCGCTCGCCGAGAACCGCGCGCTCGACTTCGGCCAGCAGGCTGACGATCGCCGGCGCTGCCGCCGCCAGATAACAAAAGAGATAAGTGCGGCCGGTGACGCCTTCTTCGGTCTCGACATCGACCAGCAGCAACGGTGCCGCGCGCACGGCCGCGGCGCTGGTGCCCAGCACGTAACGCATCGGCACTTCAACTGCGACGGCGCGGATCGCGCGTACGGTCAATACGTCCTTCATGCCGCGGGTAAACGGCCCTCTGCATACAAAGCCAGCAGGGCCCACACCGCACGGTTCGCGGGTGTCGGCACGCCGACCGCAGCGCCCAGCGTGACCACGCCGCCGGCCAGCCATTCGACTTCGAGCGGATTGCCGCGCTCGAGATCGTGATGCATCGAAGAAGTCATGGTGGCCGGCACGCTGTCGCCGAACTTCAGGCGGTCGTCGGCGAAATCCGCCGGCAGTGCCACGCCATGCGCGCGGCCCACCGCGACGACTTCTTTGAACAACTCATACAGGAACGCGCGCGTGCGCGGATTGCTGCGGATCGGGCCTATGGTGGATCGCATTGTCGTTGTGGTGCCGGAGAGGCCGACGAGAAAAGTGTATTTCTCCCACAGCGTGCGGCGGATGTCATCCGACAACTCGGCCTTGATGCCGGCGTGCAGCAGCGCCGCGAGCAGCGCTTCCGCGCGCGCGGAGCGCTTGCCGTCGTACTCGCCAAAAACAATCCGCTGCATGGCGCCTACCTGCAGGATGACGCCCGGCCGCGCGACGTGCGTCGCCACATAGGCCACTCCACCCATGATCTGCGCTGCCGGATAGTGCTTGCGCAGGATGTCGTCCTTGACGACGCCGTTCTGCAAAGACAGTAGCGCCGTGTGCGGGCCGACAATCGATTTCACTGCCAGCGCGGCTGCCTCGGTGTCCTTCAGCTTGACGGCGATGATGACCACATCGGCAACACCTATGGTCGCCGGATCGTCAGTGACGTTGACCTTGGCTACATGGATGTCGCCTTGCTCTTTGTTCTCTATCGTCAACCCGTGATCGCGCATCGCCGCCAGATGCGCGCCGCGCGCCACGAAATGCACTTCGCAACCGGTGTTCGCGAGCCGCCCGCCGTAAAAGCCGCCGACCCCACCGGAGCCCATTACCGCGATTTTCATTTAAGCCTGATCTCCTGCCAGCACTTCCGCGACGTGCAGCACGCGCGTTTTGGTATCGCCCCTGCGCCGCAGGCGGCCTTCGATGTTGAGCATGCAGCCGAGATCGCCGAGCACGATGGCGTCCGCACCCGTCGCCAGCGCGTTTTCGCATTTGTTGTCGGCGATGCGGGTCGAGACATCGCCGAACTTGACCGCGAACGCCCCGCCAAAGCCGCAGCAGGTTTCCGCTTCGTTCATTTCCGCGAGTTTCAATCCGGCGACTTTTGCCAGCAGCGCGCGTGGCTGCGCTTTCACACCCAATTCGCGCAGGCCCGAGCAGGAGTCGTGATAGGTGATGGTGCCGTCGAATTTTGCGGCTATGCGGTCGAGCTTCACCACGTTCAACAGAAAATCGGTCAGTTCGTACGTTTTTGCGCACAAGCGCTCGACGCGCGCGAGCTCTTCCGACTGGTCGGCAAACAAATCCGGATAGTGCGCGCGTATCATGCCGGCGCAAGAGCCGGATGGCGCCACGACATAATCGCAGGCCTCGAACTCGGCGAGCACTTTGCGCGCGAGTGCCAGCGCAGACTTGCGGTCGCCCGAGTTATAGCCCGGCTGGCCGCAGCAGGTCTGCGTCGCCGGCACCACTACTTCGCAACCGGCGCCCTCCAGCAGCTTCAACGCCGCCATGCCGATGCTGGGACGCATCAGATCGACAAGGCAGGTGACGAACAGGCCGACTCGCATCTAAAGTCAGGAGAGGCGAGAGGCGAGAGGCGAGAGGCGGAAGAAAACGCAAACCCCGCATGTCCGCTCCTGCGTTCCTCTCTCCTCTCGCCTCTCGCCTCTCGCTTCTCGCCTCACTTATACATCCTCTGTTTCTCCAGCCAGCTCTGGATCAGCTCGGCGATCTGCGCGTTGTTCTTATTCATCATCATCATGTGCGAGTGGCTCGACGAAGGGTGACGACCCTCGCCCCTAACGCCTCACCCCTCACTGAATCAATCGGCCTTCGCCCCCGTGTCCTTCACCACCTTGCCCCACTTCGCCGCTTCCTTCCTGATGTGCTCGGCGTATTGCTCGGGCGTGCTGCCGATCGGTTCGATGCCGTCGTTCAGCAGGCGCGTCTTGAGGTCGGGTGCCTGCAGTACTTTCGCGATCTCCTGCTGCAGCTTGTTGATGATGTCCCGGGGCGTGCCAGCGGGCACGCACACGCCCGACCACGACACGGCGTCAAAGCCGGGCACGCCGGACTCGGCGATCGTCGGCACGTCGGGCAGCGTCGGGAAACGCTTGCTGCTGCTGATGCCCAGCATCTTCAGCTTGCCGGCCCTGACATGCGGCAGCGAGCTGACCGGCTGGTCGAACATCATCACCACCTGGCCGCCGAGGAGATCGCCCATCGCCTGGCCGGTGCCCTTGTACGGCACGTGGGTCACGTCAATGCCCGCGGCGGTATTGAAGTAGGCGGCCGATAGATGCGACCCGGTGCCGACACCGGACGAGGCGTAATTGAGCTGGCCCGGGCGCGGCTTGGCGAAGGCGATGAACTCTTTCACGTTCTTCACCGGCAGCGACGGATGCACGACGATGATGTAGGGCAGCGAGCCGGTCTGCGTGACCGGGACGATGTCTTTCTCGACGTTGTACGGCAGCTTCGAGTACATGAACGGCTGGATCGCGAACGTGCCGGTGGTGCAGGCGAAGATGGTGTAGCCGTCGGGCGGCGACTTGGCCAGCGCCTCGGTCGCGATGATGCCGCCAGCGCCCGTGCGGTTGTCGACCACCACCTGCTGGCCGATGTTCTTGCCCAGATCCTGCCCGATCAGCCGCGCGACGATGTCGGTCGAGCCGCCGGGCGCGAAGCCGACCAGGAAGCGGATTGATTTGTTCGGATAGTTTTGCGCCGAAGCAACAGCACAGAGCGCAGCCAGCGCCAGCGTTACCAGCAACGTCAGGGTGGTGCGCATGATGCCTCCCGTTAAAAATCCCAAGCGAATTATGGCAGATAACCGCCATTACTCCGCGCGCACGCCGGATTCCCTGATCAGAGGCCCCCAGCGCGCGTGCTCGGCCCGGAGTTGCACCGCAAACTCTTCGGGAGTGTTGGCTACCGCCTCGGCGCCATCTGCCGCGAGTTTCTCTTTGATTTCCGGCGTCAACAGCACTTTAGCGAACGCCGCGTAAAGCCTCGCCACGATTTCTTTCGAAGTGCCGGCCGGCACGTGCGCGCTGTAATAAGTGGCGATATCGTAGCCCTTCACCGTCTCGCCTATCGACGACACGGCAGGCATTGCGGGCGAACGCGTTGCGGATGTCACGCCGAGCGCGCGCAAGCGGCCGGAACGGATATGCGGCACCGCCGCCGGCATGGTCGCGAACATCGTCGCAACATGTCCACCGAGGAGGTCGGTGACGGCCGGCGCCCCGCTGCGGTACGGCACGTGCGTGATGCTGATGCTGGCAAGCTTTTGCAGCAGCACGCCCGACAGATGCTGCGAACTGCCGCTGCCTGAAGATGCGTACGTGATTTCACCCGGATGCGCCTTGGCAAACGCAATCAATTCCCTGATGTTTTTCACCGGCACCGACGGATGCGCCGACAACACATTCGGAATGCGCGTAAGCACGGTGATGGCGACGAAATCCCGTAGCGGATCGTACGGCAGCTTGGGAAACAGGAACGCATTGATGACATGCGAGGAAAATCCGCCCAGCGTGACGGTGTAACCATCGGGCGGCGCCTTGGCGCCCGCCTCGACGCCGATGATGGCGGACGCACCCGGCCGGTTGTCGATGACGATCTGCTGGCCGAGCTGCTCGCCAAGTTTCGGCGCCAGCACGCGCGCGACGATGTCGGCCGAGCCGCCGGCCGCGAACGGCACGATAAAGCGCACCGGTTTCGACGGATATGCCTGTGCTGCCGCTCCGGCCACAGCCAGCACACTGAGAGCGCCCACAGTCCACGCGCACGGATTGCTTCTCACTCCTCTCTCCTCTCTCCTCTCGCCTCACCCGCCTTCATGCCATGCCTATCGGTTCGGCCAGTTGCTCAAGCACTTTGCCCGGCCGCGCGCGCATCAGCTCCTCCAGCTCGGCGCGCACTTTGCTGTAACCCGGATCGTCGAACAGGTTTTGCATTTCGCCCGGGTCGTTGACGAGATCGTAGAGTTCGCCCGCGCCGGAGCCGAGCTCGAAAGTGCATTTATGCGTTTTGGTGCGCACGGTGCGCAACTGCAGGCCGACGCCGCAGCGTGACGGATGCACATGCCACTCCATCCACGCCGCATCGCGCGTCGCGTCGGTTCCCGTCAGCAGCGGTTTCAGCGTGCGGCTCTGCACCGCCATCGGCGCGGTCGCGCCGGCGTAATCGTAAAACGTCGCCGCGAGATCGAGTGTGGACACCGGCTCCGTCACGACCTGGTTGGCGGCGACGCCGGGCCCGCGCGCTATCATGCCAATGCGTAACAAGTCCTCGTACGGCGTCGGGCCTTTCAGATACAGGCCGTGGTTGCCGAGCAGGTCGCCGTGATCGGTGGTGTAAATAACGAGCGTGTTGTCCGCGAGCCCCTGCGCAGCCAGCGCTTCGAGTATGCGGCCGACGCTGTGGTCGATCAGTGAAATCATGCCGTAGTAATTCGCGGTCATGTGCGCGAGCTGCTCGTCGGTCTGGTCGGGCACGCGCGAGCCTTCGGCGCGGAATTTGAGCATCGCCGGATCGGAGAGTTGCGGCACGCCTTCGAGCGTCGCCTTGTGCCACCATGGCCGGCGCTCGAGATCGCGCTTGCGGTTCTTCGGCAGCGTGACGCTCGCGGGGTCGTACAGCCTCGACCACGGCTCGGGGCAATCAAATGCGTGATGCGGATCTGGAAACGATGCCCACATGCAGAATGGTTTCGACGCATCGCGCTGCTCCAGGCGATGGATGGTGCGGTCGGCGATCCACGTGCTGTTGTGCCACGCCACCGGCAGCGCGGAATTCCAGGTCTGCGCGGCGCCGACATCGGGCGGCAGGCCGGTCGCCCACAATTTGACTGCCTCTTCATCGTGCCCGCGCGACAACAGCCAGCGCTCGTAATGTCCCATCGCCGGGCGCTCGAGCGGGCGCGTGCGGTGCAGATGGCCCAGCACCGTCAGTTCGACGTGATCGAACCCCATGTACGGCCCGAACCAGCTTGGGCCGAAATTGGCCTGGCTCTTGTTGCATTCCGGCGTGCCGGTCGCCTTGAAGGTCGCCTTGGTTGCAAAGTGCGCCTTGCCGATGAATGCGGTTTCATAACCGCTTTTGGCGAGCGTGCCGGCGAAACCCTGCGCACCGACTTTGGGATCAAGATCGACGCCGTTGTCCCACACGCCGTGCGTCAGTGGCAGCAATCCAGTGAGTATGGACGCGCGCGACGGCTGGCATACGAGATTGGGCGTGATGCAGGCATTAAAGCGCGTGCCGTCACGCGCGAGCCGGTCGAGATGCGGCGTTTTGATTTCAGGGCGCTCGAAACCGTAGCAGTCGCCGCGTTGCTGGTCGGAAGTGATGAGCAGGATGTTCGGTGGTTTTGGCATGTCGATCTTTATTAGAATCGGTCTCAAAAACAATTCGGAACCGCCGATGAACGCGGATGAACGCAGATAAGCTCAAGCGACTTGTCGTTGGTTCGGGGCAAGGTCTGGAATTATATCGGCGTTAATCTGCGTTTATCGGCGGTTGCTTGTCGGGGTAGTGTTTTTTAGATGGGTTCTAGTTGTTTCTATTTGTTTAAACCCAGTTCGGTGAGCAGCACGCGAAAGCGTATCGCTTCGGCATCGAGAAATTCACGCAGCTTCGGTCCGGTGACGAAATTGCGCCGCCAGAAATTGCGCTCCAGCTCTTTTTTCCATGCCTCGGATTCATTAACTGCAGCCAGTGCATTTTCCCAGAACGCCACGTGTTCGCGGCGCATGTCTTTCGCGCCTATGATGCCGCGCCAGTTGGTGAACACGGCGTCGAAACCCTGTTCTTTCATCGTCGGCACAACCGCCAGCGGACCCGTCAACCGTTGCGGGCTGATCGCCGCCAGCGCACGCACTCGCCCGGCCGCCATATATGGCGGCATATTGGCGGCGGTACCGCACACGATTTCGATTTCGCCGGCCAGCATGGCGATGATGCCGTCGCCCGCCGACTTGTACGGCACGAACCGTGACTTGCGCACGTCGATACCCATGGACTTCCATGCGACGGCCGCCCCCGTGTGACTCCCCGCCCCCAGGCCGGGACCAAAACCTATCGCCACCGCGCCCGCGTCGGCCTGCAGCCTGTCGCGCACGTCCGCCATTGATTTCAGCGGCGAGTCGGCACGCACCACCAGCACGAAGTAATCGTCGAACAAAAGCGCCAGCGGCGTGACGTCGCGGTGGCCGATATTGTGCGCGCCGGTGACCTGGTTCGACACCAGGTTGGTATTGCCGATGGAAATCGCGTGCCCATCGCTGCGATCGTTCAGATAATTCCACGCGATGCCGTTGCCGGCACCCGGCTTGTTGATGACCACGATGGGCACACCGATGGCGCGCGTATCGTCCCAGATCTTCTGCATCAGGCGCGCCGTCAGATCGAGGCTGCCTGCAGGTGACGACGGCGATATGAATGCGACAGGGCGCGATGGCTTCCAGCCTTGCGCCGCGGCGTGAAACGACGCCAACATCGCCGTCGCAATAATTGCGACGCGCAGGTATGAAGTCACGGCCTCCTCCTTGAAATTATTTTTTAAATCGGCGACGCACGCGGGAACGCCTGCGACGGAACCGGAAAACCCACTTATACTATCTGTGTACCTTTGCCGGTTTCAACTGCTTTTCACTGCTTCCCGAAAATAAACATGCCCACTCCGACTGCCATGCGCCCGCCGAACATCGTGTTCATCCTCGCCGACAATCTCGGCTGGGGCGAACTCGGCTGCTACGGCGGCGGCGAACTGCGCGGCGCGCCGACGCCGCGGCTCGACCATCTCGCGACCGAGGGGCTGCGTTTTCTCAACTTCAACGTCGAATCCGATTGCGTGCCGACGCGCTCGGCGCTGATGACCGGCCGCCACCCGATACGCACCGGCGCGCTGCAGTCGGTGCCGGCCGGCCTGCCGCAGGGCCTGATCCCGTGGGAAATCACGCTGGCGCAATTGATCTCCGGCCAGGGCTATGCGACTGCTTGCTTCGGCAAATGGCATCTGGGCGACCGCGAAGGCCGCTATCCCAAAGACCGCGGCTTCGACGAGTGGTACGGCATACCGCGCACCACCAATGAAAGCATGTTTACCGCGTCGCCCGGTTACGATCCCGCGGTCGTGCCCATGCCTTATGTGATGGAAGGCGTCAAAGGCCAGCCGGCAAAGAATTCGCACATCTATGATCTTGAAGCTCGCCGCCGCATCGATTCGGAACTGGCGGCCAAGACCATCGCGTTCATGACGCGACAGGCTAAAGCGAACAAGCCTTTCTTCGCATACGTGCCGCTGACGCACCTGCACTACCCGACGCTGCCGCACCAGGATTTCGCCGGCAAGACCGGCAACGGCGATTTTGCGGACTCGATGCACGAGATGGATTTCCGCGTCGGGCAGATTCTCGACGCGGTCGATGCACTTGGCATCCGCGACGACACGCTCTTCATCTTCGGCAGCGACAACGGGCCGGAATTCAGACGGCCATGGCGCGGCACTGCCGGCCCGTGGTCGGGCACCTATCACACGGCGATGGAAGGCGCGCTGCGCGTCCCGTTCATCATGCGCTGGCCCGGAAAAATCGCGGTGGGAGCCGTGACGAACGAGATGCTGCACATCACCGACCTCTATCCGACGCTCGCGCGTGTGACCAGCGCGACGGTGCCCGCCGACCGCGTGATCGACGGCGTGGACCAGCTCGAATTTCTGCTCGGCCGCAACGCGAAATCCTTGCGAGAGGGTTTCGTCTACTACATCAAGCAGGAACTGCGCGCCGCCAAATGGCGCGACTGGAAGCTGCACATCGTGCTCGAGCGCGAGCCCAACGACGGGCCGGTACATCTCGAGACGCCGTATCTGTTCAACGTCACGCGCGACCCGAAAGAAGAAACCGACGTCGGCAATGAATTCAGCTGGGTGCGCGGACCGATACGGCGCATGATCCAGGCGTTCCAGGACAACCTCAAGGCCAATCCGCCGATTCCGCCGGGCGCACCGGATGATTACGTGCCTAAAGCAAAATCGTAACCGCCGATAAATTCTTTTCAATACCCCCTTGAGGGGTACGCAGATGAACGCAGATCGATCAACAACAGCAATCTGAGTTGGATGTCGTTTTTCCTGGCATGCCGTTTTCATCTGCGTGTATCGGCGGTTCCATCTTTGACTAAACCAAAATGCCCTTCGCTTGTTGGCGCGGATTTCATATTGTAAAATCTGCGGCGCCCTCCTCCCGCGGCCACCGGTTCCCCACTTGGAAGAAAAAGACACCCGCTCATCGATCCAGGTCATAGACCGCATGATGAGCCTGCTCGAGGCGCTGGCGGCGCACCCTGCGCCGGTGAGTCTCAAGCTGCTCGCGGAGCAGACCCGGCTGCATCCCTCGACCGCGCACCGCATACTCAACGTCATGGTGCGCAACCGCATGGTCGACCGCGTCGAACCCGGCACTTATTGCCTCGGCCTGCGCCTGCATGAACTCGGCACGCTGGTGCGCGAGCGTGCCGGCAACGAAACTGCGGCCAAAAGCTGACGCCCGCGCATGCTCGACCGCCCTCTCGTCTTTCTCGATCTCGAAACCACTGGCGCCACCGCGAGCTTCGACCGTATCACTGAAATCGGCCTGATCGAAGTCGAGCGCGGCGAGTTCGTGCGCGAATGGAGCACGCTGGTCAACCCGGAAATGCGCATCCCGCCTTTCATCGAGTCGCTGACCGGCATCAGCAACGACATGGTCGCGCTGGCGCCCACTTTCGCCGAAGTCGCGCAGGAATTGAAAGCGCGCATCCACGGCAAGCTGTTGATCGCGCACAACGCGCGCTTCGACTACGGTTTTCTCAAGGCGGAGTTCGGCCGCCTCGAAACGAAGTACTCGTCCGACCTCGTGTGCACGGTGAAGCTTTCGCGCAAGCTCTATCCCGGACACGCGCGGCACAATCTCGACAGCCTGATGGAGCGTCACGACATCGCGTGCGACGCGCGCCACCGCGCGCTGGGAGACGCGCGCGTGCTGTGGGACTTGATGCAGAAATGGCGCGCCGAGTTGGGCGCCGATGCGCTCAATGCCGCTGCCGCCGCGCAACTGAAATCGCCGACGCTGCCGCCGGGGCTCTCGCCGCTGGTGCTCGACGAACTGCCCGAGACGCCCGGCGTGTATTTGTTCTATGGTGAAAACGACCTGCCTATCTATATAGGCAAGAGCGTGAACCTGCGTTCGCGCGTGCTGTCGCATTTTTCGAGCGATCTCAGGATTTCCAAAGACATGCGCATCGTGCAGCAGGTAAAACGCATCGACTGGAAAGAGACCGCCGGCGAACTCGGCGCGCTGCTCGAAGAAGCACGGCTGGTCAAAAAACTGCTGCCGACCATGAACCGCCAGCTGCGGCGCAACAGCGATTTGTGCGCCTTCACCTGGGAGCCCGGCAAAAGCAAGGCGCCGGAGCTCGTCAGCGCGGCCGACGTCGACTTCAGCGACACCACTGACGTCTACGGCGTATTCCGCACCAAGCGCACGGCCCTCGATACGCTGCGCAAGCTGGCGCACGCGTTCGAGCTTTGCCACATCGAGCTCGGGCTGGAAAAAGGCGCCGGCCCGTGCTTCGCGCACCAGATCAAGCGCTGCCACGGCGTCTGCGCCGGCAAAGAATCGCGCGTGCAGCACGATTTGCGTCTGATGGAAGCGCTATGCGAGCTGAAACTGCAAACGTGGCCGTTCAAGGGACGTATAGGCGTGCGCGAGGCCGGCGCCGAACATACCGAGCTGCACGTACTCGACCACTGGTGCTATCTCGGCACCGTGCGCTCGGAACAGGACCTCGACACGCTGTCGACACGGCCGGCGTTCGACCTCGACACCTATAAAATTCTGAAACGCTTTCTGAAAGACCGGCACCGCGGCGTCGAGATCGTGCCGTTTGCCGCATAGGGAACAGTGGAAACACCCACAGGAGGAAACATGAAAATCATAACAAGACTCGTTTTATCCGCCGTGGTGTGCGCCGGAATATGCCCTGCGCATGCCCAGACCTACCCGGCGAAACCGGTACGATTCATCGTCCCCTTTCCGCCCGGCGGGCCGACCGACATCATGGGCCGCATGGCGGCCCAGCGTCTCACCGAAGCGTGGGGCGTGCAGGTAGTCGCCGACAATCGCGGCGGCGCCGGCGGCAACATCGGCTCGGAATTGTGCGCGAAGTCGCCGCCCGACGGCTACACGATCTGCATGTTGACGGTTGCGCAAAGCATGTCGCCCGGCATCTACCCGCGGCTGCCGTTCGACCCGCTGAAAGATTTTGCGCCGGTGACGCTGATGGCAACTTTGCCCAGCCTGCTGATGGCACACCCGTCGCTCCCCGTGAAAAACGTCAAGGAACTGGTGGCGCTGGCGAAAGCGAAACCGGGAATGCTCACCTACGCGTCGACCGGCAACGGCACCAGCCCGCACATGCTGATGGAAATGTTCAAATGGATGGCGGGCGTCAATCTCGTGCATGTGCCGTACAAGGGCGCAGCGCCGGCGATGATCGACCAGATTTCCGGGCAGATCGACGTCGCGTTCAGCACCGCGATCGCGGCGTTGCCGTTCGTGCAGCAGGGCAAGGTGCGTGCATTGGCGATCTCGACGCAGGAACGCTTCCCGCCCATGCCGGACCTGCCGACCGTCGAACAGGGCGGCGTCAAGGGTTTCGACGGCAGTTCGTGGCAGGGTGTTGTGATGCCGGCCAACACGCCGCGCGAATTCGTCCTCAAGGCCAACGCCGAACTCGCGAAAATGCTCAAGTCGCCCGAGATGAAGGAAAAAATCCTGCAGCAGGGCGGCATCGCCAGCGGCAACTCGCCGGAAGAATTCGCGGCCTTCATCAAAAGCGAAACCGAAAAATGGAGCAAGGTAGCGAAAGCCGCGAAAGTGAGGATCGAATAAACGAACCGCGCACCGTCGGGGCAATACACATCGTGCCGTACACGGCAGGCATCGGGCTGCACTTCCTGCCGCTGCGCGCGGCCGGTTCCGCTTTGATGCTGGCGCTTTTCGGCGGCGCCTGCAGCGTGATCGGACTCGCGGCGGTCTCGGGCCTGGTGCGTTCCGGTGAAACGGCAACGGCCAGCATGCTCGCGCTCGCGTTCGCCGGCGTATTCGCGCTGCCGTTGCTTGCACTCGGCCAGTTGTTCATCGTCATCGCAATTTGGACTGCCGCCAATTCGTTGCACGTCGAGGTGAGCAGCGCGGGCCTGCGCACCGTCAGAAAATGTTTCGGCTACACGATAGTGCAGCGGGCGATTGCGCGCGACGAGATCGCGGCGATCGACAGCCGGCTTGCCGCAAAATACATCGGTGCGTTCGGGTCGGTGCGCTATTTTCAGCTGGTCGCCCGCGCGCGCAATTCGGCGCAGCCTGTCTTGATCGCCGACAGCCTGAAGGGTTCCGGCATGGTTGAAGAAATCAGGCAACTCATCGTCGAGCATCTGGGCCCGCCCGCCGTTGGCACCAGCGGTCAGCAGGCGCACCTTGCCACGGAAGATCCCGCATGAAAAAAAGCCAACCTGCCTGCAACGAACGCGACGCGCGGCGCGACCTGGTATGCGCCCTGCGCTCGGCCGCGCGGCTCGATTTGTCTGAAGGCGTGTGCAATCATTTCAGCCTCGCGCTGCCCGGCAAGGCCGGACAGTTCCTGATCAACCCGCAGGGGCTGCACTGGTCTGAAGTGACACCGGCCGATCTCATCGTAGTAGACGGCGAAGGACGACACGTCTCCGGCAAACACCGTGTCGAACCGACTGCCTTTTTTATCCACGGCCGCATCCACCGCGCGAACCCGCGCGCGCAGTGCGTATTGCACACGCATATGCCGTACGCGACGGCGCTCACCATCGTCGAAGGCGGCGAACTCGCGTGGGCCAGCCAGAATGCCTTGCGCTTTCACGGCCGGGTCGCGTACGACAACGAATATAACGGCCTTGCCCTCGACGAAGCGGAAGGCGACCGCATGGCGGGAAAATTGCGCGATGCCGACGTGCTATTTCTCGCCAACCACGGCGTCATCGTCTGCGGCCCCAGCGTCGCCTACGCATTCGACGACCTCTATTACCTGGAACGCGCGTGCATGCTGCAGGTACTCGCCCACGGCACCGGCAAGCCGCTCAGACTGGTGCCCGCAAAAATCGCCGCGGCTACGCGCACGCAAATGGATGCCGAGCGCGGACAGGCCGATTACTACCTGGCGGCGTTGAAGCGGATACTGGATCGGGAAGAACCGGGCTGGAGCCGGCTGAAGTAATTACTGCACAATCACTGAACGACTTAGAGGCGGCCTCCAAAACAGTTTGGAACCGCCGATGAATTCTTTTTAATACCCCCTTGAGGGGTACGCGGATGAACGCAGATAAGTCTCAAAAAACTTGGCGTTGGTTGGAGCCACGTCTGAAGTTAAATCGGCGTCTATCGGCGGTTGCTTGTCGGTGTTCTGTTTTTACGAAGGGTTCTGATCACCCGGCCGCAGCACTGCGCCGCCATCAATGCACCGTCATCGGGAAGCTGATCAACCCGCCGAAATCGGACAGGAACTCGTCGACGTGTTCGGGCGACGGATCTTCGCCGAGCGCGCCCAGCATGGACTCGCGGAATTTGTCTGCGACATTGCCCTGGAAGTACGTACCGCGGCTCGACTGCTTGTCGACCACTTCGTACCCGTGCTCGACCGGATACTCGACCACGTAGTAATTGTCGCTGTTGTAAACGATGTTCATAAGAGCATTAACGGCTGATATCCATTTCGGTTGAGTCGGCCTTGTGACCGATATCACTTACCTGAGCTGCACGTCTGCCCCTAGCTGTTAGATGAGGCTGAGTGCGGCAAGTTTCAAGCCACTTGGCCGGACGCCCGGCGTGAAAGCGAAATTCCGAGCAAAATCAGGGTTAAACCAGCCAATGCCGTGGTTCCCGGCTGCTCGCCCAGGAGCAGCACGCCCGCCAATAGGGCGACAACTGGCGACAGATAATTGACGTTCGCCATGAAAGTGGGCCCCGCGGCGGCGATCAGCTGAAAGTAAAGTATGGTCGCCAGCGCAGTCGGCCCTATGCCCAACCATATGATGGCCGCAATCGAACCTGCGGTCGGTGCGTTTGCGTACGGATAGTCGACCACCAACGCGAACGGCAGCATCAACACCGCCGCGGCGATCAGCACGGCGGTCGAAGCCACCAGAAAATCCCCCGCTATCGTGCGCCGCGCAAGCACGCTGTTGCCGGCGTAACACAACGCACCAGCGAGTACCGCGGCCTGCGCCAGCGCCTTGCCTGCCGCGCCGCCGAGCCCCGCAAGCGCCGCGGGCCCCATCAATACGACGATGCCCGCGAAGCCGATGGCGAAGCCCATGGCCTTGTGGACCGTCAAGCGGTCGCCGGCGATGAAAAAATGCGCGAGCACCAGTGTCGCCAGAGGCATGATGGAAATCAGGATGCCGGCAAGCGCGCTGTCAATAAATTGCTGGCCCCATGCAATCAGGAAAAACGGCAGACAGTTGCCGAGTATCGCCAGCGCGATGTAAGGCAGCCAGCGCCGGTCCGGCGGCGGCAGCACGAGACCGCGGGCGCGCATGATCGCGTACAAAATTACCGCGCCAAGCACCAGCCGGGCCGCCACCAATGTAACCGGCGGCACC
>Ga0114966_10002195_pt1 | contig 17572 bp, 15 predicted proteins | sample M_130207_XF_Meta_FD_87029 | JGI IMG/M metagenome (GOLD analysis project Ga0114966, IMG submission 87029) | Freshwater microbial communities from Lake Montjoie, Canada to study carbon cycling - M_130207_XF_MetaG | ecosystem: Environmental > Aquatic > Freshwater > Lake | place: Lake Montjoie...
AATTTAATCGTTGAGATTATAATTAAGAATTATTCAAAACCTGAATTATTAGAACAAGAAGATAATCAATCAAATACAATTTTACATCTTTTGTGTATAATCAATAAAAATATAAAGTTAATAAAAATGTTTATTTATGATAATTTACATTTAATAAATAAGATTAATAATTTAAATGAAACACCAATTTTAATTGCCTGTAAATCAGGAGCTGAAGATATCTTCTTTTTATTAAAAAGTTTAAATGCAAATCTAACTATTGATGATGATTATGGTAATTCTGTCTATCATTATATTTGCTTAAATTCAATGGTTATTGGTTCTGCTATTGTTAATAAACCAAATATCTTTGGTTATACACCAGAAGATTATTGCAATATTTCACATAAATATTATGCTTTTATCTAAATGTATCTATTGATGTAAGTTGTTGTATAATGTTTATCTTAAATTGGATAATCATATGAACTAATTATTTTTAATCTACATTTGTATTGATCGTTAGTTATTTTTTAATCTAAATATTAATTAAAAAAATTGAATATATATATATATATATATTGTTTTAATAATGTCAATCATAATATAAATTATAATGCCTCTTATTGAAGACCAGCTATCTGATCTAATGGAAATTCTTATTGATAAAAGAATACATATCACACAAACATCATGCGACTGTGATATAATTAGTGAGAATTTTAAACATATATGTGCTATTCTTGATAAGAATGGTAACATATTATCAATTGGTTATAATACATATCATACAAATCAAAAGGAAACAGAACATGCTGAGGTTATGGCAATGAGGAAGATGTTGGATAAGTTGCGCGCAATGAGGACGAAGAAGAGGTATGAATTATCATTGTTTATTGTGCGAACAAATTGTAGGTCTAGTAAGCCTTGTGTTAATTGTATACATTCTATGGAAGAATATTCTAAATATTTTACTATCAAGAATGTATTTTATACAGATGAAACTGTTTCTAGTGGTATTCGGAAGACGAAGCTTCGTGAATTGATTGATGATCCTAATAAGCATCAAGCAGGATATTATCGTTTTGTTGCAAAAAGTAGTTGATGTAAAATGAGGAATATCTATATTTCTTCTTTATTTATCTATTATTCTTTAACCGCCTAAAAAATATTAGCTCTAAATTCATATAAAATAATAATTTTAATTATTATTATTATTATTATTATTATTATGAAAATTTATTTTATAACTTTTGGTTCAACTCATAATTATCAATCATCATTGAATCGTATCAAGTCAATGGCTGAAAAATCAGATTTTTTTGATAAAATTATTGTTTATACTGAAAAAGATTTTGATCAAGATTTTTTAAATAAATATCAAAATCTTATGAAAAATAATATTGGTTATGGATTTTGGATTTGGAAATCTTATTTTGTTAAAAAAACATTTGATATTATGAATAATGGAGATATCTTAATATATGCTGATGCAGGTTGTTCTATCATAAATACTCTAGAATCTAGTAAAAAATTTAAAATATATTTAAATCTTGTTAAAACACATCCATCTGGTTCTCTTGGTTTTCAAATGGATATACCTGAAGAATTATATACCAAATCTTTAATATTTAAAGAATTAGATATTAATTTTGATGGTCATTCTGATGAATTTAGAAAATCTGGTCAATTAGTTGGAGGTATCTTCTTTTTATGTAAATGTCCAAAATCAATTGAATTAGTTGAATCATTTTATACACAATCCCAAAAAATAGATCTAATTGATAATACTTTTGATATGAATAAAGAAATTTCAGAATTTAAAGCACCAAGAAATGATCAATCAATATTTTCAATTCTACGTAAAAAATTTGGATCTTTATTAATACCAGATTCAACATGGTTTCCTAATTTTAATACACCAGAAGCATTTACAAATCCTATTCTAGCTACTCGAGTAAGAATAGGATATCATTAATAAAAAATCTTATACAATTATGAAAAAAGATTAGTTCAAAAATTATTTTATAAATCATAATATATAGAATGGTAAAGTGCGATAAATCAAGATCAATTGCTGTTGGTTTTATAACTGCTCTCGTTATGGGACTTATTTTATTATTATGGTTTGGTTTAAATATAATTAAACAAACAATGATATCAAGAATGGATATTCTATTAATGTTTATTTTATTATGGGTTATTGGTACATCAATGGATTATTTTGATCAATGTTATACTCTTTGTTCTAATATAAAATCATCAATTAAATATGGTGTATTTGTTGTAACACTTATATATTTACTATTCGTTGTATTTGTTGATACAATTGATATTACAATGAAAAACGCAGTTGCATATTTATTTAATGTTATAATTATAACGGGATTACATTATGCAACATGTGAGGTATCACATAGGAAAAAAGTTATTTAAATAAAAGTTATTTAAATAAATTCTCTATATACCTTATATGAAATTTAAATAAATTCTCTATATACCTTATATGAAATTTAAATAAATTCTCTATATACCTTATATGAAATTTAAATAAATTCTCTATATACCTTATTTTGAAATTTAATTGAATTGAATTTATAAGTATTCATTTCAGAATCATATGAAAATATAATTATAAAATCTCTAAATTCTGTTCTATAAATAATATGTTTTGCAATATCTCTTCCAACTAATTTTATCTTATTTTCATTAACAGTCGATCTTAAACCTTTTGGATCACCAAATTGTACAGTATTTATGTATTCAAGTGGATAATTATTATTTTTATATATTATGAAGGAATTATCTTCTGACAGAAATATTTTATCTACACCACATTCCGATTTTTGGGTGACAGCATTTAAATTAGATTCATAAAATGTTCTTATTTTCATTATATATATAATGTGTATATTATATATATAAATAAAATAAAATATAATTAAATATTATTATGTCTATACCAAAGATAATAAATATTGATCAGACTCTGGTTGGAACAATATTAGGAACAGCTGCAAATATAAAAGGTAACCCTGATGATACAGAAATACCGCCATACCATAAAATAATATTTAATTTATTATCAGACCCACAAAAAGTTATTATTCCATTTGTTGTAAAGGATGAAAAACTAAAAGTTTATGATGATATCGACACTTATAATGAATCTTTTGATGTTTCAAGTTATATGATACCCAGCGTAGAAGTAAAACCTTATCCTAAAATTAAAAAAATAATATCAATCTATTCATTAAAAGATGAAAATGATAAATCCCAAAAATTAGAAGATTATTATAAAACATTACAATCTATTAATGATGATTTAATAAAAAATACTGATTCAAAATTAAATAAATTAATTCTTACAGACCAAAGTAAAAAATTATTTGAAGAATATAAAGAAACAAATACTGAAATACAAGGTGAAAAAAAGATAGAATATGGAATTAAAAATAGTAAAAAAGACACAACTGAAATGATAGAAAAAAATAAAAAATTAATTGAATATATAAAACAGATACTTGAAGTTAATAATTTAATTAAAACAAATGTGGATAAAGTTATACAAAATAATAATGCAATTAATAAAGAACTAGAAGAATTTAAAAAAAAAGATTATAAAATAAGTTTTGCAAATAACGAAGTCACAATTATGAAAGATACCCCCCCAAAAAAAATTGAATTTAACGAATTATTGCCAATTATATTTACATTTCAAAATACAATCATTAAATCGTATCAACAAAATACCTCTTATATAACTGAAATGATTGAAATATTTAATTATATGAATAAAAGTCAAAAAAATAAGATAGTTTTTAAAGAAAATGTTGACAAAATTGAAAATTTTAATGGTTTTGATAATACAAAATATATAAAACTTGTAGAGTACATAAATTCAGTAAAACTAGTTTTGGCACAAGTTCAAAATAGTATTGCATTATTAACTTATCAAATTGAATTATATAGTGACAAAGTAAAATCAAAGAGCAAAGATGAATTTGATAAGTTAATAAAAATTATGGAATTAGTTAAAAGTCAACATAATAGTACCAGCCGGGTGCCACCTCAACAAGGACCCGAAAAATCCCAAGAAGAACAAGTTTTTGAAAAAAATTTAGAAACAAAATATAAATTACAAGTAAACGAAATGATGTGTCAACAATTATTAAATAATTTAGAAATTATTAAAAATGCAAGTGATGAATATATTAAAATTAATAAGACAATAAATGGAAAAGATGGAAATAATGAAAAAAAATTAATTCCATCACCAATTGAGATTACTGAACCAACAATAATGGAATTAAAATATAAATTATTAAAACAAAATTTCTATTCTGAATTAGATTTAGTTTTTTTAGATTTATATAATACAATTCATGAATATCCTAAAAAATTATTAAAATCTAATCAAATATGTAGAGATAAAATAATAAAAAAAGAATTACAAGAAAGTTTAAAGAAATCTTTTAATAAAGAATCTATTACAAATATTTGTGCAAAATTTAAAAATATTATTGATAAAAATGATTATAAAGAATTACATATTACTAATAGACCTGATTTATTATCATCAGTATATAAAGATATATTTGGATATACTTGGATAGATGATTCGATCATTATAACACCAAATGATAAAGTAGATTTAACAGAAACACCAACAGATGTAAGTATGACCTCAGCAATTGTTAAAATCTATAATGCCTTTAAAAATCTATTTATTTATAGTTATAGTAATACTGATCCAAATACTATATGTAAGGGTAATCCACTATCAATAAATGAAAACATAAATGAAAATTATGAACTTTTAACTGATCAATCAAAAAGTATACATGACGCATTTAAAAAATTTATTACAGATTTGATTACTAAAGATGATATACAAAATATAGAAGTTATAAAAGTAATTGAAATAACTACACCCCCACCAGTAGCACCAGAAACACCACCAGTCATACCACTAGTACAAGGACAATCACTAGTACAAGGACAAGTACAAGTACAAGGACAACCAGTCATACCACTAGTACAAGGACAACAAGGGGGGCAAAATGGTGGCGCATTAGAATTTCCATTTATACAACCACTTGGAATTGTTTTTATTAAGCATATAGATAAAGATAAAGATAAAGAAATAAATATTTCATCACAATTTATTAATAAAATTTTTATAAAAAATCCACCGTCCGAAAAATCGGATTTACAAAAATCTTATTTAATTTTGATTAATATTAGAGAAGATAAAATAATAACATCACATAAAAATTTAATCAACGCCTTACCAACCACAGGCGAGAATGCAAACGCCTTAAAAAATTTAATATTATCTCAATTAGAACAATACATAATTTATCCGACATTTGTTTTATCAGTAGTATTAAACCCACTGCCACCGCCACCGCAACAGCAATCATTATACATAAAATTAATAATAAATTTATTAGATAATTATTATGAAATAAATAACTATTATTCTACAAAGACAACAATAAATTTAAAAGATATTGGTGGTGAAGAAACAAAAAATTATTTTATTCATGGTAGAATAAATCCTAGTAATGTTTTAATTAATGACCCCCTTGGTACACCCAATAATACTAAGACATATTTAAGTTTAAATTTTTTTAATCAAATTAAAATTAAAAAAAACACCGAACAGCCAAATAAAACACATTATATTCTATTATATTTATTAAGAAATAATCCATATATGAGAAATTTATATTTTGCGGAAAATACAGAAAAAAAAAATCGACAACAAACCCTAGAAAGCAGACAACAACTACAACAACAACAACAACAACTGTCACAACAACAACAACTGTCACAAGAAGAACAAAAAGAACTACAAGAACTACGGCCACGTACACAATTTTATTATATATTTTTTTATGTACTTGATTATGTACTTAATATTACAAAAGCTAAATCATATGATAAAATATTTGTAATATTTGATATATTATCTATTATTGCAACATATAATCCATTATTAATTGGTAAAGTAAAGGCAATCGAAAATTCATCCCCAGATAAATTTTTAAATAAAACATTATTAGATATATTTTTAAAATTTATTGATGATATTGATAATAAATATGATTTAAATAAGGTAATATTATTATTAATAGGATTTTTTGAAAAAATGAATAGTGGAGAACCAATAGATGTTGATATATTACCTATTACATCTAGTACACCTAGTACACCTGGTACTATTGTAATTCCTAATACTAATGTATGTGGCGATAAATTTGTTCCTATACTATATGAATTTGATCCTATACAAATTGGTGGTGAACTCAAACTTAGTCAGTTTAGTAATAATGAATATTATGTATTTAATAATGATAAACAAGTTATGAATGGGCCTAATTGTAAAACTTCATATACATTAAAAGTTGGCGATTGTATTAAAATAACTTATAAAGATAATAATAAGGAAATTACTGGTAAACTCAATGGAACTATTCAGTCTCATGATAATATAATTTCAATTGAATTAAATTATTATTTTAATCCAATAACAATATTAGCAATCGATATTGTTGATATTGAAATAATACAAAAAATTAAAAATACAGATTTATGTAATCGGTACTATATAGGGGAAGATGATGCCACAGAAATAATAATAAATGACGGTTATAAAATAAATTTTTTTAAGAACTATGTTGATTCAATAATGAAAAGATATCATGTTAAAATTGTAAATAAAAATGATGAAAATAATAATAATGAAAAATATAATGTTTATTATGGTACAAATGATTATGATAAGAAAGAGTATATAATTAGTGATAAACAGTGTGTTGAAATAAAATACACAGAAGGACAACAAGGACAACAAGAACAACGAGGACAACAAGGACAACAAGTAACAGTTAAGGGCAAGATAATAATTAAAATATTTGATAAGAATGAACCAGACACAATTACCTTAATTGGTGAACACATCCCCCAATCCATAATATTTTTTACTGACCCAACAAGTAATCAAATAGCGAATATTGAAAATTTTAAAATACAATTAGATAAAATAACCTCTTTTAAAAAAATAGAATCTACTGGAGATGATTGTCCATATATTAACCCCGTATTAAGATTAAATAAATTTATATTAAATATACCAGATAATTATAAATTAATATTAAAATTTCAAAAGATTATAAATATTGTGATTCCGAATAAGGTATTAGTTTATATTAAACAGGATAATAAAGAAGAAAGAGAAGTAGAATACAGATATTTAAATGATATTACTAAATATTATAATAAAGCCTTAAATGTTGGCGATTGTGTTAAAATTAAATTAAAAGATACACATGAATATAAAGGTAATATTAATAATTTTTTACCAACTAAATCTGAAAAAGATTATGTTCAAACTATAAAACTATTTGACCATAATTTAAACATAACAGATCCGTTAACTAAAATTGAAATCAATAATATTAAAACAATTGAATCAATACCGGGCAATAATAAATGTGAAAAGATAAAAGAAAGATTTGAAAAATATCTTGATGAACAAAATTATAAGCCTATTTTTTTGGATGAGATTACAAAAATACCTATTATTGGACATTTTACATTCAAAAAAGTATCAATTACCCCAAAATTAGAAATTGAATTATATATTAATAATGGAAAAACACAAGTTTTCATAAAAGATGGTAAAAAGACACATCCGTATCTATTATTAATAAATAAAATTAAAATTGAAACGTTAGATGGAAAACCTTATGAAGGTATTATTAAAGACTATAATAATAATATCTTAACAATTACGTCTAATAATAATGATATAATACAAATTAATACTGAACAAATTTATTCGATAATAAATGAAACTTCATTAAATACAGTTCCATTAATACCAAATCCATTATACTTACCGGGAAATGGAGATCCCTCGAACGCGAACGATGGAAGAAGGATTGATAATCTAAATTATATAGAAAATCCACTTTATAATAGACAGGTGAAATCAGATGCAATACACCGGGCTGCTAGTGGTCTGGATGATGCATTGTTTTTGGGGTCTGCAAATTCATTATCCGATCCCAGCGCCAGTAATGATGGATATCCTCCCATCAGCAATACTTCCACATTGGAATGGGCACAAGGACAAGGACAAGGACAAGAACAAGGACAAAGACAAGGACAAGGACAAGAACAAGAACAAAGACAAGGACAAGGACAAGAACAAGGACAAAGACAAGGACAAGGAGGAGACTATTTGAGTGTTGACCCACAATCATAACCCAATTCAATATGAGTGGTGATAAAAAAGTCCCAATATCGTAATAAATAATACTTAATTATCATTTGAAATATTTTTATTTTTATGTTTATTATTTTTTATCTTTACTGTAATCTCTTCGGAATCATCTGAAGCGATTTCTTGTGGTATAATAATATTTGATTCAAATAATGCATATACATCAGAACCAATAAATTCTGGAACAGCTACAACAATATATCTAAACATATGTTGATATTTAAATATCATACAATTATATATCTTTATTACATCCTCTTGTGGTACATCATCTTCTGAATATCCTATCGGTGAAAGAATTAACACATTGTGACCATAATAAATAGCAGTTTGGAACAGAGTTTCAACAGTACTCATTAAATTTAAAAACTCAACAGAACCCATTCTATTCTCATCAACAAGTGGTGGCTTATGAATTGATGAGATAGTAATTACAGAGAAGGTATATGTGTTTTGAAGTGGGATTGGATTAAATTTTTGATCACGAATAACCGTCAAGAATTTGTTATATATTGATTCCTTATCTTTAATCGGAAATGGATTACCATTCTGTGTTATCATATTATAATTACATCTTAAATTATATAGATCATCAATCATACCTTCTGATTGATTAAAATTTGTTCCAAAAAATGTTTCTCTATTTACTGTACACATTACAACCGGTCTTAATCCATCCTTTGGTTCGACATTAATTCCACGATTACAAAATTCAGCTACAAGATCAATTGGATGGGAATTTACAATGTAAACATCAGCTATTGATTGTGCTTCAGGGATTGAAAAATTAGATACATATGTTGTTTTTAATGCTTTACTCGTAGGACAATTCATATAAAAACCAAGTTTACAAGCTGTAATATTTTGTGTAATAAAAACTTGTTTGGTCTTTTGATTTAAATTTACATTTACTCCATTATTAACTCCATTATTAACTCCATTATTTATTCCGCCATTTATTTTATCATTATTATGATTCATTTATTTTAATAATAATAATTGTAACGATTATTATTTATATCATTTATCGCAATTATTATAATTCAAAATTAAAGATGTCAGTATCATTATTTTTATCTTCAATATTTCGATTAACATTTTTTATATCTTTGATATTTCTAATAAAATTACTTTTGGTTTTTAGATCTATATTTGGATCAAATAAATTATATAAAAAATCTGAAAATATTGAGTCATTATTAGTAATATGTGTTAACAAATTATATGGATATAAAATATGTGTAGATTCAAGATGTATTTTTTTAATAATCATTTCATACATTAATATTGCAATATTTGTTACTAAATTTTCTTCAATATCTCCATTTATTTTATCACTATTATTCCTTCTATGATGTGGTGAATATATTGGACTACCGTATACAACTAATTTTTTTTTCTTTTGTGGTCTTAATAATATTTTTATTGTATTTGATTGTTTATTTTGATATATTGAATCATAATTTATTGAATCACATAATAAACTATGATCAATAATAAAAATAAAAACTTTTTGTAAAGATATAAATATTTTTTCAATTAAATCATTTTCTAAATTTACTGGTATATTTGTAAATTGTTTATTTAAAAAATCTTCAAAAACTATGTAAAAATTTTGTTCACATTCAAAAATATCTAAAATGTTAAAAGTTACATAAATTTGTTCTAGTTTTTGTTTTTGTATAATATTATTAACATTTATAATATTTATGTTTAAATTCGTTTTTGATATAACTTCAATTGTTAATTTTCTACCAATATTTTTTATTTCAAATCCTTTGTAAAAGATTGAATATATATCATTTATATACTTATCATAAAATATATCATAATTATTTATTCTTCTAAATGTATATTCTTCCATATAATAATAAAAAGTTGATTATTTAAATATTAATAATAATATAAATATAAATAAAAGTAAAAGTAAAAGTAAAAGTAAAATGGATAAAAGTAAATTGGATAAAAAATTAGTATGTTCATTCTGTGATTTTCGTACTTCAAATTTAACAAAAATTGGTTCAGAATCTTTTTGTGTCATTTGTAGATTAACATTAAAGCCAAACACACATGATACACATAAAATTACTGCAGCATATTCAATTCATCAACAAATAATGATTAACAAGTTATATAGAGAATTTATTCTAAAAAATAATTTAATTCCAACTCCTCATCAAATTGATCCAAACTGTCGATTAATTAATATTAATCCAACATTATTACATGATATTAACAATCTAATGTCCGAAGATGATAAAATGTATTTTATGAATATTAAATATTTCTTAACCGATGAAGTTGATATAAAAGAAATTAAAACTGTTAACTTTTTTAATATGATTGGGGAGGATAAAACAGTCGATAAAACAGTCGATAAAACAGTCGATAAAACAGTCGATAAAACAGTCAATACAAAAATAAATGGAACAAATAGGATTAATCTATTAAAACATCAGAAGAATTTATTTGATAAATATTATCAAAAATTTATTGATAATAATTTAATGATAATACAAAATTTATTTAAAAGATAAAAAATATTATAAGATAATTATGAACTCTGATTCTGATCCAGATGATGATATTTTTCTTGATGATAAATCAAATGATGTTAATGGAGAAATAAATGGAGAAATAAATGGAGAAATAAATGGAGAAATAAATGGAGGAATAAATGGAGAAATAATTCAGAAAAAGTTTTATCAATTACAACATAAAGCTGATGAAAATTTTACTTTTAAATTTATGGGTTATTATAATGATGAACCGATTATAACTCTTGGTAATTTTAATTCAGAAGGAAAGTCTTTTTATTTAGAATCAAATTTTATTAAAGATGAAGTAATAAATAAATCAAATTTTATTAAAGATGAAGTAATAAATAAATCAAATTTATATCCAATGATGTCTGTTTATGTTTATAATAATGGTAAAATAATCAAAGTTGTAACTGGTATTGAATTAAATATTGATTCAATTGAAGTTGATAAAGAATATACTGGTAAAGCATATATTGAGTTAGTTGATGGAGATTATAGAGAAATTATTAAAAGAGGTCTAATCTTTCCAGGTTCAACAAAAATTGTTTATTTTTTAATCAAAGAATTATCCAACGAAAATATAGCTGATTATATTAATGGAAAAAGAGATTAAAAAAAATACTGATAAAGAGATTAAAAAAATTACTGATAGAGAGATTAAAATATTTACCGATGGTTCATATGTTAAAGCGATTCATGCCTGTGGATATGGTGTATTATTTCCGAATAAAGAATATTCAAATATTTCAAAACCATTTACGATTGAACCCAAGACAAACCAACGTGCTGAATTATATGCAATTTATAAAGGTATAAAAACAGTTTATAAAGATATAAAAACAGTTTATAAAGGTATAAAAACTGTTTATAAAGATATAAAAACAGTTTATAAAGGGACTAAAAGTGACGAGGAGGTAGATGAAGTAACAAGTAAAGTTAATATAACTATTTATACTGATTCAGAATATTCAATAAAATCTTTAACAATTTGGATAAAAAATTGGAAGAAGAATAATTGGAAAGCATCAACTGGTAAAGATGTGTTAAATCAAGATTTAATTGTTAAACTTGATACATTGATTGAAAAATATAAAGCAAAATATGGTTTAATAAAGTTTATTCATGTTAGATCCCATACAGGACGTAAAGATTTTGAATCAATTAATAATGATTTAGTTGATGATTTAGCTAAGAAAGGTGGAAAGATGTAAATTTCTTATGAAGATTTTTTGAAGATTATTTTGAAGATTATTTTTTAGTTTTTTAAGTTTAAATAAAGTGTACTTTAAAGTGTTACTCTGGAGTATATTTTTGAAGTAAAATATAAAGTTTTTTTTGAAATTTAAAAAAAAATAAATATTAAATATTAAATATTGTTGGTTGTCGAAAATTCTTTGAAAATACTTTTCAAGTAATGGATGTATCTCTCTCTCTGGGAAGAGTTGAGTTAAATATATAAATTTTATGTTGGGTATATATATACTTTTCATTGTTATTTATATAAAAATTTACATAAAAAAGTAATCAACCTACAACAATCTAAACATAAACTGGTATATATTAACTTTTACAAAGTTAAAAAATAAAATGTATATTTAAACACAATATTTTTTAAGTTTTTGCTATTTCAAGTATACATAAACATTATTTTTTTTAAATAAAAAAAAGTATAAATATAAACTAAAATTCATAATAACATAATAAAAATAATAGGTATAATCATATTTTAAACATATTTAAAATATAAAACATATATGTAAAAGAGAATGCTTTATTTCAGCTTCATATGCACTAGTGTAGATTTGTATACGATAATAATAACTTTAAATTCAAGTTTTTTTTTTGTATATGTATTTGCAATATTTTATTCATTTATTTATAAAATATAACTACGAATAAAAAAAGTAATCACTATTGCAAATATATTTAAGAATTTTTAAATACAGTATCGCCTATTCATTTTTATTAATAATAAAATATTTGTATATATGAAAACACATATATGGTAAAACTTAAGAAATAGTATATACTATTCATAAAATAAAATAATCGCAATAATAAAGTATTAATATAATATAAAAATATAAATATAATATAAAAATATAAATATAAATATATATTATAATATTATTAATGTCATTAATGTCAAAAAATAGATGTGATATATGTTACACTCGGTTTAAAACATGTTATTTATTAACAAAACATAAAAATAAAAAAATACCATGTATATATGATCGTGAAATTTTAGTTAATAATGAAATAACAGAACTAAAAAAAATAATAAAAGAAAAAGATAAATGTATTAATTCAAAAGATAAAAAATGTATATATTGTAAGAATGTTTATACAACAAAAGGTACTTTAAAAAATCACATTTTAGTAATATGTAAATTAAGAAAAGAATTAACTACCAGAATAGACAAATATAATAATGAAATAATTTCTATTAATGAAATTAAAAATAATTTAGATGTTAAAAATAATTTAGATGTTAAAAATAAAGATGTAAATGTTGATGAAGAAATAAATAATTCTGATGAAGAATATAATATTGATGAAACATTAGATAATAAAACTTTAAGAAAGATGCTTCATAATTTAACCAAAGAAGTTAAAAAATTATCTAATAATCAACAAACAATTCAAACACAAAATGTAGCTACTAATCAGCAAATTATAGATAATCAAAATAACAATAATAACAATAATATTACAAATAACATACAAATTAATTTAAAAAATTATGATAATCCAAATTGTGATTTTTTGACAATAGAACAAAAAAATAATTTTTTAAGAGACAGATACAAAGGTTTGATTGATTTTATTACTTATGTTTATTTTAATGAATCATATCCAGAAAACCATACAATTTTATACACAAATTTAAGATCAAAATTTGGTCAAATTTATAAGAATAATAAATGGATGATTGAAGAGATTGATAATATAGCTGATAAGTTGAATGAATATAGTTTTGATAAGTTAAGTGAACATTTAGATAAGATTAAATGTGATAAAAGTAAAGCTCAAGTATATGAAAAAGATATTAATAAAGGTGATTCTTTTATTGAACATTTTATATCAAATGATACAACTAAACAAGCAAGAACAAATATAAAAAAAACTATATATAACAATAAGGATCTAATAAACAAAACTAAAGAATCAAAACTAAAAATTTTAAGACAATAAATTTTAAGGCAATAAATTTTAAGACAATAAATTTTAAGACAATAAATTTCTACATCTAACAAGTAAATTATATGCATCATTTTTATTTTGAAATGATTGAACAATTTGAATAAGATATAATACAATTGGAACCATACCTAGAAATGATATAAAAATAGTTGCTAATAATTTACTTTTTTTTGTTTCTAATTTTTGTTGTATAATTTTAAGTATAATTATTCCTATTAAAAATATACCAACAAATAGGTTAATTAATCCAATTGTTTTTTTTAATGAATTAATTTGTTCTTCATCATTATAATCTATATTTCTGTTAACTATTAAACTGTAATAATATAAATTTGATGCAACTAAAATTAATATTAGAATAATATGTATTGAATCAATGTCCATCATTGATCTAAGTGATGCTCTTAATGATGATGTTATACTTGATCTAATTGATTTTTTAGGTGTTGAATTACTTGTTGTATCAGTTGTATCAGTTGTATCCGGTGTTTCAGTTGTCTCAGGTATTTTAGGTGTTTCAGTTGGTTCAGTTGGTTTTGTTGTTTCAGTTGTCTCATTTTTATTGGTTGTTTTAGTTGATGACATATATTATAATATAATATAATACATTTACAGAATAAAAATATTTTTATATTATATAAATAACATTAAAATGAATCAAAATCAAGCACCAATACAAACACCCATGCAAGCACCCATACAGCCACCCATACAGCCACAATTTGTAATCCAAACACAACAACCAGGTCAATCTGGATGGGATAAAGCAATGAAATATTCAGCATCTTGTGGTAAATTTGTTGGTATTTCTACAGGTGTTATCTCTGTAATTTTAATTATAATATTTTGTTGGATTGGTATGTATTTTTATAGAAAGAAATCAACCGCTATTTATGATAAAGTATATGCTATAGTTACTGAAGCAAGTTGTGCACAAGTAGTATCGGGTAATAATCGTAATCGTTCTGTAACATATAATTGTGAATTAAAAGTTAAATATACTTTAAATAATACTGAATATAATAATACAGTAACATCAACTGATACAGTTCATAATGTAGGCGAATTAATATCGATATATTATAATGTTTCTAATCCAAACGATATAAAATATTCATATATTACTAATCAAAACTTAGGTAAAATATTTATAGGTGTTGGATCATCAGTTATATTATTATTTATTATTCATATTGTATTAACAATGAAATCAGAATGGTATAATAGATTGCAATGTCTAAGTGCCGTGTCAAATACCATTGCATCGCCATTTAGAAATTAATTTATAGAGTTTTTTTTAACAAAAAGTTGATTTTTTTTTAATTTATTTCTATATTTATTAATGAACTCTATAAATAAATATGGGTATAACTGGTTTTTATCAATTTCTACAAGAAAATGTCCCAAAGGCATTTGTTGGAGTTAATGGATATACAAATAATATATACTTTGATCATATATATATTGATTTAAATTATCTTCTACACCAGTGTTCATATAATTCAGATTCAACAGATATGACCTTAAAAAAAGTTGCAACAATGATTAAAGATATTTGTCAAAAATTTAATCCACTATGTTCATTAAATTTATGCGCGGATGGTTCAGCACCTTTAGCAAAGATTTTATTACAACGTGAACGACGATCGAATGATTCAATTGATAATTTTGTTTTAAATTTTACGCCAGGTTCTGAATTTATGAATTCACTACATAATAAATTAGATTTAATCAAGACAAGATTAGAAAATTTTTATTCAATTAAAGTTACAATACATAATTTAGATGTTGGAGAAGCAGAAATTAAAATTAAAAATTTAATCTTAAAAAATATAAATAATAATAATTTATCTACACATTTAGCTGTAACAAATGATGCAGATGTTGTTTTAATTATGGCAGCTTCACAATTCTATGAAAATATTTATATTTTAACAAAAAATAAAGAACAAAAATTAGTATCAATAAAATCTATCATTAATAATTCTAATATTACATCTTTCGATTTTTGTTTTTTAAATCTTTTACTTGGTAATGATTATCTACCAAAACTAAAAATTGTAACACCTGAAAAGTTATGGAGGGCGTATTCTATTCATAAATATTTATATAAAGATCTTGTTGAAACATGTATAGAAAATTATGAAGAATATTTAAAAATAGATGATGATTTTTTAAAAAGAATTTTAATTGATGTTATTGGTCAAACAAAGATATCTGTTATTAATAAATCAAATCTTAGATCATATGATTATGATATGATAAAATCATATTTAGAAGGTTTAACATGGTGTTTAAATATGTATTATAGTGGGTCATGTGTTAATAATGATTATATGTATGAAGGTGATGCAATTGATCCTATTCATATTATTCTATTTCTTAATTCAACATCAATCAATGAAACTAAGAATCTACGTAAAACTGAATCTATAACAAATGATCTATGTTCAATTATATTATTACCATTTTCGGCAAAAAAATTAATTAATCAAAAATATTATGATTTTATGGATTCTAATTCTATTTTATATGAACGGGAACATTGTAATCATTGTAAAAAATTTTTAGAACAAATAAAGAAATTAAAAGTTAATGGCACAGATAAAGATAAAGATAAAGATAAAGATAAAGATAAAGATAAAGATAAAGATGAAAATAATAAAAAATATTTAGAACATAAAAAATCCCATAAGAATTTATTAAAAAGTGATATTAAGAATATCCAAAAAAATTTTAATGAATTATTTGTTTATTGAAATTATTCCTTTTATTTAATCAACAATATTATCACATTCGTCGTCATTATTATCACGATTATCGTCATTATTATCACGATCATTATCAGAATTATCAGAATCGTCATAATCATCACGATGATCATTACAATTAGACACAATATTATAATAATCATTTAATTCAATTGTTCTATTTACAGCATATAATAAATATAAAGCATTAAAAAATGTTGATACACCAAATCCAAACATAAAACCATAAATATATTCTTTAGAAATCATAATTAAATATTATTTTTAAATCTTTATAATGTTTTATAAAGTAGCAATTTCAGTTTTATGATCAGAATACATCTTATCTAAGATCTTTACAACTTTATTAGTATCAGCTTCAGTACCAACAATATTTACAGTTATTTCACTATTTGAATAGATCTTAACAATATTTGATAATATATTTGATAATGAATTTATTCCTGTTAATCCAGATGTTAATCCAGATGTTAATCCAGATGTTAATCCAGATGTTAATCCAGATGTTAATCCAGATGTTAATCCAGATGTTAATCCAGAAAGATTAACAGTGTTATTCTTAAGAGGATTAAGTGGATCATAAAATGTTAATTGGTTGCCAATTAAATCACCTTTTTTGAGAGGACCAGAACCAACACCATATCCAATACCAGGACCAAAACTAGAACCAAAACTAGAACCATAACCATAACCAGAACCATAACCAGAACCATAACTAGAACCATTTTCATAACCAACTGGAGCTTTTTCAAATCCAATACCATAAGATGATAAGG
>Ga0114966_10002197_pt1 | contig 17564 bp, 18 predicted proteins | sample M_130207_XF_Meta_FD_87029 | JGI IMG/M metagenome (GOLD analysis project Ga0114966, IMG submission 87029) | Freshwater microbial communities from Lake Montjoie, Canada to study carbon cycling - M_130207_XF_MetaG | ecosystem: Environmental > Aquatic > Freshwater > Lake | place: Lake Montjoie...
CATCTTCGTGTCGCCATGTATTCCATTAAAGTTCTGAAAGATCAATGTTGCGTGGTGCAAGACGTGAGACAACGACACCTAACAAGTTAACTGGTTCGCGACTGCCTTCTTTACGAACTGAAACCTGCTGCGCTTGATCAATAATATAAATTCGTTCTTGCAAGATTGGACCCGAAAAGCGTTCGATTTTTTCAATTGAAATATTATTTTCACGAGAAAGTTCTTCAGCTAAGTCGCCAGCACGCAAGCGACGCTGTATGTCTTTAATTGAAATCGTTGAGCTTTCCTGTTCAGGAACTGCTGAAAGCCGCGGTTGATTAACTGTGGCACGTAAAGTGTCACTAATACGGACGCTAAATTCGTTTCCGTCATTGTCAATCAGAGACAAGTGGGTGCCGTCATCACTCTTGCCATTTAACCGAAGCTCAGTCACGGTTCAGAGGGTAATGGATGAGCCGCTTATAAACACGAAAGAAGGGCAGTGTGGCTAGTAGTGCCGCACACATAAATCCAAGTGGGACCCAAAAAGCGGTACGTGCCCCATAGTTATCAATAATCCAGCCACCAAGTGCGCTAGAAAGTGCGCCGCCCAATGGCATTCCAGCTACCACCCAAGTGAATGACTCCGTAATTTGTTCAGCTGGAACTACGTCTTGAACGACACCATAGGCATTAACGACAAGAGGTGCGATTGCAAAACCATTAAAGAAGAGCGCAATAGCTAACCAAAATATTGAGTGAACAAAGATGAATGGAATAGAAAGTACGGTCAATGAAATTAAAAAGATTAGAAATCTAGATACATAGGGAAGTTTCCATTTAATCAGACCGTTAATCAAGGCCATTACTGCGCTACCACTTGCCCATAAACCCAGCAGTAAACCGGATTGAGCTTTGTGTCCTTGGCTTTCAGAAAAACCAACAACTACGATTGAAATTGCTCCGAAAAATCCGCCAGTAAAGGTTGTAGCTAATGCAATGGCTTGAACAATCGGAATTCCAATGACTGGCGGATGCGGATCTTTTGTGCGAACCGGCGAAGGTGGAGGTTCAGTTGCACGTTGCATGGCAAATAGCGGCATACCGATAGACATCAAGATCATTCCGGCAATCAAGCCCGCCGCCGGTGCAATTGCAGTGGCGAATGCAGTCGCCAAAATTGGCCCAACGATAAAAACAATTTCATCCATTAGTGCTTCATACGAGTAAGCCGTATTGATTAAGTGTTTATCACTTTCATCTTCAGCAGTTGTTGATTTATCTGGACTTAATACATGTAACCAGCGGCGACGCACCAAACCACCGGCATTTACTGAAGTCAGCTCGGCAAAGATAATTGACACAAACCAAGTCCAGATGGGTGCTTCATTAATTACAAGTGCGAGAAAAAGTGAAAGCCCGGCAATTTTAAGTGGAACAACACGTTGAAGCATCTTGCGTTGGCCGATTCGATCCGAAAGCCTTGACCAATAAGGAGTTGACATTGAAATTACAATTGATGCAACTGCGCTTAAGAGACCTGCGAGCGCATACGAATCGCTGACTGCAACAACGATAAAGATTAAAGCCAGCGAATCCATTGAAATCGGCATTCGGCCAATCAGCGCCGGAATCGAAAATTTCATCGCTCCCGGTGTGCGAAATAGCGTTGTATATGCCGAGAACATGTTGCCCATCCTATGTCAGGGTTAGGATAGGCACGTGAGCATTAAAGATGAACTTCTTGAATTAGCGTTGCAGATAGCGCAACAAGCTGGCCGTTTACTTGTTGATCGACCGGCATCATGGGAACTGACTTCTAAATCCACTGCCATTGATATTGCAACGCAGATGGATATGGCAAGTGAGAAGTTAATTGTTAGCGCGATTCTTGCTGCCCGACCAGCGGATGGAATTATTGGCGAAGAAGGCGCAGAACGAAGTTCACAATCTGGCTACACCTGGGTGATTGATCCGGTCGATGGCACCGTTAATTATTTCTACGGGCTTCCGGGCTGGAATATCAGCATCGCAGTAAAAGATACAGAAGGTGTTGTTGTAGGGGTGGTGCATTCACCAACCCTTGATTCGACCTGGCATGCAACACGTGGTGGCGGGGCGTTTCTAAATGGCACAAAGATTGCTTGTAATGACCCGGTTGAATTAGATCGAGCTTTGATTGCAACAGGTTTTGCCTACGACGTTAAAGATCGTGTTAATCAATTAGATCTTGTAAAGGTTTTACTTCCAAAAATTCGAGATATCCGCCGAATCGGCGCAGCCGCAACCGATCTTTGCTTTGTCGGCGCTGGAATTATTGATGGATATATAGAGACTGGATTAAAGGAGTGGGATTTAGCTGCTGGCGCTCTGATTGCCACCGAGGCTGGGGCAGTGGTTACTACCCATCAGTGGCGAGGCATGTGGCTCAGCGTTGCAGCTGGCGCGCACCTTCACGAGCAGCTCATGCGTGAGATTCCAGTCTAGTTTGGCCGATTTACGCTCAGAGCCTCTTCTGTGGCAAGATACGCAGTCTGCACCTGCCACAGCCGGTGCTTAAGACGATAAGACTAAAGGACCGACTCCATGAACATTCTTGACGCCGTAGATGCAGCTTCGCTGCGCAAAGACATCCCACAGTTCCGTGCTGGTGATGAGCTCAAGATTCACGTTCGTGTTATCGAAGGTAGCAAGAGCCGTCTTCAGGTTTTCCAGGGAATTGTTATCCGTCGCCAAGGTGATGGCGTTCGCGAAACTTTCACAATCCGTAAAGTTTCTTATGGTGTTGGCGTAGAGCGTACTTTCCCAGTTCACACTCCAGTAATTGAAAAGATTGAGTTAGTTAAAAAAGGCGAAGTACGTCGCGCCAAGCTTTACTACCTTCGCGATCTACGCGGTAAGGCTGCAAAGATTCGCGAAAAGCGCGATGGCATTGAAGGTTACGGCGATGGAATTCTTTCAACACCTGAACCTGTTGCAGTTATTGCACCAGTTGTAGAAGAGGCACCAGTTGTGGAAGCAGTTGTTGACGCACCTGTAGCTGAAGCAGTTGTTGACGCACCTGTAGCTGAAGCAACACCAGCAGCCGAATAATCACCTCAATGCGCAGTAAGGGTTCCCTTTTACGGGAGCTCCCAATCCTTGTTGTCGTTGCACTTGTTGTTTCCCTGCTTATAAAAACTTTCTTAGTTCAGTTTTTCTACATCCCTTCTGGGTCAATGGAAAATACGCTACAAATAAAAGATCGTGTAGCCGTAAATAAAGTTCCCTTTATATCAAGGGATATTAGTCGCGGCGATGTAGTGGTATTCCGAGATCCTGCAGGTTGGTTACCCGAGATTTCAGATTCATCGTCAAATAAATATATTGCAAAGTTAAAAACCGGTCTTGTGGCAGTTGGCGTGTTGCCTAACCCAGCAAAGCAGTATTTAGTCAAGCGCGTTATTGGTGTTGCAGGAGACCACATCGTTTGTTGCGATAAGGCCGGCCTGCTAACAGTTAATGACAAGGCAATTACCGAGCCTTATATTTTTGCAGGCAATAAACCTAGCGAAATGAACTTTGATGTAACTGTACCTAAAGGAAAAATCTGGGTAATGGGAGATCACCGCGGAGCAAGTGCGGACTCTAGATATCACCAAGAAGATGTCAATAAGGGATTTGTTCCTTTAAGCCGCGTTACTGGTCGAGTTGTTGCAGTTATTTGGCCCTTTAAACATGTGGCACTAGTCCCAAAAATAGATGTCCTGAAATAGTTTTTAATGAAGGTCATCGAGCAACTGCTCATTCAAGCAGGAATCTCACCAATTGCTGGAGTTGATGAAGCAGGTCGCGGTGCATGCGCAGGTCCATTAGTTATAGCTTCGGTTGTCTTGCACGATCCATTTGCACCAGAACTTTCACAAGTGCGGGATTCAAAAGAGTTAAGTGAAAATAAACGCGAAGAGCTATACGAACTTATTCAATCAATTGCTGCAGACGTCAGTGTTGTTGTAGTCCCTGCCGCTGAAGTTGATTCTCGTGGCGTACATGCTGCCAATCTTGATGGAATGCGCCGCGCGGTAAATGGACTTTCACTCACTCCTGCCTATGTTCTAACTGATGGTTATGCAATTGAAGGCTTAGCGCTACCAAATTTGGCAGTTTGGAAAGGCGATCAAGTTGTAGTCACAATTAGCGCCGCTTCAATAATTGCTAAGGTCACGCGAGATCGCATAATGCGCGAAATGGATATCGAATTTCCAAACTATGGTTTTGCTGGACATAAGGGTTACATCACGGCCTCACACACCAACGCTCTTATTGAACATGGTCCATGTGTTCAACATCGCCGCTCATTTTCTAATGTCGCTGCGCTTATTCACAAGTAAAACGGGAGCGTTAAGTTAGGTCAGCATGGGAAATTATCGTTCCCAACCATGCAGAGAAAAACGAATCAAATAACTGGAGCCTTTGGCGAAGAAGTTGTTAGCAAGTTCTTAACGGGAAAAAATGCAGAGATAATCGAACGGAACTGGCGAATCCGCGAAGGTGAAATCGACATCATTGCCATGTATCCATCGGGCGTTTTTGCTTTTGTTGAAGTCAAAACTAGGTCCTCTGTAGCTTTTGGTCATCCATTCGAAGCTATTAACCGCGAAAAAGCTCATCGCATGCAACGCCTAGCTTTAGGTTGGCTTGCTACTCACGGCTGCTTGGGGTGTGACTATCAAATAGATGTTGCCGCGGTACTAATCGCCGCCGATGGTTCGCACGCAATTGAATATCGCGCCGCAGTCCTATGAGCCTTGCGCAAACAAAATCGGTGGCATTGCTTGGACTTGATGGCCATGTAGTTACTGTCGAAGTAGATATTGCCGATGGCTTGCCCATGTATTCATTGCTTGGCCTGCCCGATGCCGCACTTTCAGAATCACGAGATCGTGTAAGAGCGGCGATTGTGAACTGTGCAGAAATCTGGCCAAATCGAAAAGTAACTGTTTCACTTTCACCAGCTTGGCTACCAAAAAGTGGATCAAGTTTTGATTTGGCAATATGTATTGCAATTTTGTCGGCAAATGCAACGGTTGCGCCTGATTCAATTGCCGAAGTTGTCTTTTTAGGCGAGCTATCACTTGATGGAAAAATCCGGTCAGTACGAGGGGTTTTACCGGCGTTGATCGCTGCACAAAAAGCTGGAATCAAAGTAGCCGTAGTTCCGAAAGCAAATTACGGCGAGGCACAACTGATGCAAGGAATCGAAATCATTGCAATGGAGCACATAAAACAAGTTATACGTTGGCTGCGTACGGGAGAGCGAGAAATAGCTGATGTGATTGATATGCAATGGCAACCCAGTGATCTCAATATTGATTTTGCTGACGTTGCCGGCCAACCTCAAGCACGCTTGGCTGCAGAAGTTGCAGCAATTGGTGGTCACCATATTTTATTAATTGGCCCACCTGGCGCCGGAAAAACAATGATTGCAGAACGAATTCCAACAATCCTTCCGGCATTAACTGTGTCGCAAGCTCTGGAAGTTGCCGCGGTACATTCGATTGCCGGATCATTTGCTACGCGTTCGCCAACATCTCTTGTTGCACCGATAGTTTCACCGCATCACACAACGACGCGTGTAGCAATGGTGGGCGGCGGAGCTCATGCCATTAAACCGGGAGCGTGTTCACTTGCACACAATGGAGTTCTTTTCATTGATGAAGCTCCGGAATGTCCATCAGGTGTTTTAGATTCTCTTCGTCAACCACTTGAAGCTGGCACAATCACAATCGCGCGCAGTATTGGAAATGTAACTTTTCCGGCTCAGTTTTTACTCGTCCTGGCCGCAAATCCATGTCCATGCGGAAAATTCACAGGCAGAGGTCACAACTGCACATGTTCCTCGCAACAAGTGCGCCGCTACTTAGGCCGCTTGTCTGGGCCGCTCATGGATCGAATTGATATGCGCGTTCATGTAGATCCAGTTGGCCGCGTAGATATGGCGCGCCTGGAGTTAGGCGAGTCCAGCGCGCATATTCGCGAACGTGTTATTGCCGCAAGAGCTATCGCACAGCAACGATTCATTGATCATCCATGGTCTTTAAATTCGCAAATCCCATCGCGTGCGCTTCGATCAGTTTTTGCTCCCGAACGTTCTGCCATGAATTTTCTGCATGAAGAACTCGATAAGGAACACATAACGGCCAGAGGGTTGCACAAGATTATTCGTGTTTCCTGGAGCCTTGCAGATTTACATGGCAACAAAATTCCAACACTTGCAGATGTGCAGCAAGGGCACGCACTTCGAGGGGGAATCGACTTATGAATGAACGCGAAGCCAGAGCGATTCTTTTTGCGGCGATTGAAGGTGGACATGGATTTTGGTCCCAAGAAATCTTTGGTTCAACTGCCCTATTTGTTTTAGAAAAAATCCTTGCAGGCGGCTATGACTCAATCAAGTACGCATCGTTAATCACAGAAGTAAGAACTTTAACTGCCGATCATGTGTTTAGCAGTATTGCAGCCCACGGAGCAGAGTTTTTAATTCCTGGCGATTTGCAGTGGCCACAAGGGTGCGAAGAGTTAGCTTCTCCGCCCATAGCCCTCATTGCAAAAGGTAATTTGGATTCACTGAACGCTGACTCACTTGCAATTGTGGGAACTCGTAATCCAACTAATTATGGAGCACGCATTGCTGGTGATTTTGCTGCAGGTTTTGTAGATCGACAATGGGTCATAGTTAGTGGTGGTGCTTATGGCATCGACTCGTTTGCACATAAAGGTGCACTCATTGCCGAAGGTGCAACTGTTGCAGTAATTGCCTGCGGAATTGACGTTAATTACCCGGCAGGAAATATCAGACTCTTCGCTGAAATCTGCGAAAGCGGTGCATTAGTGACCGAAGTAATGCCCGGACATAAAGCTTTGCCACATAGATTTCTTACTCGCAACCGTTTAATTGCAGCGATCTCGAACGCCACATTAGTTGTCGAAGCAGCTTTCAGAAGTGGATCTTTGCGCACAGCGCGCGATGCCGCCGAATTAATGCGACCAGTAATGGCAATTCCCGGACCTATTAATTCACCAACTAGCGAAGGTTGCCATCGATTAATTGGAGAAAGAGCTGCAGAAATTGTTACTTCTGTGGCAGATGCTGTGGAGTTCATAGGTATAAATCAATGAGAGAATAACGCTATGAGTGATTTCCGTTCGGGCTTTGTTGCCATTGTTGGCCGCCCTAACGTTGGAAAATCCACTCTGATTAATGCATTAGTTGGAAGCAAGATTGCAATTACTTCACACCATCCCAATACAACTCGAAGTGCTATTCGTGGAATTGTTCACGGAGATAACTTCCAGGCAGTACTTGTAGATACTCCAGGGGTACACAAGCCAAAGACTTTGCTTGGACAACGACTCAACGCAGTGGTTGATCAATCTATGGATTCAGTTGATGTTGTAATTTTATGCATTCCAGCCGATGAAACCTCTGGTGCAGGTGATGTTTTTATTGCTCAAGAAATAGCAAAGCACCCTAAGGCAAAGAAATTTGCCGTAATTACTAAAACTGATTTACTGTCAAAAGAAAAGCTTGCACTTCGCTTAACCGGAATCATGGATTTGGCACAAGGATTTACTTGGGACGAAATTATTCCGGTATCAGCTGCAATTCATGACCAAATCGAACTTTTGAATAAGTTAATTGGTGATAATTTGCCAGCGGGTCCGCAGTATTACCCAGAAGGCACCACGAGTGATCAAGCAATCGAACAGTTAATCTGTGAATTTATCCGTGAAGCTGCACTACAAGATGTGCGTGAAGAATTGCCACACTCCATCGTTGTAACTATCGATGAATTCGGTGAGCGTGAAGAAAAAGGTTCACGCCCTTTTTATGATGTGCATGCAACGATCCACGTGGAGCGCGATACGCAGCGAGCAATTTTATTAGGTCATCAAGGTGCGCGCCTAAAAGAAATAGGTATTCGAGCACGCGCTGATATCGAACGCGCATTGGCTGCCAAGATTTTCTTAGGCTTACATATTAAAGTTTCAAAAGAGTGGCAACGTGATGCCCGAATGCTCGATAAGTTAGGTTTTGAAGAGCGTCGTTAAACCGCTGATTTTCGACTAGCTAAGTAAGAACCTAGAACCACCATAGGTAAACCAACGATAATTCCTAAAGTTATAGGTTCACCTAAAATAATAATTCCAAGCACAACTGCAACAGCAGTGTTTACATACGTAGTTAGAGAACCTCTTGCCGGGCCGATTTCTACGATAACGATAAAGAAAAGCATAAAAGCGATTGCGGTACTAAAGACTCCAAGGGCAATTAGCGCTGCGATTGCATTTACTGAAACAGGATTAGTTGGCCACATTGCAATAGCAATAGGCGTATAAAACATCGAAGTAATTGCCATTGCCACGCCGTTAATTGCAATTCCATCAACGCCTGGCAGGTTTGCTGTAATCATTAAGACTGCATATGCATACAAAATTGAGGCAAGAATTACCATGGCAATTGCTTTTGGATTGCTACTACCTGTAATTGATTCGATTCCAACTAGTGCAACAATGCCAACGAATCCAACAACGAGACCAAAGATTCGCTTAGGTTGCCAAACTGAATGATCCCCGCGTAGCGAAGAGAAAATCGTTGAAAAAATTGGAACCGTTGCAACTAATAAACCCGCTAATCCCGAAGTGATCTCTTTTTCAGCATTGGTGATCAGAATCCAGGGACCAACCATTTCAAGTACTGCGTAAGGTGCAACATATCTAATCCCTTTGATTGCATCTTTAAAAGTATTTTTTCGAATAGCAATGGGAATCAATATTGCCGCACCAATTAATGTACGACCGGCAACGATCAGGGGAGGAGGAATATCAGCAACAGCAACCTTCATTAGTAGGTATGGAATTCCCCACAAAAAGCCGACAATGCCGAAGTGGATCCAGGATTTACGCGTCATTTAAGCAATCACGCGTCGATATAAAGCAACAGTGGCAGCAGCAACTGCGTCCCATCCAAATTCGGTCATGGCGCGTACTCTGCCAGCAGAACCATAGGCGGCGAGTAATTCTGGTTGTGACATTAAACGCGTAATTGATTCAGTGAGCGCGTTTTCAAATTTGGGAGCATCTTCGGTGTAATCAACTAATTCACCGGTTTGTTTGTCGGCAATAACCTCAGGGATACCACCAACTCGAGAACCTAGGACGGCAGTTTCACAGCCCATTGCCTCTAAGTTAACGATTCCAAGCGGTTCATAAACTGATGGACAGATGAACAAATCTGCCGCAGTTAACATCGCGGTTAATTCATCGTGGGCCAACATGTCCTTAATCCAGCAAATATTTGATCGGGTCTTTTGAAGTTCGGCGATTAAATCAGCTACCTCTTTGCCAATACCTTCTTCGTCAGGACTGCCGGCGGCAAGTACTAGTCCATATTTAGCGGGTACTTGTTTCCAAGCACGCAAAAGATGTGCCAAACCTTTTTGGCGAGTAATTCGTCCAACAAATATTGCATAGCGACCAGTGACCCCATATTTAAGCGGCACTGCTGCGTCGTGATTTGGTGCAAACTTTGATGTATCAACACCGTTACGAATAGTTATAACTTTATTGGGATCTACGTTTGGGTATGACTTTAAAACATCGGCGCGCATGCCATCACTTACGGCAATGATTGCCGATGCAGCTTCGTAGGCAGTTTTTTCTGCCCACGATGAAATTGCATATCCACCGCCAAGTTGTTCGGCTTTCCAAGGTCGCAATGGCTCAAGTGAATGAGCGCTAACAATGTGGGGGATTGAGTACTGCATCGCTGCAACATGTCCAGCCATATTGGCATACCAAGTATGAGAGTGCACTAAATCAACATTGCTCAAATTTGTTGCTATCTCTAAATCAGTTACTAGAGCTTGGACTGCCGGATTTGCTGAAACAAATTGAGTTGGGGTTTCGTAACCGAAAGCATCATTGCGTTTGCCGCCAAAGCAATGTACGTCCACATCGACACCACTGATACTTCTTAGGGCTTGTGTTAATTGCAGGACATGAACACCTGCTCCACCATAGATTGCTGGAGGCCATTCTTTAGTAACAATGCCAACTTTTAGCCTGCTCAAAGCAATCCCCCTACCCTCATCCAGAGGCACAGGCTATCGTTAGCGCATGGCAAAACTTAAACTTCCCCTAGGAATTGTCCTAGCTGGCGGAGAAGGTAAGCGTTTAATGCCGTTAACTGCAGATCGGGCAAAACCTGCCGTTCCTTTTGGTGGTTCTTATCGCCTGATTGATTTTGTTTTATCAAACTTAGTAAATGCCAGTATGTTAAAAATTGCGGTGCTGACTCAGTACAAGTCGCACTCACTTGACCGTCACATAACTACAACGTGGCGCATGTCTGCATTACTTGGCAACTACATCACTCCAGTTCCTGCTCAGCAACGTCTTGGACCGCGCTGGTATACAGGTAGCGCAGATGCGATTTTGCAAAACTTTAATTTAATTCATGACGAAAATCCTGAACACATCTTAGTTTTTGGAGCTGATCACGTTTATCGCATGGATCCGGGTCAAATGTTTGTCCAGCATGTCGAAACTGGCGCAGGAATTACTGTTGCAGCAATCCGCATGCCACGCGCTGAAGCACACGAGTTCGGTGTTATTGAATTAGCCGAAGATGGAATCACTATTAAGGCCTTTCATGAAAAACCATCTGACCCACCAGCAATGCCAGGGCACCCAGATCTTTGTTTAGTATCAATGGGTAACTACATCTTCAAACGAGATGTAATGGAAGAAGCATTAATTATCGATGCCGAAGATATTGAATCACGACACGACTTGGGCGGAAATATCATTCCTTTCCTGACTAAAAACGGCGAAGCAAAGGTTTATGACTTTGCAAATAACGTTGTTCCGGGTGAAACCGAGCGCGATAAGGGTTACTGGCGAGACGTTGGTTCTATTGATGCATATTACGACGCACATATGGATTTAGTTTCGGTGCATCCAATTTTTAATTTGTATAACCGTGAGTGGCCTTTACTTACAAATCCACCATCACTACCACCTGCCAAATTCAGCGAGAGCGGCGGAGCCCATGATTCAATCGTTGGCGCAGGTTCGATTATTGCCGGCGGTATCTTGCATGGTTCCGTGGTTTCCTACGACGTAACCGTTGGTCGTGGCGCAATTGTTGAAGGATCGGTATTAATGCCATCGGTGCGTATTGGTGATAAATCAATTGTCCGTAACGCAATTTTGGATAAAAACGTTGTGGTTGAACCAGGTGCACAAATCGGCGTAGATCTAGAACGCGATCGTCAGCGATTTACAATTAGCCCAGGCGGAATCATTGTTGTTGGTAAAGGTGTACGCGTTTCGGCTTAATTATCTACCAACCTGCAGTTTTGTCGCGCAGGGATCGGTACTTGTCCATAACATCAGGTGTTGCTTTGCTTTGGTGATGTTCAACTTTTCCTAAATTCCATGTTGGCAATTGACCTAACAATGCCCATGCGGCTTGCTTGGCAGCACCGTCTGCAACATATTCACCGGCAGGAGGCACAAAAACTTCACGACCAAATAGCGCACTAGCAATAGTTGGAATCGCAGGGTTTTTTGCCGCCCCTCCAATTAACAAAATTCGATTTACGTTAACTCCAAGTGCTACCAATGCATCAACTGCATCTGCCAAACCTGCCAGCATTCCTTCAATCATTGCGCGCGCAATATCGGCCGGGTTTGAATTATTAAGGTTCATGCCAGCGAAAACTCCCGTTGCATCTGGGCGGTTAGGTGTTCGTTCGCCTTCAAAATATGGCAACAGAGTTAAACCATTTGCACCTGGATTGGCAGTTAATGCAAGTGAGCCAACTTCATCATGTGTTTTCCCAAGAATTCGTGTTGCGGCATCCATAATGCGGGCGGCGTTAAGTGTGCACACAAGTGGCAAGAAACGCCCACTTGCATCGGCAAAACCTGCAACCGCTCCAGTTGCATCATGTGTTGGCGTATCTGAGACTGCAAAAGCTGTACCGGAAGTTCCGAGCGAAACTACAACATCTCCCGGTTGAGCTTGCACACCAAGTGCGGCGCCAGCGTTATCTCCAGCACCTGCGGCAATTGGAATCCCACTAGTTGTTGTTCCACCGAATTTATTCGGTGCGATTATTCGCGGAAGCGTAAGTTCTAAATCATGGCGTAGTGCAAGGCGCAAAATATCTTCTCGATAGTGCGAAGTTGTGGGATCGAAGTACCCAGTTCCTGATGCATCACTTCGATCGGTAAATAGTTGTGAAAAATCTTTTGCACCTTGTAACTGCCAAGAGAGCCAATCATGGGGGAGCGCAACGGATGCTACTTTGGCCGCATTTTCTGGTTCGTTATCGGCCATCCAACGAAGCTTTGATGCGGTAAATGAGGCAACTAAAACCGAACCAACTTTGCGCGCGATTTCGGCGTTGCCGCCTTCTTCTGAATTTAAATCTTGGGCAGCTTGAGCAGATCGTGTGTCATTCCACAACAGTGCAGGGCGAATAACGTGACCGTTGTTATCGAGGGCAACCATTCCATGCTGCTGACCTGCAATTGAAATTGCTTCAACACCATCTAGTCCGCCAGCGTCTTTAATTGCAGCATCTAAAGCTAGTTTCCAAAGCGTGGGATCAACTTCAGTTCCATCTGGATGAGTTGCACGGCCCTGGCGAACTAGTTCTCCCGTGTGGGCATCGCGCAGGACTACTTTTACCGACTGTGTAGATGAATCCACGCCCGCGATAATTTGTTGATTCCCCATGCCGCAAGGTTAGACTGTCCTAGTCAGCGTTGACCACAGGCAGGGTGTTTTTAACAGGCCCGAGCCCTTCATCATTTTCTTTAAATGGAGTTAATAATGCGTATTGGTGTGCTTACTGGTGGCGGAGATTGCCCAGGTCTAAATGCTGTGATTCGCGCCGTAGTTCGTAAAGGCGTAAAAGAGTACGGTCACGAGTTTGTTGGTTTCCGCGATGGTTGGAAAGGTCCACTTGAAGGTTTAACAATGCCTTTAAACCTTGAGACAACTCGTGGAATTTTGCCACGCGGTGGAACGATTCTTGGTTCTTCACGTACTAACCCTTTCAAAATCGATGGTGGCGTAGAAAAGATTAAAGAGAACTTAGCTAAAGCTGGAATCGATGCACTTATTGCAATCGGCGGCGAAGATACTTTAGGCGTTGCTACAAAGTTGGATGCACTTGGAGTAAAAGTTATTGGCGTTCCAAAGACAATCGATAATGACCTTAACAACACTGATTACACATTTGGTTTTGACACATCTGTAAACATTGCAGTTGAAGCAATTGATCGATTACATACAACTGCCGAATCACATCATCGTGCATTAATCGTTGAAGTTATGGGCCGTCATGCTGGTTGGATTGCCTTGCACTCAGGTCTTGCGGGCGGCGCGGCATGTATCTTGATTCCAGAACAAAAATTCTCAGTTGATAAAGTTTGCGAATGGGTTGAATCTCGATTCAAATCTCATTACGCACCAATTATCGTTATTGCCGAAGGTGCAATTCCTCAAGATGGCGACATGATTGTTAAGGATCAGACTCTTGATTCATTTGGTCACGTCAAGCTTTCAGGTATCGGTGACTGGCTAGCTGGCCAAATCGAAGCTAAGACTGGCAAGGAAGCACGCACATCTGTTCTGGGTCATATCCAGCGCGGTGGATCGCCTACGGCTTTTGACCGAGTGCTTGCAACTCGCTTTGGTCTACATGCAATTACTGCAGCGCACGAAGGTGATTGGGGCAAAATGGTTGCCCTACATGGCACAAATATCGCTCGAGTACCGCTTGCCACGGCTACTGAAAAGCTCAAGACCGTTCCACTAGAGCTATATAAGGAGTCAGAGATCTTCTTCGGATAATTGCGGTACGCAGTTATCAATTGATTCTCTATTCTTAAGCCATGAATTCTTCTCTGGATAATCTGTTCACGCCGGGCCTTGTGGCTGCGCAACAACCACAATGGCCAGGCGGTCCAGAAGGCGCACCAATTAAAGCGGCTGTTGCCGAATTGAAATCTTTTCCACCGCTTGTATTTGCCGGCGAATGTGATGATCTCAAGGCGCGCATTGCTCTAGCTGCCGAAGGTAAAGCTTTTTGGTTACAAGGCGGTGACTGTGCAGAAACTTTTGCTGCAGCGACAGCTGATTCAATTCGTAATCGCATTAAAACTATTTTGCAGATGGCTGCAGTTTTGCAGTATTACTCATCATTGCCGGTTGTAAAAGTTGGTCGTATGGCTGGGCAGTTTGCTAAGCCCCGTTCAAATGACATGGAAACACGTGGCGATGTCACACTCCCTGCCTACCGCGGTGATGCGGTAAATGATCTTGAATTTAATGAAAAATCTCGTACGCCAGATCCACAACGCTTAGTCCGTGTTTACAACACTTCGGCAGCAACGTTGAATTTGGTTCGTGCATTTACGCAAGGCGGCTTTGCCGATCTTCGCCAGGTTCATGAATGGAATAAGGGTTTTATTCGCGATTCATCTGTGGGAGAGCGTTACGAACAGATGGCCATGGAAATCGGTCGCGCCCTAGCGTTTATGAAATCCGCAGGAGTAGATCCAGAATCATTTAAGTCAGTTGATTTCTTTTCCAGCCATGAAGCTTTAATTCTTGAGTATGAAAAAGCTTTAACACGCATCGATTCTCGTACTGGAAATCCATATGATGTTTCTGGACACTTCATTTGGATTGGCGAACGTACACGTCAGTTAGATGGCGCCCATGTTGATTTCGCATCAAAGGTACGAAATCCAATTGGCATCAAACTTGGACCAAAATCAACCGTTGATGATGCATTAGCTCTTATTGAAAAGTTAGATCCAAATCGCGAACCAGGGCGTATTACTTTCATTACACGCATGGGTGCAGGCAAAATTCGTGAAGCTCTTCCAGCGCTAGTCGATGGTGTTACAAAATCTGGGGCGAAGGTTTTATGGGTGTGCGATCCGATGCACGGCAACACGTACGAAGCGCCAACTGGCTATAAGACTCGTAAATTTGATGATGTCATGGATGAAGTTAAGGGCTTCTTCGAAGTTCACAAAGCACTTGGCACACATCCAGGTGGAATCCATATCGAACTCACTGGTGATGATGTCACTGAGTGCGTTGGTGGCGGCGAGCAGATTTCACATGAAGATTTAGCCTCACGCTATGAAACCGCATGCGATCCACGCCTTAATCACTCACAATCACTAGAGCTTGCTTTTCTGGTTGCCGAGATGCTTCGCGACCGCTAATTTTCTTCCCGTGCCTTTATTAGTTACCACTCACAAGACCCCTGTCGGCAATTTGAATTTACTGGCCGATGATCAAATCTTGCTTGGGGCTAATCTTTCGACAATCTCTGCATTCAAAGCCGGTAAAGATTTAAAAATCGTCAAGTCAATTCCTGTAATTAGCGATTTAATTAATGATTACTTCGATGGCGACATTTCAGCAATTAACGGAATAAAAGTGAATCAACCCGGAGCTCCTTTTTCTCAAGCTGCATGGAAAGCAATGAGAAAAATCTCTGGCGGAAAGGTTTTGTCCTATGCAGAAATTGCGGCGCGCGCAGGTTCACCGGCCGCAGTTCGAGCAGCTGGAAGTGCATGTGCAAATAATGCAATTATGTTGGTTGTGCCGTGCCACCGAGTTGTAAAAACTGGGGGAGCTTTGGGCAACTATGCCTATGGTGTAAATAAGAAAGAGTGGCTATTACGCCACGAGGGCTACCTTTAAAATTTCGATTGCTTCGCTGCATTGAGCATCATCAAAATCCAAATGCGTTACAAGTCGTGCATATTTAGGCCCAAGCGCACTTATCCAAAGACCCTTTTCACGACAACGAGTTGCTAACTCGGCGGCAGTAATTGGCAGATTAGCTAAATCCAAACCAACAATATTTGTTTCTACTGTTGCTGGGTCAACAAGAGATGAGTCAATTGCTGAAATTGCTATAGCGATTTGCTTAGCTCGACGATGATCTTCGGCTAAACGCGAAATGTTGTTATCTAAAGCATAATGCGCAGCCGCTGCAAGTAAACCTACCTGTCGCATTCCTGCGCCATAACGCTTTCGCCACACTCGCGCCTTAGTAACCCGCTCTTTTGTGGAAAGCATGACTGAACCGATAGGTGCGCCTAAGCCTTTAGATAAACAAACACTTACTGTGTCGAAATACTTTCCATATTCTGCAAATGGAGTTCCACTTGCAATATGTGCATTCCAAATTCTGGCGCCATCTAAGTGAAGGGCAAGTTTTAAAGCATCAGCACCTTTGCGAAGTTCAGCGATTTCAGAGATTGGTTGTACTGTTCCGCCGCCAAAATTGTGGGTATTTTCAACTGCAATTGCAGTTGTTGAAACCAAATACGGCCCAGAGTCAGGTCGTGCAATTTCTAGAGCGTCAGCTGCGCGCAATAAACCATGTGTTGCCGGCCATGTTCGAGTAGTAATTCCACTAAAAACCGCAGCTGCGCCAAGTTCTGCGCGCACAATATGCGAGTTAGTTTCTGCAATTAATTCTTCGCCAGGGTTAACAAGCATTCGAATAGCTAATTGATTAGCCAAGGAGCCAGTAGGAGTGAAAACACCAGCTTCTTTTCCAAACATTGCCGCAACACGTTCTTCAAGTGAATTAACGGTTGGATCATCACCATACACATCATCACCAACCGGGGCTGCAGCTATTGCTTCACGCATTGCTTGCGATGGACGGGTTACGGTGTCTGAGCGAAGATCAATTGCCATATAACGAGCCTACTTCTCTTCTTTGATAACAATCAAATACATTGCGCCAACTACCAAGATTCCACCAATTGCGCTCTGAAGAGTTAAAACCTCGCCCCCAAAAGCAATGGCAAAGATTGCTGCAAAGACGACTTCCATCGTTAAAATAACGGCGACCTTGGTAGATGTCATATGAGCTTGGGCCCACGTTTGAATAATAAATGCGATGGCGGTGGCAAAAATCGCGGTGAAAACCACAACTCCCCACACGCCAGCATCTGGGGGAGGAGAATAGCCGCCTGGAATCGAAGCGATTCCGGCTAGAAAAGCACACATAACAAGTTGCACGAGCGTCATTGCATAAGGGTCGCGACCAGAACTCCATTGGCTAAGTGAAATTATGTGCAATGCATAAAAAATTGCGCTAACAAAGACTAGGAGTTCGCCAAAACCAACTGAAAATCCATGAATTGAAAGAAAACCAAGACCAATGGTTGCAATGGCGATACATATCCAAACAAATCTACTAATTTTCTCTTTCAGAAATAGCCAAGCAAATAACGGGGTAAGCACAATATATAAACCCGTAACAAATCCAGTAATTGCAGCACCAGTTCGTTCTAGGCCTAGAGTTTGAAAAATATAGCCAAATCCAAGAAAAATTCCGGCAGTTCCAGCCCGGAGCAAGAGATCTTTATTTATTAACTTGAGTACTTGAGGGCGAATCAGAATCATTGCCACCACACCTAAAACGAAACGTGTAAATAGAAAGTTATTAACACTTTGGCGCTGAATAGCATCCTTCATAATC
>Ga0114966_10002198_pt1 | contig 17553 bp, 14 predicted proteins | sample M_130207_XF_Meta_FD_87029 | JGI IMG/M metagenome (GOLD analysis project Ga0114966, IMG submission 87029) | Freshwater microbial communities from Lake Montjoie, Canada to study carbon cycling - M_130207_XF_MetaG | ecosystem: Environmental > Aquatic > Freshwater > Lake | place: Lake Montjoie...
CTCTACTGTGATGTCCGTGTGATGGCAAAAGTATTCGCTGTTGCTTGGTCCTGATGCGAATCCATAGCCTTTCTTCTTATTGAACCACTTCACTTGATACATTTTAATCTATTTATGGCGGGGGCTTTATATTCTTTTGAAACTAAAACTTTGTCCCTTGTATTATTTTTTTTGTTGAACTCCTCTTTGCATTTGGATTACGCTTTCGTGTTTCTACTTTAAAGTATCTTGACTTCTTTGCATTTGGATTACGCTTTCGTGTTTCTAATGAAACTCTAACCGAACGAACATTTTTTGCTGGTACAGTATATATTACTCCGCCCTTTGGAATAAAGCCTTCGTGTTGGTAATTCGGTTCAAGATATCTTACGTCTGGATAATTAAGATTGTTTGCAATCCTACGAACCTGATTTGTAGTTGTTACAAAAGGTCTATCATTCCTTACAATATTCACTACGGGGTCTTCAACTGGTTCTGCAACTACTTGATATCCTTCAAGAATACTAACTAATTCACTTTTCAAATCATTCATTATTTCTAAAAGGTCCTCTCTTTTTACTCTATTTTTAATTTCCTTTTGAAATACCATACTTTGTACCAATTTTGAAAATAAAATCACAATAGTTTTAAAGGTATTTAATACAATGACTCTCCTATCTCTACTATTTCCGACTGGTATATTTTTTTCTAATAATAAATAATATTCTTCTTCAAATTTATTAAATGTTTCAGTAAAATCATCTTTAAAATCATAATGGGGATGTCCCTCTTCATTTATTGGGTCTGGTTTATGTTTACCAAATAGATTAAACAATCTATTATTTCTTCTATACAGTAGAATATCATCTTTTAAATCCATCAAATCTTTAAAAACCTCAGTACACTTTTCAAAATATTCATCTGTATACGGCATTAATATATGACTACATTTTTTTGTTATACATCATTAGTTTTATTTCCTCTTTTATTCTATTAATACATTCATCATTATCTTTATTGTTTAAATATTTTAAAAACTTTTCCTTCAAATCTTTATCGTCATTTGTCTCAAGCCATTCTTCCAACATCATCTCCTTTTCTTCATAAAGTTTATCTAGTTCCTCTTTTTTGTTTGCCAGGTTCCAATTGTTTCCGTCATAGACCATTAAGTATTTATCTTTCATATTTGAAATATAGATATTCATATTTTCAGGCTTTAATGGATTAAAATGTATCTTTTCTATCATATTTTTTACGCAATAATTCACCTTTTTAATACTATTCTTGTAATCCTGTTCAGTTAAATGACTAATGTCTGTGTCTCGGTAAGATAAAAGAGTAATGTTCTGTATGTGTGTATTAAAAGACCCATTTATCTCTAACTTACCCATTAACTTTTCTATTTGTTTAGATTGACTATGTAATTGTGACTGGAAACTCTTGCGTTGCTCTTCTAGTTGCTTGCTCTGTGATTCTAGTTGCACGTTTAATAAACGAACCAGCTCTTTCAGGTCCTCATCCTTATTTTTCGTACAAGAATATTTTATGTGTTTTGATAAAGAAGACCTATGTTTATAGGGCTTGTCGCAGTACTTACATAAATAATTATCTTTTAAGGATTCGTTTTTATGTATTCCAGAAGTAATATGTCTATTATAATTATAACGACTCGTTGTTTTATAATTGCACCATTCACAGTTATGTTCCATTATAAAATATAGAAATATTTATTTATATGGTTTCACTCACTTGGCTAACATATGGCTAACATTTTGCGAGTTTTTGGCTAATTATGGCTAACATCACTTTCAAAAATAGATAACAAATTTACCGACTATATTTTGATTTTAGATGATAATTAGTCACACGCTCACTTGGGTTCGCTCGCTTGACTCGCCTATTATTTTTGAAACTTTAAAAGACTGCAATGAATCACTTGTTTATTACGGGTCCTTACTGGAGGGTAGGCTAACATAAGTGAGCGATTTTTTCCCGGGAGAGGGAGGCCGAAAAAAAAATAAAAAAGTTTTCAAGGTCCTTTAAAACTTTTTTTAAAAAGTTCGCGGATTTCTCTCCGTTACTCTTTTTATAAAGACTTAAAAACAAGAAATATTATTATATAATGATACACTTTATAAGTTTAATAAAAAAAATAATTCCTCAAAAAATACAAAGGCCTGTTGGGAGATGGAGAATAGAGAATTGTAATGTTTCACTGAATAAAAAAGTAGATTTATCAAATGAAGACCATTGCGGACCTTGTGGACAATATGCATTAGATAGTATGAAAGATTCTACCAAAGGTATTAAAGATTCTACCAAAGGTATTAAAGATTCTACCAAAGGTATTAAAGATTCTACCAAAGGTATTAATAAAGATATCAATAAAACAATAGATATTTTGAAAAAAAAGTAACGCGTATATGGGTTCACTCACTTGGCTAACAATTAAAAGAAATTTTAAAATATCTTAAATAAATTAATAAAACTACAGTAACAAATTGTAGTTTCATAAACACTTTATAATCATTCTATGCGGTCGCTCACTTGGCTAACATATGGCTAACAAAACGCGAGTTTTAGACTAATTACGGCTAACATTACTTTTAAATTTACGTAACAATTTTACTAACTATATTTTGATTTTAGATGATAAATAGTCACACGCTCACTTGGGTTCGCTCACTTGACTCACCTATTATTTTTGAAACGTTAAAAGACTGTAATGAATCACTAGTTTATTACGAGTCCTTACTGGAGGGTAGGCTAACACAAGTGAGCGATTTTTTTCCGGGAGAGGGAGTCCCAAAAAAAAATAAAAAAGTTTTCCAGAAGAACAAAAAATATTTTTAAAAAGTCCGTGGATTTCTCTCCGGAGTTTCCATGAAAAAGGTAGAGTTAATTATTTTAAAAAAATAATATTTATAAACCTATTTTGTATTCACTCACTTGGCTAACAAGTAAGAAAACTATAAGTACTGTTTAAAAGTATAGTAACAAATTATTGAAATATAAAATACTTATAATCATTCTATGCAGTCGCTCACTTGACTAACATATGGCTAACATTTCGCGAGTTTATGACTAATTACGGCTAACATTACTTTTAAATTTACGTAACCTTTCTATCAATCATATATTAATTTTACAGGTAAACAGGTCACACGCTCACTTGGGTTCGCTCACTAGACTCACCTATTATTTTTGAAACGTTAAAAGACTGTAATGAATCACTAGTTTATTACGGGTCCTTACTGGAGGGTAGGCTAACATTTTAGAGCGATTTTTTTGCGAGAGAGAGAGCCCTGAAAAAAAAATAAAAAGTTTTCAAAGTTCCTCAAAAACTTTTTATAAAAATACGTGGATTTCTTTCCTTAAAATCATTTTAGTTTATTGAATGAATAATTAATGCTACATTTTCGTGATGATAACCAGACATACCAATAGGCGTTCCGTTCATTCCAATCCATTCATAATCTACTTTATTTTCTGTAATAAATTCATAAAATGCTCTTAGTTCTCCTTTATCTCCATCAAAACCTGGATAATTTAATAGTTCATCAAAAATAATAATACAATCTGTATCAATATAATCCTTCAATACATCAAATATATATTTTGTAGAACTATAAAGGTCGGCATCCATATGAATAAATGAAACCTTTTTATTATGTGTCTCTATAAAATTAACTAATGTTTCATTAAACCAACCCTTTATTAATTCAACGTTGATATTAACTTGTGGTAATACACCATTTCTATTAAATGCACCTTTATCAAAACCATCACGCCATTTTTCAGGTAATCCTTCAAAACTATCAAATCCATACACTTTATCATTAGTAAATTTTGAAATATAGTTAATAGTATTTCCACTTGATACGCCAAATTCTAACCATAAAGTGTTTGGTTTATGTTCTAATTTCATATTTTCAAATACATATGTAAGAGGATATGTATTAATATTCGGAATATTTTGAATGACGCTTAACATATATATATTATATTATTTAATGTTAGATTAATTTTCAACGCAAAGGGTATTTTTAATGAGAAAGGGTACTTAATTTTAAAAATATGATGTCATAATTAATAAAAGAATAATGTTTTATTACTATAGATGCAGTCGCTCACTTGGCTAACATATGGCTATCATTTAGCGAGTTTTAGACTAATTATGGCTAACATTACTTTTAAAATTAAGTAACCTTTCTATCAATTATATATTACTTTTACAGGTAAACAGGTCACACACTCACTTGGGTTCGCTCACTTGACTCACTTATTATTTTTGAAACGTTAAAAGACTGTAACTTTTCATTAGTTTATTGCGGGTCCTTACTGAAGGGTAGGCTAACAATTTGGAGCGATTTTTTTGCGAGAGAGGGAGGCCTGAAAAAAAATAAAAAAGTTTTCAGAAGTTCCAATAAAATATTTTTAAAAAGTCCATGGATTTCTCTCCTTAAAGATTTTTAGGTAAAGTTATTTAAAATATTAATAATTAATAATATAATGCCTAAGTTGTTATTAATTGACAATCGTGTAAGACTAACAGATATCATTATAAGTTCTATAGAAAGTGATGTTGACCATATTGTTTTTGATTACGAGACAGAGACTTTTGATAGTTTGATAAGTAAAATAATAATTAAACCATATGAATCTATAGGCATTCTTCAAGAACAAGATACAATACCAAGTTATACTTTAGCCAAACCGATGGGTGATTATGATTTAAATGATTATAGTACATGGACAACCTATATTGTGTTGGTTCAATGGTGTGTCTCCAATCTAGGTATAAAATTATGGGACTTGATAGAATGTAATATAGACAGTACCTGGCAAATGGTTATTTCCTCTTTACAGGAACAATTTAATATTACAATTCGTTCCTCTTCCAAACAACTTGGTAATACAGATGTAGGAGACAACTGGGTATTTGATGACGGGACATCCTTAATTGGTATTTATTTTACAAGTGCAATTAATGAATATCCTTATACGCTTGGCGTTGGTTATAGTTTAGGAAGTTCTTATGTATTAGATAACAATGGAATTGTATATGGACAAAACTCCAATCTATACGGGCAACTAGGTATTGCTCCGTCATCTCCAATATCCAGATGGACGCAAATCGCTATACCAGGTTCTATCACCGTAGTACAGGTATCTACGACAAACACAGGCGCAGTATTCCTTTTAACGAATGGAACTTGTTATGCGTGTGGTTATAACTACAAATATTGTTTGGGTTTACCGGTAACCCAAGACGTTTTTCCATCAACCTATACATCTTTAAATACTTATACGCCAACTAAAATAGAAATTGCGGATGTCAAATATATTACTTGTGGATTGGCTCATACAATATTTTTATTAAGAGATGGTTCAGTTACAGTTACAGGCGCGAGTTCCACAGGTGCAACCTGTTATGGAATAACTACATCAAATCTAACATTTCTTTTAAAACCAAACGTATTACAAGATGTATATTTGATAACATCCATGTATCAACAAACTATGTTTGTGTATGCAAATAAACAAAATTGTATCTATTTTTTTGGAAATAATACAACAGTTTCTCCTTCTGTTGAAACTTATAGAAAACTTCTACTCAAAGAATCAACTGTAAATATAAAACAAATTGAATGTGGAGGTGAAAATATGTATTATGTAGATGTAAGTAATAATCTTTATGGAATTGGAATAAATAATTTGGGTCAGTTAGGTCAAGGAAATTTAACCCGGGCTTCCTCATGGGTAGAAATAACTATTCCAAGCAATAAGGTTTTAAAGGTTAGTTCATCAGGTCCAAATCTTACCATATTAACATTGACAGGAGATATATTTTTTACTGGTCTAGCCCCTGGTATTGGTATACCAATTCTTAATTTGGCAACACCGTGGAGCGCGCCTGTTGACAACGCAGGCAGTACAATCACTAACATATCCGATTATTATAGAAATACTTGTGTTGCTGCTTCGCTAGGTTCATATCCAGGAGATGAAAAGGTATTTGATGTGTTTTCTTATTTATCAAATTCAGGCGAACAACCCTATGGAGGAACTGGGACAAGAATAAGAGTTTTTTGTATAAAAAATAGAAGTTATTTTGAAATATCTGCTACAATAAATGGTGCGTCCTTAGGAGATACCCCGATTCTTATTGATTCTACCGTTCCAGCCGTTTATTTTGATGCAGTACAACATACAAATGAAATAACATCGTTTAGAAGAACACTTACTTTGATTAATAGTGATAACGGATTGTTTCAAATAGGTTACAATCCTATTGCGAATACGACCTATTCTAGTTTTACTAATTATACAATTAGCGGTGTAACACCAAAAGCAGTGTTACATACAAATGCAGGCGAAATTGTTTTGACAACTTCAACCGTATCAGCAACATCACTTTATTCTTACGGAACCAACTTATATGGAGAACTTGGAACCGTCATAGGAACAGGCGCTCATACATTAACGGTTCCTTATACAGGTCTAACTCTTACTTTATCAGCAGGACTTTATCATAGTTTGTTTCTATTAAGTGACGGAAAGGTTTACGGCACCGGTTTTAATAATTACGGACAACTTGGTCTAGGAGATACAACAAACCGAACAGCCCCAACACTTGGTTTAACAGACATTGCAACATGTTGTTGCGGACTTTATAGTTCCTATTTTTTGAGCAAAACGGGAGTTGTCTCGGTATGTGGATATAATTTTAACAGCGAACTTGGAAGTGGCAGCGATCTATCATCAAACACATTTAGTTATTTCTATAAAACTCCGGTACAACTTAAAGGAACTCACACGCTATTGGCTTGCGGATATTACCATTCTATCAAAAAACTAAGCAACGGTACTATTTCAGTCGCTGGTTCAAATACTTACGGGCAACTTGGTCTAGGAAATACGAGTCCATACAATGGCTATCAAAAGTTAACGTGTCCCAACTTTACGACTTTGATTGCTGGCGAAAATCGGTCGGCTGGTCTTACAAGCGACGGCACTCTATATGCGTGGGGCAGAACGATTGGAACAACTCCTTTGTTGACAGACATTAATGTTTCAACTATTTATCTAGTAACAGACATTGGTATTATTTATATAAAAAACAGCAAATATTACGTGGCTTATGCAAACGATATACTTGCACAGTATGCGTATGCGCCAATACCCAATATATTACCAAGTAATGTAAATCCTTTAAGAATTTATAGTAACATTTGCTTTTTAGCCGGCACGCCAGTCAAATGCGACCAGGGCTTAATAGACATAGATGAAATAAATCCAAGTATACATACCATTTTAGGAAAGAAAATCGTGGCAATTACTGAGACACATTCTACAGAAAAAGAGCTGGTTATCATAGAAAAGGATAGTTTAAGACCAAACGTCCCCAATAAAACAACGATTGTAAGCATGGAACATAAGATATTTTACAAAGGCAAAATGATGGAGGCGTATAAGGTTTCAAAGAAACGAATGAAATACAACAACGAAAAATTGTATAATGTTCTAATGGAAGAACATAATAAAATGAATGTAAATAATATGATTGTAGAAACGTTAGACCCCACAAATATGATTGGAAAAGTATTCAAGGGATTAAGAGAATTGGTATAATAATAATCTATATTTTATAACTATTATATAGGTATGAAATCAAGCAATCAAGTTCAAGATGAATTTTTGGATGCAGGTATAAACAATATAATAAAAAAAGCGGAGTTAGAAGCAGTAACAGAAGAATTAGAATCTGCAGAATACAGAGAAACATACGGAGGAAATTATACAAAGGATGCTGAAGAAAAAGCAGAAGAATTAACAGATGAATTTATAAACCAATCCAAACCTATAAAAGATATAAAAGAAAAAATGGTATATGCAAATAAAGAATTAGATAATGCAATAATTAATTATATTCTACCAACTAAACCTACGGATATTCAAAGCCAAGTTATAAATATTAATAAAATACTTGACTTATACATTGAAAATAAAAAGAAAATAAGAAACATAAAAAATGAAATTGAAAAAAAAATAGTTGAAATTGAAAAAAAAATAGAAATATTAAATGCACAAATGAAGAATCCAACCCAAGTAGCAAATAGCGAACAAATTGATGAGTGGAAAACTAATTATGATAAATATCATAAATTGTACGATGAAATAAATGAATTGTTTAAGAACAGTAAATTTATTGATGAAAACAAACGTTTATTTAATTTTTTTTCTGAAAATATGAAAAAGTTTAAAATACAAAATCAAGCTCTAAATGATTTAAATTATAAAGAAATATATGATAGTGATAAAATATCATCATTTAAACTTTTAAAAGAAAATACAGAGAAGTTATTAAATGAAAATAAGGGTGAATATACAGAATATAATGATTATATTAATGACCGTAGTGAAGAAGTCAATGAAAAACAAAAAAAGAATGACCAACCAATACGCATAATAGATATGAAGAAAAATAAAATAAGAGAATTAACACAAGAAATTAATAGATTAAAAAAAGAAAATGATGGATTAAATCTTACTCTTAATCAACAAATAACAGAGGGTGAAAATACCTCAGCCAGATTCACGGAAATTGTTGCTGAACAATTTTTGAAAAATAACAAATTACAAGAAAAAATAACTGAATTAAATACAATATTAGGAGATACAAATGACCAAAAGAGTATAACAATAGAAGAACTAAATCAAAAAATATCATTATTAGAAATAAATTCTAGTACAGAAAAGAGTGCTTTTGAAACCCAAGTAAAAGATTTACAAAATAAAATAAAATCAACAGAAACCTCTACAGAAAAGAATACTTTTGAAACACAAGTAAAAGAATTACAAGATAAAATAAAATTATTAGAAGAAAATTCTAGTAAAGAAAAAGAAAAATATGAAAATAAAATAAAAGAGTATGAATTAACAGATGCAGAACTAAAAACTAAAATAGAGGAAAATGAAAAAAATCTTAAAGATATAACAAAAAACGAGTTTTATCGTTTGATGTTAAAAAGCGCAGATTTATATGAAAAAGATGAATTTGATGCAAGTCTTGATAAATTACTTAAATATCAACCTATCAATGAATTTATATTTAAAGATGTTTTTACTTCAATAGAATCGGATTTTGAAAAATACGGATATATGGAAGATTTTTTAAAGAGCAAAGAAATACCCGACAAAATACACACAACACCAATTTTTACAACCACACTTGAAAAACTTAAACCAACTCTCCAAACACGCTAATAAAGGGGTCATTATGTTCAAAGCGATGACCACATATTTTTACGTATATTTTACTATTTATTTTGTAATCTAAAAATGCATTGTGTTCTCGTAAGACATAAACGACCATAGGACTTGGTTCACCCATCGTTGCCCGAATTCCTATTTTGGAGACACTTTTCACATTGCATTCTACAATCATTCCTTCATAGGGGAAGCAAACATCAAACAAAAAGAGGACTCTAAATTGTACTTCGGTTGAATGAATAATACCAGAAGTATAACTGACCACTTTCGCGCTTCCATTCCGAATAAACCCTTCGTTCCTACACCGACCTTCTATTCTATCTTTTGCATATTCCAAAAAATAGGTTTCCATATTATTTCCACAATCTTCAAAATTGACACGAATATCTTCTGTAAGCATACTAGAAATATAGAGAGAATCATCACTTATTTTTTTAGTCTTTTCTTGCATAGGAGTAACATTAAAATTACCCAATATCATTTTAAAGTAATTATCCAAGAAGTCTGCAGTCAAAATAGTGCGACTTAGTTTGAGGGCATTACCTGCAATTTCCTGACATTTTTGTTGGTTTGTTTTACACCATTCAATCACATCTTGCAGATTAGATAGGTCGGAATTTACGGGGATATAGTGAATGTTTGGTTTAAGAAATTGTTCGGCCCAAGAGGTATATTCGCTTACGACTCTTAAAATAAGCGAACCAGTTGTCATCGTATAAAGCATACGATAGGCATTTACATTTCCGTCAATATGAATGATATATTTATACTGACTTTGTTCATACATTTTCAAAAACTTATCAGTAGGAGTAATCCCGGTGTTAAGCATTCCTAAGCCAAAGGTGGGGTCAAACCGCAAGGACGAGGAATCAATCGTTTTACCCTTACCACTAATACCCACGTCTAGGTCACTCATTGCAGGGTCTTTAGACAAGAGAGCCAATTTAATGCGCATATTTGTCTCAGACGTGTATCCGCACCCCGTAGGTCCGCCACGAAAGACGGCCTTGTCAATGGTTTTCTTTGACCAGTCTGTAATAAAGTTCTCATAGATGTTATCCTTTTTATAGACCAAATCAATCTCGTCGTAATTGGGGATAGGAATATCGGAGTATCCTCTTTGACCTGATATGGATAAAATGGGTAAAAAGGAATTGTATCTTGTCATAGGAACATTACCTACGACCATTTGGAAGGGATGCTTCCAATCTTTTCTAAGAATAACCGCGTCGGTCAAATTTAAAACATACAGGCCATCGGGTAAATTCAGACGAGACAAAACATCTTGATATTCATTTGTCTCAACTTCTTTGCTAAGGTGTTCTTTAACAACGCATTGCATCACGCGTACAGGTTTTACTTTCACAATCTTTTTTCTTTGCTCGTCGGTAATATGCGGATTATCTTTAAGTTTTTTAAACGCTTCTTCTAAAGCCTTGTGATATATCTTTTGCAGAGGTGGTATTAATTTATACATATAGGGTACATTGTCTTGAACACATAAAATATAACATTGATGAGAAATCTGAAAGAGATAACGTAGCGTGTTTTTAAGAGAGGGCTCATCTATTTTCCAAAGCGGATTCTTTAATTCTACAGGCGGATTTATGGGGACCTCATTGATTACATTTTTATAGTCAATAGAACTAGCCTTTATTTTTTGTAATTTTTCAAGTAATACTTTCTCAGCTTCGCCGTAGTTCACAAAGGTTTGTATTTTTAAATCCATTGTTATAATACGGTAATAAAAAAACTTTATTCTGACGTCAATGTTTCAAATAAAGGAATCCATTCCATAGTTTGTTCAGTAGAAACGCCTGCATCAATCGTAATAGCATCTGCTAACCAAGCCTCGTGATAATTATGACATTTTTGAAGATATTCCAAAGGAATGGTCTCGCCTTGTCTCGCCCTTGTCTGCACCCTTTCAAATGAAATCTCTGGTAAAGTTCGTAAATAAATCGGAACAAAGGATGAGAAGGAAATAAATTCTTCAAACCACATATTATAAATTTGAAACCCAATTTCTTCAATAATACCCTCATCATAGAGCATTTTACAAAAGACATGCTTGTCTGTAAAGAGACTTCGTTCACTGATAATATATTTGTATTGTGGATTTTCTAGCGCCTTTCTCAAGATGGACAACCTTGAAATGTAGGCCATCATTTGAAATTGAAACCCATATTTTTTCTGATCTTTGTAATAATGTTCTAATATATTTCCCTCTTGGTCTTTGCAATTCATCCAAAGATCAACAGGCTCATCCAAGAAACAAACATCTTCGCGATTTTCAAAATGTTTCTTTAAATTACGGAGAAAGGTAGTTTTGCCGGTTCCAATATTTCCTTCAATGCTGATAATACGTGCCATTTTTATATTTAAAACTACTATTTTATACAATTCAATTTTTATGGAAAAAGTATTTTATCTAAAGTTGTTCGTACACAAAACATACGATGTAAAACAATCCCTGTTAAAAAAGCCGCAATAAGGGTAAGATAAATATTCCAATTAAATACATACGCTAATATCTCTGCAATAAGAATGGTACCAATCACATCTAAAATTGCAATTCCTAAAAGATGGGTATGAAATCCTTGTCCAGGTATACCCAAAGAATCCTTATAGATGCAAGACATATATTATAATAGGATATTAGTTGTATGCTTTCAAACTCCTGTAGAACCAAAACTACCTTCACCACGGTCTGTTGTTTCCAGTTCGTTCACAATAATTACCTTAAAGGGCTCAAGCGATGGTTCGCAAATTTGTACGAATCGTTGCCCTTTTGTAGCAAGAAAATTATCCTTTACATCAAACATCGCGCAAATATTACCACGATAACCCCTGTCAATGATACCTACCGAGTTTGCAAGTCGTAACGGGGATTTTGAAATACTTGAACGCGGATAAAGATAAAAAGCAGAGGGTGTTTCGCAGTCATACATTGCACATTTGATACGATAATCTTCTTTATGAATCCCTGTCATAGTAACATCGTCAAATAAAAACAAATCAAAGCCCGAATTTGCATACCGATTTGTCTCCACCTCTACATTATGAGCCTTTACAGCTTCCTCGTAAAGGTCTTTCACGGATTCATCAGGCAAGAGGTGGAGCGTTTTCATTTCTAAAAGAAATCATAAAATCTTTATATGCATTTCTTGATAAGTTTTTTTGCCTTTTTTGTGACGTTTTTATTATGAAGAAGTCTACCATAATAAGCAGCGGCTCGTAGAGCCTTGCACGATATTTTTCCATTTTTACAGACGGGATATTTTTCGCCCTTGGGTTTTAAAAAGCATCTTGAACCATATTTCTTTTTGTAACTTTTACGATAAACAGGAGCAATCCAATTCATTAATTTAACGGTATATTATTTTTTGTAATCATTACATTATATGGATTACAGTTTGAATTAGAAGGAGTTGTATATTCCACAAAAGAGTTGGTGAAATCATACAATATCATTTTATTTCCATTAGGAACAATTTCACAAGGTACATTACTTGGAGTGGTATAGTCAAGAGTACTCTCTTTAATATTCATATCTTTAAAACACAAGTAACGATGGTCTTTTTTAATATAAGAAACCCCCTTTTTACAAGGATTAACTGAATATGAAAAACCCTCCCTTATTTGTTTAGATAAGACAAAAAATAATAATATAATCAAAAATAAATTCATTATATAATACAAAAATATAAATATTATATATGAGTCAGTTTAGAGCCGGTATAGATATTTCAAAGGATACCTATAACATAATTAAAGGAAATACAAGTGGGATATTTATAGGTTCAAATACTTCAACAGTGAACATAAATTCTAGTAAACTTAATATAAGTTCTTCAAATATATCCATTGTCTCTAACTACGATGGAGTTGAATTTTCAAATAATCCTATCATAACTATAAGTTCAATTGACCCTGCAGAGAACTCTAGACATATACCAACAACAGAGTGGGTGAATAATTATTTTGACACAAAGTTTAAAGCATTGAATCTTCAACTAAATGCAAACGTGGTTCCGTATGGTGTAAATTTACTGGAATTAAAACGTATACCCTTTCAAACATTACCCTCTAGTATCACGCCTGTATTACCAGATAAAACCACCCGAGTAAGTTTACTTGTTCTTGGACCCGGAGGTAGTGCAGGATTAAATGTAAGTAGTTTAGATAGTACAAACGTTTCATTTGGTATTGGAGGAGCAGGTGGAGGTGGAGGGGCCATTTTTTATCCAAGTATTCATTGTAATTTTTCAATGCCGTTTAACATTAATTTTTCTTATAGTTCCGATGAAAATAATATTCATACTCCTTTAGCAACCATTATTAGTTATTCAGATGAATTACTTAGAAGCACAAACGTATCTTTAAGAAATAAAGTTTTAGCAATTTCTAATAGTGGTTCAAAAGGGTCAGATACAACTTATGATACACCTGGAACACAAGGAACTCCTGGTTCAGGTGTTATATTTTATACCTACGGACAATCCGTATGTCAACCAGGTTCATTAAATATAAGTGGTAATGGGTCTGTTTATACAGGTTTATTAAATGCAAGTAAAACACTAACAAACTTTGGCGGAAATAATTTATTATCCTATGAAATAGATAAAAACATTATAGATAATGTGGGAGGTAGCCAAAGTATTACCTATAATGCAAGTGTTCCGACTACACTTCAAATTAGTACAATTGAGCCAGGTAAAGGCGCCGTATATATGTGGTGTTGGAGTGATTCTGGAGCGCTTCAACTAAACTCTTCAAATACTTTTAATGTATCAAATGGATTAGGAACTCAATATAATCGTCTTAACAACGAATCCGAAATAATCTCTTATAGAGACACGTTGACAGGTCCTGAAAAAATTTTTAGCATAACAAATGTTAGCAAGAATTGTTCTATTATGTATATTGATAACATTGAGTCCAAGCCTATTGATTTTTATACTACGGGAGGATACAATTTTAATGCTTCTATCACAAATATGTCCATTTTTCCAGAAAATAGTAAACCCATCAAATTTTCAATTGGAGAGAATTCAACGGTCATTAATAATTCTGAAAATACAATTCAGTTAGGAAACGAATCGGTGGTTACAAGAGCTTATCAATTAAATTCACTTGATTCTAGTAAAAAGTTAATGATTGGTAATCTTCAAAGCACTGGCGGTATATCTATTGGAACGGAAACTTCCATACCAAATACAGTCTTAATTAGCGCGACAAGTACAGCCCTTGATAAAATGGAAATAAATTCAAGTACATTGAATATAAATGTTTCAAGAGTATCCTTAAAATCAGGTGGTCATGAAATCCTTGCAAGCGACCAAACGGGTAATATTACTATTGGGATGGCCGACCCTGGAAAAAAAATAATAGCAAGGTCAATTATAGAAACTAATTCAAATATTATTATGGGTGCTGATTCATCTATATCGATAGGAAATGTATTTATAACTAACACTGGAGGAACAGTTAGTCAAAATAATAATGATGTACTTGCTACTAGAATAAAAGTAACGGGTGGTTCTGAACGGTTTATAACTTTATTTGACGATATAAATAGTAGTGTATTTATCGTAGATAAATTTGGCGATATAGTATCAAATAGTATAAATATAAGTAACGGTGGTACTAGTAAAGCGTCCATTTCTCTCGGGGGGGTTATGACGGGAACAAGCGCGACCATAAACGGTCCTATAAATGTTACTAACGCAGGTTCTACAACTGCATTCATATCCTCTTTAGGACTTATTACAGCAACAACTATAAATGTCAGTAACAATGGCACTAATAAAGCGTCCATTTCTCAGGCGGGCGAAATAAGCGTAACAAGCATAAATGTCAGTAACAGCGGCACTAGTAAAGCGACCATTTCTGAAACGGGAGTAATAAATGGAACAAGTATTAATTTTGGTATTGGAACCACTATAAACGCATCCATTAGTTCAGCCGGAGTTATCACAGGAACGAGTATAAATGTCAGTAATGCAGGTTCAACGCACGCAACCATAAGCCCTGCTGGACTTATCACAGGAACAAGTATAAATGTAAGTAATGGAGGTATTAGTAGTGCGTCTATTTCTTCAACAGGAGACATAAATGGAAAAAGTATTGTTTTCAGTAGCGGAGGTTCTATAAATGCGTCTATTTCTTCTGATGGAATTATATCAGGAACAAATGCAAATATTAGCGGGTCTCTTTTTATTAAAAGACAAGGTACTACAACCGCGACTATATCTGAAACGGGACTAATAAACGTAACAAGTATAAACGTCAGTAATAATGGTACGAATAAAGCGTCCATTTCTGAAACGGGCTCAATCAACGTAACAAGTATAAACGTCAGTAACAATGGTACGAATAAAGCGTCCATTTCTGAAACGGGCTCAATCAACGTAACAAGTATAAATGTCAGTAATGGAACTGTTAATACTGCATCTATCACTTCAGCAGGAGCAATAACTGGAACAAGTGCAACAGTAAGTGGAAATATATTTTCAACTGGAAACATATCTACTACTTCTGGTTCTATCACTTCAGCAGGAGTAATAACTGGAACAAGTGCAACAGTAAGTGGAAATATATTTTCAACTGGAAACATATCTACTACCTCTGGTTCTATCACTTCCGCAGGAGTAATAACTGGAACAAGCGCGAATATAAATGGACCATTATCTGTAAAAATTTCAGGCACTAACATTTTAACCATAGGTTCAGATGGAATTATTAATGGAAATAATAATTTATTTATAAATGGAGATATAGCTACAACTGGAACAGGAAGTCTTAGTATTGCAAAGAATATAACTGCACAATCTGCAACTATAACTGGGGTGGTAAATGTTAAATCGTTTGGCGGGACTGGTGGAACTATAAACGCAGATGAAAATATAACATCAAGTAAAAATTTAATAGCAGATGTAGATATAAAAGCGGGCGGAATTGTATACGCGCCAAGATTTGAATCTACTTCTCCGACCACAAATATGGTAATTGGAAACCTTCAGACTTCTGGAGGTATATTACTTGGTTCTGGAGTTGTAAGTGCAAATACAGTGGCTTTAAATGCAAACACTCCAAATCTTAATAAGATGCAAATAAATGCGTCTAATATGAGTATAAATACAGATGCAGCAGTGTTCAAAGTATTAAATAGTTTAGGTCTTACTGCAAATTCAAATAATATATTGACGTTGGATACAAGTGGAAATACAACCCTTGGTAATGCTTCAAATGTGACAATGATTAACTCTACCTTGTGTTTGTTTAATACCTCAACCCTGTCTCTAAATTCAAATGGATTAAATACTATTTTTTCAGATGTTTACGGTAATGTTACAGTAGGAAACTCAGTGGGAACTACAAATATTATGAGTTTGAAACAAATTAATTTTAATACGCCACTCGTTACCTTTAATACACCAACAACAAATTCTACTCCAAAAGGAAACTGTATAGTGAATAGCGGTATCGTTAGTTATACAAACTATCTTTCCCCTGGAGTTATCATATATTGCGGTGAAAACTCGTGTAGAAACACGACAGACTTCGCACAAGACCCTTTTTGCATTTGTTCGCCAAGTGGCGGAAAAAATGTATCGGAAATTTCATCAGGAGGATTGTCATTAGGTATGGGAGTTGACACCGATGGAAGATTTGGGTATATTAATTGTGCAGAGTTTGGAACTCATAGAGATATCTATTTGTCATCAAGAGGAAATGCATCGGTTTATATAGGTAATCCAACCTCTCAGGTCGGTAGTATCACTTCTAATTTATTTGTAAATGGCCAAACAACAATAACTGGAAATACAGTTTGCCTTGGGACAGTGTCAGCAGGTTCAGATATGAAACTTAAAAAGGATATTGTTACTGTAGAAAATGCATTAGATAAAGTAAAAGGTCTAAGAGGTGTAAATTTTACTTATATTGAAAAAGAAATAAAAAGTATGGGAGTAATTGCACAAGAAATTCAAGAAATTATACCTGAAGTTGTAACAGATAACAGCGGAACATTAACCGTTAATTACGGTGCGTTGTCCGGTCTTTTTATTGAAGCAATTAAAGAAATGTCTATAAAACACGAAAATAGTATTAAAGAACTGAAGGAAAAAATAAGTATACTAGAAAAGATTAAACTTGACTAAACGTCCTCGCAAGTACTTAAATACCTATCAATCATGTCTTCGTCTACAGGAAAGTCTACCAAATTATCTATGAGTTCTTTTCGCGTAGGAACCCGAGACAATTCCATACTGAATTTGTCAGAAAAATCCGAAA
>Ga0114966_10002199_pt1 | contig 17549 bp, 15 predicted proteins | sample M_130207_XF_Meta_FD_87029 | JGI IMG/M metagenome (GOLD analysis project Ga0114966, IMG submission 87029) | Freshwater microbial communities from Lake Montjoie, Canada to study carbon cycling - M_130207_XF_MetaG | ecosystem: Environmental > Aquatic > Freshwater > Lake | place: Lake Montjoie...
CGAGGAATATTGTTCTTGTCGACACCGACTGGCAACGCACCTACGTCCCGTTGCGGCAAATTCCCGCTGATCAAATTGATTTGAATGCGGAACTGCGACAGCAGGTATTCCACTTCAAACACACCAAGAAGAATCAGTTACAGGTGATCGCGTCCGTCGGTTCGATCAGTGATGTGCAACCGTTTGATGAGTTCGGTGTCCGACGACTGACACTGGAAACTGCCCGGGAAAAATTGCATATCGTTCAAGCCATCACACGGATTGAACCGGATCACGTCATCGTCGAAGGCTTGAACTACAAATGGAAGTCGGGGATGCCGTTGAAAGCGATTCCGGTCACGACGATCGATGCCATGCTGCGGCAGCAAATCAAGGTCGACGATCCGGCGGCGCGATTGAGGCTTGTCAGCTTTTATCGGCAAGCAGAATATTTCCAAGAGGCTTTTGCGGAACTCGATGCCATTGCTCAGGATTTTCCCGAACAGAAGACACGCTGTGACTCGGCGCGTGCGGAGTTGATTGACCAGTTTGGCCGAGAGGTCCTGCGGGAACTGAAACGAAGAAAGACATCCGGTCAGCATCAACTCGCAGAAGAATACGCAAAGACCCTTTCAAGACAGCAGGCCGGCGGTGCCGTCATGGAAGAAGTCAAGCTGTTTCTGTCGGAGTATGAGACCTCTCGGCAAATGATTGAAAAAGCAAGAAATTTGCTTATTGACCGACAGGCGAATCTCAAAGATCCCAAACTCATTGAACGTTCGAAACCACTACGATCAGAGATCAGCGAGCAACTCGACTTCGAAACACTTCCCCGTTTAGACCCATTTCTGAAGGCAGAAAGTGATCTTCAAATGACACCGGAGCAGCATCTGGCGTTGGCCTATTCGGGGTGGCTGGTCGGTGCGGTGAATGCGATCACGGATCTCGAACAGGCAGTTCGACTGTTTGACGCTCGATTTGCACTGTTGGAATACGCACGTGCCGAAAATCAGCAGGAATGCGATCAACTTTTGCAGCAATTCCGTCGCTTGGAAGGGATTGGCCCCAAGATCGTCATGCAGCTTGCAACACGGCTGCCACCGTTTCTCGACTCCAGCGACATTTTGCCGGGTGAAGTATTCCGAGTGCGTGTGACCCCCAATGGTCACACGCCAGAAATCGGATACTCGGTGTTACTCCCGCCCGAATACTCCCCTCACCACAACTATCCGATGTTGATTGTTCTTCGCTCTCGAGGTCGCAAAAACGACGATTTGCTCCGATGGTGGGGAGGTCAATCCGATCGGCCCGGTCCGGCGATGAAGCGAGGTTACATTGTTATTACTCCCGAATACGCCGAAGACAATGAGTCCGAATATTCATATAGTCTCGCGGCTCATGAAACGATTATTGAGACTTTGCGAGATGCCCGCCGTCGATTCAATATCGATTCCGATCGTGTCTTTCTGGCTGGACACGGCATGGGGGCCGATGCCGCTTTCGATATTGGAATGTCGCATCCCGATGAATTTGCCGGTGTGATTCCCATTGGTGGCAACTGCCTGAATTATCCGAAGTTCACCCGCGAAAACGGTCGTTACACGGCGTGGTACGTTGTCGGAAAGGGATTTGACGGCGAGCATCGTGACGCCTCGAACGACATGGTTTTCGAGGATTTGTTCAAAAGTGGCGTGCGCTTCGATTTTTTACTGGTGGAGTATCTCGGTCGCGGCCTCGAGGGATATCTGGAAGAGGTTCCGAAATTGTTCGAATGGATGGATCTTCATCGCCGCACCGTATTACCGCAAACGATTCAAGCCGATTCTCTACGCAAGACGGACAATCGTTTTTTTTGGGTGACTGCAGTCGATCTCCCTCGAACAACGGTGTTGCCGTCTCCGTCAGGACCCGGCAGTCGCTTCAATACGATGACCATTAAGGCCTCTGTCTCCACCGTCAGCGCCAATAACATCGTGACTTTAAGATCGCCATCCAAAAAGCATATTGTCCGGTTTCTTCCTGGGTTGATCGACTTCGATAAACGAGTCGTGGTCCGCACAAATGACGGTCGTCAGGAATTCAACGGATTCATCACTCCCGACAATCAAGCAATTTTGGAAGAGTTGCGTTCTGTCGGAGACCGTTCAAGATTGCCTCTGGCCGTCAAACAATTTTGAATCGCTGTGATCACTGCCAAAGATGCATTGTCGATATGAAACAGGCTGTGTTTTAATCTTTCGGCCGCGATTGGTGTTGCCTGAAGGGGCTCGTCAGGACCGGTCGACTAACCGAGACGGTGATGTATCGCACCGGACCTCCGACAGCCCTTCATTTGCCCGCTCATCAAACAGTGACGGAGTCCTTTGCGACAGTTTTGCGGTCGTAATCCAAAACTCTCGCAGCTGGTCCGTCTGCCAATGCTCCCTCGACATTCCGGGTCCCGGCTTGCTTGCGGATCTCTCTAAGTCGCGATCTCAGATCGCCCCACCACGTCTGTTCAGTCAACCCAATGTCGGCTTCTTTCAACAGGCGTTTCAACTCCGATCGATACGCCTAGCCTGCCTGTTGGGTCAGGCGTATCGATGCCGGACAAAAAGACAATCGTTTTCAGGATTTTTAAAGCCAGGTTGTGCCGATCGTCAGTGTGACCCATGATCGTCGAGCGGTATTTGTCTCCTCGTCGAGGGAAGGCTTGTCCGGAATCACAGGCGAACGCACGCTCAGGCCGTTATGCGGATTGGAGACTCTGTCGGCTGGGAGACGATCTCCGGACAACCGACGTCGCTCACTTCGTTAGCTTTAGACTCTCTTTGTCATTGACCAGAGTCTCCAAATCACACAAGCTATTGGTGTTCTCTAAAATGGTCGGACAACATTCGTGGACGTTTCGTAGTTTCCACAGACGTGGTTGTTTTCGATAACCTCGTGTCAGCGGAGATCGAAAGGGGAGCTTGGTTCGCCGCCGATCTCTTTCTCCGTGTTGTCGGCAACACACTTTGCCAGTGCTGGTCAGAGACAGTCAAGGATTTTGTGTGTACCGATCGGTCATTGCCCTCTTGAAACGTGTGTTCATCGCCTCGTACTCGCCCGATGCTCAGACGGAGGCGTTTCTTCAGCGTGCTCAGAAGCAGCAGAACGCGTTTGCTGATGTAATGGCGGCCGTTCCGGATTCCAAAGAGTCGAGTCAAATTTTCGGCGTATCGCTGACCAGACGGGGGATCCAACCTTTATATCTGCGGATCACCAACCGTTCCAACGTGCCTCTGCGACTCAAGGTTGTCAGCATCGATCCCAATTACTTCAGCCCGTTGGAAGCGGCCGCCATCAATCATTTTTCAATCTTCAAACGGCTAACGGCTTTCGGCGTTGTCGGTTGGGTGTTTTTTCACCTCCTGCTGGTGGTACTGCCCTCCAAGATTATCACCAGCTTCTGGGCGAACCAGAGGATGGACGATTATTTTCTGATGCGGGCGTTCCGGATCCGTCCGATTCCGCCAGGCGAGACCAGCGTCGGGTTTGTCTACACGCAGTTTGCGGCCGGTGCCAAGGTGTTTCAGGTCAGTCTGTACACGACAACGCCAGTCACGGCGGGTGAACTCGCGGCGTCCACGATGGAACCGGTCATCGACTTTTCATTTTCGATCCCGGTCTTGGGCATCGCGCCGGATTATATGCGGCGGGATCTTGCCGCGTTGTTGGGCCGACAGGCAGGCGTTGAGTGTGATCTCTCGGAGTTAGCACGCCGGATCACGGAACTGCCGCCGGCGACTACGAACCAGCAAAACAAACGATTCGGTGACCCCTTGAATCTGGTGGTCGTCGGCGACTTCGAGACGGTTGTGACCAACTTCCTCGGACGTTGGGACGTGACTGAAATGCTCACGCTCGGGAGTTGCTGGCGGACGGCCAAGGCATTTCTGCTCGGTTCGGAATATCGCTATTCGCCGGTGAGTGGGCTCTATCTTTTCGGTCGTAGTCAAGATCTGGCCTTTCAGAGAATCCGGCATTCGATCAATGAGCGACTTCATCTACGGCTTTGGTTGTCGCCGCTGTGCTACCAGCAGGCTCCGGTGTGGGTCGGGCAGGTCAGCCGCGACATCGGAGTCCGTTTTACAACTCAAGTCTGGAACTTCACCACGCATCGCGTCGACCCCGATGTCGATGAGGCTCGCGATTACGTCCTCGAAGATCTCCTCAAGGTGGAGCATGTCGCTGCGGCTGGCTACATTTCCGGGGTGGGAGCCTGCAATCGGTCCACCCCGCGTTACAATCTGACTGGCGATCCCTACGTCACCGACGGCATGCGGGTCCTGATTCAACTCGCTCCCGGTCGTGTGCAGCCGCGTTTTTTTAATTGGCCTTAATCGATTCGCGATTCAGCGGGTCAAACGACAACTGCCGCTCGATCCGCAAAAAAAAGGCGAAGTAACGCCCGGGAGCCTGTGCGTTACGCATCGAACATGCCCGGTCAAAACCCCAAACGCTGGACAAAAAAAGGGACCGAATGATGCACTCGGGGGCTGCCGATGGCGGATTGATGTCGGAATGTTATCAGGTGAGACTTTCTGGCGGTGTTGTCTTCGCGAGAGCACGTCGGAGCCGCGTTGCGTGCGGATGTGACGTGTTTGACAGGGGGTGGCTCCAGAGAGTTCGGCCAGTGATGGCCTCGCAGAGCGGTCTGTATTCTAAGGATCACTCTCAAGAGTCTGTTCTCAACCGTGTTGCAGGCAGATTAAGTCAACGTGCGATGGTTTTCCAAGACCTTCTGGACCGGACGCACAGGCGAACGCTCGTGATGACTAGGAGCCAGAAGATCAACAGAAACGCTCGGTAATCCTCCAGACATCAGGACAACAAATCTTCGGGCTGACTTGAGGTCCAGCCTGCGGCTGCGGCAATAGGTCTTCGATTGCGGCGATCGGTCGAGTCCAATATCGTCATCCCCCGAAGTCGAGGCCCCGTAAATTCATGGGGGTTTTATTATTGGGCGGTTTGGTTAACTTCTGGCGGGAGATTTGTCGTGTCTCATTCAAGTCGACGGCGCCGCGAACGAACTTTCAGTCGGCGACTTGAACCAGGAGCGGCGCCAGGAACGGTCGCCGTCGATCCGTCAGCGCCGCCGCCGATCATGACGGTGATTTCTTATGGCCCCGACGAAATCCGTGAACAACGCCTGATCGATCTTCAAGAGCTTGGCCCCCTACTCCATCAACTACCCGTGACATGGGTCAATGTGGACGGCCTCGGAAATGCCGAGATCGTCAAACAGCTGGGGCAGCAATTTTGTCTTCACCCACTAGCCTTGGAAGATACGGTGAATACGCATCAGCGGGCCAAGGTCGATGATTATGGCGACGTCCTGTACATCGTGATGAGAATGGTGCAGGGGCCGCCACTGGTCTCCGAGCAAGTCAGTTTTTTTGTCGGTCAAAATTTTCTGGTCACGTTTCAGGAAGGTTTAGAGGGAGACGCGTTCAACGCCGTCCGTGACCGGATCCGAAAAAAGCGGGGACGAGTCCGTGATGTCGGACCGGACTACCTGTTGTACGAATTACTGGATGCGGTGATTGATGGATATTTCCCTGTACTGGAACGATATGGTGTGCTACTGGACGAGTTGGACGAATTGGCCGAGAGTGCCCGCATTGGCCGCACACTGGACGAACTGCATGTCCTTCGTCGTGAGCTGCTCTTTCTTCGCAGAGTTGTTTGGCCGCTGCGTGACGCCTCGTTGAGCCTGTTACGTGGCGGCCACGCGTCGATTTCTCAGGACACGCAACTCTATCTGCGTGATTGTTACGACCATGCGACACATCTGATCGACATTTTAGAAATCTATCGCGAGACTTGCGCCGATCTGCGAGACTTTTACTATTCCAAATTGAGCAACCGCACGAATGAGATTATGAGAACACTGACCGTGATCGCGACGATTTTTATGCCGCTCAGTTTTATCGCAGGCCTATACGGGATGAACTTTGAGTACATGCCAGAGCTCCACTGGCGTCATGGCTACTTGATGACGTTGAGTCTGATGGCGTGCGTGACGACGGGTTTTCTAATATTTTTCTGGCGAAAAGGGTGGTTGCAGAGTGCCGAGCCAAAACTTTCCTCGGCGCTGCCTGTTTTTGAGCCGCCGAAGAAGTAATCAAGACGGCCGGACGGTTTCGAAAGATTCATGGCGTGGGTTCAACGAGCGTCGGTGGATCTGGTGAGGATTAGCCTTTCTATCAGGCCTGTTTTTGATGTCTCTGATCAGACGAAAGGACGAATTCGGATGGATTACGGTGGTTGCCAGAGGGATTTGAGCCTCGCGGGTATTCGAATTGTGGTTGATTCGGATAGTGATTCGATCCGCCGAAATTTTACGATGCAACTGCGAGAACTGGGCCTCGAGGAACAGGTGGAAATCATTGACCTTCCGGATTCGAATGCGACAGCCATTCAGTTTCGGCTGCACGCAGAACTGGCCGACTCGTGGGCTCCGAATGGCGACACGATGGAATTGTGCCAGAAACTCCAGTTGGACACACGCAATAATTCTCGTGATCTCGAACGGGAAATTCTGGTTGCGATGTTGTTGTCTCCGTCTTCGTTTGAGTTCACCAGTTATGCGGAATTAGCAGCGGCGATTCGAATTCGTCGATACATCGTCGAGGCCGCTCGGAAGACGTCATTGGCGTTTGCGACGCATGAGGCCGAACGGCCCGCCGAATTTTGGGTGTATGATGAGGATCGAGGATTTATCCTTCGGCCTGGCCGATCACTGGTCACCGCGTTGCAACAGGCAACGCAACCGGAGGAGTCTGCGCAGCAATATACGTTTTCGTGTCGCCGCGCCGGTGAATATGTTGTGCTCTTGAGCATGGCTCAGGAGACCATGCTCAGCAATCCGAAACTGTTTCATGAACTGCATCGGCAGGCGGAGGCCAGAGCGGTCAAAGGGCGGGAATTTGAGCAAGTCTTTCAACGTTCGATTGGTTCCTCCGGCGATCCATTGCCATTGAAGTTCTTTGTCCCCGGTGATCGAACGTGGTTCCGAAATCCCGATCAGACGTCGTCGACCGTCACCGGATACGAAGGCAGCTGGACATTTTATATTGGCAACGGACAGTTTGCCGATTTTTGGAAACGAGGCAAGAGTTTCACGCTGACCACAAAGTGTCTCGCGATGTTTCACTGGCGAAATGCCGTCTATCGGGATGCACAAGGGGAGTGCCAAATCAATGAAAATGTTGTTGATGAACTGGTGGAACGATCGTTGAAAGATCCGGTCCAAAAAGCAGAAATACTGAGTGAAATGCTGCGCCTGCAAGAGCCGTTGGACACGTTCTCCGGCGGTTGCATCGAACCCCACCGTGACTTTCCACGGCAGGTCTGTGTTGGCACCGCGGACTTACATCTGCCAGATGTCTGATGGCCGGAACGAGATCGCTGAGGTTACGAATCAACTGCTCCGATGTCAAATTCAGTTCAATGTCGGGTCTGTCATACGATACGGAAGCAATTGGGTCGCATCAAAAATCTGCCGCAAGGCGATGTCGTAGGCTTCGTAAGGATCGATGCCGAACACCAATTGATGGCCGCCCGGATGAAGCAGCCAATCCCCATTGTCGATTTCCTGTTCGAGTTGTCCTTCGCCCCAGCCAGAATAACCAGAAAAAATTCGAAAACGATCGCCATAGTCGTCATTCGAATCGTTGGTCCTTAAGACTTGTTCGAATGCGTCAGAACTTTCCGCGATAAAGACTCCCGGTGATGTTGATACCTCCGGGCCGCCCAAGGCATGAACATCGTGAAGCATCAACAGTGCGGAGGGCTCGACGGGACCACCCATAAAGACCACCCGGTCGGAATTGGGAATCTGGAAATGACCTGAAAGCGCGTGGGCAACCAGAATGGATGAGGGACGATTGAGAACCAGTCCCGTCGCGCCACCGACCGTGTGTTCCAGCAGCAGCACAATCGTCTTGTGGAAATTCGGGTCCTTCAAAGATTTGTTAGCGACCAAGCACTGGCCACGCAGAGTGATCGGCATGCTCGTTCTCCGTCAAAAATGAATCATAACGCACGACGTCATTGGGCGAGGAGGCCACCGAATCGGCTGTGATGCGGGGCATCACAGCCCAGACCACTAGGACAGTGGAAGGGCAGGCCGTCTTGCCGAACACCAAACGTGAAGGAATGTATGGAATTGATCTCTGGTCTATGTTAACGGTATTCCTTCGTGGGCGAAATGAGCGACCCTGAGAGCCAACACGATCGTCTCTGCGGCGAACGTCATTGAGGGAGGTTTTCAGAATCGTCAGGCAGCGGAAATTTCCGCTCCGCTCCCCAGAAAATCAAAGGTGGCGTGTGCGCCTTCAACATCCTTGCCATTCCTCCATACTTTTCCACAGGGAGTCGACGCGGCTTCTCAGAATGCGTCGACAAAGTTTTGCGGATCGATTGTTGGAAAACACGGTGCAGACCGGCCAACCGGCCTTGATTTCCGTTCCCGGAACCGGAATGTCGGCGATTCGTGGTATCTGCCATTCGTTCCCTTGTTGAAGATGATCACTCCAATCAGGAGCGATCATGGCTCGTTGTGCGTAAAGGATCGTCTTAGCGACAAAATCCGGCAGAACCACGGTGCGGGATTCCATGAACGGCGATGACACCTTGGTGTGCGGCGTCACGGACGTTGGGTTTTCGATGTCAGCAAAAAACAATGATTGACGACGCGCAAGCTCAAGGACTTCGACGGAGGCGGTGTATCGCGGATTCAATTCCAGCAACCAGACTTGTTCTCCATGGGTCATGAAGTCGATGCCGAACAGGCCGCGAAGATTGCCTGCTTCCACCAACGCATCAGCCATCTGGCACACGGTGTTCCGAACGTCCTTGCTCAGCGAGACAGGGCTTCCCGGTTGATCGATCGGCCCAAACGAGCCGCAGTAAGCGAAGGGAATTGTCGCGCCAGATTCAGGACAGTTGATCAATTGTTGAGTGGCACCGAGCCACATGGCACGTCCCTTACTGGCATGAAACACGGCGGAACAGGACTCGCCGATCGCTCGACGCTGAAAGAAGTGAGGCTCACCAAAGTCTCGACGGGCGGAACTCCGATCCCAAACTCGGATCGCTCTTCCTCCCGTGCCCAAGAGCGGTTTCTGCAACCATGACCCATCGGGGGTTGGCGGCGACGTTTCGAACTGCACCTCCAATGCGGGCAGCCCTCGGGATCGCAATGTGTCGGCAACGGCCAACGGATCACGTACCAACGTCAGTGCTGTCGGTGGTGTCCCCCAGAGCGGTCCGTAAGTCGGCGGCTTGAGGCTCGCGCTGTCACAACCGGTAATTCGATCTCGCTCACGAGGTTGGATCAGCCGCTCTAGGATCTTTGGATGATTTTCGAGTCCTCCGGTGTAGAACCAAAAGTCTGCGAGAACAGGGGCCACGTCCTGTGGAAGACTGGACGGAAAACTTGTCACGGGAATGGTCTCGGCAATGAGGCACGTGTCAAGATCCGCGAATAGATCGGCACAAATGGGCCGCAGCCCCGCCCGAATCACAGAGAATGCCGCGGCGCGGGTGCTTGCTCCGAGGATGAGGACCCGAAGTGGCGGAATCCAGTCTTCGGCGGTGATCGAAGGGCGGAACAGAGGAAATCTCTCGGCCGGAATCATTGCGGTATATCATTCCTGTTTTTTGGGGCCTGCGTCGGTAAAATCGCCGTCCTCGAGGTCAAATCACTCGCGCGGCCCCGAGGCGAAAACTCGACCGCTGGAATTATTGTGAGGGGAGTGGTATGACTTGCATCCGTTAAGCGGCGGCGGTGGCAAACGGTCATCGTGCGAACCGGTCCTGCGACCGGACTCGCTTCCTCACGTTGAGGGCGAGGGCCGTCGAATTCATTTGAAATTGATGAAGGATTACAGCATGTCGTTCTACGTTGGAGAAGCCCTCGCCGGTGATGGCAATGAAATTGCGCACATTGACCTCCTCATCGGAGATAAGTCCGGACCGGTGGGTACCGCGTTCTGCAACGCTCTTGCCGATCAAAAACAGGGTCACAGCAATCTCTTGGCCGTGCTGACTCCGAATCTGGCTGTCAAGCCGGCCACTGTGATGATCACCAAGGTCACAATCAAGGGGGCCAAACAGGCTGTTCAGATGTTTGGCCCAGCCCAATACGGTGTCGCCAAAGCCGTGGCCGATTCGGTGGCCGCCGGTGTCATTCCCAAGGATCAATGCGAGACATTGGTGATTGTTTGCGGGGTCTTCATTCACTGGGAAGCCGCAGATGATAAGAAGATCGTTGACTACAACTACAAGGCCACGATGATGGCGATCGAAAACGCCATGAAGAGTTCGCCAAGTGTTGATGAGATGCTTTCCAAGAAAGACTCCGCCAAGCACCCCTTTTCAGGCATTTGATTTTGGAGTGCTGCCAGCGATAAGCCGTTTGCTCCATGGCCACATCAGCAAGCCCACTGGAATGTTCTTCCGTGGGCTTGCTTTCATTCCGTTCTCCTCGCGTGTCTGCCGATATTTCCGCCATGAAAAAAATTCTGATTCAGCTTGATACAGATTCTCTGGCCAGCACTTTCGACCGTGTGGTTGCGATTGATGCGGGGGCTGACGAGTTATTCAGCTATGGGGGCGTGACACTCGACAATGTTGAGTCGTTGATCCACGGCGCCATCTTCACCCGCAAGCCCTCGGATTTGATGCACACAGCGGTTTTTGTTGGGGGTAGTCAGGTGGCGTCCGGAGAAGCCCTCTACAAGAAAGTGCTCAGCACTTTCTTTGGACCATTCTCGGTTTCGGTGATGATGGATTCGAACGGCTGCAACACAACCGCCGCCGCGACTGTCTTGGCCGCAGCAAAACATCTCAATCTGGCGCAGACGACAGCGGTTGTGATGGCGGGGACTGGGCCGGTCGGTTGTCGAGTCGCTCAACTTTTGCTCGGTCAGGGAGCGACGGTCAGGCTAGCATCGCGATCCTTGGAAAAATCACGCGAAACGTGTCGGCTGTTGGCGAATGGCGCCGACACTGCAAAACTGACTCCTTGTGAATCGACATCGAATCACGGAATGTCAGCAGCAACGGACGGTGTGCAACTCGTCGTTGCTGCCGGAGCGGCCGGCATCCAACTTGTCACTGCAAAACAGTTCGGCTCTATTTCAACTCTCCGACTCGCGATTGATCTGAATGCGGTCTCACCGACGGGGATTGCGTTTATTGAGGTTATGGACAAAGCCAAAGTGCGAGAAGGTGTGTTGAGTTATGGTGCTGTGGGAATCGGCGGCACCAAAATGAAGATCCATCAGGCCTGTCTTCGAAAGCTCTTCGAATCTAATGACCGTCGTTTGGACACGTCGGCGATTTTTGAGTTGAGTCGAGCGTATGCTGAGTCGGCTTGATCAGGCCAACGTTCCCACGCGGAACGACATTCAATTTCGTATGCATGTTCCTGCTGCCAGCGGATCGGTGTTTCGGCTCGACAAAGTGGCCTGTTTTGTTTTGCACGTTTTTTTGATGCTGCTGGATGTCACGGCTCAGAGCGTTTTGATGTTGTTCCGTGATCGACGGGCCGGGCGTTGCTCACGCGGGAGCACAAAGTCACTCTCCGCCGGACAAAGGTTTCAATCACGGCTCAACTGATAGATTGCCAGAATAACATCCTCGACGGTCTTGAGCTTGGACTTCCCCGCAGCGACGGCATCGATTTTGTCTCGCGCTTCGACGGCGTTGTATCCGAGGCTCAACAACGCTTCAAACGCTTCATGGAGCACGCCTCGATCAGCAGACTTGGCCTCGACGGGAAATTCCCGAGCCACCATCAGTGCAAACTTGGCCATCTTTCGGCGAAGTTTGGCAACGATCCGTTCACTCATTGCGGGGCCGATACCGGGTAGCAGGCTCAATTCCTTCAGATTCTGTTCTTCAATGGCTTCCGCCACCTCGCGCACAGGTCGGACCATCGCTCGCAATGTTTTTTTGACACCCATTCCATCGACGGAGCAAACCATCTCGAAGAACTCCAGCTCTACATCAGCCAGAAATCCAATCAGTCTCGGGACCATTCGGCCACCCTGTGCGTTGCCTTCGATGTATTGTATGGTTTTGAGCGAGATCTCGTTCCCTAGTGATGCTTGGAGCTGACGCCGAACGAATTCCGGAACAAAGATTTCATATTCCAGCGGACCAACTTCCAGACGCGCCTCAGCGTCGCCCAGTCGAACCAGTTTGCCAGTGATGCGAGTGATCACAGTTCCCCCCTCTTTGTCACATAGTTTGAGGTGGCTACGATCAATCGCGCCACGTGGGTGAAATTTACTGCGGTGCCGGCGCGGGCACAATTCCAGTTGAGCTCAAACTTTTTCATGAATGACTGCTGTACCGGATCACACAACGTAGACGGAACGCGAGCTGTGATAGTGACACAAAGCGACAGCAAACGCATCGGCGACGTCATTGGGTTCGAGGATCTGCTCTAGACCCAATTCTTGCCGAACGGCGTACTGGATCTGTTCTTTGGATGCTTTGCCACTGCCCGTTAGTAGACGCTTGATTTGGGTCGGAGTGTAGTGCGAGACAAGCAGCCCGGCGTCGGCGGCCACGTACAACACCGCTCCTCGGGCATGCGACATCAGGATTGCCGTCTTCGGAAATTGGACGGTCGAAAAGACCTGCTCGATCGCGAGTACCTGCGGTTGGAATTCAGCAATCACTTCGGCTAATCCGCGACCGATTTCGAGTACTCGCTCGGCTAATGACAATTTCTGTGTTGAGCGAATCACTCCTCCTTCCCGGAGGACTGGACCGCCAGCCGACCGCTCAAGAATGGCATATCCCGTTCGATTCAAGCCAGGATCAACGCCGAGAACACGCCCGGCCACTGCGTGGGAATCATCGGTCGACGAGGCACTAAACATGGTCCCTCCTTACAACGGAACGGCAGTAAGAATAAACAACAGGCCGAATTTCCGGCTCACAGGAAGAGGTGTTCCGCCCCGTGAAAAACAGGGGCAACACCGGAAGCACCGAGGTCATTGTGCTCCTTTCCCGCTCGAGTGTTCGGGGGTGGTCCTCCGCTGTCTGAGAGATCGTAGTGACCGAGGCGTTGTGGCGAAACCATGGCGGGCTTGGTACAAGTGATCGTGTCTGGAATGACAACCTCGGGGGAGCGTTTCCGTGAGCTGGTTTGGTTCAAAAGACTGGAACGTGATTGCGATTATTTTTGAGCGTCGCGAGCTATATCGCGTCAACGGAAACCGCAGCAAAGGCGGTGCAGCCGTCAAAAGTCGCGAGGGAGCGAAAAATCACGAGCGGACGATTTATTGGGCGGTGTTTGACCAGAAGCGTTCGTTTGTTGAAGGCGAATTGGGTCGAGGACGCTCGTTCGTTCCCGCGAATGTTCTGCAACGCCTTAAACGAGAACTGTCCACAAATATCACAGTACAGCAAATCTTGGGGGTTTTAGAGAAAGGGGAGATGTCGATGGCGGCGAAACCTTTTGTCTGGACAGGCTACCCTAGATCCGAACAGAAATCGTTGGACGAAGAATAACACACGGACAATCATCATGAATGCGACACCGCCGATATCCAGGCCAACACATACGCCACCCGCCCTGCCCGAGCCGAGTATCAAACTCTCTGAAGGGTGGCACTGCTTACATCTCTACTTTCGTATTGATCAAGCGGCCTTAAGACAGTTGTCTCAAGAGAAAATTGCGGAGGGACGTGAGGTCCTCGCTCATCTGCTCGATCCCGAACGCCCTGGCGCACCCCAACGCTTGCAGACGTCGGTTGTTTCGGGTCACAAAGCGGATCTAGGTTTGATGATCATGGACCCCGATCCCTTGCTGATCGACGGTGTCCGCCAAGGGATTCGATCGAGTCCACTGGGATCCGTGTTTGAACCGGTGTACTCGTTTGTTTCGATCACGGAGGTTTCGGAGTACGTTCCCACGGTCGAACAATATGGGGAACGCCTCCGTCACGAAGGCGCCTCCACCGATGATCCAGCGTATGCCGCCAAGATGGCGGCTTACGAGCAACGGTTGCCGATGATGAATCGCCAACGACTGAGCCCGGATTTTCCCCATTGGCCGGTCACGTGTTTCTATCCGATGAACAAAGCCCGTCATCCAGCAGCGAATTGGTATACAGAACCATTTAGTGTCCGCTCTTCGCTGATGTCCGAGCATGCGACAAGTGGCATGAAGTTCGCTGGTCGTGTCTCACAACTGATTACGGCATCGACTGGTTTTGACGACTGGGAGTGGGGCGTGACACTGTGGGGCCGTAACCCCGCTTATATCAAGGAAATTGTGTACACAATGCGTTTCGACACCGCCTCGGCAAGATACGCAGAGTTCGGTCCTTTCTACGTCAGTTATACCATGTCTCCGCTTCAGGCGATGGAACATCTGCAGATCTAAATCAACCACCGAACAGCAAGCGAAGACAAACAGAGTCTGACGTCGAGACGGAACTATCAGCCCTTGGGGATGGCCCAATGACCTCCGGCGCGGTAAGTCCGCGTCAGCAAATTTGAAGCGTCCTCGTTCCCTTGAATCGTTTCGGTGGTAGGGTCGAACTGAACCGCTCCACCAGCGCGGGTGGCAATATTGGCAAGATGACAAAGTGACGCTGACAGGTGGCCGACTGCAATGGGTGCATTCGGTTCGCGACCTTGTCGTATGGCTTCAATGAAGTTCAACTCATGATCGGTTGACGAACCTGTGGAGATAGTCTTCGGTTTTGGATTGGAGTCCTTAGCGTTACGTTCCCCCAATAATTCCAGCTTTCCGCGTTTGCTAACAAAAAGCGTGCCCTCTGTGCCGTGAAACTCGACTCCGGAATCCACGTTGTGAGGATAGTTCGTACTCCACAACCGCATTTCCCAGATCAATTGTTTTTTGTGTCCGACCTCACCGTTTCCGGGGTACTCGTAGACCACTGTTTGAGTGTCCGGGAACTGTTGGTCATCGTCGTGAAAATACTTGCCTCCAACGGCAACGATTCGAGAGGGATGAGTTTCTACTCCCAGTCCCCAGCGGGCGATGTCCAGTTCATGGGCCCCGTCGTTTCCAGTGTCGCCGGCCCCGAAATTGAACCACCAACGCCAGTTGTAGTGAAATCGATTGTCTTGAAAGGGAACCATTTCCGCCGGCCCAATCCACTGCTCGTAATCGACACCGGAGGGGATCTCTGACGGCTGTTTGTGACCGATATTGCCTCGGCGTTGAATGTTCCAGGCGCGGGCCATCAAGACATTACCGATCCGGCCCTCACGCAGCATTTGAATGGCATCGATCATGGAAGCGTTACTTCGTGATTGAGTGCCATGCTGCACAACGACCTTGTTTCGTTGGGCAGCTTCGACAAGTAATCGCCCTTCTCGGATATTGTGAGCACACGGCTTTTCGACGTAAACGTGCTTACCAGCATCGCAAGCCATGATCGCAGCCGGCGCATGCCAATGATCGGGAGTTGCAATGATGACAGCATCAATCGTTTTGTCGTCTAATAAAGTTCGGAAGTCGTTGACGGCTTGCGATGTGTCATGTTTTTTCTGAGATTTTTCAAGACGGTTGATGTCGGGATCACACACCGCAACGAGTTCAACATGTTGCTTGAGTTCACTGAACCGGGCAGCCAATCCTGAGCCTTGTCCTCCGCAACCAATTAAGGCAATGCGGACTCGTTCATTGGCATTGGATGCTCGAACGCTGGATGTGCTGTAACGCATAGCCGCCCAACCGACTAACCCCGTGGCGGAGGTCTTCAAAAAATCCCGTCTGATCGAACTCTGCATCGAAAAGCCCCTTCGGTAGATACGCCTAAAACTCGCACAGGCCGATTGATTTTTTGAACACAAAAAACTGCAAAAAATGGAAAGATTGGGTCACTCATCCGCCGCAGTAGTAGGTTAGCGGAGTTGCTGGACAATTCGCAACCGAGACAAGATCGTCCACAATCCGCTGTGCTGCGGCAGACCCCTTCGAAGACCGGTCCTCGGACGTTTTTTTGTGAAAACGTTGAGCCTCAGGAGACTGATGGCCCCCCTGCCCGCCCTCCTCTGAAAACAACCCCATCGGCGATTTCCGCACTCAAAGGGTATCCTCGCTTAGGTATCGACGGCGATTGATCGATCACCTTCGGCTCGGAATCGATTGCGGTACTGAGTGCTTCCCCAATTTCTGTGGTGGTATTGATCGACCGCTGCTGAAATCGTGCCACGACACCGACAACGTTCCCTTCTCGGTCGCTTGTTGCATAGGGCAACAGGTGGACCACATCTGTCCGGAGACCGTCTTTCGGCCTTGGACACGAGACGGGAAATTCGGTCACTGACAATGCGACGACAACGGAATCATGATTTTCAGCAACATGAAATGGGCGTGTTATTGACGCGGGTGAATCCAGCGTTCCATCCGAGAGATTGACACTGCTGCGAGTTTCTCCCAATCGCACGGGATCGGTTCGCTGACTCAATTCGAAATATCGTGATGTTGACCCTCCTCAGGGCATGGCGTCGCTTCATTGAGTCGAAACGCAGGAGATTGTGCTTGACCGCCTATTGAACTGCGGGACTGAAAGACATACGATTTCCACAGATTTGGACCGGTTCTGATTGGTCAGGAAGACGACACTATGCCGCAGAAAATCATGATTGACGCTGACCCGGGAATTGGGGACGCGTTGGCCATTGCAGCGGCGTTGCTCGATCCGGATATCGATCTGATTGCGTTAACGGCTGTTGCCGGAACGGTGACAGCGGTACAAGCTAGTCGTAACTTACAGGCACTCGTCGAAGCACTTGATCCCGCCAAGTGGCCGCGGATCGGATTGACAGATTCCGGACATATTTTGAAGGAACTGGCGGCAGCAGATCCTGATTTACAAGGATGGCAACAACGAAACCGATTACTCAACGGACCTGAGGGCCTCGGTGATTGGAAACCGAGAGTTGCCGATCTGCATCACCCCAAAGACGCCGTGAAGGTGATGACTGAACTGGCCAAGCAATATCCGCAAGAGATCGTGCTCTTGACATTGGGGCCCCTTACCAATTTGGCACTTGCCTGCGATCGCGATGCTGATTTTTTGGGTCGATTGCGGGGCGTCGTTTGCTTGGCGGGAACTGTTACCACAGCTGGAGACATCACGCCCGCGGCGGAGTCAAACGTTCATCTGGACCCGGAGGCGGCGCGCGTGGTGTTGAAATGTCCGGCAACGAAAACGCTCGTTCCACTTGATGTCAGCCAGCGTGTGATGCTGACCTTCGAGCAATTCAATCGACTCAAACTCAACGACGAGTCTCGTTGTGGGCATCTGTTGAGTCAGTTAATTTCTTTTGATTTGAGGGCTCATCACCAACATCGGGGCGTGGAAGGAATTTGGCTTCCAGGGTTGACCGCATTGGCCTCCATCACGCGACCGAGTCTTTTTCAGGGGGCAACCATGGCGGTCGATGTCGAGACCGATGGTTTGCTGACTCGCGGAATGACGGTTTTTGACCGTCGCTCCAGTCCCTCTTGGAGAAACAATATCGATGTCCTGCAGGAA
>Ga0114966_10002200_pt1 | contig 17542 bp, 18 predicted proteins | sample M_130207_XF_Meta_FD_87029 | JGI IMG/M metagenome (GOLD analysis project Ga0114966, IMG submission 87029) | Freshwater microbial communities from Lake Montjoie, Canada to study carbon cycling - M_130207_XF_MetaG | ecosystem: Environmental > Aquatic > Freshwater > Lake | place: Lake Montjoie...
CCGGTGACCAGGATGATGCCATTCGGCTCGCGCAGGGCGGTCCGAAAGGCGGTCAGCACGGCCTCGCTCATGCCGAGGTCACTCAGCGCCAGGCTCGTCTGATCCTTGTCGAGGATGCGCAGCACCACCCGTTCACCGGCCCGGGCCGGCAGAGTGGAGACTCGCACATCCAGCAGCTTGCCGCCGAGCGACAGGCCGATACGTCCGTCCTGCGGCAGGCGGCGTTCGGCGATATCCAATCGGGCCATGACCTTGATGCGTGAGGCGATCAATTGGGTGAGCCGGGCCGGGAGGCGAACGGTTTCCCGCAGGACGCCATCGACGCGCAGGCGGACGATCAACTCATTTTCGAACGGCTCGATATGGATGTCGGAGGCGCCCAGCCGAACGGCCTCGGCTATCAGGCCGTTGATCAGCCGGATCACCGGTGCATCGTCCTGACCGTCGAGCAGGTCGGCGGCGGGATCGACGAGGGATTCCAGCCCCCCTGCCAGCGCAAGGCTGTCCTCCAGCCCGGCGCTCCGGCCTCCGTAGACTTCCGAAAGCCTGTATTCGAAAGCGCGGCGACCCAGCGGCTGCACATCCAGCGGACGGCCGAGCGCCCGGCGCGCCTCGATCAGGGCGGCGGGATCGGCGCCCTCGCGCAAACCCACGCTCGCCCGCTCGCCCAAGGAGAGGAGGACCACTCCCGAGCGCTTGGCGAAGGCGTAGGGAAGTTCGGGACTCATGGCGCGGGGGGCTGGGCCTTGAGGTAATCGCGCACGGCCGCCTCCAGCGCGCTCTTGGCGTCCGGCCGGGCGGCGGCCTCATCAGCGCGCATATAGTCATAGCGCTGGGCGGCGAGGACTTCGGCGTCGCGGGCGGACTTCAGAATGGTCGGCCGGATGAAAACCATAAGGTTGCGGCGAGTGCGATTGGTGCTGCTGGACCTGAACAGGCCGCCGATGCCGGGCAGGTCACCGAGGCCCGGAACCTTGTCGGCGCCGGTCGTGTCCGACTGATCGAGCAGGCCGCCGAGCACGACGATGTCGCCGTCGTCCACCAGGACGTTGGTCTCGATCTCGCGCTTGTTGAAGATCGGATCGGTGGTGGCCCCTGCAGCCTGGGCCGCCACGCTGGAAACCTCCTGCTTGATGGCCAGCGTAATGCCGCCGCCGGCGTTGATCTGAGGCGTGACCCGCAGTTGCACGCCGACATCGCGCCGCTCCACCGTGCGGAACGGGTTGGAGTTGCTGGCGCTCAGCACCTCGCCGGTGGTGACCGAGATTTCCTGGCCGACCGAGAGGTTGGCTTCCTTGTTGTCGAGGGTGACGATGGACGGGGTGGAAAGCAGGTTGGAGGCGGAATCGCTCTTCACCGCATTGATGATTGCGCCGATGACCACATCGCCCGCGCGGCCGCCGACGCCGCCGACGAGGCCGGGCGTGGTGTTGATGGAATTGACGGCATTGGTGGTCAGCGCGGTCTGCGCCGCGCTGCCGGGCGTCAGATTGTTCTGGCCCGCCGCCGCCGAAATGACGCCCATCAGGCTGGGCGAGCCGGCCGGGAAGTTGGTCACCACCCCGCCCGAGCCGCCGCCGAGGCCGAACTGGACGCCGAGGTTCTGCGCCAGGGTGTCGGAGATCTCGACCACGATGGCGGTGACCAGCACCTGCTGGCGGCGCACGTCGAGCTGCCGGATGACGCCGGCCAATTCGGCCTGGGTCTTGGGGTCGGCGCTGATGACCAGGGCGTTGCCACCTTCGAAGAGAGCGACACTGGGCGAGCGCGCACCGGGCCGGGCCGGCGCGGCCGCCGGAGCCGGGGCCTGACCGGCGGCGGCGGGACCATTTTGCTGCGGGGCCTGACCGATCAATTGCTGCAGCACGGGCAGCAGATCTCGGGCGCTGGCGTTTTCCAGCCGCACCACCTGAACCTCGGCGTTGGAGGGTTCACGGTCGAGTTGGCGGATGATCGCCTGCGCCTGGGCGACCAGCACCGGATCGCCCCGCAGCACGATGGCCCGCCCGCCGGGCGCCGCCGCCATAGCGAGGCGCGGGGCCGGTCGCGCCGCGCCGGTGGCAGGCGGGGCAATCAAGGGGCCCGCCGCCTCGATCACTTCGCGGGCCGTTGAGTTCTGCAGTTCAACCGTCGTGAGTTCGGTCCGGTCCTGGTCGATCTGGTCGATCAGCCCGGCGATGCGCCCGACGTTGTCGGCATAGTCGGCGACGATCAGCACATTGCCCGGCGCGGCCAGCGCGGCGCCGGATTTGCCGATCAGCGGACGCAGGGTCTGGGCCGCGTCGGCGGCGTCGAGGGTCTTGAGGAAAAACAGGCGCGTGGCGAAGCCGGCCGGCGCGCTGGCGGCGCCCTCTTCTGGCGCTATGCGGAAGGTGTTGGGTCCAGCCGGAATGACGACGAGGCCGTTGGCGCGCAGCGTCGTCTGCATCAGCTCGAATAGCTGATCGCGTGAGAGCGGCCGGTCGCTGACGACCGTGACCGTGCCCTGCACCCGGGGATCGACGATGAGGGTGCGGCCGCTCGCCCGCGCCACGTCCTGCACAAAGATGCGGATGTCGGCGTTTTGCAGGTTGAGCGCTTGGGATTGCGCGTGCGCGGCGACCGGCCCGAAGGCCAGGCCGAGGCTGAGAGCGAGAGCGGCGGCCTTAAGTCTCAAGATCGCGCTCCCTCCCCATTTGGCGCCGGCGTTCAAGGTCTGAACAAAAGCACGGACAGCGCCCTGCCCAAAGCCTTTTACGGCGCGCGCGGCGGGGTCGAGGTGTAGCTGCCCGCGGGCGACTCGGATGCAGCCGGACGGGCGAGCGCCAGGCGGCTGCGAACCCCACCTTGAGCGAGGGTCACATGGTCGCCGGCGATGGCGGCGAGGGCCACGCCGGGGCTAACCTCCTCGCCGACCTTGAAGACCTTTTGCGGTCCGCCTGGCGCGCCGATAATCGCCGTGCCGCCGGGTCCCGAGCGCACGCCGAAGAGGATCAGACCGGGCGCGGCGGGTGCGGTTTCGGAGGTGGCGGCCGGCGAAGGGGCCGAGCCGAACGGATTGAACCGCTCCAGCACCGCGAGGTCGACCGGCGCCTCCGTCTTGGCCGCAGCCGGAGCGCCTTGCGTTTCGGGCTCAAGGAAGACCCACACCAGCCGCGCGCCCTGGACGACCAAAACGACGGCCAGAGCCAGTTCGACCAGCAGCCTCAGCCGTGAGGAGGCGCCCGCCAGGACTATTGCCCCAGCGCGACCTGGGTTCCGCGCACCCCGCTCATCGGCTCGGAGATCACCGTGTTCCAGGCGATCTGCTGCAGCAGGCGTTCACGTGGCGCCGATGTGGGATCGTCCTTGTTGACCAGGGCCTGCAGGCCAACCGGGCTTTGCCGGTACATCGCCGCGAACCAGACATAGGCCACCAGGTGCGCCGTCGGATCGGTCGGGTGGCCAATGGGGTCGCGGTGCATCTCGGATTGTTTGCTGACGCCCGGCACCTTGCCGCCAATCACCTGTTCACGCAGCGTGTAGACTGCCTGGCCCGAGGGCACGACATAGGCGACCTGGTGGCCGGCGCGGCTGTTGATGCCGTTCAGCTGGGTGCGCATCTTTTCCAGGTAACCGCCCGGCGCGGCCAGGCTCTTTTCCCAGCCCTGCACCTCGGCCAGCGTGGCCTTGTCACGATCGGCGTTGGTGAACGAGCCTCCGCCCGTGCCTCCGACCGCGGGCGTCGAACCATGGCCGTCGTAGGCGCCCCATGAGTTCTGCACCATGATGCGGGCGTTCTTGTTGTGAGCGATGACGAAGTCGCCGAACTGGTCGATGGCCGGCTCGGGCATGATGGCGTTGGGTGACATGGTGAAAACGTCCACCTTGTCGCCGCTCGTCGCGAGCGCGGCCTTGGCGATGTTGTTGCAGTCGTTCCCCGCGCCCTGGTCCCAATGCTGCTTGGGCGTAGAGCCGCCGATCATCTGCACGGCCAGGAATTCCTGACCGGTGAGGCCCTTTTCATTGGTCAACTGGGTTAGCAGCGGCACCTGCGGGCCCGGAGGCGCTGAGGCACGAGCCTGGGCCGCGGCGGCCTGGCGCGCCTGGGCTGCGGGCGTCGCAGCCCGCGCGGGAGCCGGAGCACCCGCGCCGCCCGGAGCAACGCCGGCTCGTGCGGCCGCCGCGGCCTGGGCGGCGGCGTTGGGATTCGGCGGCGCGGCGCAGCCTGGCCCCGCCATCGGCGTGCGCGCGCCCGGCGTAGAAATGAAGACGTTGAAGCTGTGGGTGGCCATGACGATCTTCTGGCCCTTGGTGATCGGCGCGGTGGCGTTCTGCGCCTGGCCGAGCGCCGGGATGGTGATCGCCAGACCGAGGGCGATCGCGCCGCCGGCCGCGAGTATGTTTTTGAATTTAAACGACATATTTCTTCCCCAAACCCTTGTTTTTCTAGGTTGGAGAGATACTAGCCCCCCCGGGGCGCCTTCGGCAACGGCGATCCGAGCTTGACCTCAGGCGTCGGTCAGGCGGCTCGATCCGGCGGCCACCGCGAATTTCTTGCGGGTGGAAAGCACGCCGTTCCTGTCGGTGACCTTGTCCAGAACCTTGAACTCGCTCTGCCAGCGCTCGGGCGTGACGTCGCAGATCAGATAGCCGCGCTGATGATTGATGAATTTCAGCTCGGCGTTGGCGCCGACCAGCGGATTGACGCCGCCCGGATCGTCCTGGCCGTTGCCGCCCGAGGTGACCGAGGTGGACACGAACTCGATGCCGATCGGCTTAACGCCCGGCGCGCGGCCGTCGAGATGCAGCTCGCCCGCATAGTTCACGTGCTCATCGCCGGTCAGGACGATGACGTTCGGCGTCTTGTGCTGCTGCATACGGGCCAGAACCCGGTTGCGCGGCGTGCGATACCCGGCCCAGCTATCGATGTTGTAGCGCAGCGCCGGACCCGGATCGCGATCGAGGTCCATCATCATCACCTGCTGGGCGATGACATTCCAGCGCGCCTTCGACGCGTCAAGGCCGGCGCCAAGCCAGGTTTCCTGCCGCTGACCCATGAACTGCGCGGTCGGCGTCGAGACCTGCTCAAGGGTGCATCCCGCCGACTGGTCATTGCAGGGCTGGTTGGAGCGGAACTGGCGGGTGTCGAGGAAATTGAGGTTCATCAGCGTGCCGTACTGGGCACGGCGATAGATCTGGATGGCGGGACCGTTCGGCATCGAACTCGCGCGCAGCGGCATGTGCTCATAGTAGGCTTGGGCGGCCGCCTGGCGGCGCAAGGCGAAGAGCGCTGGCGGCGTGCCGTTTTCGTCCCATTGCGAGGCCCAGTTGTTCTCGGTCTCGTGGTCGTCCCAGACCGTGTACCAGGCGTGGGCCGCGTGGGCGGCCTGCAGGTCGGGATCGGATTTGTACTGGGCGTAGCGGCGGCGATAGTCGTCGACGCTGTAGATTTCGCCACCGAAATGGGCGCGGGGATTGGGCGCCGCGGCGGCAGGCGCGCCAGCCGCCGGAGCGGTGGCCACCAAGGCCGCGGCCGGCGCCTGACCACCACCGCCGCCCTCATAGATGTAGTCGCCGTAGCAGAAGACGAAATCGAGGTCCTCGGCGGCAAGATACTTGTGGGCGGTGAAGAAGCCGGCCGGATAGCTTTGGCAGCCGGCGACGCCAAACTTCGAATTGGCAAGATTGGTCGCCAGGGCGGGTGCGGTCTTGGCCCGGCCTGTCGGGCTCTGCACGCCGCCGGCGCGGAACCGGTACCAATAAGGCCGGGCGGGCATCAGACCGGTGACCTCGACATGCACCGAGTGGGCGAGGAAAGGCGAGGCCTGGGTCTTGCCGGTCTGGACGATGGTGGCGAAACGCTCGTCGCTGGCGACTTCCCAGTCCACGTCGATGCGGGATGACGGCATGCCGAATCCGACCTGAAACGGCTCGGGCGCAAGGCGCGTCCAGATGACAAAGCCGTCGGGCGCAGGATCACCGGCGGCGATGCCAAGTTGAAAGGGGTTCTTCGAGAACGTCGGCGACGGCTGCTGGCCCAACGCCCGCCCGCCGATCAGCGGGGCTGCGATCAGCGCGCCGGCCGCGGCGCCGAACCGGCGAATGATCATGCGGCGGGTGTGCTCGAGGCGCTCGTTGTAGGAAGCCGTCATTGTCCGCTCCGTCTTGGGTTGAACTCAGAGGTAGCGCCGCCAGATGACAGGCCTGTGCGGCCAATATGACAGTTCGAAAACGAGGCGCTCCCTGGGGAACTACCCCTTTCGTCCGCGCGTCATGAAGGCGTGCCCCAGCCGGCTGGCAATGTTCAGGACGAGCACGCCGAAGGTGATGATGAGGGCGCCGGTCCAGGCCAGATCGACCCATTCCTGATAAGGGCTCTGGGCATAACGGTAGATCGCCATCGGCAGGCTGGACATGGGCTTGGCCATGTTGAGCGAGAAATTGAAGCTGCCGAACGAGGTGACGATCAGGGGTGCGGTCTCGCCGGCGATCCGCGCCACGGCGAGCAACAGGCCGGTCAGAATGCCGCCGAACCCGGCGGGCAGTACAACGCTCCAGATCGTGCGGCTGTCACGCGCGCCTAGGGCGATCGAAGCCTCACGATAGCCGTCCGGCACCAGCTTCAGGATATCTTCTGTTGTGCGGGCCACGACCGGCATGGCCAGGAGCGCGAGGGCGACGGAACCGGCATATCCCGAGAAGCCGCCCGTGGGCCGGACGACCACCTGATAGACAAACAGCCCGATCAGAACCGACGGCGCGGTCAAAAGAATGTCGTTGACGAAGCGCACGAGAGTAGCGAACCGGCCTGTGCGGCCGACTTCGGAGAGATAAACGCCGACGGCTACGCCGAGCGGTCCGCCAAGGGCGATGCCGCCGAGCACCTGCAGCAGGCTTCCCATAATGGCGTTGGATAGACCACCGTGCTGCCCGGGAGTCTTCATCGGCTGGGTGAAAGCCTCGAATGAAAGTCCGACCGTCCCCTTTTGCAGCAGCGTGAAAAGGATCAGGGTCAGAACCACAAGGCCGACAAACGCCGCCAGGATGCAAAGGCCGTTCATGGCCGCCGAGACCACGCGACGGCGGACATAGTTCGCCTGATTGAAGGCCTTCATGGTCATGCCATGCGACCTTGACGCAGGAGCATTCGCGCCACGGCGAGCACGACGAACGAGATCAGGAAAAGGATGAAGCCGAGCGCGAACAACGCCGCCAGTTTGAGCGAGCCCTGCTCGGAATCCGGAAACTCGTTGGCGATAACCGAGGCGATGCTGGAGGCCGGAGCGAAGAAGCTATCAGGCAACCGGTTCGCATTGCCGATCACGAAGGTGACCGCCATGGTTTCGCCCAGGGCGCGGCCCAGGGCCAGGAACACGGCGCCGAACAGACTGCCCCGTACGGCTGGAATGACGACGCCAACCAGGGTCTCCCACTTTGTCGCGCCCATGGCGTAGCCGCCGTCCTTGAGAAGCTGGGGCGTAGTAAGCAGAACATCCCGGGTGGCGGCGGCGATCAAAGGCAGGATCATGATGGCCAGGACAATTCCGGCGGTCAGCAGGCCGACGCCGAGCGGCGCCCCGGAGAACCAGTAGAAATTTCCGGCGGCGGGTATGAACCCAAAGGTCTGGCTCAGCCACGGCTGGACCGAAGTGCCCATGACCGGAGCAAGCACGAAAAAGCCCCACATGCCGAAGACGAGACTGGGGACGGCCGCGAGGAGCTCGATCGCCACTCCGAGGGGGCCACGCAATGGCCGTGGGCAGGTCTCGGTGAGGAAATAGGCGATGCCGAAGCCGACCGGCCAGGCAAGCGCGATGGCGATGGCCGAGGTGGCGAGCGTGCCCACGATGGCAGGCGCTGCGCCGTAGAGGTCGCGCACCGGGTCCCACTGATTAAGCCAGAGGAAAGCCGGGCCGAAGGTGGCGAAGGCGTCGCGGCCGGCCAGAAACAGAATGATCAGGATCGCCGCCAGGGTGATCAGAACGACCGAAGCCGCTGTCCACAGTGATCCCTTGAGGATCGTATCGCCCCAGTGGTGGCGTTTTTGCATGCCGGGAGCTGTTTCGGCGGTCATGACGGGGGCCTACCGGCGGGGGGCAAAACAAAGGGGCGGGACATCGCTGTCCCGCCCGGTTGGGATACTCAGGTTAGCGGCAGCCTGTCCAGATGGCCTTGCCGGCCGGATCCTTAACTTGGCACCATTTCTGGCGGACCTGGTCTTGCACGGCCGGCGGCAGCGTAACGTAACGCAGCTGATCGGCGGCGGGTTTGCCGTTCTTGAAGGCCCAGTCAAAGAACTTCATCACCCGCAGCGATGAGGCCGCGTCAGAGGGATTCTTCGGCAGCAGGATGTAGGTGGGTCCCACGATCGGCCAGTTGGCCGCGCCGGTGGTGTTGTTCATGCTAACCTGCATATTCGGGGCGTTGGTCCAGTTGACCGTCGCCGCCGCCGCGGCGAACCCGGCCGCGCTGGGCTTCACGAACTGCCCGGATTTGTTCTGCAGCATCGGGGTCTGCATGTTGTTTTCCACCGCATAGGCATATTCGACATAGCCGATGGCGCCCCGAGTATTACGGATGCCACCGGCGACGCCCGCGTTGCCCGGACCGCCAATTCCGCAGCGCCAGGCCACGGAATTGCTGGCGCCCAGACCGGTCTGGAAGGGCAGGCTGACGGCCGAAAGATAGCTGGTGAAGATGTTGGTCGTGCCCGACGAGTCCGACCGGTAAACCGGGGCGACCGCGACGGCCGGGAGAGTGACCCCGGGATTGAGCGCGGCGATGGCCTTGTCATTCCACATGCGGATGCGGCAGAGGTAGATCTCGCTGATCACCTGGCCGTTCAGCTTCAGCGCATTACCGTCGACGCCGGGCAGGTTCACAGCGACCACGACGCCGCCGATCACGGCCGGGAACTGCAACAGGTTCTGGCTCTGCAGGCGTTCGGGGGCCACGGCCGTATCCGAAGCGCCGAAATCGACGGTGCGGTTGAGGATCTGAGTGACTCCCGCACCCGAGCCGATGGCCTGATAGTTCAAGCGGTCGCCGCTAGCCGTGCCGTACTGTTCTGCCCAACGGGTATAAATGGGCGCCGGGAAGGTCGCGCCCGCGCCGGTAAACTCGGCCGCGAAGGCCGCCACCGCTCCACCGGCGACGATCGCCGCCAGGGCGCCGCCGACGAGCCGCCGGGTCAAGGTTTTCGAGGTCTTCATTTGAGTGCTCCTGATCTCTTCGATCTGTCTTGCATGGATTCGTGACGGACCTGCGATAGCCGCTACCAGTCCCACTGGGTGCGGAAGGTCACGGCCTTGATGGTGTTGTCCTTGTGGGTCGAGTTGTTGACCGTGTAGTCGACGTCAGTCGACGAGACGTTCAGTTGCAACTTGACGTGGTCGATCGGCACCACGGTGATGCCACCGGTCCAGCCCGAGGTGGTGTTCCCGTTGGAGCCGAAGGGCGTGTCCGACAGGTCCAACTTTTCATAGCGGGCGGAGAGCAGGACGTGGCCGATACCGCCGTCCGAACCGAAGGTGCGCAGGGGCACGACGTTGCGGAAACTGCCGTCAGCGGCGTTGTAGTTGCGGCTCTCACCCGTCGGAGAGAAGTAGAGGTCGACGTAGTAGCCGGTGGCCTTGGCGTCGATGCCCCGGCCGGTTTGGTACTGGCCGTATTCGGCCTGCGCCCCGAAAGCATTGTGCTGCAGCACCAGTTCCGCGCCATAGTATGTGTCTTGGCCGAACGTGGTCGTGCCGGCGTTGTTGGAGGCCTTATTGGACAGGGCGCCCGGCGAATAGGAGAGCGCCGTGCGGCCGCCACCAGCGGTATTGCCGGCGTCGCGGTAACGCGCCGTGCCCCCGATGGCCACGAGGTTCAGACCGTTGGGGGTGCGCTCGTAAATCGGCGCAAACGTGCCGCGCGTGATCAGGAAGCCGGCTTCCGTGCCGAAGGAAGCGGTGTCCAGCTTTTCCGGGCCGTCGTTGGATTGCAGGCCAACGCCCCAGGACCAGTCGCCCCCGTTCATGGTGTAGGTCACGCCCGGCTTCTTGCCGAAACCACCGGCGCTGATCAGGAACGAACGCTCGTTGAACGGCGTCGTCAGCGAGGAGTCGCGATCTTCCAGCGGCGAGACCGAGTTGGTGACGCCGACGATGATCGAGGAGTCGGCGGTAAGAGCGTATTCCAGATAGAGGTCGTCGGCCTTGATCTGCACGGCCTGGTTGGCCCCGGCGCCGCTCGAGCCCGAGCCGTTGCCGAAGGTGAAGTCGAGCTTGACGTTATAGCGCCATTGCTCCGACAGGCGCCCGTCGACGCCCAGGAAGGCGCGGCGAGCGTAGGAGCGCACGCCCGACTCGAACGTACCGGTTCCCGCCGCATTGGCGTAATCGGCGTCGGTGTAGGCGATGTCGTACATGAAGCGGCCGTTGACGTGGAACCGGCGGTCTTCCTCGCGGGTCTCGGTCGCGCCGTTCCAGCGCGTCGAGGCGGTGATGCAGGGGCCGGACGGCACCGGGCAGTTCGGGATCGGCTGCATCGGCGGCTGGGCAGGGGCTTGAGTTTCCGGCGCCGGAGCCCGTTCCGGGCGAAGCGCGTCTTGCGCATTGGCGGCGCCCGCTGTCAGGGTCGTGGCGAAGGCGGCGAAGGCCGCGCCCACGAGGAGTCCGTGTTTGGTCATGGTGTTGATAACCCCTTCTCGATTTGGCCGTGACGGCCTTCAGGCCTTGGAGGCTCTCAACGCGGCCCCACCGGCGATTGACCGAGGGGTTAATGAGGACTCATGTAACGAACGCGACGGTTCGCCGACGGAAATGTAATGTTTCGGACTCGGATTTGTGACAGCGCTGGGGATGGATTTCGGAGGGCGCATGGACAGACGGGAGCTCATCCTTGGCGGACTGGCCGTCGGCGCAAGTCTGGCAGCCTTTGGAGCGCCGTTCCGCGCCGCTGCCGCCGCGCCGCCATTTAGCCTTGGCGTCGCCTCCGGCTCACCCAGCCCCGATGGCTTCGTCATCTGGACCCGCATAGCACCCGATCCGGCGGCGCCCGACGGCATGGGCGGGGTAACCGAGCCGGCGTCCGTCAGCTGGGAAGTGGCCGAGGATGAGGCCATGCGGCGCGTCGTCCGGCGCGGATCGGCCATGACCGCTCCGGCCGAAGCCCATGCCCTGCATATCGAGATCGGTGGCCTGAAGCCCGATCGTCCCTACTGGTACCGCTTCACGGCCATGGGCGAGATGAGCGCGATCGGCCGGGCGCGAACCACCCCGGCCCGCGGCGCGCGCAACAGCCGGCTTAAGCTGGCGATGGCCTCGTGCGCGCACTGGGAAACCGGCTGGTTCTCGGCCTACCGGCACATGGCGGCCGAGGACCATGACCTGACGCTGTTCCTCGGCGACTATATCTATGAGTACGGCAACCCGGCGACCCGAACTAACCTCGTTCGCCGCGTCCCCATGGTCGCCGAGTGCCGCACGCTGGTGGAATACCGCAACCGCTATGCGCTCTATCGCACCGATCCGGACCTGCAGGCGCTGCATGCGACCGCCCCGTGCCTGGCCACCTGGGACGACCACGAGGTGCAAAACGACTACAGCGCCGACTTCTCGCAGATCGGCACAATCCCCGTGGAGGAGTTTCGCGCTCGGCGCCTGGCGGCCTACCGGGCTTTCTACGAACACATGCCGCTGCGCCCGAGCGTGTTGGCCAATGCCCCGGAGATGCGTATCTACGGCCGGTTCGACTATGGCGCCCTCGCCCGCATCACCGTGCTGGACGGCCGCCAGTACCGCAGCATCCAGCCCTGTACCGTCGGCGGATCACGCCGCGGCCACGTGGCGCCCAACACCTGCGCCGACCTGACCGACCCAGGCCGCTCCATGCTGGGCATGGATCAGGAACGCTGGCTCTACGATGGCTTCAAGACCGGCCGCGCCCGCTGGAATGTCATCGCCCAGGACCTGCTGGTCGCGCCCCTTGCGCAAAAGACAACCGACGGTCAGCCCGGAACCTTCACCGAGGGCTGGTCGGGCTATGACGCCAACCGCGGGCGCATGCTGAACGCCATCACCACGAGCGGGCTCAATAACCCGGTGTTCTTCGGCGGCGACATGCACGCCTATTTCACCGCAGATCTGAGGCGCGATGGCTTCACCGGCCCCACCATCGCCACCGAATTCATCGGAACATCCGTCACCTCGGACAATGCCGCCGACAGCCTGGCGTCGACGTTGCCCGACAACCCGCACATCAAGTTCTTCGATAACCGCCATCACGGGTACATGACGGCGGAGCTGACGCCCTCGCGGATGGAAACCGCCTTCCGCGTGGTCTCCGACCGCAGCGACCCCAGGGCCACGGTCTCGACCTTGAAACGCTATGGCGTGGAGAACGGCCGGCCAGGCGCGGTCGAAATCTAGGGCGTGGCTGGGGGCGCTCTGACGGCAAGGCGCTGGGCGGCGGCCTCGACGCGGGCCAGCAGGCGGCGCAGGGTCTGAACCTCGCTCGGCGAGAAATTGACCAGCAGCGCGGCCTCGTAGGCCCGGGCGAGCTGAACCGCTTCCATCGGCGGATCGCCCGCCGCATCCAGAACCGACGGCGCTACCCCGCGGGTGGCGAGCCCCTGATCGATCAGCCGGCCGACCGCCTCTGCTGCGCGGGCCAGACGCTCGGGCAGATAGCCGTCGTGACCCGCCTCCGGCTGGGCCGCTTGCGCAGCGTTGCGGCTCATCGCCTATTCCCTCCAGTGCCTATGGGTGGAACGTGATTTGAGCGCCAAGGACCAACCGCGCCGAATACTCTGAGGCGCTCTGCGCCATTCCGCCCAAGGACCGGGCGCCCGGGGGCAGGAGCCGCCCGCAATCGCGGCAATATCGGCGCCTAGGCCGGTGTCGGACGGCGGATCAGGCAGCTGGCCCTGACCCCATCTTCGAACCCTGGTTCGCCGCGAAAAACCGTGACCTCGCAAAGAATGTCGCCGCCGATCGCCTCGGCCCAGACATAGGCGCGCTCAAAGGTCGCCTCGCTGCCGTCGGGGGCAAAACCCTCGAAGGCGTCGCCCCAGGGCGTAACCTTGGCCAGCGCCGCCCAGTCGAGGGCGGCCGCGTGGGTCAGTTCCTCGGCCGCGGCTGCGGCCAGGACGGGATCGCCCTCGGCGGACGTATCCGGCTTTCCTTTGCTCATGGCCCCGATATAGGTGGCCCATGCTGAGAAAGCTCTACGATTGGGTATTGCGGCTCGCCGCCAGCCGCCATGCGGGCCTTTGGCTCGGCGTTATCGCCTTCGCCGAGGCCTCGGTCTTTCCCGTGCCGCCCGACGTCATGCTGGCGCCGATGGTCTATGCCCGACCGGAAAGGGCCTGGCGCCTGGCCTTCATTTGCACCCTGGGTTCGCTATTGGGCGGCCTGGCCGGTTACGCGATCGGGGTCTTCCTGCAACCGCTCGCCCTGAGCATCCTGACGCTTTTCGGCCACCCCGAAGGTCTGGCAGAGTTCCAGGCGGCGTTCGGCAAGTGGGGCATCTGGGTTATCCTGATCAAGGGCCTGACCCCGATCCCATTCAAACTGGTGACCATCGCCTCGGGCCTCGCCCGGTTCAACCTGCCCATGTTCATCGGCGCGGTGATCATAACGCGGGGCCTGCGGTTCTTGATCGTGGCGGCGCTGTTCAAGAAGTTCGGCCCCACCATCCAGCCGATCATTGAACGGCGCCTGGCTCTGGTCACCCTGATTGTCGTGGCCGTGGTGATTTTGGGGGTGCTCGCGGCGGCGCTTATCCACTAAAACGTGACCATGAACGCGATCAGCGCCCTCATCCGCACCGTCGTCCGGCACTGGCTTTGGATCGCGCTTGGGACCTGCGTCGTGCTGCTCGGGGCGGCCAACTATATAGAGCACGTCGACGGCATTCGTCCCTGTCACCTCTGTCTAGAACAGCGCAAGGCCTACTGGGCGGGCGGCGCCATCGCCCTGGTCGGCGCCGCGGTGGGCTGCACGCGCTGGGGACCGAAGACGTTCCGTATCTTTTGCGCCGTGCTGGCCGTGGCCTTCGCCTACGGCCTCTGGCAGTCGGTGTTCCAGACCGGTGGGGAGTATCACTGGTGGACGCTGCCCGAGAGCTGCGAGGCCGACCCGCACGCCAAGCCGGTGACGGCCGAAGATCTGAAGGGGCTGCTCAGCGGCTCGTTCGTCCCGCAGATCGTCAACTGCGGCAAACCGGCCTGGTGGTTCCCGCACATCGGCGAATTCAAGGGCCTGACCATGGCCGCCTGGAACGCCATCATCTCGTTCAAACTGGTAGCGTGGAGCCTCTTCGCCGCCTGGCGGGGGCAGAAAAAGTGAGCGAGCGCCCCATCCCGCCCCGCCCGGGCCTGGGCGCCGGTCGGGCCCGACTGGCCGAAATGCTGCGCGTCGATCATGCGGGCGAGCTGGCGGCCGTGCATATCTATCGCGGCCAGCGGGCGGTGCTCAACGCCGCCACCGGCAAGGACCGTATAGCCTTTCAGCTGCAGGAGATGGAGGCGCACGAGGCGGCCCATCTGAAACGCTTCGACGACATCCTGAACGAGCGAAAGGTGCGCCCCACCCTGATGGCCCCGGTCTGGCGGCTGGCCGGATTCGCGCTCGGCGCGGGCACGGCCCTGATGGGCGAAAAAGCCGCGCACGCCTGCACCGAGGCGGTGGAGACGGTGATCGAGGACCATTACGCGAGGCAGATTGAAGAGCTATCCGCCCGCGAGCCCGACCTGGCGGCCGAACTCTCCGCCTTCCGCGAAGACGAACTCGCCCACCGCGACCAGGCGGTGCAGGAAGGCGCGAAAGACGCGCCGGGATATCCCGTGCTAGCGGCCGTGATCCGCGCTGGTTGCCGGGCTGCGATTGCAGTGAGCGAGAAGATCTGAAGCCCTAAGCCTCCAGCCGGACGTCCCAGTAGAGGTAGTCGAGCCAGCTCTCGTGCAGGTGCCCGGGCGGGAACTGGCGCCCGCGTTCGAGCAGCTGGAAGTGATCCGGCCGGCGCGGGGTCAGCCTTGGGAACATGCGCGCCTCGGTCGGCGTGCGGCCGCCCTTGAGCAGATTGCAGGGCGAGCAGGCCGCGACGATGTTTTCCCAGGTGGTGCGCCCGCCCTTGGAGCGCGGGATCACATGGTCGAACGTCAGGTCCTCGCCCTTGCCGCAATATTGGCAGCAGAAACCGTCGCGCAGGAAAACGTTGAAACGGGTGAAGGCCGGCGAGCGGTCCTGGCGCACGTACTGACGCAAGCTGACCACGCTCGGCAGCCGCATTTCGAAAGTTGGAGAATGGATCAGCCGGTCATAGCTGGCGATCACATCGACGCGTTCCAGGAAGACCGCCTTGACGACTTCCTGCCAGGGCCAGAGGGACAGCGGATAATAGGACAGCGGCCGAAAGTCGGCGTTAAGCACCAGGGCCGGATGACCCGAGAGCGTCCTTTCCGCCGCCTGCAGCATCACCAGCTCCGCACGGGGGCTGGACCATGATCGGGAACACTGAACCTGAAGACCCCAACTCCCTCTTAAAAGGCCGGAATCGTCGTGAGCGACGCCATGGGGCAAGGATAATCCCGATATCGTGACAGCTTCAACCGTATCGGGATTTGGGGCGGGAGGGGCCGCCTCTTAGGGAGAGAGGGCGGACGACCCCTCCCCGCCGGGCGCGTATCTGGGGGGAGGATTACGCGCCGAGAACCAGGGTGGCGCCGGCGAGAAGAACGCCCAAGGCGACCATAAGGACCGACACCTTGTCGATAACTCGTTCGAAAACTTGAACCTTTTGCATGACTGAAACTCCCATCCTCTTGCCCTTGCGGGCCTCCTGCAGGCGCCCCGAAGCGGGTCGCCGTCCTATCTGGACAGTGCTTAGATAGCACACACCTGAACGTCGTCAAGATAATCTTTACAGCGTTTGGATATCGGACTAGGGTGTGTCCAAACGGCCACAACAAGGCCGAAGAGGAACCGGCCCATGACCAAAAAGCCCGAGGAAGCGCGCCCCTATCACCACGGCGACCTTCGCCGGGCGCTGATCCTGGCGGCCGAACGGATCCTCGAAAAGGATGGCCCGAACGCCCTTTCGCTGCGCGCCGTGGCCCGCGAGGCCGGTGTTTCAGCCGCCGCGCCCTATCACCATTTCAAGGACAAGGACGAGCTGCTGGCCGCCGTCGCTCACCAGGGGTTTGAGATGCTGGCCGAGGCCATGGCCAAGGCGGCCGACCAGGTAGAAGACCCCTTTGAGCGCGTCAACGCCATCGGGGTGGCCTATGTCTGTTTCGCCCGCGATAACCGGGCGCTCTATCATTTGATGTACGATTCCAACCGCCGGGAGAATTTCCGCGCCGAACCGCGCAAGTCCGGCGAAGGCCCCGGCGGCGTTACGGTCAGGGCCCTGACCCGGGCGGCGGGCGGCGCCGAGGTCGATCCCCTGCAACTGGAGCTGCGCCAGGTGGCCGGCTGGTGCATCACCCACGGCCTGGCGGAGATGGAAGCCAGTCGCGAATTCGCGGACATCAAGCAACGGCTGGGCGGCGACAAAGCCTTCTACAGCGCGGTGCTCGCGCAACTGCCCCCCCCGCGCAAAGGGTGATCACGCGTTTTGCCCCCTCGCCCACCGGCTATCTCCACCGGGGGCACGCCTTTTCGGCCTTGACGGCCTTCGCCGCGGCGCGCGAGGCGGGAGACCGGTTCATCGTGCGCATCGAGGACATCGACGCCACCCGCTGCCGGCCGGAGTACGAGGCGGCGATCTTCGAGGACCTCGCCTGGCTGGGCCTTTCCTGGGAATCGCCCGTCCGCCGCCAGTCCGACCACATGGCGGACTATCGCATCGCCCTGGATAGCCTGACCGCCAGGGGTCTGGCCTATCGCTGTTTCCGCACCCGGCGCGAGGTGGTGGACGCCATGGCGAGCGCCCCGCACGGACCGCAGGAAGCCTTTACCGGCGCAGCCCTGCCTGCAGCCGAGGAGGCGCGGCGGCTGGGGGCCGGAGAGGCATTCGCCTGGCGGCTGTCGCTGTTGGCGGCGAGGGATGAACTTGGCGCGGCCTGGGACGACCTTAGTTTCGTCGACGAGATCGCCGGGCCCACAAAAGCCCGCCCCGAACTGGCCGGAGACATCGTGCTGGCGCGCAAGGACGTCGGCGTCGCCTACCATCTGGCCGTGGTCCATGACGACGCCCTGCAGGAGATCACCCACGTCATCCGCGGCGAGGACCTGTTCGAAGCCACCCACATCCAACGCCTGCTGCAGGCGCTGCTGGGCCTGCCGAAGCCAGTTTATCGGCATCATCGGTTGGTCATGGGTGACGACGGCAAACGCCTGGCCAAGCGCGACAAGGCCGAGACCTTGAGCGAGCTGCGGGCGCGCGGCGTCACCGCCGCCGACGTGCGGGCCGGCCTGTGCTTCTAGCCCTTCAACAGCGCGTCGATCAGGGCGTGGGCTTCCCTACCGTTCCAGTCGGCGGGGCCTTCGAGGCGCGCGACCTCCATCCCGTCCTTGCCGTAGAAGAAAGTCGTCGGGAAATTGGTCGCGCCAGGCTGAAACTTGAAGGCGTAGTCGATGCCGCCAGCGGAATA
>Ga0114966_10002201_pt1 | contig 17540 bp, 13 predicted proteins | sample M_130207_XF_Meta_FD_87029 | JGI IMG/M metagenome (GOLD analysis project Ga0114966, IMG submission 87029) | Freshwater microbial communities from Lake Montjoie, Canada to study carbon cycling - M_130207_XF_MetaG | ecosystem: Environmental > Aquatic > Freshwater > Lake | place: Lake Montjoie...
ATTGTCCATGTCGCGCATCTGCTGGTAGGCCTTCAGACGATCGTCCAGCGCCTTGGCCTTTTCGGACTGGGCGGGGACACCGATGCCGGCCCCCTGCGTCATTGCGGACTCGGCCATGAGACGATCATTTGGTGTGCCAAGGCCGGCCAGATCATTGATGCCGGCCATGGTTCCCACCATGCGGACCATGGAATTCTTGGTCGCATCGGCGGCTTCGCCGAGGAAGGAATAGCCCTCGTCGCCGGAAACGGCCATCTCCATGCTGAAGGCCATGAGTCCATCCTGGGGCTGGGTCCCGCCCTTATCCTTGAGGCGCCGCTCAGAGAGCCAATTCATGACCTCGGAATCCGTGCGGGGCTTGCTCTCACCCTCTATCATGAGGGTGGGCACGGCCTTCACATAGGAGGGAAGCGTGGGGCGCTGTCCATTTTGCGCATCCACGGAGATGAATCGGAACTCCTTCGCATAGGGAGTCTTGGCCAGCTCCTCGAGAAAGTTCTGACTATAGCGGCACCGGGCACTGAAGAAGCACAGATTCTTAGGGGTGCTCATTGCTATGGCTGGCGCTTTTGGCGGCGGCGAGTAACCGCAAAGCGTCGCTTTGTCCTCCGACGTTTTCCACCACGTTTATGACGTGTAGAACACAAATAACTATATATGTGCCTACCGAATCCGATCGCAGTATCCACTATAATTGGAGGAGGCTTAGCGTCCCGTGATAGTATATCATATCCAACGACCAGCATATCGCGCAGTTGAGGGCCCTGTTTTTGCGCGTCGCTAAAGTCGGTATACAATAATGTTTTTTTGTTTCTACAACCATTAACTACTATTACATTACGATCAATCACGATTTCGCCCTCACCTGGGAAGCGTGAAATAGGTTCTATCCATAACGCCCGCACACCTGGATGGACAATAAATTCGTAGGCACAACATGTATCGCCAGTATATGTATTCATTGGAGTGTTAAAAGGGTCATATGTCGATGATAGATAATCTATCGTCGGACTTACCATTTCTTGCGTGCCCGGATTAAAGGTATCATTCGCCTCAATACCCCTAAACAGTCGCAGGGGCTTTTTTAACACGGGGATCTTGTTGAACACGGTTTGAAACCGTTCAATATAGGTTGTAACACGATCCATGCAATTCTCTTCATTTAGTTGGTTTAGTGGGCCAAGTATAGTCGTAAATGTATCTGTTCGTGTATATGCCACCTGTAGATGCGCCATAAGAGATGATGGTGTCCATCCGCCTCTCATCATAGTATTGATTAGACCATCACCATAATAGGTATAAGAGGCAAGGATTAATCGTTCCTCTGGTGTCAATCCATCAAGAAATGCTTTCTGATCATCAAAGTAGCCCATATCCAAGGTAGTATCTTGAAATAGCGTATCACTATGATTCAATCCGCTAAATAGGGTGACATGGACAGATTGCCCATCATATTCGGGTAGGGCCCGAAAAATAAAATCCGTTTTCTTACCATATGCCGACCGTACTTCCATCTACTCTATGAACGCAAACTTGACAAACACCTCGTTTACTATCAGAGGCATCAATCATGGCGTTCACATATTATCAGGCCAGCGGCCCCACCCTTCTCACCAACCCCGCAGAGAAGCTTGTGGGTCAGTTCACTCTCTCTAATACGTCTACCACCGTCGCTAACACTCTGCGCCGGGCCATTCTCACCGGCACCAGCTCAGTCAGTTTCCGTGCCGATCTCACCAACCCTAGTGACCCCGGCATCACCATTACCAAGAACACCTCCGCCGTCTTCAATGAGATGCTCGCTCATCGCCTCACCCTGCTCCCCGTCGCTCTCTCACCTACAGAGGATCTCACCAACTACATCTTCTCCCTCCATGTCACCAATGATACTCGTGCTGTCAAGCATGTAACTGCTCAAGACTTCACGGTCACCAAGGGCGGCGAGCCCATTCCCAGTAAACAGGTCTTCCCGGCCGATCCCATCGCCGGTCAGGCATCACTGCTAGTCAGCCTGAGGCCCCAGTGGAACCCTGATCAGCCACCTGAGGAGATCGAATTGATGGCTAGACCCGTCGTCGGCACCGGCAAGGAGAACATGGGATTCAGCCCCGTGAGTCAATGTTCTTTCATGAACACGATTGATACGGATCCCGTGACTCAGGATCAGCACTATACGGAGTGGCTGCTCGCCTTCAAGAATGGGGTCGCCGATCCCAGTCATCGTCAGGAGTGGGAGAATATGTCCATCCAGCGGTGCTTTCTGAAGGATGAGAAGGGTGAACCCAACTCCTTTAACTTTACCGTGGAGTCGGTCGGCATCCGCCCCGTCAAGGAGATCGTGGCCGAGGGGATTCAGACCGTGATTGCGCTCGTGTCCGAGTATGCGGAGAACCCACGCATCACCTTCACCGAACCCAATAGTCGCATGAATGGCGTAGATGTCCTCTTTGAGAATCAGGATCACACGTTGGGTAATCTGCTCCAGGTAATTATTACAGACCTTTATCTGAGCGATGCGCCCTCTCCGGACACGCATGTGATCTATGTGGGGTACAAGGTACCCCATCCTCTTCATAAGTCTATGACTATCCGCATCGGTTTCATTACGGATACGGCAGACATGGAGGGTCTTGCACGTGCCGTTGTGATCAGGGCGGCGACAGAGGCCAAGGCCACCTTCGAGAAACTAGCAGCGGCTTGGACATCGCTTGTCACAGCATCTAGTATCTAAACAGACCATAGAGATACTACGTTAATGTCACCTCCACCCATTCTTTTGATTTGCGGGTGCCGGCGCTATGAGGAGTATTTGGTGGCTGCCATCCGGCGTTTTAGGCGCCAAGGGGGGTGGGATGTTGTCGGTCTCGTTGGAGGCGACGCAACTCAGTATGACCCCGATACCGGTATCCTTACAGTGGCTGCCGCGGATACCTATGAGGGATTGCCGGCGAAGCTCCATGCCGCCTTTGTCTGGATCATGACGAATCGTCCAGCGACACCCGGCATCTTCAAGACAGATGATGACATGGTCTTTGATCAGGTCGCGCTCATCGATACCATATATAGCAATCTGAGCACGCCGTATTGGGGCGTGAAGGTGGGCACCTGTAGCGCGGGACCAATCGATAGTTCTAGGGTTGGTGCTCGCTTTACGGATACGACATTGAAGCCTACCCATAAGGCGGCGATCTATTGTTATGGGTGGGGCTACTGGGTGTCGGCACGGGCCCTCGCGATTATTCTCGCATCCGGTAATGAGTACAGATCATCCTATATTGAGGATATCTGCACTGGCTTCGTCATGAATCGGTCCGGCATTGTGCCCCAGAGGATCAGGGTCCCCTATAAGGAAGAGTCACGCACCCCGGATCTTCTTTTGCTTAAATAGAGATGTTAATGATCTTGGGTGTCGCGTTGCTAGTCCTCGCACTGGTCCTGGTTCACTACCGGCCGATGGAGGGGTATGAGGATTATGATGTTATGACGAGTGGCTGGAACGGTGCGTGGTGGGAGGATCCTCAGCATGCGCCCGTACCTTTGTCGGGTGGCCCGCATGAGGAGATTGCTGAGCGGAGGGTCAAGGGGAGCAACCCACATGCGTCTAAGACTCCTATGTTGTATGGAATACCTCAGGATTTGGAGCCTATTTCTGAAGGGTTCTCCACTTGCGGTTCCAGGAATGCTCCTCTGAGATATGGAGGGCCCACGGATTTGCGCTCCATTGAGGGTATGGACGGTTTTAGCTCCAAGAACAAGAACCCCATGCTGTATGGAATTCCTCAGGATTTGGAGCCTATCAAGGAGAAATTCATTGGCAGCAACGATCCCGCTCCCCTGAAATACCAGGGCCCCTCTGATCTGTATGCGTTTCGTGATATCAAGAATAAGTTCAAAGGTGTAGTCGAAAAGTTTGCGACTCACGCCACCGATGCCCATCGTATGCCGGCCTGTGTGAACCGTTCCACTGACGCACAGAGCCTGCTCGCCCGGTTTGCGCACGTGGATAGCGCCGAGGCCGATGAGCTGCGTCTACTGATGTCCAAGCTGTGCTGTATGGAGGCCGATATTGCGGCACCAGGTGCCGGCACCTATCGCACGCTGAATCTCCAGTTCCGCACCAGTCAGGACACCGAGCCTCCCGTGGCGATCGTGAGTCGCTGCCTGGTGGGTGCTGTCAACAATCGTGATACGGAGCTGATCATTGAGAAGTTTAAGGCACGCGGTCACGAGCTTATTCGGGAGCTGTGTAACGAACCTGCTGCCACCAAAGAATTCGACACGGTTCTGAGGCGCCTGGAGCTCACGATGATGTCATTCTGTGTAAGGAAGGGGGCATCCATGGATCGCCCAGCCGGGCCCCGTGACCCTGGCTACTGGGCATCGGAGGAGTCAGATCTGTCGCAGTACAAGGGCTTTTCGGCCGAGCCTAAATAGGCCGAGCCTAAATAGGCCGAGCCTAAATAGTGGCTCCAAGTAGAATGAGCGATTGGCAAACATGTTACACTGCTGTTAGTAAGGTGCCCTCACTAGCAGCAATGGTGGATACAATTTGTAATGCTGTTGCTCCTTCTGGGTCAACCAGAAAGCGATCATACAGGTCCCGGGTAGAGCATAGAAGTAAGAATCAGCAGACCAAGAGTGTACGCCAGAGAAGGCAGAGGGCGAGTCACAGTAACAACGCGAGTCAGAACCGTGTTCCACAGCCACTGGACAACAAATAACTGAACGACAACCACCAGGATCATGGCAACGATCACCATCAGACCACCGTCGGACATGTTAGAAAACCCCTCACGCTCGATAAAGTTCATGAACTTGGCGACACCGAGCATCTTATACTTAGGAAGGCGATTTTTTTAACGAATCAGCGCCTAGGTCGGTTCACTGGTCGCGGAGCGGCCAGGGTAGCCACTTAGATCCTTCGGATCTAAGTGGGTTCGAGCCGGTGAAACCGGCTCTGTAGCGACCTAGGCGCTTACGCGCCTAGGTCGGTTCCAAACTCAGATTATCCTTCGCCTTCAGTGGGCGATTTTCATCCAAGAACTGCGCGCACGCCGTAGCCTTTAGCGCATCGCCATCAAAAAAATCAGTGAGTGCCGCCGTCAAATACTTCTTGGACATCGGAGCCTTCACACTCTTCGACCGTGCCACGACCGCTCCAGACGAGGTATTGAGCTGCCCAATCTTGCCCGTCTTCATGATCTTGACAATCATCTCACGCACCAGCTTCACCCGCTTGCGCTTCTCACGCACCGCTGCCGAAAGTGTATTTAACTCGTCCTCCTCACCCATCCATTGCTTGATGAGAGCCGGCAGTTGAGAAATACCCTCGTCCATTAGTTCTACTACGGGCCGATGGTTTTAAGCCACCTCATAAATATGACTCGGCCAAGGCGATCGCCAACCCCCTAGTATGGAGACTCCCGCAGAATACCACGAGTCCCAAGTCCGCCGATTCTACACGACGCTCTGGATCACCCGTGCCCGTCGCCATCTCCAGACTCTAGCCAAACTCTATGGCTGGAGTCCCGAGACACTTGCCGCTCATGAAACCACGTTTATTAAACCACCTATGAGAAAAATAGACGTACGCGATCCCTAATTTGGACCCGGCACATATAGCACAGCGTAGTCTGCTTCGTGCTACATTCCTCGCAATAGGTGTGCCCACAGGGGATCGTCGCATGGGTGACCGCCTTAGCCATACAGATCGTACAGGTCGGTGCTGTCTGTTTTTGAAACGTGCTGAGATTGACGATGCCCTTCAGAATCGAGAACTGCTTGTAGCGCTCAATGAGATCACGATATTCATTCTCGATGCTGATCTTCTCAAACACGCTGTCGAGGTACGCCTTGGCCGGACCGGCCAGCGCACCGAGTTCCGCCGTTGGCTCCAGAAACATCAGTTCATTCACGCGCCCTACCAGCGCCTCCAGCTGCCGCAGCTTATCCTCGAGACGCCCCTCGGCTGAGCAAAGTGCCACCGTAGACGCCGTGTAAGCCTTGATGACCCGTCGCATGTGCTCGCGGAGCACATCTGGTGAGACACCGATCTCGCCGGTCACCCAGGTCATGGCATCGCCCGTACCAACGGATAACGCCACATCCCGCGTAGAAGAGGACAGACTCCACGTGGGCCGCGAGTAGCGATGTAAGATGTCCGTACACCGCTTCGTAACCACGTCCACCTCTCCTGACACGTCGGCAGCCAGAAACTGGATGACCCTCGCATTCTGCTGATTGAGACAGTCATGTAGATGCCGTCGCCAGGTCTTGAGAAACTGGCGATCATCTTCGATGACTCCTCCAGTGCTCAGATCCGTGAGATGTCGCATACTGATATTATGAACCGCTTCCGTCATGGGGCCGAGGGATGGGGAATGGTGCTCACTCATCTGTTACGGGGCCGGTTAAAATAATCACGCCGATAACTTATCAAAGGAAAATTTCGCATTCTTAAGCGCATTCTCACGCGTATGGTGCTCCGGAGCCGTCATTGCGCATCGCATGGCCGCCTCATAGGCCTCACGATGATGTCCCGTATAAAAGCCGACAACGGAGAGCTCATCGTCCATGCCCCAGGTATAGAGTGCCGGGTTCGCAAATAGGAAATTGCGATGAACCGTGCGATTCGTAACGGCTCGCGCAATCGCAAAGCATTGCTGGGTTAACAGGTGACCTGCCATCCGATGTTGACGGAGGAAGGTATAGGGTGCCTCCACGCGATCAGGGCAGAGCTCAATCGCACGCCATGTTAGTCCTATTCGGGTATCCACATCCTTGATCAGACCAAGGATATTAACCATTGACATATAGCGTTCCTGATTCCATCCACCTGATAAATCGATATAGCGCTGATAATTCTTGATGGCCATATCGGTGACACCGGCGTCACGATAGCTCTGGGCAAGATAAAAGAGAGTGCGATGGGTGACCTTCTTGACCAGTTCGGCTTCCAGAAGCAGGGCATCTTTCAGATACTTCTGTGTATCGGTGGATCGGGCACCTTCACATCGGGTTTCCATATAGGTTTCGGGTGGTAGAGTCGCAATAACGGCTCCGTCGCATACGGGATACTCGTGAACTGCGCCCTCGTATTTCCACCCAATTCGTGTTTTGAAGATCTGGACACGATTGTGGATTATGCTACCGTGGCGAATAGAAATCAAGAAAGCTCCATACTTTTGGTCCCAGATGGTGGCGGGAGGCACTGTGCCAGCGAGAGTATCATCGGCGTCTAACATGATGGCCCAGTCCATATGCGGGTCGCAAAGGGCGAGTGCTTCGGAGCGATTGACGCCGAAGTTGACCCAGGGGCGATCCACTATGATGCCGGATACATCAGACATTGTTGCGGCAATGATTTCTTTGGTGCGATCGGTTGACCCGGTATCGACTATGACGTAGGTGGAAATGAATGGTTTGGCGGAAAGGAGTGCGCGCTCAATGACAGCTTCTTCATTTTTAACAATCATGACTAAGCCGATCATTTCTTGAGGAGTGTGATTTGGAATGTTAAATTTGTTCGCAGTGATCAGAATGTCTGCAAGAGAGCGAATGAATTATGTGAAATGGTGCCAAAATCTGATCCCTGGCCCAGAAGGGCCAACTGGACCAGATGGACCACCTGGGCCGGCGGGTCCTACTGGAGCTGGTGTAACCGGTCCTACGGGAGCCACTGGTGATACGGGGACCACTGGACCCACTGGCCCTACAGGAGCTGGTAGTATGGGGCCTACAGGTACCACTGGACCCATTGGCCCTACAGGAAATGTGGGCCCACAGGGTCCCCTGGGCCCACAGGGCCCCCAGGGCCCTATAGGAGTGACTGGTGCTACTGGAGCTGGTGTAACTGGTTCCACTGGCCCTACTGGCTCTATTGGCCCTACAGGAGGTGGTATTACGGGAGCCACGGGAGCAACTGGAGTAATGGGCCCTATGGGTCCTACAGGGACTACGGGAAGAAGAGGTCCCCGTGGTGATGACGGACCAACTGGCCCTGTAGGCCCTGTAGGACCTACAGGACCGATAGGACCGATAGGATCGACGGGACCTATGGGAAATAGGGGCCCCAAAGGCGAAATGGGTCCTACTGGAGCAACTGGATCTACTGGTTCTACAGGTGGGATTGGACCAATCGGTGCTACTGGATCTACAGGTGCTACTGGAGAAATGGGCCCACAAGGTGCAGGTGGGGCAACTGGGTATTACGGTTCATTCTATTCATCAGTCGATCAAGATATGTCTACAACTGCTATACAGATTTCCTTTCCCAATACATTTACTGCTAATGGAATTGATATTTCAGGTGGAGATGTAATTCTGAATTATACTGGAACATATGTGGTCGAAGGTCTTTTACAAGCAGTAGGATATGAAAGTTCTGTATTAACATATTGGATTAAACTGAATGGGGTAGATATTCCTAATAGTACATTTAATTGGGCGTGGGGTGCTGCTGGTGATGGTCAATCTATAGCATTAAACACTTTTATTATAAATGCTAATGCTGGTGATGTGATTTCATTATGGGCAATATCTCCTACAGACGATGTAATATTAAACGCATCTCCTGCCGTTGATGATTACCCTGCATCTCCGTCGGCTGTTATAAATATTACACAATGTGCGTATAATGGACAAGTAGGCCCTATCGGTGCTACAGGAGACATCGGTGCTACCGGAGCAACAGGTGCTGCTGGGCCAATAGGAGCCACTGGTTCTACAGGTGCGATCGGACCAATCGGTGCTACTGGAGCCACTGGATCTACTGGAGAATTGGGACCACCAGGAGTCGGTGGAGCAACTGGATACTACGGTTCATTCTACTCAACAGAATATCAAGACATTCCTACAGTTGCTATTCAGGTTTCCTTTCCCAATACATCAACGTCACACGGTATAGATATTTCAGGTGGAGATGTAATTTTTAATTATTCTGGAACGTATGTGGTCGAAGGTCTTTTACAAGCAGTAGGATATGATAATTCTATATTAACATATTGGATTCAGAAAAATGGGATAGATATTCCTAATAGTACATTTAATTGGGCATGGGGTGCTGATGGAGGTCAATCTATCGCAGTAAATACATTTATTATAAATGCTACTGCTGGTGATGTGATTTCATTATGGGCAACATCTCCTACAGACGATGTAATGTTAACACCTGCTATTGGTTCTATTACTATTCCTTATCCAGATTCTCCATCTGCTGTTATAAATATTACACAATGTGCTTATAATGGTATGGCTGGTGCTACTGGATCTACTGGTGCTACTGGTGCTACTGGTGCTACTGGTGCTACAGGATCCACTGGTGCTACTGGTGCCACTGGTGCTACTGGTGCTACTGGTGCTACTGGTGCCACTGGTGCTACAGGATCTACAGGAGCCACTGGTGCTACTGGTGCTACAGGATCTACAGGAGCCACTGGTGCTACTGGTGCTACAGGATCTACTGGAGCCACTGGTGCTACTGGTGCTACTGGTGCTACTGGTGCTACTGGATCTACTGGATCTACAGGAGCCACTGGTGCTACTGGCCCCACAGGAGCAACAGGAACGATAGATATTGTTGGTCCCACGAGTCTTGGTGTCACGGCCAATCTTGTCATGTCCACTGGTCCTACGTCCATTTTCAGTAATAGCGGCTGGTATTTTGATGGATCGAATAATTTAATCATCGGTGGTAATATTCTGCCGCCACCAGGAAGTAGTTTTTCCTTGGGTGGAACTGGTGCTACCTTTGGATCTCTGCATGTAGCTGGTAATACCATTTACCTTGATTCTACTACAATCGGTGCGTCTGGACCCGTAGTAGAGTTTGGCTCGGGAACGGCTCATTCATTATATTTTGATATCAGTAATGGCGTTATTTTGTATAGAGTTAATGATACGGTGGTGCCGATATCTGGAATTGGTATAGGTGCCACTGGTCCAACAGGTGCTACAGGAGAAGATGGTCCAACTGGACCCACAGGAGAAACTGGTCCATCTGGCCCCACAGGAGAAACAGGTGCTACAGGAGAAACAGGTGCTACTGGTGCTACTGGAGAAACAGGACCCACTGGCTCTACAGGATCTACTGGAGAAACTGGCTCTACAGGAGAAACTGGTCCATCTGGCCCCACAGGAGAAACAGGTGCTACTGGTGCTACGGGTGCTACTGGTGCTACTGGAGAAACAGGACCTACTGGCTCTACTGGAGCTACTGGAGCTACTGGAGAAACAGGGCCCACTGGCTCTACAGGATCTACCGGAGAAACTGGCTCTACAGGAGAAACTGGTCCATCTGGCCCCACAGGAGAAACAGGTGCTACTGGTGCTACAGGAGAAACTGGTGCCACAGGATCCACAGGAGAAACAGGAGAAACTGGTGCTACTGGCTCTACAGGAGAAACTGGTGCGACTGGATCAACAGGAGAAACGGGTGCTACAGGAGAAACAGGTGCGACTGGATCAACAGGAGAAACAGGTGCTACAGGATCCACAGGATCCACAGGTGCTACTGGTGCTACTGGCTCTACAGGAGAAACGGGTGCTACTGGCTCTACAGGTGCTACTGGTGCTACTGGTGCTACTGGTGCGTTTGAATTTGCCGGTGTAACAAATAGTATACTGTGGTCTCCTGATGGAACATCTGTAACTGGCACAACTCAGCTGACATTTGACGGATATAACATGAATGTTAATCTGGGTATTTATCCTATAAATGCTAGCTTTAGTCAACTGGGTAGCACAACTGCTGAATGGGCCGAAATCTATGGAACAGAACTTCATGCGAATACAATGTATCTTGGTAACGATGTATCGCTAACTCATATCGATACGGTTGTGGGTGCTACTGGCCCCTCCATTGTTGCGACGGGTAATTTTATTCCTTCCGTAAGTAATACGTATTCGCTGGGTGCCTCGAGTCAGTACTGGAAGGAGCTTTTTGTGGGCCCTGGCACGATTAACATTACACCGGCTACAGGCTCTACGGCGGCACCTGGACAGATAGGAACAGATAATGCCGGTATTATATATGTACAGAGTGGGCTATCGGCTCCATTTACGGTGCTGGGTGCGACAATTAATGGATTAGGAACAACGTCAATAAATGCGATCGGTGGATGGTACACGACTGCAGGGGGGACGGCAGGTGACTCCTCATATGATTTGGTTGTACAGGAAAATATTGCGACGGTAGCAGGTGGCCCAACCGGTCCGATCTATTCTCTCATCGACGTGGTACGATCAATCACCGGCAGCACAGGAATCATTGTCACAGAGACCCCTGGCACAACGACGAGTCCAAAGATTAATTATGTGGTTGGGTTGGCCACCACTGGTGTAACGGTGGGAACCTACACGAATCCCACTGTGTCTGTAAATGAGACCGGTCAGGTGACTAGCATCGTGTCTGGTGGTTCTGCTGGCCCTACTGGTGATACAGGTGCTACTGGTGCTACTGGATCTACAGGATCTACAGGAGAAACTGGTGCTACTGGATCTACAGGAGAAACAGGAGAAACAGGTGCTACTGGATCTACAGGAGAAACTGGTGCTACTGGTGCTACTGGATCTACAGGAGAAACTGGTGCTACAGGATCCACAGGAGAAACTGGTGCTACAGGACCCACTGGTGCTACTGGATCTACAGGAGAAATAGGGCCCACAGGAGAAACTGGTCCATCTGGCCCCACAGGAGAAACAGGAGAAACAGGTGCTACTGGTGCTACTGGATCCACAGGAGAAACAGGTGCTACTGGTGCTACGGGACCCACAGGTGATACGGGACCAGGTGGAGTATATAACCTAACAAAGATAGAAACAGGTATCGTATTAACTACTAGTTATCAACCTATAGGACCAACAACATCCATCACTGTATCTGCTGGAACAAATATTGCAATTATTGCTAATTCTGTAGCAGCCCCCATAGGTAACAATCACACCTATTTCAATTATATTGGCATAACCGGTCCGGCCGGTATATCCGGCTCAACCAGTGATATAACGTCAATAACAGCTTCAAATAGTAGCAATAACTATCTTCAAAATATAGTAATGCATGATTGCTCAGTTTCAAGTGCAGGACAATATATAATTACGATATATGGGCGTGTAGATAACACTGGTGGCAACCCATCTGTAAGAAATAGTCACATTATGGCATTTGGGAATATGCTCAGAACACCATAAAAAGTTGATATTGCGCACCGATGTGATCGATTCATTACGATGAAAGTAGTCGGCGTCCTTGAATTAGCATCCAAATATCGCTATGGCATTACCAGCCATGGCTCACCACTCTATCTATTCAGGTCTTACGACGGCCATGAATACATAGTGGGCTCGGCCTCACGAGCCACCGAGAATCAAATCGCGGTCATCGATGCCTGTGATCATGGTCCGAGACAGCGTGCGAATCTGTCACGGATCATCGGCCCCGTGGGAGACTATGCCGCGGAGCGCGAGGCGCTCCTCCTCCATTATTGCCCCGTGAAACCCGTCGAGACAGAAGCAATAGCAGATCCCTCTGAGTCCAGAGAAGAGATCAGTGCCGCCACGGGCTGGACCACGTTTCACATTGATCCACCAGGCTGTCGCGACATTGATGACGCCGTTGCCTATCATCCTGAACACGGCTGGGCCATCACGATAGCCGATGCCGCGGCCGCCGTTGCGGCTGGTTCGGCCACGGATCTCGCCGCCCACGCCATCGGTGCCACCTTCTATGATCTGGATGGCCGCGCAGTGCGCACCATGTTGCCACCATCCATTTCCGAGGATCGCGCCTCGCTGCTCCCTGGCCAACGCCGCCGCGGCGTCACGTTGTTTCTAGGATTGCCGACAAGTGCTAATGTGTCAGAAACCCGATTCGGACTAACATGGATCACGGTGGAGCACAGTTTCACCTATGACTCCTTTCCTGGATCCGCTGTCGCGACTTCCCTGGGAGCCACCACCGAGCCCCACACCTGGATCGAGGAGCTCATGATCCGGTATAACCGAGAGGTGGCAGCCATCCTCAAACGCAACACCGGCTTTCTCCGTGTCCAACCGGCTGCCGACACCGAGCTTCCCACCTCCCTCCGATTTCTGGGCATGGAGGCGGCGACCTATGAGATAGTGGACCACTTGCCCCAGACCCACGCCACGATTGGCGGACTCTACTGTCACGCGTCGTCACCGCTGCGCCGCTACGCTGATCTGGCCAACCAGCGCGTTCTGACCGCCTACATCCTAGGGCTGCCCACGATCTTTGCGCTACCACTCTCCATTATGGACGATATCGAGGCACGCCTGAATGAGCGGGCCCGCGCCAATCGCCGTTGGGGCCGCGACCTGACCTTCCTGACCCATGTGACGCCGGGCCGTGTTCACGAAATCGACGTGATCTGGTTCTCGGCGGATCGTGTTTGGGTTCCCCTGTGGCGGCGTCTAATCCGGCTGCGCCATGACGAGGTACGACCCGTGGGCACCGAGGGCAGGATCCGCATCTTCTGCGATCCAACAAAACGGAATTGGCGCGAGCGGGTGCTTACAGCACCGCTCGCACCTCCTATGGCTACGCCATAGTCGGACACTACGGATCCTAACGGCTCCTTTCTTACTCGAGCCCTAACGGGCTCGGCGCGAGCGGGTGCTTACAGCTCCGCACGAACCCACTACTCAGTAATCCATGTCTCCCACTCACCGCTGAAGCGCCTCGTGTACTCTGCCACATGGAATCCCAGCGTCTTCATAGCGATCATCTGTAGACGGAGATACTTGCAATAGTCATAACAATTTATTTTTACGTCGCTTATCCATGTCCCCTTGCCGTTCATCTTCTTGAGCTTCTCATAATGGTAGTCCATCATAGTGCGATATCTGGGCTCAGTCTCCCAGTAGAGCGTCCGCATGGCCATCTTGGCCACCTCCGGATTCTCCCACTGCGTCTTTATCCACGCCATCTTGGCCTGTCCCTCTTCTGTCTCTCCCCAGCCCGCGATCATCGCGTCCACCTTGTCCCACGCATCCATGCGAAACTCGAACGCATCAAACACAGTAGAAACATTCATCGTACCTTCCTCAGATACGATCACTGTTTATCAACTTTTTATACACCCTAGGAGGGTTTGCGCCCCTCAGCCTTTCCATGATGTATCCAGTGTCGGATAGCCATCCCCTTCGTATGTATACCAGCCGCACCCAGATCTGGATATCTCGAGAGATACTTCTGCCAATTTAATTCACGGTGTTCATTGGTAAACACTTCAGAACCATTGGTATTAAATTCAACGACCTTAATTTCATATATAGTATTAAAATAATTGATTGATTTTTGGTCTATAAAGGATCGGAAATACGGTACTCTACTGGAATTATCGAAAGAGTGAACATGACGCAAGAACTGTCCTTCCACCTCGCGGAACATCCAACTATCTATGATACCGACTTTGTATCGTCTGTATATTTGCCACAACGCATCTTGTTCCCACGCATGATCTCGATTTTTGCCCCTCAGATTTACGGCATACCAGTCTCGCACAAACTGCTTCGTATATTTATTTACTCGTAACGCATAAAATCCCGCACATGGTAGACTATCATCATGACACGGCTTATTATTCAGAAATAGTATTTGGTAGTTAGAATAGGGCTGAAAGAAATTCTCTAGCGACTGATTGAAATCCTTGAAAATACAATCGCTGTCGATATACACAATGTAATCATACGATGATTCCAGTACTTTAGATGTGCTCAGTAGTTTTGACCACGACGCATGGCGATGGTCACCGGTCTTAGGATCAATACAATTATACAGCGGTGTTTCGGAACGATTGTTTAAATATGGTCGGTAATAGACAAATTCATAGTTATGCCGCTTACAGTATTCGTAATTAATTGCCGCGACAAGGGAATTATAACTGGCAGAGTCTATATTCGCATCCAGATTCCGATTATCAGACATAAATACTAAAATGCGCATATCTATAGTATAGATGGTAAATTACCAGGGGCAGCACCCCTGGTTCTCCACCATCCGCTCCCAGCAGAAGCCCGCCGGTATTCTGTTCATGATCAGCCGCAAGACCGTCGCCGCTCTCGCCGGCTCCTTCACGTCACCGACCACGCCCACCACCGAGCACAGCAGATTAATCTCCATCGGCTCCAGAATCCAGTCCCCTCCCTCATAGAGCGCGGCGACTGCCATACGCTGCCATTCCACGGATCGACATGGATTGGAAACATTCGCACCCCCCATCGTCACATCCATGAGTGCCACCACCTGCTTCACCACCACGCTCAGATCATCCATTGGCAACTGATCGAAAAATCGGAGCTCCAAGCCATGTGCCCAATGTTTGTTATAATTGATATCCAGCCCAATGACGTCCAGAGGCTGATAGGCCGTCCGCGCCAGCAATGACTCGTACCACGGCATCTCCGTCTTGCGCACCTGAAGAATCTTGCCCACCGGCATCGTATCCGTATCGAACGTTCCCACACCAATATACCGCGACACTGCTAGTCTCTGGGAGCCTGCCGCGAACTTGTCCGAAACCGCCGAAAAGGGATCCGCTGCTCCATAGGCCGCGATCCACAGCGGTTCGAACCACTGGACCAGTCTTGCTAGTCGCCTGTGGCTCTCCAAGAATTCGGCAGGCCAAAGCGGTTTCCGATTCCAACCCAACCGTGTCGGCAATGTCACGTTAATATGGATGGTCCCATTATTGAACATGGTCACATTCCGTGGATTCGACAGATAGGTGGCGAAGGGCTCATTCCGAGGAACCAGCGTGAGTGGACCATACTCGGCAATGACGCCCTGCTTGGGCAGACGCGCGAGTTCCTCCACAAAGCGCCGCTCGCCGGAAATCAGCTCGTCCATGACATCGTCCACCGTGGCCCGATAGAAGCGCTGCGTCATAAATTCGATCGTATCGCCATCCCACATGAAGACACGATTTATCTCCGCTCCGAGCCACTGCGAGTATTCACAGGCCCAATCAAAGAGTGCCTTGGTGAATCGCGGATTGGGCTTCGGCACGCGTTCATACGTGGTGGCATGTTCACCCTTGAGATCACACACGGTCAGACTGTGTCCGTTCATGAGTATGGGAACGGTCAGGGTGCCCGCGTGAGCGACTAGCATGGATGCTAACGCGTCCTTGAGTTCATCCGGTTTGTAGGACGAGTAGTAGTCCACACTGTAGCGTTCGGGGCGCATAACCCCCTCGAAGCTCGTAATCTCACGGGTCCGGCTAGTCGTAATATAGGTCTCATGTTCGATACCGAGTCCCCAAAAAAAACCGAAGCGCCGATACGCGTGGCGATAACGATCGTGCTTGGGCAGATTCCGTAATGGCTCGGTAGACATCCCTATAGTGGTCCTCTATTTTAGAGGCGCAGATAGAGGGAATCGGTGGTCTCATCGAGCAGGCGCAGGCCCCGCATTTTCTCTAGCATGGACAGATCACCGCGGATCGTGGCGATGGCCGACCACTCCTCGAGGATGTTCGTGACACGGAGCAGGGCCCGCTGGATATTGCCCTCGAAGAGATCGTGGGACGCGGCGATCGTGGACAGTGAGGCGCCACTGAGAGAGGCGTCCACGACGGAGACCCAGAGGGGATTCAGCCGCCAGAAGCCGAAGGGCGAATGCACGCGATGGCCATCCTCAATCTCCAGACAGGCATCCGCCTGATCCTCCAGCCAGTAGAGCACGTTCTTGGCCGCGGCACTGACTCCCGTTTCATCCACAGTGCGCTCGTCGCCACCCTCCTGGAGAAAGAAGGCCAGAACGCAGGCCACCTCGTTCGCGGTGAGGTCGGCACAGAGCCCTGAGGCGGCAAGCAGCGGCATGAGGATCACGTGACTCTCCGCCGACTCAGTCGCACAGAGGCCGAGTGTAGTCAGCGCACCGTCATCATCCAGCATCTGTAATTCCCGCAGGCACGCCTCCAATGGCTCTACGGACAGCAGCGGGGCCGCGTCCCATCGCGCCACAGTCGCCGCCACGGTTGCCGCCTCACCACGAACCTCTGCTAGTTCTTTGTAGGTATCTATCGCTGATGCGAGTCGCTTTTCATCATTCGCCAGGGCCCATCGGTTCAGTGCCGCGACCGCCTTCTTCTTTTTCGCATTTACCGAGGTCGCGATCTCCGTCTCCAGGGCTGCCTTCTCCGCGAGCGCCCGCTCCTCCTCAGGAGTAATCAATGCGCCCAGGGTCGTGATACGGGCCTTGAGCCGTTCCAGATCCTGGCCCACGGATGCGCGCAGATCCCGCTGCTGCTGAGCCCAGTAGCTCTGGCTCACGATGTCGATTCCCGTTGTCAGACGGTTCTTCAGGATGAAATCGTAGTGGAAGCGCATGCGGGACTGGAGTGGCGGCAGCGCACCCGTGATGACGCCCCGGAGATCACACAGATCCACCGGTGCGCGCATGGGCTCGTAGAGCACCAGACCCTGGGTGTCCAGACCGCGTCGTCCCGCCCGCCCCGCCATCTGGATATACTCATCGGGGCGCAGGAGCCGCTTGCCTTCGTCGCTGAACTTCTCCA
>Ga0114966_10002202_pt1 | contig 17538 bp, 19 predicted proteins | sample M_130207_XF_Meta_FD_87029 | JGI IMG/M metagenome (GOLD analysis project Ga0114966, IMG submission 87029) | Freshwater microbial communities from Lake Montjoie, Canada to study carbon cycling - M_130207_XF_MetaG | ecosystem: Environmental > Aquatic > Freshwater > Lake | place: Lake Montjoie...
AATCGCCGGAAGCGCAGAAAACCTATCAGCACCAGGGCGTCGAGCTGACCGGCAGCACGCCCGAAGCATTTACCAAGTTCCTGCACAGCGAAGTCGCGCAATACGAGCAGGCCATCCGCAAAGCCAACGTCCAGCCCGAGTAATTTCCGGCGCGGACCGAATGCAACCGAAGGAACGTCGCATGAAACATGTGTTCAGCAAGATGCAGGTCGGCGATATCAACATCAATTACGAACTCGCCGACTACACCGCGCCATGGCGCACCGACGAGCCCGAGACCTTCCTGCTCTATCACGGTTATTCGCGCAATATGCTGTTCTGGGAGCAATGGGTTCCGCTGCTCGCGGCCCACTATCGCGTGCTGCGCTTCGATGCGCGCGGTTGCGGCGAATCGTCCCTGCCGCCCGCCGGCACCATGACGTTCGACCAGCTGGTCGGCGATTCGCTCGGCCTGATGGACAAGCTCGGCATCCGCCGCGCGCACTGGGTCGGTGAATCGTCCGGCGGCATCGCCGGCCTCGCGTTCGCGCTGGCGCATCCCGACCGCCTGCATACGCTGACGGTGTGCGATACGCCGTTCAAGCGTCCCGCGAATATTGCCGCCACATACACGGTTGGTGAAGCGGACCGCGCCGCCGCCTTCGCCAAATACGGCGTCGGCGGCTGGTGCCGCAAAACGCTTTCCTACCGCATCGACACCACCAAAGCGTCGCCCGAGCTGTGCGAATGGTACATCGCGCAGATGGACCGCACGCCGGTGCCGGTCGCGGTGGAAAAAGAAAAAATGATCGGCCGCGGCGACTTCTGGCCGCTGCTGCCCGGCATCAAGGTGCCGACGCTGATCCTCGCCGGACAAAAAAGTCCGCTGGCGGAAGAGGAGAAAATGAAAGCGATGCAGCTGCATATGCCGCAGGCGAAGCTCGTCACCTTCGAAGGCTACGGGCACGGCATCAACCTGCTGGCACCCGAACGCTGCGTGAGCGAAATCCGTCAATTCGTCGATACGCAGCGACAAAGGTAGAATGAAACCTCGGCACTAATTCAAATCAAGCGATCCGGCCGGCAGGCACTGCCGCACAGACCGGACGCCATCCAGGGAGGAGCAAGCATGGCGCTGGGCCCGCACAAAATAGAATACGAAGTGATCGCAGGCTGGGAGCAAATGCCGGAAGGCTGGAGCTTCATCGAAGTCGCGGGCGTGGCGTGCGATTCGCACGACAACGTCTACGTGTTCAACCGCGGCGAGCACCCGATGATAGTGTTCGACAAGGAAGGCAAGTTCCTCAACGCATGGGGCGCAGGCGCCTTTGTGGGCCCGCACGGCATTTTTATCGACCACAACGACCAGCTGTGGCTTGCCGACGACAAGAACCACGTCGTCCACAAGTACACGCCCGACGGCAAGAAGCTGATGACCATAGGCGAGCCGGGTAAAGGCGCCGATACGGGCTACAAGATCGGCGAAAGCCCGGTCAAGAAAGCCGCCGGCCCGTTCAACCGGGTGACCAACGTCGCGGTGCTGCCGAGCGGCGATATGTACATAGCCGACGGTTACGGCAACGCGCGCGTCCACAAATATTCTGCCGAGGGCAAACTGCTGTTCTCCTGGGGTGAACCAGGCCGCGGGCCGGGCCAGTTCATTTTGCCGCACGGCATCGCCGTGGACAGCGCGGGGCTGGTCTACGTCGCCGACCGCGAAAATTCGCGCGTGCAGATTTTTTCTCCCGCCGGCGAATATTTGCGCGAGTGGACTTTCGTCAACCGCCCTTACGACATTTTCATCGACGACCAGGACATGCTGCACATCGCCGAAGGCGGCTTCCTCAACTACATGCACAAACGCTCCGAAGGGCCGCTGCCCAAGCACGACCAGACCATGATCTGCCCGCCGGAAGGCCATGCGCCGATCGCGCGCGTGACGGTGTGCGACCCCGACGGCAAGATCGCGGCGCAAATCGGCGGCGAAAATCCCATTCTGCCTGGCAATTTTGTCGCACCGCACGGCATTTGGGCCGACAGCCGCGGCGATTTCTACGTGGGCGAAGTCTGCAAGCAGGCCGGCGCCGTCAAGCGCATGGCGCCGCTGAAGCCCCACGCGTTCCAGAAATTCCGCCGCCGCGCGGGCTGATGCGCGGCAACGCCCGCCAACACCAAGAGCTGTCTCAAAAACAGTTTGGAACCGCGGATGAACGCAGATAAGATCGAAAACAGTTCAAATTGCAATGAGGAATGAGCAAAGGGCAATGCGTAACTTATCTTTAACTCATTACCCATTACCCTTCGCTCATCACCAATTACATCGGCGTTAATCGGCGTTTATCGGCGTTTATCGGCGGTTGCTTGCCGGTGTTGTATTTTTGAGATGAGTTCAAAAAAATCAGGAGGAGCAGGCATGAATAGCGTCAGAGACAGGATGGCGGTCGTCGCAGTTGCCGCGGTGTCGCTCGCGGTGCTGTTGGTCAGCACGCAGGCGGCTGCGCAAAATTATCCGACAAAGCCGATACGCGTGATCGTGCCGTACCCGCCGGGCGGCACCTCCGACATACTCACGCGACTGGTCGGCGCCAAGCTGACAGAAGCGTGGGGACAGCAGATACTCGCCGACAACCGCACCGGCGCGGGCGGCAATATCGGCGCGGAGCTGATGGTGCGCGCGGCGCCAGACGGCTATACGCTGATGCTCACCGACATCGGCAACCTCGTGACCAGCACCATACTCTACGCGAAGCTGCCGTTCGACTTGCTGCGCGACTTCGCGCCGGTAGTCACCGTTTCATATTCGCCGCATCTGCTGGCCGTGCATCCGAGCGTACCGGTAAAAACGGTCAAGGAACTGGTCGCGCTGGCCAAATCCAAACCGGGCAAGCTCAACTACGCGGCCGGCCTTGGCGGCACGCCTCACCTCGCGGGGCTCATGTTCGCGCAACGCACCGGCATCAACTGGGTCTATATCCCGACCAAGGGCGGGGCAGCCACGAGCTACGCGGTCGCTACCGGTGATGCGGACGTGCTGTTTCTCGGCATTCTGCAGACGCTGACCCACATCAGTTCCGGCAAGCTGAAACTGATCGCGTCATCGAGCGCGCAGCGTCTCTCGAATCTGCCGGACACGCCGACCGTTGCGGAATCGTTGCCGGGCTTCGTCACCGGCTCGTGGCAGGGCATACTCGCTCCCGCGCGCACGCCGCCGGACGTCATCGCCAAACTCAATAACGAAGTGGCACGTGTTCTGAAATTGAACGACGTTAGGGAAGTGCTGACCTCGCAGGGCACCACGCCGCTCGCCACCGGCCCGCAGGAGACCGGCCGCTGGCTCGCCGAGGAAAAAGAGCGCTGGACGAAAGTCGTTAAGGAAAGCGGCTTCAAGCTGGAGTAACCCGCCACGTTTTTCACGGCGGTTTCTAGCCGTAGTTAAAACCAGGGCAGCTCTGAACAAGTACGGTTTCGTCATTCCCGCGTAGGCGGGAATCCAGGGAGCTCAAGACCTTGCTGGATCCCCGCCTACGCGAGGATGACTTAATCATAGATTCCCTGGAAGTCATCTCAAAAACCCGTTCGCCCTGATGTATAGAAGGGCGAAGAGGTGCATTGCTGGTAGCAATGACGCCCATTCATGCTTCGATACCTCAGCACGAACGGCCTTAAGGGATTTTTGAGCTGATTACTAATTACTGCGGCGGACGCACGCCGTCCTTGCTGACCTGGACGCGCGAAGTGATGATTTTGCCGTCGTTGTTCATGCCCGCCTGAATGTACACGTACTCACCGGGCTTCAATAACGTGCGGTCGCCCTCGACATACATCACGACCGGCGTGTTCTCCGGCACAACCACGATCTGCGAACCGCCTTTGTACGTCAGCGTGACTTCGCGGCCCTTGCCCAACTCGACCGCCCCTGAAACGACCGCATTGATCATGCTCGAATTCGGCTCGAAGTCGAACGGCCGGTGACCTTCGTTCGGCAACCCGCGATCGGCAGGGAACACTTGCATGCCGCGTGCGACCAGCTTGCCGTCAGGGCCGGGCACGGCGACCAGGCCCAACGCAGCGCCCGGCTTGAGGTCTGCCGTCTTCAACGCTTTCGGGTAGGCGAACGTCACTTTTGGATCGAGCTCGATCTTGACGTCGCGGCCTTCGCGCGTCTTGACCATCAGCAGATCGCCGTCCACCGACGAGATGGTGCCACGTATGCGCATCGGATTCTGCGCCTCAGCCACGGTCGCCGCCAATGCCAGCACGCCGCACAGAAATACTGCAGAAACGCTGTTCATTACCTGCTCTCCCTGTAAATTGATGGCCGCTATCGTGAAGCGGCCTCTAGATTTAGTCAACACAGGCGGGGCCGCTGTTATTTCATGCGGCCCCGGCGAAATAAAAAAACCAGGTGCCCGTCGCCCGGCTGTGGTACCGTTTTCACGAGGCAGACAAAATATCCTGCGAGGAGCGCCATGAACAAGCCACGATTGTTACCCATGCCGGTGATGCGGCTACATGCTGTCTTCACTTTTGCGCTGCTGAGTTGCGTGGCATTGCAAGCCGGCGCGCAACCCGCCTGGCCCGCGCGCAACGTGCAGATCATCGTGCCGTATACGCCGGGCGGCTCGATCGACATCATGACGCGCAGCGTGGCCCAGCAACTGGCGATCGCGTGGGGGAAAAACGTCGTCGTCGACAACCGGCCGGGCGCCAGCGGCATGATAGGCACCGAAATCGCGACCAAGGCCGAACCTGACGGCTATGTGCTGCTCGGCCATACGTCCTCGTACCCGGCGACAGCCGCGGTGCGCGAGAAACTGCCGTTCGACCCGGCGCGCGCCATCGTGCCGGTGGCGATGATCGCGCGCGCGCCGATGATACTGGTAATACACCCGTCGATACCGGCGAAATCGGTGAAGGAACTCGTCGCGCTGGTGAAAAAGAACCCCGGCAAGTTCAATTACTCGTCGTCGGGCACCGGCGGCAACAATCATTTCTCCGGCGCGCTGTTCGCGTCCGCCGCCGGCATCAAGCTAACGCACATTCCGTACAAAGGCATTTCGCAGGCGATGACAGCGCTCGCTTCCGGAGAAGTCGAACTCGTGATCGCGAGCGCGGCGGCGGTCAACCCGCAGCTGAAAGCCGGCCGCGTGCGCGCACTGGGCGTCACCAGTGAAACCCCCTCCCCCCTGATTCCCGGGCTGCCGGCCATCGCACAATCCGGCGTGCCGGGTTACACCTATGAATTGTGGTGGGGGCTGTTCGCGCCGGCGGGCCTGCCGGCCGAGCGCATGAATTTCATCAACGCCGCGGTCAACAAGAGTCTTGCCAGCCCCGAGATGAAGAAATTTCTCGACAACGAAAGCGCAGAGGCTTGGGTCGCCACCGAGCCGCAGATCGCCGACCTGCTGCCGAAGGAAATCGAGCGCTACCGCAAAGCGGCCAAGGAAGCAGGCATCAAGGAGCAGTAACAGGCGCTTCTGCTCGCCGCGCCCCCGGTTGTCGCACCTCGTTAATCAATTGATTTAATGCGTAATTAAATCTAAATCCACACCGCATATTCCCTTCTGTTATATCCGGGGCACTCCTTATTCTTTCCGTTCCGGCGCGGCCATCTGTAGCCTTGTCGCTCTTCAAGCTAAAGGCTGGGCAAAACCATGAAAAAAATCTACGTCATCCATGAAAACGACGCCTGGGTCGAACCTTTGCGCGCGGCGTTTACTGAATTCGGATTGCCGTTTGAGGAATGGTTTCTCGACCAGGGCGTGCTCGATTTTTCGTCTGCGCCGCCCGACGGGGTCTTTTACAATCGCATGAGCGCTTCGTCGCATACGCGCGGTCATCGCTATGCGCCCGAGTACACCGCAGCGGTGCTGGCGTGGCTTGAGCAGCACGACCGGCGGGTCATCAACAACGGACGCGCGCTGCAGCTCGAAGTAAGCAAGATCGCCCAATACGCGGCCCTCGCCAAGTACGGCATCCGCACGCCGCGCACGTCCGCCGCCATCGGCAGGCGGCAGATTGTCGACGCCGCGCGCGCCTTCAACGGCTCGTTCATTACCAAGCACAACCGCGCCGGTAAAGGCCTCGGTGTGAGACTGTTTCATGAGCACCGCGCCCTTCAGGATTACGTCGAAAGCGATGCGTTCGAAGATTCGGTCGACGGCATAACGCTGATCCAAGAATACATCCGCGCGCCGGCGCCGTTCATCACTCGCGTCGAATTCGTCGGCGGCAAATTTCTCTACGCGGTGCGCGTGGATACGACGCTCGGTTTTGAGTTGTGCCCTGCCGATGCCTGCCAGGTCGGCGATGCGTTCTGCCCGGTCGGCGAAACCGCTCCGGCAACAACTGCGCTGCGCTTCCGCATCGTGCCGGACTTTCAGCATCCCATCATCGAAAGTTACCGGCGCTTCATTGCGGACAACGGCATCAGCATTTCAGGCATCGAATTCATCACCGATGCCGCGGGCGAGCTCTATACGTACGACGTCAACACCAACACGAACTACAACAGCGCGGCGGAAGTCGAGGCGGGTCTCTACGGCATGCGCGCGATCGCACGCTACCTGGGCGACGAACTGAAAAAGCTCTCGCAACCGGCGAAACCCAGGCTCGCTGTCGCCGGCTGACGCGCGCACACTTTGCTTCGCGGAACGGCCGCTCCCGCGGCCGTTTTGTTTGCGCGCGCTAACAGCCATCCGCGGGAAGCGGTATCCTCCTGCAGCAGGGTTAACCTGCACATACTCCACATGTGATACAGGACGCAGCAATGACCACCGGCATCTCCACAGTACTGAAACCCCACACCAAGGACCTCGGCGACTTTGAAGTCAGGCGACTGCTGCCCGGTTTTCCCGACAAAATGGTGGGGCCTTTCATTTTTTTCGACCATATGGGGCCTGCGGAGTTCGCGCCGGGCAAGGGCGTAGACGTGCGGCCGCATCCGCATATCGGACTCGCCACTGTCACTTACCTGTTCGAAGGCAACATCCTGCATCGCGACAGCGTGGGCAGCGTGCAGAGCATCGCGCCGGGCGACGTCAACTGGATGACCGCAGGGCGCGGCATCGTGCATTCCGAGCGCACATCCATCGAAGACAAGCGCGTGGCGCGGCGTTTGCACGGCATACAGACGTGGCTGGCGCTGCCGAAGCAACACGAAGCGGTGGCGCCGGCTTTCACGCATCTGCCCAAGGCCAGCCTGCCGATGATCGAGCGGCCCGGCGTGCGCATGCGCCTCATCGCGGGCACGGCATTCGGGCAACGCGCGCCGACGCCGACGTTTTCTGAAATGTTTTACCTCGCGGTCGAGATGCAGGCGGGCGCGGTGTTCGAACTGCCAGCCGAGCACGCCGAACGCGCCGCCTATATTGTCGATGGCGACGTCAGCATCGCCGGCGAAGCAGTGGCAGCAAATCACATGGCGGTGCTGGGTGCCGGCCGCACGCTGGAAATCCGCGCCGCGACTGCCGCGCGCATCATGCTGCTGGGTGGCGCGAAGATGGACGGCGACCGCTTCCTCTGGTGGAATTTCGTTGCCAGCTCGCAGGAACTCATCGAAGCAGCCAAATTGCGTTGGCGCGACCAGCAATTTCCGCCCGTCCCCGACGAGACCGAATTCATCCCGCTGCCCGAGCGCTGATACCGCCGGCGCGGAAAAGCCGTAAAATTCCGCATAAATGATAACAACTAAAACCTGTCTAAAAAAAGCGAAAACGACAATCAGCCGCAGATAAACGCAGATACACGCAGATGAAGCAACTCAAAACGCGAACAAAGATTTAAATCCGGATACGCGCAGGTACAGATCCAATGCCGCCCGCTAGCCGACGTCAAGTCCTTTGAGCCAATCTGCGTTTATCCGCGTTTATCTGCGGCTCCAAACTGTTTTTTGAGCCAGCCTCTATAAACAACCAAAAGGAATCCGCCGTGCCTTTCAACATACTTTTTCCGGACAGCCGCTCCGACCCGCTCGATATCGAGCGCGAAGTCGTCGGTACTGACACCGTGCTCGTCAACGCGCGCAAGGACAGCTTCGAAGCCGTAGAACCGGCGGCGTGGGAGAAATGCGACGCGGTGATCACGCGCTTCGTGCCGATAGACGCCAAAGTTATCCCGCATATCAAACGCACGCGCATCGTGGTGCGCAACGGGGTCGGTTTCGACGTGGTGGACCTGAAAGCCTGCGGCGAAGCCGGCATCGCGGTGTGCAACGTGCCCGATTACGGCACCACCGAAGTCGCCGATTCGGCGATTGCGACCATGCTCACTTTCGCGCGCGGCACTGCAGCGCTCGACGCCGCTCTGCGCACTGATCTCAAAGGCGGCTGGACGCACGTACACAACGTCACCGCGCGCCGCCTGCGCGGCGCGACGTACGGCGTGATCGGCCTGGGCCGCATCGGCACCGCGTCGGCACTGCGCGCGCGCGCGTTCGGCATGAATGTCTCATTCTATGACCCGCTGCTGCCGAACGGCGCCGAGCTTGCATTCGGTTTCACCCGCGCGCGCACGCTCCACGAACTTTTAGGCCAGGCCGACGTGGTGACCATACATTCGCCGCTCACCGAAACCACGCGCGGACTGATAAACGACGCGGCAGTCGCCGCCATGAAGCCGGGCGCCTACCTTATCAACACAGCGCGCGGGCCGATTTGCGACACCGCGGCGCTGCTCGCCGGACTCAAAAGCGGCAAGCTCGCCGCCGTCGGCCTCGACGTTTTACCCAACGAACCGGCGACTACCGGCGATCCGCTGGTCGCGGCATGGCAGGCCAATGAACCGTGGATCCGTGGACGCGTGCTGCTCAACCCGCACGCCGGTTTTTACAGCCCGCATTCGCTGGTAGACCTGCGGCGCAAGGCGATTGAAACCGCGTTTTTCTACCTGCGCGACGGCACGCTCGCCAACTGCGTGAATGCCGAGTATCTGAAAAAACCGCGCTGACCGTAAAGCGACGACGGGCCGACTCTAGAAGTCATCCCAAAAATAAGACACCGAAAAGCAACCGCCGATAAACGCCGATGGACGCCGATGCAATTGGTGATGAGTGAATGGTAATGGGTAAGTTACGCATTGCACTTTGCCCATTCCTCATAACAATTTGAATTGTATTCGATCTTATCTGCGTTCATCGGCGTCCATCGGCGGTTCCAAATTGTTTTTGAAACCACTTCTAATCGGGACGGTATTTCCGGCGCAGTTCGAACGCTTTTTCAAACAAGCTCTGGTTGGCGGCGACGCTGTCCTTTGCTTCAATGATCCGGTTCAGCCACACCGAAGTGTCGTGATCGGGCCATTTCCACGCGAGGCCGTGCCGCATGGCGACGAGGCGACGCGTAAACCGCATCCACTGCGCCGGCACCGCCTGCTGGAAGTAGAGCACCGAGGCAATGTCGGCCCGCACTTCGCCCCAGCCTTCGACCGCGCCGCTTTTCACTACCGACATATAGCCCTGCACCGTCACGGTGTCGCGCGCGTAACCCGGCGGCAATACTTTGTCGAACCGGTTGCGGACGTACGCCTCGCGTTGTTCGATGCAATGCGTGAGTTCATGCACCGCCATCGCCTTAAGCCACACGGGCAGGTCCTGCTCGGAGATGGATTCGAAAAACTGATTCAGCCCGTCTTCGGGCCGCGTATTGAAAAAAACCAGGCACACGTTGTCTGCGAGACGCAGTCCGGATGCCAGCAGCGGCCGGTTCAGCCCTTCTTTCTGGGCGTCGAGCACTTCGACTTCAAGGCCCTCGGTTTTGAGGACCACGGCGGCAGCGACTATGCCGGCGCGCAACTGCTCTTCCGTCGGGAAGGGCGCTGCGAGTGCATGGGCGCAGCAGAACAAGGCGGCGGTCGCCATCAAAAGCCCTTACGCATTCCTCATAAGCGCCTCCCTGTGTGATTCGCTGCATGAAACCACTGGCGTTACGATTCCAGATACTACTGGAAGCTTTTGACTACGTATAATTTATATATTGTCTGTACGGTAGCGAACCTTGTGGCGCTACACGGCGGCGTCTCCGGTATAAACTGCGCAGTAGTTTTTTTCAGATGCACCGCCTGCTCAGAAGGATTCGCGCAATGTCACATTCAGCTGAAGTGCAAGTCATGTCCTCTGCCGCATTCAAGGCGGCTTATCTCGAACTGGTGCCCGGGTTCGAGCGCGCAAGCGGACACAAGGTCGCCACGCGCTGGATACCCGGCGTCGATCTGTTCAAGCGCGTCAGCGAAGGCGAGACAAGCGATCTCGTCATCATGCAGGCGGGCAATATCGATGAGCTCATCGCCGCCGGGCGCATCAGGGCCGGCAGCCGCGTCGATCTGGCGAGATCGGGAGTCGGCGTTGCCGTGCGCGCCGGTGGAATGCGGCCGGACATCTCTTCCAGCGCGGCGTTGAAACACGCCCTGCTCGCGGCAAAGTCCGTCGCGCATTCGACCGGGCCGAGCGGCGTCTACATCATCAAATTGTTTGAGCGCCTGGGTATCGCGGCGGAACTGAAAACGAAAACGCGCCAGGTGAAAGGCGAACCGGTGGGTGCTGTGGTCGCGCGCGGTGAAGTGGAGATCGGTTTCCAGCAGGTCAGCGAACTCCTGCCCGTCCCCGGCATAGCCTTTCTGGGGCCGCTGCCGGACGACATTCAGCAGATCACGATTTTCTCGGCCGGCATGCAGGTGAGCGCAGGCCACCCGGATGCCGCAAAAGCGCTGCTCGATTACATCACCGCGCCCGCGGCCGCGCCTGCAATCCGCAAAGCCGGCATGGAGCCGGCGTGATTACAGCGAATCAATTCCAGAAACAGCCTAAAACACATTTTGGAACCGCCGATGAACGCGGATGAACGCAGATAAAATCGGAAACAATTCAAATTGCAATGAGGAATGGGCAAAGGGCAATGCATAACTTATCTTTAACTCATTACCCATTATCCTTCACTCATCACCAATTACATCGGCGTTAATCGGCGTTCATCGGCGGTTGCTTGTCGGTGTTGTGTTTTTCAGAGGCGTTCTAGGTACGCAGCCCGTCGAGTATCGCCAGCGCGCGCCCCATTGAGAACTTGCGCGTCTCGGGGCTGTAGGCTTTTTCGCCGCCCGGCATCATGTAACCATGCAGCACGCCCGGGAAGATATGCACTTCGACGTTTTTCATGCGTGACGGCACTGCGCGGTAGGCCTCCTGCACCGGCGGCGGTGCGGCGTGGTCCTGGTCGCCCCAGATGATGCAAAGGGGCGCCGTCATGCCGTCGAGTTCCTTGATGTAATCCATCAATTGCGTGCCGTGGCAGGAAATCCCCGCCGCATAACCCAGGCGCTTGGGGCCAAGAATCGCGTAGGGACCGCCATAGCAAAACCCGATTGCCGCGGCACGCCCGTTGAACTGCGGCTCTTTGCGCACTTCGGCGAGCGCGTCTGCCATGTCGGCTTCACCGGCCTTGATTTTTTCCAGGCGCGGCTGCCCGCGCCCCGCCGTGCGCTCGTCGCCGCGCTTCAGCGGCCCCGGCACCGAGCGCCAGAACAAATCCGGCGCCGCCGCGATATAGCCTGCCGCCGCAAATTCGTCGGCGATCGCGCGCACGTCCGCATCGACGCCATGAATCGCTGAAGCAAGCACGATGGCCGGGACTTTGCCCTTGGCATCCGGCGTCACCACGTAGCAGTCGAATTCGCCGCCGCCGCTCGCGCGTATTTTGATGTCCTTGCGTTGCATTGTTGCTCTCCCCTTGCAATAACCTGAATTTTTATGCGGACAGCGCCTCGTCCAGAAACTCCAGCCGGTCCTGGCCCCAGAACAAAGTGTCTTTGTAGACATAAGTCGGCGTGCCGAATACGCCGTACTTGGCGGCTTCTTCTTCGCTGCCCTTCCACGCCGACATTATCTCGGGCGTGTCCTGCATGGCCAGCAGCTTTGCACCGTCCAGACCCAGAGAATTAGCGACCGCCACGCGCACCGCGGGATCGCGCACGTCTTTTTCCTCGCTCCACAATGCGTGCAGCAGCGCGTGACTCAGCGCGAGCGCGTTCCAGCCGAGCTTGTCGGCGGCAATGACCATGCGCGCCGAGAACTGGTTGTCCGTCGGGTAGTAGCGCGGACGCAATACCAGCGGCATGTTCAGGCGCTTGCGCCAGCGCTCCAGTTCGACTTCGTGATAACGGCGGCGCGCGTCGGGGCGGCTCAGCAGCGGAATGCCGCCGTTCGGCTGGACTATGCGGGTCGGGCGCACCACCACGTCGAGATCGTGTTTCTTGATCAGTGCATGGAACCGCGGCCCGCCCATATAGGCCCACGGCGACGACAGGGAATGAAAATAGATGACGGTTTTTTTCATGCGGACACGCGTTGGGATGACTAAAAATTGAAGCAGCATATTAGTATACGGGATTGACGACTTCCTGAATGTCTCCCGCCATGACGATCCGGAAATTTTCCGCGCGCGCACGCCGCACCCTTGCATTGATCGCACTGGCGGCGGCCACGCCTGCGGCGCACGCGCAAACGGGCGCTGCCACCTATCCCGATAAATCGGTGCGCCTCGTAGTGCCGTTTGCCGCGGGCGGCGCGCTCGACGTCGTCGGGCGCATCGTCGGCCAGAAAATGACCGATACCTGGGGCAAGCAGATCGTGGTCGACAACCGTCTCGGCGCCGGCGGCAATATCGGCGCCGAGTTCGTGGCCAAGGCGCCGCCCGATGGCTATACGCTGCTGATGTCGTCGGTGACCACGCAGGCGATCAACATGAGCCTGCTCACCAAGCCGCCCTACGACTTCGTGCGCGATTATGCGGCGGTCGCGCTGGTGGCCTCGGCGCCGCTGGCGCTCGTCATCCATTCGTCGCTGCCCGCGAAATCGGTCAAGGAATTCATCGCGCTCGCCAGGGCGCACCCGGGCGAGCTCAATTATTTTTCTTCCGGTACCGGCACCGGCACGCATCTGGCTGGTGTGATTTTCGATCAGCTGGCCGGCGTGAAGACCACGCATGTGCCGTACAAGGGCGGCGCGCAAGGGCTCGGCGACCTGTTATCGGGACAGGTGCAATATGCGATGTCCACTATCGGGCTGGTCGAACCGCACGTGCAGACCGGCCGCCTGCGCTTTTTAGGCGTCGGCTCGATCAAACGCTACACTCGTCTGCCAAATCTGCCGACCATCGCCGAGAGCGGCGTCAAAAGCTATGAAGCCGAGCAATGGTATGGGGTCGTAGCGCCGACGGGCACGCCGCCCGCCATCGTCAACAAGCTCGCCGCCGAGATCAAGGTGATCGTTGCCAATCCGGAAGTGCGGGAGCGTTTCTACAGCCAGGGCATAGAACCCGTCTACGCTGGGCCTGAAGAATTCACCGGCTATATCAAAAGCTCGGTGGCGAAATACGCGAAAGTCATCAAGACGCTCGGCCTGAAAGTGGACTAAGAGCTGTCTGGAGGAGCAGTAGACTGACACGCTCAGTCGCGCGAGTCCTGCTCGTTTTTCACGTAATTGAGATTGTCGGCGGAGTCGATGAAATCAAACATCAGCACCGGCTGCCGCCTCAGCAGTCCCGGCGGCCGCTTGCCCGGCTGCAGCACGCGGGGCTTCGCTTCGCTCATTTTAATTTCCACGCGGTAATCGGCGGGCAGCGACCGCTCGTAGTGCGGAAAAATTCTTGTCAGGTAATCGTACTGGCGCGCGTAATTGACGGTGCTCATGAAGCGGATGTAATCGCGGTAGTACGGGTCCCTCTCCCGAAGTACTTGCCGTTCGAGAGGGCCCCGTCCATGAAAAAAGTCATCGTCAGGTTGCGGGGCGCCTGCTTGCCCCAATGCACCAGAATTTCGTTGAGGGTATTCGCCAGGCACAGTTCCAGGTGCCCGCCGACGACGCAGACATGGGAAGGCGTGATGTCGAAGCCGAGCGCGCCAGCACAAACACCGTTGCGATATACAGGCCGGTCGTTTACAGTCGGTTGTTGTCGTGCGCAAAGCTGGGCAATCCCGCCGTTAATTACAGGAGCAGACGCAAGTGAATATTCCCCGCCTCAACGGCATCATCAAGGTACTCGAGCAGAACAAGCACGCTTTCGTGAGCTTCGCGCCAGCGGATACCGTTAGTGCGCAGGCTTTCGCGACTGAGCCTTACGACGGCATCGTGTTCGAGATGGAGCACGGCGGCTACGACGTCCGCACGCTGCGCGATTGCCTGCAGTACATGCTGAACCGGCGGCAACTCGTCGAGACGGGAAGTCTGGCGCCCGCGGTCACGCCGCTGGTGCGCATTCCGCCCAACGGCATCGAGATGAACCAGTGGATCGCCAAGCAGGTACTGGACGCCGGCGTCTATGGAATCATCTGGCCGCACGTGAGCACCGTTGCCGAGGCGTACAGCGCGGTCGCCGCCTGCCGTTACGCGCGCCCGCCGACTGCGCCGCGCGTAGAGCCGAAGGGGCAACGCGGCGACGGCCCCACCTACGCCGCCCGTTACTGGGGACTCAGCGCGCAGGAGTACTACGACCGCGCCGATGTGTGGCCGCTTGACCCCAAGGGTGAAATTTTGGTCGGCATCATGTGCGAAGACATGGAAGGCGTGAAGAACCTGCCGAAAATTCTCAAGGAAGTGCCGGGCATCGGCGTCGTCATCATCGGCGAAGGCGATCTCTCGCAAAGCCTCGGTTTCCCGCGCCAGTACAAACATCCGGCGGTCGTCGCGGCAATGGCCGAGATCGTCGCCGCCTGCAAGGAGAACAACGTCGCATGCGGCCATCCCCACGTCGAAGCCGACAACGTGGATGAGGTCATCAAGCTCGGTTATCGCTTCCTGATGCCGAAACCCGCACGCTCGAATGCGGTGCTGGAAAAGGGTCTCAAGCTGACCGGCCGCAAATGATGCGTGCGCCGGCGCACTACGAGCCTATTTAGAAGACTCAAATACAGTGCGGAACCGCCGATGCACGCGGATGAACGCAGATAAGATCGAAAACAATTCAAATTGTAATGGGGAATGGGGAATGGGCAAAGGACAATGCGTAATTTATCCTTAACTCATTACCCATTACCCTTCACTCATCACCAATTACATCGGCGTCAAGCGGCGTTCATCGGCGGTTGCTTGTCGGTGTTGTATTTTTGAGATGAGTTCTGGTTAGATGCCTGCCTTATTTCTCGCTAGGTTTGCGGCGATCCTGATCGCGGCAAGCACTGCCGCCGCCTTCGCCGCCGACTCCGCGCTTCCAAAGGTAGCGGACACCATCGCCGAGCGCGTGCGCGCGTGCACGGTCTGCCACGGCAAAGAAGGCCGCGCGACGAGCGACGGCTATTACCCGCGCATCGCCGGCAAACCGGCAGGCTATCTGTACAACCAGCTCGCCAATTTTCGCGACGGCCGGCGCCGCAATGCGACGATGACTTATCTCGTCACCAATCTGCCGGACGCCTATTTGCGCGAGATCGCGGCGTACTTCGCCGCGCAGCATCCGCCCTACCCGCCGCCGCAGGCCGCCAGCACGACACCTGAAATGCTCGAACGCGGACGTCAACTCGCCACGCACGGCGACGCGGCAAAAAATATTCCGGCGTGCACGGCCTGCCACGGCAGCGCGCTGACCGGCGTAGCACCCGCCATCCCCGGCCTGCTCGGCCTGCCGCGCGACTACCTGATTTCGCAATTCGGCGCGTGGCAGATCAGCGCGCGGCAAGCTGCTGCGCCCGACTGCATGGCGGAAATCACCAGGCGCCTGAGCGCCGATGACGTTAGCACGGTGATTGCGTACCTCGCCGCGCAACCGGTGCCGGCCAATGCAGCGCCCGCGGCGAGCGCTGCCGGCAAGCTTCCGCTGGACTGCGGCAGCGCCACGCCGCAACGGAGCGCGCGATGAAACGCGCGATGATTTTCATCCTGATCGCCAGCTTGATACTGGTTTTCGGCGTTGTGCTCCTGCCGCCGGCGGACGATCCCGACGAAGTCAAGCGCAGCGTTCCCGTCACGAATGTCGAGGCGCAAATCGCGCTCGGCAAATACCTGGCTCTCGCCGGCAATTGCGCAGGCTGTCACACCGCGCGCGGCGGCGCCCCGTATGCCGGCGGCCGCGCCATCGAAACGCCGTTTGGCAGCGTCTATTCATCGAATCTCACCTCCGACCTCAAGACCGGCCTGGGCAGCTGGGCCCCCGAAAATTTCTGGCGCGCGCTGCACAACGGCAAATCGAAAGACGGCAGCCTGCTGTACCCGGCGTTTCCTTATCCGAACTACACGCGGGTCACGCGCGCCGACGCCGACGCACTGTTCGCCTATCTGCGCACGCTCGCCCCCGTCAGCCAGGCCAACCGCGAACACGCGCTGAAATTTCCGTACAACAATCGCCTCCTGCTCGCCGGCTGGCGCGCGCTGTATTTCAAACCGGGCGTGTACAAACCCGACGCCGGCCGCGACACGGAATGGAATCGCGGCGCCTATCTGGTGCAGGGGCTGGGCCATTGCAATGCCTGCCATACCGGACGCGATGCACTGGGCGGCACCAATATCAAATCCGATCTCGCCGGCGGCATGATACCCATGCTGAACTGGTACGCCCCTTCGTTGACGTCGGATGCCGAAGCGGGCCTCGGCAACTGGGAGACGCAACATATCGTCGATCTGTTGAAAACCGGCGTCAGCGCGCGCGGCGCGGTGTTCGGGCCGATGTCAGAAGTGGTGTACATGAGCCTGCAGCACCTGGCTGCGAGCGACGTGGCAGCGATGGCGGGATATCTCAAATCGCTGCCGCAGACCGCGGCGGCGGCAGACAGCGTGCCGCCGGTGGCCAAACAGGAAGCCGGGCGCGTGATGGCGTTGGGCGCAAAGCTCTACGACAAGCACTGCGTCGATTGCCACGGCGCCACCGGCGCCGGCATGCCGCCCGCGTATCCGCCGCTGGCGGCAAACCGCGCGCTCACCATGCGCTCCGCCGTCAATCCGATCCGCATGGTGCTCAATGGCGGCTTTGCGCCGGGCACCGCCGGCAATCCGCGGCCGTACGGCATGCCGCCTTTCCGTCCGCTGCTGAACGACGATGAAGTCGCCGCCGTCGTTTCTTACATCCGCAACTCCTGGGGCAACCGCGCGGGGCTGGTGTCGCCTATAGAAGTCGACCGCTACCGTTCCGCGCCGCTGGATTAACCCGGCTCCGCGCATGGTTTTTATTTGACGCCGCATTCTCCGCGCGCCGCGTTGCGCGCGCCCGGCCAATCCGCGAAGCTCGCGCACCAGCTCATCATGAGCATCAACATCCGCGGGCTGCTGGAAGGACTGTCGTTGGGCGTGGCCGGCGGCGTGCAACCGGACTTACTCAAACAGATCATCCGCGACGGCATCGCCAACAGCAAAGTGCTCGGCTTGTGGGAAGCGATGGGCCCGCGCTGGAAAAGCATGCTCGAAGCGGCACCGCCCGGCGCCGAGCTGCCCAATATGCGCAAGGATCTGCACACGGCGCTGGAGCTCGCGCGCGAACTCGGCGTCAACCTGCCCGTCGGCACGCAGGCGTCGCTGATCGCGGTCGCCGGCGTCGCCACCGGCCACGACAATCCCTTGCTTTAGTCGGGCTGCAAGCTTATGAGCAC
>Ga0114966_10002203_pt1 | contig 17533 bp, 7 predicted proteins | sample M_130207_XF_Meta_FD_87029 | JGI IMG/M metagenome (GOLD analysis project Ga0114966, IMG submission 87029) | Freshwater microbial communities from Lake Montjoie, Canada to study carbon cycling - M_130207_XF_MetaG | ecosystem: Environmental > Aquatic > Freshwater > Lake | place: Lake Montjoie...
GGAAGTAGTACGGAATTAGAAAACATAAAGAAAGCAAGAATCAGTGAGTTTAAGATTATAGAAGATCCTAGAGAGCCTGTGTTTGGAAGGAATTATGCTTTTGAGAAAGGTCGTGTTTACTTTAACAATAATGGTAATCCTACTTTATTGACTAACAATAAAATAGATCCAGCAGAAGCAGATGCATTAGCTGAATTATATTTCTCTGAAGAGAACCCTTATTTTGCAAGTCCTAAAGAAGCTGAAGGTTATTTGTTTAATTTAATTAACCAAGTAGACCGAGATAGTCGTTTACACTTTTTTGTAAACGAAGACTATGAACCTGGCAATGGTCAATTTCCTGTAGTAATTGTTCAATCAAAAAAGACTCCTACGGGATTTCAAAACAGTGTATTAACTAAAGAAGAGTTTGCAGAGGTTCTTAAAAACCATTATTACAAAGCAAGTCTTACTTTGATGAAGAGTGGAGATTCTATTTTAAGACTTAAACCAGAAGGCCCTGTAACTCAGTCTTACGCTGAGTACTTAAAAGATACTCACAACTTCCCTATTAAAGATGGAGAAGTAGCTAGACCTGTAAACAAGGTTGTTTATCTTTCTACTGAAATTCTTAAAGAACAGTTTCCAGAAATAGTTGGAGTTGTGCCTAAGGTAGAAACTCCTAAACAAGTAGTAGATGCTCCTGCTGTTCCTGCTGTTCCTGCTCAACCTATAGATGTTGTAGCTGCTTTAGAAACACCTGCTAAACCTAGTGGACCATCTGCATTACAGACTTTGTCTATTCTTTTATATCCTAGAGCATTAGATGCTATAAGTAAAAGCGCTGTACCAGATGCTTCTCAATTATCAGGGATTACTCAAATTGGAGAAGAATTTTATCAAATGGCAGTTAACACAGTTCTTGCAGATCCAAGTAAATTATCTACTGTGTACTATCCTAAGTTAATAAAAAATAATAATGGAGGTACGGGAGCTAGTGTATACTTTGAACTTACTCCTTATGATTCAGAGGATCCAGGTGCATTAGGTTCTCCGTTCTATGCAGCTAGAGTACAAATAGCAGAAAGAGAAAAGCCTGTTACTATTATTTTAGTAAAAGCTAATTCTCCTTTTGGTAAAAACTTTGGTACTCCTAGATTCCTTGCAGAAATAGATTTAGCAAATCCTTCTGAAGGTAAGATGAGTTCTACTGTCCCTACTGCTCATGTTGTTCCTACGCAACCTGCAGAACCTCCTGTTGTTAAGAAGACTCGTCCTGTACTTACAGCAAATACTTTTGAAGAGCCTCAGGCAGAAGTAACTAGTGAGTCTCCTTTCTTAGATTCTTTACAAGATGAAGAAGAACTTAGAGCAGCAGCTAAAGAAGTTAAAGAGGCTTGTAAAGGTGACCTAGATGATATTGCTTAAGTATCTTTGATATTTAAACCAAAACAACATTAACAACTTATATTTGTAATAATAACAACTAAAATAAAATGATTTGTCCTAATTTAAGTGATAGTAGTATACGTGCTGAGTTTACTCACCTTAGTAACCTAGTAGGAGAAGACTTTGCCTATTTTGTATGGAATAGAAACGGAGGTTATCCTCTAGATAAAACGGTGATAAAAGTAAAAGGAAAAGAAACAGTCGTAGACAATCCTTTATACAATCACTTTTTAAACTCTTACAACAATGTAAAACAAGCTACATTAGCCACTGCTATCTTTTATAGCAAGAAGCTACATAAGAACAATCCAAACTTTAAAGATCTTCCAATACAAGAACAAGCAAACATTATACACAGTTTTGTACAGGAGAATGAAACTTTAGAAAAAGCTTCAGAGAGAGTAATGAAGTTTGTTGCTCAAGGATTTAAAGCAGAAAGAGTTATAAGTGAGAATCTACAAAAAGTTGCTTTTGATGAAACACGTAAGATTGCTAATGGCAGACAGTTATTAGATTCTTACATCTGGTTCAAGAGTTCTCCTTTGTCTGCTCACTTAAAGTTTGCTAACATGCAGAATAGAGAAGAAAGTTCTTTTGCTACATGGGTTAAATCAGCAATGACTTTATATACAGCTTCTGAGTTAAAACTCTTAAGTACTGAAGAGAGAGCTGCTTTAGAAAATAAGTCTGCAATTACTTTATACAAAGGATCTGATTACTCCGATCTTTATCACGAAGGATGGCATGAATTTACTCAACGATTCATGACCAAAGAAGAAAGAACTGCTTTATATCAAACAGTTAAATCTAGACCTTCTACTGTTAATATTAACGGTACTGAAGTACCTTACTACTCTTTAACTAATCGTCAGATAGAAGAAGTGCTTGCAGAAGAGTTTAGAGACTTTGCTTTAAATAAATCTAATCCTGAAGTTGTTCCCCCTATAGTAGAGACTCCTGTAAAAAATATCTTTCAAAGAATTTGGGACTTTCTTACAGATTTATTTATAGTAAGTCCTCAAGAGGTTGCTCAACAAAATCCAGAAGCATTAGTAGAAGGTATTGCTGGGTTGTTTGAAAAATTATATTCTAATCAATTATCTGAATACAAACCAAATGTCAGTAACATTTCTGAAAAAGCTTTAAACAGAAATAAAGCTTTCCAGATTGAATACAAAGCAAAGGATGGTAGAGTTATTCCTTTTGGTTATAACGCTTTAGAGGCTGCAGAAATATTTAGTGCTATTGACTACTTCTTAGCAGATGCAATGGACAATTTTACAGATGCAAACGGTAACGTTTCTAAGTTAGATATGTCTTTCTTGCTTGACACTAGACTTAAGTCTGTGTACCTTCCTAAGTTATATGAAAGTGCTAGGGATTCTATGTTGCAATATATCAGTGCTTTACAACTAGAAGCAACTACTGCTGATGAAGCTACTGCACTTGTTTTAAATTCTAGAATAAAAAATCTAAAAGGATTAGTAGTACGTACTGCAGAGAATGATGGTTGGAGTCAAGTAGTAAAGAATCACCAAAAGAACTCTAAAGGAGGTGTATTCTACTTAGGAAATAATATAAACGAGTCCGATGTAGACAATAGGTTAGATGAAATGAATGAAGAAAACTTTACTAGAGATAGTCGAAGTTTTGCAAATGCAGAAGATGTAGATCCTATGACACTTGCTTCTCCTGAAATCTTACAACTTATTAAAACCCTTCCAGGAATTTATTATAATAATAAAGGAGAACTAATAACAGCTACAGGTAATTCTTTTGGTTTACCACAAGCAGGGGACTTTCTTAGAAACAAGAACTTAATCTTAAATAAGGTAAGCGGTTCTATAAACTATGAAGAAGCATTGCAGAGACTAAGAGACTCTTTGGATATTGCTCCTCAGTTACAGAACTTAATAGATAGGTTACCTAAGTCTACTGACACACTTTCATTGTCTCAGATGGCTTTAAAAGCACAGTTTATGCAGTTTGCAGCTATGCCTACTGTATCTCCTTATGAAGTTAAGTCTAGAATTAAATCTACAACTGTCAAAGTATCTCAAGATAAGGACACTGTAATGGAACACGTAACTTTCTTGAACAATACTTTGTCTCAAGAAAAGCTTATAGAATACTTTGATCAAAACTTTGTAACTAACAGACTTCGTAAATATAGAATAACAGATTCTAGTGAAAGTACTTTAGCTATATTTGATTCTGCAGGTGTGTTAACAGACTACTCTATCTATAAAGAAACAGGTTTCAGTTCTCACAAAGCAGTTTTTGAATTTTTAAATGATGTTTTTGGTATTGATTTAATTGGTAATAGAAACCCTAACTTGTTGTTTAACAAGAAAGGAGAATTACAGTTTAGTGTAAATCCAGTATTTACTCCTACCAATACAAGAAACATTGTACGAATAGCAAACAATGCATTGTTTAAGTTAAATCTTATTTCAATGCTTCCTTCAGAACTTTCTGCACCTGTTGTAGGTTCTAACCCTTTATTGACTTTGTCTTCTGATTTGTCTAAGCAACTTAAAGCTCAGATAGATAAGTTAGGTTCTAGTCCTAAAGAGAAAGCAATAAAAGAATACGTAGCGGCACATTTTAAGTTTGCTACATTAGATAACGAAAGAACTTCTGCTTTTTCTGCTTTTGAAAAAATCTATAATATTTCTAACTCTGCTTCATACATTAGTCCAGAAGGTAACTTAGAGTACGCAGTAAGAGAATGGAATCACTTGATAGACACTGTTTCTAAGATTAATAGTGTAGATAGTATCTATGACTTAAGTGGTCACTTAAATCCTGAAACAAACAACTTCTTAGAATACAGTATCCTAATGAAGAAGATGTTTCGTGCAGATGATGGTACAAGAAGATTTACTACTGCAGGAGAAGCTGTAGAATTAAGAGTTGCTAACATGTCAGGCTATACCATAGGAACTTCTATGGGGGACAAGACAACTAACCTTACTGGAGATGGTAAGTTACTTCAAGATTTTATCTCTTTTAAGAGAGATGCTATTGTAGAAAATATGCGAGTAGGAGCTAAGAGTAGTTCTTTTGCAACTTCTATAAACGGTAACAAATCAGATAGAGAGTACTTTCCGTACGAAGAATATAACTTTAAAAATAAAACTGTACTTGCTTCTTCTTTTGTAGCACAGATGCAACAGTACTTGTATTTTGAGGCTATGCGTATGTTTGATGACAAAGCACAATCAAACAGAAAAGAAATTTTAGGATCAGACTTTATTATATTTAAAGATATGATTCCTGAATCTATGCAAGATAGAATTAAGGAAGCTATAAATGTTGCTGAAAACAAAGCTGCTCTTAAAGGTGCTTTACTTGGAATGTTTGGAATGTCTAGTAACAGTCTTTATGGGGAGTTTAAAAACTCTTTGACAGATTACTTTACAGATTCTGTTCAGAGTCTAAGAACTTCTTTTATAGAAATCCTAAGCAAAGGAGAAAACAAAGACTTGGCCAAACAGTTTAATAGACTGTACCCAAAGAACGATGGCTCTGAATACACTGATGAGGAGATAAACTCTATTTTAATGCACTTTGCTACTAACTACTATGCTCACCAGGTAGAGTTACTGCACTTGCTTATAGGTGATCCTTCTAACTTTAAGATTAAAAACGGAGAATGGAGAGAGGTATTTAAGCGTCTAGGTGCTGCTATTTCTCCAGGAAAACAACCTCGTTTGGATAATCAAGATATTAACTCTTGGAACAATAGTTCTAACGGTGTTTTGTCTAGAGGATTAGAAGAACTTCAAAGAGGTAAAGGAAAAGCAAGAGCTTATGATAATAATCTTAACTATGTACAGTACGAAGATGTAAAAACATTTGAGTATCTAGACGAAAGTACAAGAGATAGTATCAGAGAGAGCATGAGAGAAAATTATCTAAGTGCATTAGTTTCTGTTAAAGGTCCTCTTACTCCTGGGGAAATAGCTAGAGAAACTAAAAAGATTGATAACAACGTCAATGCTGTTTTTGCACAGGACGAAGAAGCAAATGCTCAAGCTTATGCTAGTTTAGATTTTATTCGTTTCTATCTTAACTCTGTAGGAGAATGGCCTCCTCAACTGGAGAAAGCATACAAACATGAGTTAGAAGTATTTAAAGCAATTAAAACTTACAGAGAGTCTAAGTCTGATGCAGACAAAGCCAAAGTATATGATTTAATTGAAAAGAGTAATCTAGGTATTTTAACTTCTTTAAAGTTAGGATACTATGGATCTCCTACAGATTACACAAAATACAATGTACTAGGTAAGTACTCTGTATTTCCTTTGAGTCCTTCTATGGTGTTTGATACTGACTTAGAAGGTTTAATGCTGGATTACTTAGACAAGGGAGTTGATTTAGCGACCTTTTCTAGTGGTAATAAGATGTCTACTCCTACAAAAGAACTTTCTTACTATGAAAAGAAAAATGTAAAGGGGGTTTCTACGTATGTAGAGGGAGAGAATGGCGAATTAAAACTTACTAAAGTAGATCCTGAAGCTGTATTTAGACTTCCTATTGACGGATTGCGTAGACAGCAGTACATAGCTCCTAAGACTAAGAACGAAGTTACCCTTTCTACTCAGATGGTTAAACTTATTTTTTCTAACTTTTATGTAGCAGGAGAAATGAATCCTCAGTATGCTCACTTAAAAGATAAGATTAACGCTCTTCAAAATGCTTTTATTGAAAACGTACAAGTTATTGTAGACGTAGAAAAAGCAAAAATCTATTCTCAAATTGGAGCAACTGTAGATGATAACGGAAATATAACTGCTATTAATACTATGGATTTTACCATTTGGTTAGAAAATGAATTTGATAAGAAGGATGTTCCTACTTCGGTATACTCTTTCTTAAGACCTACTCTTACCAATTCTTTTGTATTTTCTTTAGATGCAGGTGTACAACGTTCTTTAATAGATCAGATTATTTCTAGTGCACTATCTAAACGTGTATTAAGACCTAAGTTGTTCGGTGAAGCGTATATTCAATTAGCTTCTACAGGGTTTAATAAATTAGGAACTAGGATGAAGAAACCTACTACTGCTCAACTTAAAACTATAGCAAGTGGATTTAACGTAAGTGGTTTAAGAGACTATCGTGTTGAAAATGGAGTAGTACAACCTGCAGATGTTTTAATTCCTTTTAATCCTAAGAAACATTCTCCTTTACTTAATCTTACTTGGAACGGAGAACGTATTGCAACTTTAGATAGACTTAACCAGGCTTTAGAAGATGATGCTTGGGTAACAGAACACTCTGCTAAAATTACTATAGTAGGAGTACGTATTCCTGTACAAGGATTAAACTCTATGGAGTATTTTAGAGTACGTAAGTTCTTATCTAATGTAGGGGGTCCTGTAATGGTAGTTCCTCCTTCCATTGTGACTAAGTCTGGATCGGATTTTGACATAGATAAATTGTTTATGTATGAGCCAGAGTTGGATGACAATGGAAACTTAGTATCTAATCCTAGACTAAATGATCCTGAGTTTAGAGCACAAATTATAGATAATATCTTAGCAAAGAATGAATTCTTAGCTGTTAAAGCAAACAGCTTAGAAAGCTTGTTTGCCTCTGCTAACTATAAAGAAGCTGGCTTAGTATCTAAAGAAATTGAAACTCTTAAGAAGTTTATAGACAATCTAAAAGAAGCTAAGAAGTCTGGAGATACAGATACAATTACAGAATTTAAAGAAAACATTGGTCCGTTAAACATGAAGCTTAGTATTGCTATTGAGAGATTTAAAACCCTTCGTAGTCAAGATCCTAACGTAGTAGAAATGTTACAAAATTTAGTTGCTGTCAATGAAGTACTTGCTGATATGAAAGACATTTCAGAGAAAGCAATTAAAGGATCTGCTTCTAACAATATGATTTCTGTAATATCTTCTATATTGTCGGAGCCTAGTATCTTTACAGAGTTTACAAAGCCAAACACTAACGTAATCTTGCCAGCTATTGCTGAAGAGTATCAAAAGATGAAAGGTAAATCTAGTCGTATTTCTTCTAGTGCTATGTTCTTAATTGAAACCTCAGTTAGAATCTTTACTGAGAACAACTTAGGTAAAAAATCTTTAAGTGTAGATGCTAAAGTAAACGCTTTACATAAACTTTATCAACAAACAGGATTAAGATTTAAGAGCAACCCAGAAATTATTGATTTAAATAAATTCTACTTACTTAAAGCCAATAAAAATAAAAACACTAAAGAGATTGAGTTGGGAGGTTTGTATGATGCTGATGGAATTAATTTAATTTCTGACGTAATCAACGAGTTTATTAATGGGCACGTAGATATCGAGAAGGAAGACTGGATCAATTACTTTAACGCAGATAGGGAAAGAACCCCTTTAATTCTTCAAATGGTGATTAATGGTACTCCTGTAGAAGAAGCTATTCTTTTAGTTAACCAACCTATTGTACAACACTACATTAGATCTAGTAAGATTACTAAGGTAGGTAAAGCATTAGGACAGAAACCTGCTGACTTGTTTAAAGATTATATTAAACCTGCTATGGACATGTTAGGTGAAAAGGCTGTATATGTAGATAAAAAGCTAGATGAAAAGCTTACTATAGAAAAACTATTAAGCACTCCAAGTATTGTAGAAGCATTATCAGCAGAAAATTTTAACAAAACTAACTACCCCCCTAACCCTAACGTATACAGAAGTCCTTATGATAAAATTAAGGCAAACAGAAATACAAAGGATGGAACAAAGGCTCTTAAAGCACAGTTGGCTTTTATTGCTCAATACTATATAGTTCAAACCCAGAATCAAATGTTACTGGAGTTAACAACTAACATCGACTTTAATACAGCAAATTATCGTATTAATACAGAGTTTTATTCTACTGCTCAAGGTATTATAGAAGCTTCAGACAATTTTAATCCTGAAGGAATTAATAAGATTCTTGAAAACAGTGTTGTTTCTCCGTTTAACATTCTAGAAGCCAACCAGTCTGTAGTAGATCAAGTATGGGACTTTTTCTCTTTAGATATAGTTAAACAACACTTACATATGGTAAAGAACTACTATGGTAAGTATTGGGGAAGGGATAAAACAGTTAAAAACTTTAACCAACTCATGAATTCTATGATGTTGTCTTTCTTCCAGAATACTCCTGAACTTAAGCCTTGGTATGCTAAATATGGTCCTGATTCAGGATTACTAGACACTACAGCTAAGAACAACTTGCGTTCTAGATTTGATACTATATTCAACAATACAGAAGATTCTAAACTAAGAACCTTTGCTAATAATAATATTATCTTAAATAACTTTACTTCTATTATGGTAGAGGGAACAACTATGTTCTATCCAGGTATGTTGACTAACGAGAAGGATGTAGATACGGTAAATGCAGGACAAAAAGATTTTTCTGATGGACTTAATCATCCTAACCCCGAAGTAAGAGGGTTCTTTAGTGACTTAGCTAACACTGTTTTATTGAGTCAAGGATCTAACATCAAGTATCGTTCTATCCATAACTTTATTCCTATGGAAGCTCAAACGGATATTATGATTGAACTTTCTATTGTTCTTAAGACGATTTAAGAGTCTATAGACAACCCTGAAACTTCAGATTTTTTAGGTAACTTTTTACAAAAAACTACTAATATTCACTCTGCTATTTATTGGCCTGGTAAATTAAATGAAGTTGTGGTAACAAGTAAAATGAAAACTTTCCCAGACTTTACAAAAGAGCCTACAGAAGAATCTAAAATTACAAACGGTGATAACTTAGCTAAAGCTAAGACTTATGCACAGGAATCTTCTAATGATGCTCCTGAACCTGACTTTGGAAGTTTTGATGAGGAATTTATCATAGCTAAGAAAATTGAGGAAAAGAAAGCAAAGACAGGTATTGCCCCAAAGAAAATTACTACTCAACCATCTACTAGTTTTAAAATAGATTTTCAGGAAGAACCTACATCAGGATATAGAAATAGAACTATTAAAAATGCAAGTGCTGATGCTACCATTGCTCTTGCTTACGATTTTACAAGTGCTGGAGAAAAATTAACCAAATCTTCTGTATTAAATCAAAATAAAAAATATATACCTTTATCTATTCCTAGAAAAACAGAAACTTCTGATGTAAATAATGCTCCCATAAAAACTATAGTTGATAGTGTAGTGGAGAAATTAAATTCAGTGAATGCTACAACATTAAATATAGCAGGAAATGGTATATATACTATGAGGGATGCTGGATGGAATCAAGAAGAAGTAGATGTAATGACATATAGAGTATTAAAAGGTATTGTAGAATCCCCTAATCTTATAAATAAAATAGTTTCTATTAGATCAGGAGGACAAACTGGATTTGATGAAGCAGGAGCTAAAGCAGGTATAAAATTAGGAATACCCACAACTATACTTGCCCCCAAGGGATGGAAATTTAGAAATGAATCTGGTACAGATATATCAAATGAACAAGCATTTAAAGCTAGATTTGCATCTACTCAACCATCTATGATTAATAACCTAGAAGGTACTGAGTTTGAAGTAACTAAGTGTAGGGAAGATTAAAAAACCAATTATATTTGTAAGTAAATAAGTAAACAATTTAAATTTAAACAAACAAGATGTCTAAAGGCTGCGTCATAAAATATACTAATCCTGTAACAGGGATGAATCAAACTTCTGTACTTGCTTATACTTTATCCCAAGTAGGATACAGTAATGAACAAGCTATAGACTTAGTTAAACAAGGAAGTCTGTATTCTAAAAAAGATGGAAACAATACTTGGCCTAAACCTTTAAACAAGGATAAGGGTAGGTTTGGAAATTTTGTAGAAATAGACTCAGACAACTTGCTTAACAACTTAGGCATTGATTCTTTAACTCCTGAGCAAGTAGATTATCTTAGAGGAGCACAAGACTTGTTTGAAGATGTTCAAGTAAGAATAGATACTGCAATCAACCTAACTACTTTGCTTGAAGTAGCTAACTACGTTAAACAAAAAGGAATTTCTTCTATAAGTATAGATATTGTTAATCCTGAAGCATCTGTGTTAGACAGGATGTATAAGATATATCCAATACCATTTACAGAGTTAAACACAATCTACTTAGGCAGTTTTATCGAAGGTGAAGTATTTAGCAAAAATTTGACTAAGGGTAAGGAAACAAGAATAGAATTCTTAAAGAAGTATGTAGACTTTCAACAGCCTGATGTTTATGATACTTTAATTAAAATTCTTAATGATCCTGAGACTCCTGATTATGAAAAGTTTGTAATTAAAAAACTTCTCCCTATCATAGACTTGATTCCTAATATTGGCTTAGACTTTTTTACAGGAAAAGACTTAGAGGGAAGGGAAGAGATTCCTATGGGAGAGTACGTACCTGAATTTCATACTATTAAATTAAATGTATTTGGTTTAAAAAGCAGAGGACTAGATTATTCTAGACGTGTAATTCTACACGAGATTCTACACTCAGTTCTAGCTTCTAGTTTACAGAACCCTACAACTGAAGCAGATAAAGCATTAGTAAACAGTCTTAAACCTATTCTTACTTACTATCAACAAAAGTATTCTACCAAAGAAAAGATAGAAGATTATTATGGATTTAGAGATATTCACGAGTTTGTATCAGAGTTTTTTACTAATCCAGCATTCAGAGACCTTTTAGAAAAAGAGGAACCTAATTGGTTTGTTAAAATCATAGATGCAATTTGGAAGTTCTTTGGTAAGAAACTAAACCTAAATAAAAATCTTAATAGTCTAGAAAACGTAGATCTTCTACTAGAGAACTTCTTTAATGAAGTACTCTTTGCACAAGATATTAATACAAGTGTGCTTTACACTAAGTTAAACTCTATGCCTTATGCTATGAGTGATGCACAGATGAGGGATATGGACGAGTTTCTAGATGATGAAAGAAGAGACAAAGTTGAGTTTCTTGCTCGTTTAGATGAACTTTTACAAACAGAAAATTTAATTGATTGGAATAAGATAAGAGACCAAGCAGAAATTCTTGGAGTAAATGTAGGTAGTGTACTTAGAACTAAAGATCTTTTTGTAGAAATCTCTGCAGCAGAAGCTACTGAGTCTTTTAAATCTTTGGTAAGTTTCTTCTATGATAGTTCTAAGTATCTAGCAAGTGTAAGAAACTCTCTTAGTAAAATGTCTTCTGATCCTAGTGTTACAAAAGACAAACTGTTTAGACAGGCTTACCATGCTAAAGAGTTAGGAGAACAATATACAAACCTAGCTCAAAACTATCGTAGAGTAATGGGAGACTTAGGAGCTAACACTGTTTTAGGTCAACAACTTCTTAACTTAGAATCCACCTCAGACTCACTTTCTAAAGCTTATTTTAACAACGCTGTAGAGGCTTTGTCTATTAAATTGGCAGATGAGTTTGAGCCTCAAACAAAAGACGCTCAAAAACGAATTCAAGATAATATAGATAGATTTAAAACTTCATTAGCAAGTTTACAAAAACTCGGTAACGAAAGACTTATCAAACTTACTGAAGATCGTATCAGGAATGAAGAGGCTAGGATGTCTACACTAGCAACTAAAGCTAACTTGTTAAAAGCCCTTAGGGGTCAGATTAAAGATGTAGGAAACTTTTCTTTATTCCTAGAATCTGCAGGATTGTCTGGAAACATTCTTACAGGTACTGTAGGGGGTATGATTGCTAATCAATTCGATTCAGCTAACGTAAAAGCTCAAGCAATGGAGGTTAAGTTGAAGAAAATAGCTGACGAGTTGCAAGCCCATTTAACCAGTAAAGGTATAGGTGTTAACACTTCTTTTGACTTTGAAAATGTTTTTGGAAGATTTCTTAAGAAAGTAGAAATCTTAGAAAATAGGAATGGTAAAATCTCTAAGAGGGAAACTATGGTTCTCTTAAGTGAAATGGATGAAGTTCGTTACAACAACCTTATTACTAAATTAAAGTCGGAGTTACGAGAACTTAAACAAACTAAAGTACAAGACTCTGCACTGAAGGACTTAATCAGAGCTAAAGAAGCTGAAATAAGAAGAACACAGTTAGAGTTTGAAGAGCAACCTTTTGATGACGTGTATTATCAAATTCAGAATATGTTGAGTGCTGAATCAAAAGAAGCACGAGATTTAATATTTGAAGAGATGAACAAAATCCAGGTGGGTAGTCTTACAGAGGAAAACTCTGAAGAACAACTGGATAAGTTAGATGATTTAAAAGAAGAGTTAGACTTACTTGAGTCTGATTATGATAAAAATAAAAACTTAAAAGATGAAGCAGGTTTAAGAATAGCTGCTAATATCAGAGAGTGGAAGAAAAGTAGGGCTGCCGCAGAACTTTATACTTATACTATAAGTAGAGAGAATCAAGACTTATTTGATATACAGCTCAATAGTAAAAAAACTGCTTATGATAAAGCTGTTGCTGCTTACAATCAAGCTTTAATAGATACTACTGATGTTGATACTCTAGAGTATAAGAAGCAAACTATAGAATATTACAAGAAACAGTTTGATTTATGGAAAGCAAATAACTGTGTAAGAAAAATTAGTCCTGACTTTTATAAACAAAGAAAAGAAATTGTAGATGCTATTACCATTATTCAATCTAGGTATCCTGCTCCTTCTGGAGTACGTAGGATGGATGAGGTGTGGAATGATATTTTTGGAGTATTGAAGGGGTATAAGAACTCTGATAATTTCTATGAAGGTTCTAAGATTGCTTCACCAAATCCAGATGGGACTCCTTCTAACTTAGCTGGTCTTGTTAGAGAGTATGAAGAAGAGATAGAAAAGATTAAAACTGCTTACAAAACAGATGTAGATATGTCTAAAGAAGATGCGGACAATCTTAAAGATTTATTTTCTTCTTTTGGAGATATTCAGGAAAAAGTCTACACTCCTGACTATGTTAAAGAGTATACAAGTAAGTTAAATTTAATCAAGACTTCTTTGATTGCGACAAATAGTTTACGTTATCAAGACCAAACAGACGATGCTTTGTTAGAAGTAGATGCTACAAAGGAACTTAGAAAAACAGATTGGTATAAACAAAATCATAAAAAAGTAAATGTATGGGATGAAAATAACCAAATATGGACTTTATCTGATGAACCTTTATACTTCTGGATGTCAACAGAGCCTACAGATAAAAACTTGATTACTGATACTTCTCCTTCTTTTAGGTGGAATACTATTGCTGTTAACCCTAAGTATGTAAGGGCTGATATCAAAAATGTAAAGTATAGTAAACGTGTTCCTTTACGTACTGATAAAACTGAGTATAGAAATAAAGAGTATGATAAGTTAGACGCTAAAGAAAAAGAGATCCTTAAGAAAATAACCGATGTTTACTTAGATCTACAGAAAGGTACTCCTATGAATCTTAAAAAAGGTTTAGAGTTACCTAGCGTACTTATGGATCCTGCAGAGAAAGCTCTAAAGAATACTAACATGGGTACTCTTAAGTCTAAAATAGGTGCCACTTTCCAAGGAATTTGGGACAAAGCTACTTTTGAAGACGATGAGGAGACTGCAAGAAGTCAAGAAGGAGGATCTATTATTCAAAAAGTAAGTAAGAAACTTTACTTAAAGTATAATAAACCTATTCCTGCTGATAAGATGAGTATTAACATACTCAATAGTATTGCAATGTATGGAGCTGATTTGATTAGATTTAAAGAAGCGTATGAGGTAATGCCTTATATCTATGGTATGCAGGATGTATTAAAAGAGTCTTTGCCTGGTACTAAGATTGAGAAGATGATTAATAACTTGTTTGAACGTAAGTTACAGGGTAAGAGTCGTAAGTTCTTAGTAAATAATAAAGCAGGAAGAGTAGTAGAGAAAGTACTTGATATGGCATTGTCTGCCAACTCTCCTATTGTTCTTGCTTACCGTCTTCCATCAAGTGTAAAAAACTTTATGGCAGGATCTGCTAACGTGTTTATACAAGCAGGTATTTATGGATTAAGCCGTAAAGAAATTTTTAAAGCTATGGGTAGAAATGCTGTTCACATAGCAGACTTATTCCAGTCAGAAGTAGAAGATGGTAGAGATTCTGAATATATCTCTCGTATGAGATATTTTAATGTTATGCCTGAAGATCAACTAAGTGAAACAGGACGTAAACTATTTATTTCTAAATTAGGTAAGTATCGTAAGTATAATCCTTTTAACTTCTTAGGATTTTTTAGAACTTTTGGTGAATTTGAAATGAGGAGTGCAGTAGCAGAAGCGCTTTCGCAACAGTTTTTAATTCCTCTAACAGATAAACCTGAAGGAGTTCCTTTGTTTGAAGCTTATGATTTTAAAGATGGAATTCTTGTTCCTAAGGATACTATTGTAGACCAAGAAGGATTTCAAAAAATAGAACAGTATTACAGAGGTAAACTTAATCACGTCAATGCTGCTATTCAAGGTGCTTATGGATCTATGGATAAAGGAGAGTATAGTCGTTATACTCTAGGTAGAATTATAGGAAACATGAAGGGATGGGTTGCTTACCAGGGTATGCGAAGATTTAAAGTAGGTAGAACTATTAACCCAAGATCAGGTGAGGAGTTTCAAGGTTTTTATGTAACTGTAGTACAAGCACTTAAGCTTTTGTATCAAAGCAATTTTTCATTACCTGCTACTAGAAACTTAATGACTCCTGCAGAAAGAAGAGAAGCAGAAGGTGCAGCAATAGATATGCTTGCTTTAGCTGTTATTATGGCAGTCTCTGCAATACTAAATAGTATAAGATATGATGACGAGGACGAAGAAGATATGTATGTTGTATACTTTTTACTCTACAACTTTTTAATGATTGAAGATGAATTAAACAGTTTAAATCCTGTATTCAGTCCTTTGTCTATCTATTATTCTAGATTTCAAAATAACGTAGATGGACAAAACTTTGCTCAATACTATCTTAATAGAAACGTTCTTCTTCCTTTTGCAGGAGCTACTGATGCTGTAAAACTTACAATAGAGATGTTAAATCCTTTTGATGATGCAAATCCTTTTGATGAATATGTACCAAGAAGCAGAAGCGGAAAAATCTCTAATCCTAAGAGATACCCACCAGATCCTACACTTAAAGGAGATATGGAAATATCTGCACGTATTCAAAAACTATTTGGATTAAACGCTTCTATAAACTATTTTTTAAATCCTGAATATTTATTTAGAAAGTATGAAAATTATAATCCTAAATGGTATATAAGCAGTCTAGATGCTGATTTAAAGTCAGAAAAAAGATCTGTAAACTCTATTGGTAAACAAATTAAATCTATAGAAAGACAATTAGATTACGTAGAAGATCTAGATACCAAACAAAATCTTTTGGAAAAAATAGAATCTTTACAAAACGAAAGATCTGAGTCAAAAGAACGTACGTCTTCTCTTATAGATATATACTCAGAAACTGGAAGAAAATAGTCTCTTCAGTTTCTTGACTTTATTTTTAATTAAACTAAATTTGTATAACTCGGACTCAGGTCGGACTTAATGTCGAAACGATAATAAAATTATGGAAAATAATGATTTGCTCAAAGAACAAGCCAGAAGGCTTCGTCACATTGAATCAATTGTATGCTGCATTGGAGACAATGTAGGCTTAAAAGGTTCTAAAGTAATTAGTGGTACTAGCCCTGTAACAGGAAGCTTTCAGTACTTTGTAGTTAACGCTACTGCTGTAGTTAGTGCTATCCTAGATCAGAACGGTAACAGTTTGATGACTAGTTTAGGATTGGCTTCTGTTAGTTTGTTAACTTTAACTAAGATTACTGTACCTGCTGGAACAACTATCTCTTCTATTACACTTGCTTCAGGATCTGTAGTAGCATACAACTCTTAAGAATGAAAACTACCCTATTAGTTGCTACGTCTACTGTATGTGCGTTCTTAGGAACGTACTTTTTACATCTGACTGCAGATAATGCAGAACAGTACTTAGCGATTGTAGCCGTAGTATTCTTAGATGGATTCTTTGGAGTATGGGCAGGAACTAAAAAGATTGGTTTCCAAACTAAAAAAGCACTTAGAGTACTTCGTACTTTGTTTGCTTGGGTAGTTATCCTTACAGTTATTCTTATGATTGAAAAGGGGTTTGATGGTACATTCTGGTTAAGCGAAACTTTCTGTGCTCCCTTTATTATATTCCAACTTATCAGTGCACTTAAAAATGCTCATACAGTAGGAGTAATTAATAATAGTGTCCTTTCTCAAATTCTAGAAAAAATAGATCAACATAAATTTAACCACCAAGATGAAGAACATAAGCGTAAAACTTAATATAATTTTTATTGCAATAATTGCATACTTGTTGTTTAAATATGAGTATGTACAAGAGCAAGATACTAACCAAGTAATATCTTTTATTGATTCTATAGATAAAGCAAATGATACTTACTTCGAGAAGATAGACTCTCTAGAGCACATAAAACACGAAGAGTATAGAACCTATGAAAAAATCACCCTTAAGTATGATACAATTCAGATTGCTATTGACACTATGCCTGATATTGACGGCACAAAGTACCTACTCACAATCTCTAGACAGCTTACCGCTAAAGGAGTTGAATGATGAGTTCCTAAAAGGAATTCAAGCACGTGAAAGGGTAGTTAGTCTTAAAAAGATTGTTAAGACTGACAGTATACAGTTAACTTTATATAAAGATTCTATTATTCCGAACTTCAGGAAAGCCCTGGATACCGCTAAAATAGAGATAGTTCGCTTAGATACTAAAGTTAAATCACAAGGAGAAACCATTAAAACACTTAAAAATGTTTTGAAAGGTGGATTATTTGCTATAGTTTTGTTAACCATAGGGTTAATACTTTAACTCTCTGCCTATGATTTCAATCTCTAAACAGATTGTTCAATACTACATTGACAATCCAAATACAACCGAGACAGCTGTTGAAGTTGCTATCCGCTTCAACTATCAGCCAGAAATAAACAATCTACTAAGGGGGAAGAGAGTTCGTGATTTAAAAAGAACAGCAATGGCTCATCTACTTAGGGAGGATTCTTTGTATCAGCCAAGTGCTACTTCTCCTGTGTTGTCTAACCATACTCTAGGAACTTACGATGAGAACTTAGATAAAGGTACTCTAGAA
>Ga0114966_10002204_pt1 | contig 17527 bp, 15 predicted proteins | sample M_130207_XF_Meta_FD_87029 | JGI IMG/M metagenome (GOLD analysis project Ga0114966, IMG submission 87029) | Freshwater microbial communities from Lake Montjoie, Canada to study carbon cycling - M_130207_XF_MetaG | ecosystem: Environmental > Aquatic > Freshwater > Lake | place: Lake Montjoie...
AAATCATACATAAAATCATACATAAAATCATACATAAAATCATACATAAAATCATACATAAAATCATACATAAAATCATACATAAAATCATACATAAAATCATACATAAAATATTTAGATACGATTTATTAAGTACGATAAATTTTAGACATCGAATATCGATTAGATCGTGTTAAGAGATTCTTTGTTGAGAGATTCTTTGTTAAGAGATTCTTTGTTAAGAGATTCTTTGTTGAGAGATTCTTTGTTAAGAGATTCTTTGTTAAGAGATTCTTTGTTAAACATCTAATATTCGTAAGTCATCTGCAAAACAACAACGTAAACCTAAATTTTGAATTGCACAACAATTTAAATTTCGTACGAATGATGCAAATTCAACTTCTGCTGACGCAGGATTTATACTATAATTAAATTGTTTTAAAAATTTACATTTGATTGCAAATAATCCTAATACACAATCATATGAGAGAAATTTTAAAGTACATACATTAAAAAATTTAATAAAAACATCATATGATGATTCCAATAAATTTATTTTGTTAAAAAAACTATTATCCATAACATGATAACGACCAGTAATTTTAATAACCATATCATCATCTAATATATTATATTCTTTAATAACTGCTTTAATATCTTCTAATTCATTAAGACCTTTATTCGAATAATTATTCTTATTATTATTGGTATATAAAACTGGTATATTAAATGAATCTAAATAAGTTTGTCTCAAACCATTATTTTCAACAATAATTGGTTTAATATTTGAAGGTAATAAACTTAATGTTTGTTTTATCGAATTAATATAATGTTGTTTTCTTTTTTCAGAATCTGTTGAACCAAATTTGTTATGAATGCATGTAGTTATAATCAAATATATCATTATATTTAATTATATATTTATATATTTAATAGATTTATTAGATTTATTAGATATATTAGATTTAATAGATTTAATAGATTTAATAGATATATTTGTCATCATCAGTAGATTTTGAAATCAAATCAAATCAAACTTCGTAATCCATCCATAAAATTAATCTTAATCTCCCAACCTAGTTCTTTTAATCGATTATTACTAATATAGTATCTTTTATCATTAAATGGGCGATCTTCAATATATGAGATATATTTGTCATAGTCAGTAGATTTTGAAATGAACTCAATCAACATTTTACCAACTTCAATTACAGAATATTCTGTATCCGAATCAGAACCAATATTATATATCTGTCCGATTTGACCTCGTTTCATAATTATTTCAAATGCTGATGATACATCATCGACGTGTAAAAAAGACCGTTTATTAAGTCCGGTTCCTTGTATGGTAATCAATTTCTTTTCTTTTAATTGATTAATAAATTTAGGTATTAATTTCTCTGGATACTGATTTGGACCATATACATTATTTCCTCTTGTTATAATTATAGGTAATTTAAAAGAATGGTAATATGATTGTGCAATTAGTTCGGCACTTGCCTTCGTTGCGGCATAAGGGTTTGATGGGGCTAATACTGAATGTTCGGTCTTGGATATTTCTGAGTCATCTAATAAAGATTCCCCATAAACCTCATCCGTAGAAACATGAATAAATTTATCTAACTGTCCGTATATTCTGGCAGCCTCTAACATAGTATGGGTACCTATAATATTATCATGAGTATATTGGAGAGGGACACAGAAAGAGTTATCGACATGAGATTGTGCGGCAAAATGAATGATCGTTTTGATTTGATATTCTTTTAAAATAAAATTTATTAGATCTTGTTGGGTAATATTCCCTTTAATAAATTTATAACGGTCTGAGAGACGAATATTCTCAGCTACGTTTGTTTCAGATGCACAATAATATAATGCATCAATATTAATAATTTTTTCCAAAGTTTTATCAAAAATATAATTAATAAAATTGGAACCAATAAAACCACAACCTCCTGTTATTAATATACTCATATATATGTACTTTATATAGAAGTTTTATTTATGTGTAATTCATATATAAATAATTATTATATAATTATATATATAATATTTTATGAAGATTTTAATATTTGGACATAATGGTTGGATTGGTTCTCAATTTACAGCACAATTAGATATCTCTAATATATCTTATATCAAGGCAACATCTCGAGCTGATAATTCAAATGGAGTAACGGAAGAAATATTACAGCATTCACCGACTCATATTATTTCGCTCATTGGAAGAACTCATGGAGTACATAATGATGTAAAGATTAATACAATTGATTATTTGGAAGAAGAAGGTAAACTTCAAGAAAATGTTAATGATAATTTATTCGGACCGATGGTTTTAGGTTTATTGTGTGAAACCTATAATATTCATTTTACATATATTGGAACTGGTTGTATATTTGAATACGACCAAACACATCCATATGGGGTCGAATATAATGGATTTACTGAAGATTCTGAACCAAATTTTGTAGGTTCGTCATACTCAATTGTAAAGGGATATACAGACCGTTTGGTAAAACTCTTACCTCGATGCCTGAACTTACGTATTCGAATGCCGATAACTAATCAGAATCATCCACGAAATTTTATAAGTAAAATCTTATCCTATGATAAGATTTGTTCTATTCCTAATTCAATGACAGTATTACCATTGCTCCTACCAATACTTGTTCGGATGATGCAAGATATGAAAACAGGAACATATAATTTTGTAAATCCAGGTTTAATATCACATAATGAAATATTAGAAATGTATAAGACTAAAATTGATCCGACTTTTTCATGGAAAAATTTTGACATAACCGAACAAAATAGCGTATTACGTTCACGTCGATCTAATAATTATTTAGAAACAACTAAACTTACATCATCGTATGAGGTACCTTCAATTAAGAAGTCCGTTGAATGGTGTTTTGATAATTGGATAAATTAAAATTTTAAATACTTATAAAAATATGATTATTTAATAATTATTAATCATGATTGACCCATCTGAAATTATAACATCTGATAAAATACAATCCTATATTGATACATTACCTTCAAAAAAATATATCTATTATAAATTATATAATGATTCGGATAGAAATTTTTTTAACACAGAAAAATTAATATTGGGGACAAATTGTGACATAACAAAAACTATATCAGAACGCATATTTAATAATAGTCTTTGTAAAAAAATTTATTCACCAAATGCCGCATCAGATGATGTCGAACCATTGCCATTAGGTATGTTAGAAGATAATATTAGTTTTTTACAAAATCCTATACAAAATCAGAATAAAAATAAATTATGTTATCTTAATATTAATCCTTTTACATATGAACCTCGGAAATTATTAATAAATTATTTTTCAAATTTTGATTGGGTTACTATTGAAGAACCTTTATATACGTTAGAGGGAAAGGAACATTATTTTAAACAATTGTCATCGTATAATTTTGTAATGTGTCCAAGGGGTAGAACTATAGATACACATAGATTATGGGAAACATTATATGCGGGTTCTATACCAATTGTTATATATGAAAATTGCTTTAGAACATTTACAGATTTACCAATATTATTTATAAATGATTGGAGTATCGTTACAAAAGAATTATTAGAGAGTACTTTAATCGAATTTAAAGCAAGAACATGGAACGTGGATAGATTAAGATTAAAATATTGGTTAAATCTTATTACGATGATTGATTCAAATATTCATATAAAATTAAGTCTGAACCAAACACCGATTAAATTAAATCCTATCGTAAGTCCACAAATTTATCCTCCAAAAATATATTTTATAACATTTGGAACTCATAATTATACCAAATCTTTAGAAAGGGTACATAAAGAAGCTGCTCAATTAAACACATTTGATAAAATTATTATATATACTGAGAATGATTTTGATGAGAAATTTTTTTCTTTGCATAAAGATTTTATGCAGAATAATCGTGGATATGGATTTTGGATATGGAAACCATATTTTCTTAAAAAAACGTTTGAAATGATGAATCATAATGATATTTTAATATATGCAGATGCTGGATGTACTTTGGTAAATACACCCAAAGCGAAACAACGTCTGACATCGTATATAGAACTTGTTAGGATGCATCGTTGTGGGAATATTTCATTTGAAATGGATTTTTTAGAAGGTGCCTATACAAAAATGGATGTATTATCGAGGTTAGATACAGATCTTAATCTTCTTAATGATATGGCAATGACCAAACAATTAGTAGGGGGGATATTTATAATGAGAAAGAATGATTTGATGATTAAATTAATTGATCATTTTAATACGATTTGTTCGGATTATTCAATGATAGATGATTCACCCTCTATAGAAATGAATTTAGATATATTTAAAACTCATCGCCATGATCAATCAATATTTAGTATTCTGCGTAAAAAATACGGGTCGATAAAAATTCCAGATGATACGTGGTATGAAAATTTTAATACATTGGAGGCATCCGATATTCCTATACTTGCAACTAGAATTAAATAATTATATAATAAATAATAATATAATATAAAATATAATAATTATTTTCTAAATTATTATTATATTAAGATGAGTTGTAATTTAAATAGATCTATCTCCGTTGGTTTTATAACTATGCTTATAATGGGCATAATTATTTTAATTTGGTTGAACATGCAAAATTCTGAAATAACTTATACTGCTGGTAATATATTGCTTTTTGCTGCAATATTATTTATTGTTGGAACAGCAATGGATTATTTTAACCAATGTTATACAACTTGTAAAAATATGGGTTCTTCGATAACATTTGGTGCATTTACAGTAGCTATTATATATTTATTCTTTGGTCTATTTGTATCTGAAATAGAAGTAAATTTTAATTTATTTATTGCATTTGTATTAAATACTTTAATTATTGCTGGTTTACATTATGTAACATGCGATGATATACATAAAGATAATGGTGATGATAGATCGGATATAATGGATAGATCGGATAGAACTGATACATATGTTATAAGAAATAATTTTAGAAGACAATATTATCTTTAATAAATATATTATTTTAAATAAGCTTTATTATGATTTATAAAAATATTAATATACTAATATTTTTATTTCAATTCATATCATATATAATAATATAAGATGGTTAATAAAATACAACCTGAAATAAATAATCCTGTAGATAATATGTTTATTTCGTTTGCAGAAACCCAATTAAATTTTTATCATAAATTAAATTTTACTCCAAATCAATTAACAACATTATCATTAATTGCAAGTATTGGATGTATATATGCATTATATAAAGATTACTATATAATAGCTGTTATTTTATGGTTTGTAGCATATTTATATGATACAATAGATGGTAAATTTGCAAGAAAATATAATCTAGTATCTGAATTTGGTGATTATTATGATCATCTAACTGATTTTATAAAGATAATTGGTGTAATTGTAGTATTATATTATAAACTATCAGCAAATAATGAAAATAAATATTTTATTATAAAATCTATTATATTTTTTGGTATATTATGTATATTAGGTTATATACATATAATGTGTCAAGAAATAATTTATGCAAAACATGATTCACCTGCTTTAAATTATATTAATGTATTACCAAAAATGTCAAAAGATACATGTCTTCGCAATATGAAATATTTACGATATTTTGGATTTGGAACAGTTATTCTTATAACTGGATTATATATGTTATATATAAAATATTTTATCAAAACTTGATTAAAACTTAATTAAAACTTATTTATATATTTATTATAGAAGATGAATAAAAATGGTCCATATTCAGACGACGCATATCGAGAAATTATTGAATCAGAAAATATTGATAAGCATTATGAATATTATTGGTTATGGTTTAAAAAAATAATTATAAATTTTAATAATGCATTCCTAATACAAGAATTATGTATATACAGTTCTAAATTAAATCTTTTACAAAGTAATATAAATACTCAAACTAAAATAATTGAACAAATCGAACAAACGATAAAACAATATTTATATCAATGTATGTTTACATTTATTCGAACAAAAAATAATATATATTATAATAAATTATTAAATACTCAAATAAAACGTTTTAATACGATATGTCAGAGTCAGGACAATCATATTAAATTAAATCCATTTTTAGAATCATCTGAAAATTCTTTTTATGTATTTTTTTATATTATAATACATTTAGATAAACATCATTCCAATTTATATGCGGAGATATTTGAGATTGCTCTTAATAAAATAACTATAGATATTTATTCAAATGAACTCTTATTATGTTCTATATATGATATATTATTTAGAGAAAAATCATATGGAATTATAGATAGTTTAAGTCTTTCATATAGTTTCTGTATGTACTTGCAGAATCGAGATATTACGATTACAAATAAAATTTCTGGTGAAATAATTAATATTTTTGATTTACCTGAAAAAATTACTATAATAAAAATACTTCAAAAATATATCATAATTTTCAACCCAAAATCTTAATTTAAATTCCCATTTACAAAGTATATGCAATCATCTAAACCGTCTAAATCATCTATAATAGATATTTATGAATTTAAATTAGAAGGTTATGACGCTGAATCAAGACCAAATGAATCTGAATTACAAATGTATCGATTTAATTTACCTATAAATTCTTTACACGATGAATGCGGATTAATCCAAACATCGCAATCAGCTCCAACATCGCAATCAGCTCCAACATCGCAATCATCTCCAACATCGCAATCAGCTCCAACAAATATTTTTTCAAATAAAGACGTCAGAAGTTGTGACCCAATAAAATCCGATTCAAATAAATCTGACCACGATGTTTCGTTTCAATCAGAAAACTTTAAATTAGATTCTATAGAATTAGATAAGATAGAAATAGATAAGATAGAATTAGATTCAGAACAACATTCGTACAGGTTTTCAAAATTAAGACAATATTTCGAACATATTTATACAAATTGTAATCCAAAATTTAATCTTAAACAACTTGTAAAGAATTCTATGTGTATCCCTCCGGATAATTTCCTATTAAATTATTCAGAATTATTAATCAAATCGATTCAAAAACTTAAACTGATATATAAATTTACTCCGACTAATCTTAATCCTAGTTTTGTGTATGAATTACATATCAAATCTCATCATAAAATAATTTGTATTGGAGATATTCATGGTGGATTTCATACATTTTATAGATTATTAAGAAGATTTGAAATAATGGGAATAATTGATCTAGAAACCTTTACTATAAGAGAACCATATAAGATTATTTTTACAGGAGATATCTTAGATAGAGGTATCTATTCATTAGAAATTTTAGATATTCTGTTAAAATTTATTTTAATTAATACAGAACCAGATTCAATTAGAATTATTTATAATAGAGGTAATCATGAGGATTATAGAATATTTCAACGAGATGGGTTTGAAAAAGAATTATTAATAAAGTTTCAACGTTTGTATACAAATCCGGATTATAATTTTGATTTTGAAAAGTTTATTAGGAATATTAGTAGTTTTTTTACACATTTACCATGTGCTATTATTGTTCGTTGTGAATCTTTGATATCAGAATCAAAGATATCAGAATCAAAGATATCAGAATCAACGATATCAGAATCAAAGATATCAGAATCAAAGATATCAGAATCAAAGATATCAGAATCAAAGATATCAGAATCAACGATATCAGAATCATATTTTATTGCACATGGAGCCTTCTCTGTTGATAAAGAACTTAATTATCAACCCGATGTGTATAATTTTAAACAGAATAAATGTCTGCTTAATACCGAACAGACAGTACAGATTATGTGGAATGATTTTACATCGATACCTGATAATTATGATAATTCAAGAAGAGGAGATTCTATGATTAATCTTACATCACGCGAAGTTGATTTATTCCTAGAAGCGAATAAGATAGATTTTATAATAAGAGCACATCAAGATTCGTACGGAAACTCTTTTTTATTTAAAAAAGCTGGAGAATCGGCTGATGATGATATAAAGATTACTATAAGAGATAATCTTGAATTGATAAAAAAGTACTTAGAACCAAATGCAGAAACAACAAATAAAAATACTTCAAGTACTTCTCTTACTTCTCTTACTTCTCTTACTTCTCTTACTAAACCTATAGCTCGATTGGATATAAGTAAATTTACTTCGAATGATGATTTTTATAGAGTTTTGACAATTAGCACAAATACCGCCTATAAAAGAAAACTAACATATGATAGTTTTATCTTGATTAATTTCGATTGAGATTTCGATTAAGATTAAGATTAAGATTAAGATTAAGATTAAGATTAAGATTAAGATTAAGATAAAGATAAAGATAAAGATAAAAAAAAATGAAACTTAATATATAAACGATATAAACGATATATTATTTAATATCTATTATATCTTAATATATCACATATATATTTAAAAAATGAATCATAATACTTTGCGAGAATTTTCTGAAATATTGATACGAAAGAGGTTGGCGCATACTAATTTAAAATTTAATCATATGTGTATGATTATGTCAAAGAAAGGAGTTCCGTTAAGTTATGGTTTTAATGATTATGATGTGAAGACTGAAACAAGTATCCATGCAGAAGCAATGGCTTTAGAAAAATTAATTCAAAAAAAAAATAGTTTGGGAATAAAAAAAAAGTTGGTATGTTATTTAATTGTAGTTAGAACAAATGGTAATAATAGTAAGCCTTGTAATAAATGTTTAGAAGCTTTTGCAAAATATTCTCACATTATCTCTATAAAAAATATTTATTATTCTCATGAAGATGAACATTCTGGGATACGCGAATCCTCGTTTAAAGAATTGCAAAAAGCTCCCCAACATATTTGTTCACATGAACGATTCATACAGAAATCTAAATAAGATCTAAATAAGATCTAAATAAGATCTAAATAAGATCTAAATAAGATCTAAATAAGATCTAAATAAGATTCATACAGAGACCTAAATAAGATCTAAATAAGATTCATACAGAGACCTAAATAAGATCTAAATAAGATTCATACAAAGACCTAAATAAGATCTAAATAAAGATTAAAACTTAATTATTTTTTTTATTATAATATTTATTCATATTATAATAATGAAGATTGGATATGATTTTGACGGGGTTCTAACTATGAATGTTGGACCCATTGATATAAACGGAGAACGTCATGCAACGAAAGATTTAATTATATTTGAATTAATAAAAAATAAAATAATATCAGAATTAAAATTAAATTATCAAATATATATCATATCACGAAATAAACCTCCAAATGTTATCCCTCTATTAGAAAAATATTTTCCAGAAATTTATAATAAGATACCCAAAGGAAATATTATCTTAGGGCTGGGTGATCTAAACGTAGCTAAATCACAGATTGTATATGATTTAGGCTTAGATGCATTCTATGATGATTCTCCGCTTAATCTTCATCAGATAAATAGATTACTTAAACAAGATATAATTAAAACAAATCTATTTCTAGTTAATCCCGATACATCTTCATATGAAAAAATACATAAGAACAATTATAAAATTCTTACCTATAATGTATGTTGGGAAAATATGAAAGGGCGTCGAAATAAGCGAGGGGTTATTCATAATGAAGGTTGTTTAGAACCTAATTTATGTGCCTCAAATATATCTGAATTTATTCAGAATGAATTACCATTAGATTTTATTTTATTACAAGAAGCCGCTAATATTGGAACATTATTATCAACGTTGCCAGATGTTTACAAGATTATTCTATATAAGTCGGGATTAGAAACGATATTAACTATAGTTAATAATTCCTATAAAATTATTGTTTCATTTGGCGGAGAGTTTGAAAGGGGGAGACCTTTTTTATGCACATTTTTATCCAATATATGTTTAATTAATGTTCATATGGGGCATAAAAAAAAATTTCGTTATGATATGAAGATAATCGAACATTTTTTATTAGACCGTAAATATTCTTATAAACAATTTGAATCGTATCGTATCATAATAGGAGGGGATTTCAATCAGGAATTAGATTCGGAATACGAATTTATGGGTAAAAAAATCTATAAAAATACTTCTACATCATCATATGGTTTAAAAACTAAACATAATTCAAAACCTATTGAAATGCTTAATAATTTTATTATGAAAGATATAGACCATATTTTTGATTCAGATAATAATATTGTTTATTCTATTAATCTTACTCCAATTGACGCTAAAAAAAGAATTTTACCAGCATCCGATCATGTCGCAATATATGCTGAATTACAAAGATAAAAAGTATTTAATTATGATTTTTATATAATAAATATATTTATATTTTTATATATTATATTCGGAATGAAGAATTTACAAACGATGAAACTTAAAAAATATTATAGTAAATTAAAACATACTTCTAAATACTCATCAAAATATAATTTATATAACAAAAAAATTAATTATTATTTGAATGGGGGATTTATAAATACATCAAGATGTGTTAATGATAAACCAATAATAAATGCATCATCATTATATTTACTAGAACCTTCATCGGATGTTGCACCTTTATCAGATGTTGCACCTCCAACTATTACTAAACCATTTGTAGCACCTCTAACTATTACTAAACCATTTGTAGCACCTCTAACTATTACTAAACCATTTGTAGCACCTCTAACTATTACTAAACCATTTGTACCACCTCCAACTATTACTAAACCATTTGTACCACCTCCAACTATTACTAAACCATTTGTAGCACCATTTGTTGCTCCGCCACCTCCACCTCCATCTGCACCTACTAAACCATCTGTAGCATCTACTAAACCATTAGCACCTACTAAACCATTGGCACCTCCACCTCCATCTGCACCTACTACTAAACTAATTGTAGCACCTCCATCTTCACCTCCATCTGCACCACCTCCTCTTCTTCCAACCCCTACTAAACCATATATTGAAATATACGAATATGAACTAAAGGGGTACACTCGCAATGATGTTGAAGACGACGCGCATATGTTTAATATTCCGCAAAAAATAAACAATACTGAATGTGGATTAATTCAAACTAAAACAAATACTGACAAATCTCTTAACGTAAGAAGTTGTGATTTAATTAAAAGTGATTCTACTAAATCTACAACTGATACTGATATTTATAGAAATTCAGATAATTTTTATAAAAACGTTGATATAAAAAATGATATATATACCAAAACAAAGAATTATTATAATTATATATATACGTTATGTAATCCAAAAGTTGATGTTCAGACAAATAACAATCCAAAATGTTTTCCTCCGACTGATTTTTGGAAGGAATATATGAATAATCTAGTTGCGACAATAAAAAAATTAAAATCAGTATATAACTTTGATTATAAGAATAATGATAATCATAGTTTTATATACAAATTAAATATAAAACCAACTGATAAAATAATTTGTATAGGTGATATTCATGGGGGATTTCATACATTTTATAGATTAATAAGAAGATTTGAAATAATGGGGGTATTAGAAACAACACACTATAAAATTAATGATGGGTATAAGATTATTTTTACTGGTGATATTATAGATAGAGGTGAATATTCTATTGAAATATTTTCAATATTATTTAAATTCATTCTAAATAATACGAACAGTGGTGATATACGAATAATATATAATAGAGGGAATCATGAAGAACTAAATACATTTACAACGTATGGTTTTGCACAGGAAATAGAAAAAAAAATAAACACACAAATAAGTGCTACTCCAGATAAAATTCAGAAGCTTATAAAATCGCATGATGAACTGTTTAATAATTGTCCAGCAGCAACTATTATAGAATGTGATGGTTCTAGATATTTTATCGCACATGGTGGTTTTTCCATTCGTGATATTACATTAGGTTCTGATAAGAAATTGATAGATAGTACCCCAGATATTTATACGTTTACAAATGATATCTGCATTGTTAAACCTGTACAAAGAGAACAAATAATGTGGAATGATTTTACTTCGATACAAAATTATAATAATAAAACAGTGAGAGGGGTTGGGGTAAAAATAAGTAAAAAAGAAATTGATTTATTTTTAGCTAAAAATAATATTAAATTTATAATAAGAGGTCATCAAGATTCGTATGGAAATTCATTTTTATTTAAACATAATTCAGATGTTGTAGACATAGATGGTGCATATATATTAAGAGATAATATAAGAGAACTTTTATTGAAACCAGTTTTATCCGATACAACTAAACAAATTAAGTCAGATAATACAGTAGATGGTCCAATTATGGAATTAGATATTACTAAATTTGATTCTCAAGGAGCGTTGTATAAGGTTCTTACAATAAGCACGAATACTGCTTTCGGAAGACCTTTAACGTTTGATAGTTTTATTATACTAAAACATGCATAAAAATCGATTTAATCAAATTATCCTAATTGTTTCATATAAAATATTTTTTATTATAATATTTATTTGTTTTTTATTAAGCATATCTAAAAGATATCTTTTATGAAATAATATTTTTTATGAAATAATATTTTTTTCCTCGGAATAAGCTTGTAGATTATCAAATAATGTTCCGTAAAATAATTTCTATTCCCCCTATACACATTCTACCATTACATCCATTAAAACTATCACAATATGGAATAATTATATTAGAATTATTTAATTCATCAAACCACTTATGTGTATTATAATAAAATTAAATATGAATTATTATGATGTTTTATAATAAATGGACGAACATTGCAATTATATATGGTTATAATCACAATCACAACAATAAATATTACCAATTTACTTATTTAATTTATATACTATATTATATAAATATAATGAATCATACAGATAACTATAATAATATAGATGAAATTATAGTCTGGAAAGACAATCGAGTCATATTGAAAAAACACAACAAAAAGCCTGTTAAAAAATTTACTTCAAATTATCTTTCTAAATCATATACTCCATATATAGGAAATAAACACACTATTCAATCTATAACAAAGAGCATATGTTCATTATTATTTGGCGTTGCTATTCAAAATAATCATATTGATATTGTAGTTCTAAATAAACCAATATACGATTACTTTGATGATTATTCATTAAGTAGAAAAATAAAAATTAAACATTTACTAACTATGACATCGGGTATTAAATGGAATGCTCTTGATTATAGTGATAAACATAATACTACTTATCAAATGGAACAAAGTAAAGATTGGGTTAAATTTATTTTAGAACAAGATATGATAAATGAACCTGGAAAAAAATTTAATTATAAAGATTGTGATACTGTTTTATTGGGTTATATTTTTGAAAAACTAACTGGATCATCAGTTGATAAATATGCTAAAAAATATTTGTTCGAGCCATTAGATATTTCTGCATATTGGAATAAAATAAATGGTATTGCTGATGTTGAGGGTGGATTATATATGTCTTCTAAATCATTATTAAGCATAGGTCAATTAATTTTAAACGATGGTATATATAATAACAGTCAAATCATTTCGCCACAATATTTAAGAAATATGATAAAAAATCATAAACCAAATAAAGATGTTTTTGGGTATGGATTCAAATGGTGGCGTTACAAAAAAGTTATATTTTGTTGGGGTTATAAAGGACAATATTTAGTAATTATACCGGATAAAAAAATAATTGGTATTTTATTTCAGTGGTCGAACAACAAAGAAATTACACCATATAAATTTATTAACCAAATAAATAATTTATAGATATAAAAATTAAAAAAAAGTATGTCGTAATATAAAATTAGTTTTATTGACAAAACAAAATAATTAATATCACTAATTAAAAGTGCTTTTGGAAGACCTTTAACTTTTGTTAGTTTTATTATACTAAAACATGCATAAAAATCGATTTAATCAAATTATCCTAATCGTTTCATATAAAATATTTTTTGTTAGAATATTTATTTGTTTTTTATTAAGCATATCTAAAAGATATCTTTCTGAAATAATACTTTTTTCTTCAGAATAAACTTGTAGATTATCAAATAATGATCCATAATATAAAATAATTTCTATTTTCCCTATACACAATCTATCATTACATCCATTAAAACTATCACAAGATGGAATAATTATATTAGAATTATTTAATTCATCAAACCATTTAATATCTATTTTATTTTTTAATAATAAATCAGGTCTTATAATTATTGCATAGTCGTAATTATTTGCATATGATCTAAATATTTCTGTTATTTGTTTTTTTGAATATAATGCTAAACACATATTTTTTATTAAATATTTTGTAAGAGTTGAACTCATTCCTGTCCAATTACCTAATTTTTTATAATATGCATTGAAATTTATATTATCTATAATATCATCCTGTATATCACAGATACAATATTTTGGTTGTAATATACTTTCAACATCTTCATTTGTATAAGTTAGAGTATGTTCTTTTGACCACTCGTTGTGATATGAACCATTTATTTTATAATGATGTATGAATATATCATATTCTAATGAATTATCTAATAGTACTTTAAATAAATTTTCATGAAGAGAATCGATTGTCTTACTTAATGTTCTGGTTAATCCATAAAATATAACTGCAACTCGTCTAGACATTATTATATAAGATAGATTAAAAAATTGAATTATAATCCTACTATAAATTTACCATCTTCAAACTGATATAAACGTTATTAAACGAACTTAAACTGATATAAACGTTATTAAACGAACTTAAACTGATATAAACGTTATTAAACGAACTTAAACTGATATAAACGATCTTAAACAATCTTAAACTGATATAAACGATCTTAAACGTTCTCAATCAATTATACAGGATGACTAATTTAGCTGATTTATTCAACTTTTATAGTAGAGGTGTTCATTCTGATAAAAAAATTTCTCTTAAACAAAAAGTAATTGCATTAACTGCATTATTTGATACCTTTACTGAAATATCTACACAAAAAGAAGCACATGATATTGTTAGAAATCTGACAAGTATGTTAAGATTACAGGTTGATTTCTATCAAAAAAGTTTAGAATTATTAATATCAAAACTTAAACCAAATGTATATCTTAAAAATACAATTATCATATATATCCTTAAGAATTGTCAATTTACTAATTTTAATTGGTTATGTCTCAATATAGAAAAAGGATTTGTATTAACTAAAGAAATATTTCAATCAATTGTTACCAATAAAAATGCAAAAGCATATACTTTAATAAAAAATCCACTTTGTTCGAAAACACTATCATATATGGATTTATTTGAAAATAAAAAATTTCTTACAAACATAATCCCATTTTATTGTATTGAAACGTCTCTAAAATATGAATATGACTATAATCATCATAATCCTAATCATAATTTGGAGACGTATAGAAAAAATATGGAGTATATTATATCATATTTTAGTTTAACCGATCAAGATCGAATGAATATATTTAATCATTTTGTAAAGATGATTGATTCAATCGATTCAAGTGAATCACCTATATATAATATATATAATATCATACATTCATTTATTGATTATTTCAAATCATATGATGTTGTATATACTAATAAATTTATAGGATATTTCTATTATCTTGATCATCAAAATAAGAAATATAATATTCCAAATAAAAATATTATATTGAAAAATAGTACTCCAATAAATCTATATGAAATCTCTCTCAGATTGTCCAATTATAGAACTCCACAAAATTCTACTCTACTTCCATCAATATTTAATGCCATATATAAAGATTATAAATGTACTACATTAGATGATACAATGTACATAGATTTAATAGAATTTATTGGAATAGAATTATTCTGTAAAGTTTATAAGGGGGCATATGATACAGGGCTTTTGGGAAAATTAATTTTAAAGAATATATATATTACTAAAGAAAATTTTATTGATTCATATATTGCATCTGGCGGAACTCTAAGTAAACCAATTTATAATCTAATATGCTCAATGAAAAAAATAGATTTATTAGAACTATTTTTTCAAAATAAATTTATCCCAAATGAATCAGATATTGAACTGATTCAATTAAGTATTCAATCAGAGTTTAGTTTAATTCAGAAATTTTTAGTATTATTTAATACTTATTCTGTATATTTTACCGAAAAAACTATTATCCATATCTGTAATCTATTATATATCAGAGCAGAGTGTACAATAGAAAATATTTCAATGTTTAAAATAATTATGCCCTATACTATTTATCATGATGATGAAGGAAAATTTTATAAAATGATAACATCATATGTTGTTCCACGTATTAAATTATTATGTACTCCTCGTAATACATTATATGGGATGTTATATGGTATTATCCCAATTGATCCCCTATTATATAGTTTGACAAAATCTGAAATTAATTATGCACCGTTTAATGGACCTGAAATTATAACATCAATTATTGAACAACGTGCACAGAATTTGACATCGGTTGCGAATACCCTTTCAACGACCCTTTCGAATCGAACAGATATAACATTTAAAAAGATTGTAAAAAAATAATTATTTTGCATCCAATATATTTTTTTTATGTATATTAATTTTATAAATGATAATTAGTATTTGTGGAGATGGGTTTGTAGGAGGGGCGATAAGACAATACTTTTCTAAAAGAAATATTGCGAATATTCCTAATATTCCTAATATTCCTAATATTCCTAATATTCCTAATATTCCTAATATTCCTAATATTCCTAATATTCCTAATATTTCGAATATAATAATTTACGATAAATATAAAAATATTGGTTCATTTGAAGAGATGCTAGATTCTGATATCGTGTTTATATGCCTACCTACCCTATATAAACCAGAATTATCATCATATGATATGGCAGAGGTCGATTCGACGTTATCAAAATTAAACGAACATAACTATAGGGGTACTATCCTGATAAAATCGACAGTCCTTCCTACATATTGTGCCGAACAGAATAGGTTATATCCTAATTTATTTATCATATCAAATCCAGAATTCTTAAGTGCAAGAACAGCTGTTGAAGATTTTGCAAACCAATCCCATATAATTCTTGGATATACGGTGGAATCTAAAATAAAAATCGACCTGATAAAAAATTTTTATTCAGAATTATTCCCAAATGCAACCATATCCATTACAAGTGCAGAGACAGCTAATTTAACAAAATTAGCTTGTAATAGTTTTTATTCGGTTAAAATACAATTTTGCACAGAAATATATTTACTTTGTGAGAAATTAGGTACGTCATATGATGAGGTACGTTTATTAATGGTTCAAAATAAATGGATTAATCCCATGCATATGCAAATACCCGGACCAGATAACGAGATATCATTTGGTGGGGCATGTTTCCCTAAGGATATTTCTGCATTAAATGCATTTATGTCGTTGTACGATGTATCATCAAATGTTATTGATGCAACTATTCGAGAACAACAAATGATGAGGAAATGATTATAATTTTTAATCATAAATTGAAATGATTATAATTTTTAATCATAAATTGAAATGATTATAATTTTTA
>Ga0114966_10002205_pt1 | contig 17525 bp, 9 predicted proteins | sample M_130207_XF_Meta_FD_87029 | JGI IMG/M metagenome (GOLD analysis project Ga0114966, IMG submission 87029) | Freshwater microbial communities from Lake Montjoie, Canada to study carbon cycling - M_130207_XF_MetaG | ecosystem: Environmental > Aquatic > Freshwater > Lake | place: Lake Montjoie...
ACGAGCAGACGGCCGATTTGCGCATCGACGAAGCTGGTACAAGCGAGGTAACTGCGGACGAGGTTGCGCCACTGGTTGTTTTCCTTAACCCACTTGAGACGTGGCTCAGGCAAGTTCCAATGGAGATACCACGAGAAGCGGGGCGTATCCGCTCGATCATTTTCGAGGATTTTCGGCAACACACTGTCGTCGTCGGGATAGAGATCGAACCACTTCTGGGTCGCGTAGCACGGCACGTGGGGCAGAAAAAAACCGGCGGCGAGAAAGAAGGGCTGATCCTTCGGAGCGGACTTGATCTGATCGACGGTCCAACTCGCAACCTGGTAGTCGCCCTTGCCGGTATCGTCGTTGTCGAGCGGCCAGACGCCCCAGTCCATGAGGGGATTATTTCCCATCGGGCTGGGGGGAATGAGTTTTTGCGGCGGCTTGGTGCCGACGCCGCCGATGCCGCCGTTAATCTGAAACTCCGGACGCGCGTTGGCTGGGGCGTCGGTGGCAGCCTTATTTTTCCCTTTGGCTTTGCCGGCGCCACCACCGCCGCCGCCGGTGCCGCCGTGGTAAATTTTTCCGGTGGCCGCCGTGCGGTAACCATTGTCCGCGAAGTGCTGCGGGAGGGCGACGCGGTCTTTCCACTCGGGCAGCGTGCGAAACCAAGGCGCGAGGCCGTAAATGCCAGTGGTCGTGGGCCGCAGGCCTAGGAGTAGACTGGTGCGCGACGGATTGCAGAGCGGAGCCTGGCAGTGGGCGTTGAGAAAGGTGGTACCGCGGGCGGCGAGGCGGTCTAGGTGGGGCGTCTTCGCCATCGGGTGGCCGCCGAGGTGCCCGATCCAGTCATTCTGGTCGTCGATGGCGATAAAGAGGACGTTGGGCTTTTTATCGGGCTGGGCGGCAGCGGCAGCAAACGCCGAGGTGGCGCCGAGCAGGAGGAAAAAAAATGCAGGGACGAGCAGGCGTTGGGGCTTCATAAATTGGAAAACCGGCAGATGGAGGGGGGACGAGCGATGCGTATCATAGCTCGTCGTTCTTGGCTTTACCTTTGCGATTACCGGCGCCTTCGAGCTCGGTCGCGCGGGCGGGGTCGTAGTGGGGGTTGGGTACCGGCAGGCGCGCGCCGACGCGAGTGCGCCAGGAAATGAGACTGTCATGAAGCTCGCGGGCGCGGGCGGGCTCGCGCGTGGCGAGATTGTTTTTCTCAGCGGGATCAGCGGCGAGATTGTAGAGCTCGAGTACGTTGCCCTCAAAAAATTCGATGAGCTTCCAATCGCCCCGACGGAGCGAACTGGCGGGAGTGCTGTGGTGGTAGTGCGGCAGGTGCCAGTAGAGTGTATCGCGGGCAAGGGTCGCGGCGGGATTGCGCAGCAAGGCGGCGAGACTCACGCCGTCCTGTGGCTGAGTCGTCGGCAAGGTGGCCCCGCCGAATTCGACCAAGGTCGGATAGATATCGTGCGTGATAGCAGGAGTCCCTGATTCGCGGCCGGCCGGGATGGTGCCGGGCCACCGAGCGATCGCGGGAATGCGAACGCCGCCTTCGTAGAGCGTGCCTTTTTCGCCACGGAGCGGGTGGTTCGAGGTAACAATCCGCCCACTCTGCTCGTGCTCGATGCCGCCATTGTCGGACAGGAAGAGAATCAATGTCTTTGAAGAGAGACCCGCGCGGTCAACGGCATCGACGATACGACCGACGCTTTCGTCGAGCTCTTCGAGCAGGCCTGCATAGGTTGGATTGCTCGGATAGCCGGCCGCCGGTGTCTTGGCGGAATATTTTTTCAACAACTCCGGGGTCGTCGAGAGCGGAATGTGGACCGCGAAGTGCGAAACCTGCAGGAGGAACGGCTCGTTCTGATTTGCGGTGATAAACGCGACGGCCTTTTCGGTGATAAATTCGGCGTTGCGGCGCGTCTCCTTGCTACCCGTGACCCCGGGCGGCTGGGTGTTACCCTGAAACTCGAGGGCAGTTTGCCAGCCCTGTTGCTTGGGCCCGAAGCCGGCACCACCGAGGTGCCATTTGCCGTAATAGCCGGTTTTGTAGCCGACCGCCCCGAGTCGCTCGGCGAATGTCTCGACTTCGAGCGGGAGTTGCCGCGGTAAAATAGGATCGACCAAACGTGCGTAGGGCCGGCGATGACCGGGGATGTGTTGCGTGATGCCGAAGCGGGCCTGGTCCTGGCCGCTCTGAAGATTGGTGCGGGTGGGTGAGCAGACGGGGCCCGCATAGAATTGAGTAAACCGCAGGCCCTCGCGCGCGAGGCGGTCGATGTTCGGCGTCTCGTTGAACTTATTACCGTAGCAGCCGAGATCGGCCCAACCGAGGTCGTCGGCAAGGATCAGGATCATGTTCGGCTTAGCCCCTTGGGCGAACGCGCTGGTAGCCAACGCGAGCAGGCAGCCAGCAATCAGGGGCAAGCGGAGTGTTTTCATGGGGCTTACAAAAAGAATGCAGATGCGGGGCAAGAAGCGTAGCGACGGGACAGACGAGCCTAGCGAGTGCGCGTGGCGGCGACAATGGCAGCGAGGCGCGCTTTCAGTTTTTCGCCGACCTCGGGATTTTTCGCGAACACGTCGGTCTTCTCACCGGGATCTTTTGCGAGGTCGAAGAGCTGGAACTCCGGTTGCGCTGTGCGTTGCAGAGGTTGTTCGACGATTTCGTTGTTCGCGAACTTGGTTTCGTAACGGACCAGTTTCCAGTCGCCGACGCGGAAGCCAAAGTTGCCCGTCCCGCCGTTGTCCTGCTGAACGTAGTGCTCGCGGCCCTTCGCGCCACGTTTGCCGAGGAGGGCGGCGGAGACGTCGATACTGTCACCGCAGGCGTCGGCCGGGAGGGCGGTGCCCGTGAGGGCGGCGAGGCTGGCGGCGAGGTCGATGGTGGAGACGACCTCTGCGGACACACCGGGCTGGATGCGGCCTTTCCAACGGGTGATGAAGGGCGTGCGCGTGCCGCCTTCATAGACGCTGTATTTCCCACCGCGATACGGGCCGCCCGCGCGGTGATCGCCGCGTTGCTCGGGCGCGCCGTCCTTGTAGCCGTCGTCCATGACCGGTCCGTTGTCGGAGCAGAGGACCACAAGGGTTTTCTCCGCGAGACTGAGGCGGTCGAGCGTCTTCATGAGTTCGCCGACGGACCAGTCGAACTCGGCGATGGAATCGCCGCGGAACCCCAGCTTCGTCGTGCCCTGGAAACGCTCATGCGGCATCCGTGGAACATGGAGGTCGTGCGAGGCGAAAAAGAGAAAGAACGGCTGGGCGCGATGGGCCTCGATCCACGTGTTAGCTTTCTCGATCCATTTGTCACCGAGGTCCTCGTCGCGGAAGCGGGCGGTCTTTCCGCCAGTGTAAAAGCCGATCCGGGAAATGCCGTTGTGGATCGTGCCGTTGTGACCGTGGGACCAATCCATCTTGAGCGTCGCGCGATGGCTGACGCCGGTGGGATGGTCACCGGCAGGTTGCCGGTCCCCGACCCAGAGCGGATCTTTCGGGTCGAGATTCAGCACGCGGTCGTTCTCCACGTAGACCTGCGGGACGCGGTCGTTCGTGGTGGGCAGGAGGAAATTGTAATCGAAGCCAAGCTCCCGCGGACCGGGCGCGATGACGCCGTTCCAATCCGGGCCTTTGCCCTCGGCACCGAGACCGAGGTGCCATTTGCCAACGACCGCGGTTTTGTAGCCGGCAGCTTTGGCGATGTCGGCGATCGTAAACGTGTCTGGCGGGATGACGAGGTGACCGTTCGGCGGGGCCACGCCGGTGCCTTTGCGCCGGAAGGCATAGCTACCGGTGAGAAACGAGTAGCGCGTAGGCGTGCAGGTGGAAGCAGAGCAGTAACCGCTCGTGAACCGCAGTCCTTCAGCGGCGAGGCGGTCGATGTTCGGCGTCTTGAGTGCGGTGGCACCATTGGCGGAGATGTCGCCGTACCCAAGGTCATCGGCCATGATGACAATGACATTAGGTTTCTCAGCGGCAAGAAGCGGTGCGAGGGCGGCGAGGAGAACAACGAAGACGGAGCGCATGGGACGAAGAGCGAGGGATTGAGAGCCGGAACAACCGCGAGAGGAGAAAATCACTTAGCGGTGGGAGTGAGTTTTTTTGCGCCACCCTTTTTTGCGGCGGGAGATTTTTTGGCGCCGCGTTGGTCGAGCGGGAGGAGCGCGCCACCACGGGCGTTCATCTCGGCATCGCACAGCGCGCGCATTTGGTGGAGCGTCGCGGCGTGGGCGGGATCGGGGGCAAGGTTCACGAGTTCGTCAGGATCACGCTGGAGATCGTGGAGAAATTCGTAGGGGGGAGACTGGTCGAAATAACGGGCGTAAACGTAGCGTTCCCCGCGCACGCCCTCCCAGGTGAGCGTCGGGGCGAGATCGAGGTGCTCGCAGAAAAAATGCCGGCGCCACTCTGCAGACGCGCCGCTCTCGATGAGCGGGGCGAGACTGCGGCCCTCGTAGGAGGTCGGTCGCTTCACGCCGGCCCAGTCGAGGAACGTCGCGGGCAGATCAACATTGAGCGCCATCTGGTCGATGACCCGACCACGCTGGGCTTTCGGCAGGCGCGGGTCGTAGATGACGAGCGGGACGCGCAGCGCTTCCTCGAAGTGCGACCACTTGCCCTGAAAGCCACGGTCGCCGAGGTAGTACCCGTTATCGGCGCTGTAGACGATAATGGTGTTGTCGGCGAGGCCGGCGCGTTCTAGCGCGGCGACCACGCGACCGACGGCGCGGTCGATACCACTGATCATGCGAAGGTAAGCGCGGACATTCGTTTGATATTTTTCCGGCGTGTCGTAGCTCCAGAAGAAGCGTTCACGATTGATCGATTTTTTAAGAAAATCGGGATGGCGCTCGTAAATCGCCGGATCACCGAGGCGCGGAGGAGCGAGGGTACGGTCTTCGTAAAGGCCCTCGACGGACGCCGGCCACGGGTAGTGTCCAACGCCGGGGCGACGGTCGTTGTCCTCGGCATGCGGAGCGTTGAACCAGAGATTGAGGCTGAACGGCTGACCCTTGGGCTGCGTTTGGAGAAACTCGATGGCGCGATCGGCGACGAGATCGGTTTCATGCCGCGTCGTGCCGTCGGCCTGCGGTTTCAGGTAGGGATTGCGGCCGATGGCTTCGTAGCGATCGAACTGGGCGGCGGGGTTAAAGCCGGGCGGAGATTGCATGTGCCATTTTCCAAAATGACCGGTGCGATAGCCGGCGGCGCGGAGCTGCACGGGGAAAATGGTGCCGAGGGCGGCCGGAGTCACTCGGGGGATAGCGTCGCGTTGCACGTGCGAGCGCGCCCATTGGCCGGTGAGGACGACGGAGCGGCTGACCCAGCACACAGCTGTCGTGACAAAAGCATTACTAAACCGCACGCCGTCTTGAGCGAGCCGGTCGATGGTCGGCGTCTGCACAATCGGGTGACCGGCGACGCCGAGCGTATCGTACCGCTGATCGTCGGCGAAGAAGAAGACGATATTGGGCGGCTGAGGGGCTGCGGCAGCAGCGCTCAAGGCCAGACCGAGCGCCGCAAGGGCAGGAAGAGCGAGGCGGCCGGGTCGCATCGGAGTACGGGGCACGATCGCGGATCAGGGCGTCCAAGTCGTTTGCGCGGTGCGACCCTCGGGGCGCCACCACGCGTCGAGCTTGGCGGCGAGTGCGGCGACGACGGCGGGATTCTGCGCAGCGAGGTTTTTATTCTCGTACGGATCCGCGATGAGCTCGAAGAGCTGCGGGCGTTTTTCGTCGCGGGGGTTCGACGAGGCGTAGCGCGCACTGACGGTGCCGTCGTAGGTGAGCAGCAGTTTCCATTTTCCTTCGATGACCCAGCGGTACACGAGACTCTCGGCGGGACGATCGATGTTGGCGATGTCATGGGCAAACGTCTCACCATACGCGATGGTGCGCGGCGTCGGCTGGCCGCTTTTCAGAATCGGCAGGAGGTTGTAGCCGGGGAGATTCTTCGGCGCCGTGAGTCCAGCGGCGGCGAGCGCGGTCGGGACAATGTCGATACTGGAGCCGAGTTGTTCGCCGCGATTGCCGGGCTGAATGACGCCGGGCCAGCTGAAGAACGTGGGCTGGCGGATGCCGCCTTCGTTGGCGGTTTGTTTCGAACGCGGGGCGAAACCGGAGGCGTTATCCTGCTGTATCCAGCCATTGTCGCCGATGTAGACGACGAGCGTGTTTTGCGTGAGACCATTGGTCTCGAGACGGGCGAGCAGTTGGCCGCACGTCTCGTCGAACCACTCGACCATCGCGTAATAGCGGGCGATGTGGTCTGAGGCGATGCCCTTGGCCTTGTATTTCTTGAAAAGGTGTTCGGGTGGCGTGTGCGGTGTGTGGGGCATGAACGGCGCATACCAGACAAAGAACGGCTTCTTCTCAGCGGTGGCGTGATCGATGAAGTCAAAAATTGGCGTGAGCCCTTCGCGGCCGATTTTGAGTCCGTCGTCGCCATGGCGGCCGTCGGGCTTCGGAAAGCCGCGTGTCATCCCATGCGTAAAACCGCCGCGCTGGTAGCTGCCTTCCCACCATTTTCCAGATTGATGGCTGAGGTAACCCTGCTCGCTGAGGAGTTTTGCGATGGTGGGTTGCTGATCGATTTGGGAAATGAGCTTTTCGCGCAGGGCTTTGTAAGCGGCAGATTCGCCGGGCTGTTTGGCCGCTTTTTCGGCCTTCGTCGCTTTGGGCGCCTTGGGACCGCGGGGCGGCGACTCGCCCAAGAGCGCGGGATCGTTGCCGCTAATTTTGTGTTGGTGAGCGTAGAGACCAGTGGCGAACGTCGCGAGCGCGGGACGGCATAGGGCGGTGGGCACATAGCCGCGCGGGAAAACGGCGCTACGCGCGGCGAGTGTGTCGAGGTGGGGCGTCTCGATTTGTGGGTGCCCCATAAAACCGTAGTCGGTCCACCCGTGGTCATCGGAGATGATGAACACGATATTAGGGCGTGAGGGCTCGGCGGCGAACACCGCGGTGCCGGTGCAGAGAACGGCGAGGGCGAGAGCGGGAAAAAACTTCATGGGAGGGCGAAGGGCGGAAGCGCGGAGATTATTTCCGCAGGGTGAGGTTGACGCGGCGCACGTCCATCACGGAGGCACCGGGGATCTGGAGCGCGCGCAGCGTGAGCGGGCCGCGGCCTTTTTCGAGCTGCACGGTGCCGAGCATTAGGGGGCGAAAATCCTTCATCTGCGACTCACCGGCCGGGCGCGGGAGTGTGTCCTGATTCGTGTAGAGGGGCGGATCCCAGCCGGGGGCGACTTGGCCGGTGAGGGCGGCATTTTTGAAACTGAGCTCGATGGTCGCGCCCGCATCGGGCACGCGGCACGTATAGTCGATCGTCACGTCGTAGGTGCCGGCGGTATGGACGTCGATGTCCCAGGTGATGCGGTCCTCGGTGGTCTTCCAGTTCACGAAGTAAGAAGAGTTCGGGGCACTGCCGCTCCGCTTCACTCCGCCGTGCGGCACGCCATCGCGGGCCGGCAACGGGCTCCAGGGAAATTCTGCGTAACCCACGGAAAACGCGCGGTCGTCGGGGATCACATAGTTGTCGGCCTTGCCTTTATTTTTCCCCTTGTTGCGCGTCGCCTCACTCACCGCAGGCGGAGTGACGCCGAGCACATCTTTGCGCCAAGCCAGGACGGCGGCGGACAGTTTTTCCGCAACGGCCGCCTGCTCGGTGGTGACGTCCTTCGTCTGACCAGGATCGGCGACCATGTCGAAGAGCACCCCGCGACTGTCGAGCCGGTGGGTCTGCGAACGTGCGCTGACCTGGCCGTTTTGGTGGTTAAAGATAACGCGCTCGGGCAGCGACGGCGCGGTGCCGAGCAGCAAGGGCGACAGATCGACGCCGTCGAGGGGCTTGGTGCCGACGCGTGGCACGCCGGCGAGCGCGGTGAGTGTGGGGAGGAGATCGATCGCGCCAGCAATGTCGCGAATCATCGCACCGGGTTTGATCTTCCCCGGCCAACGCACGAGGAGCGGCGAACGCACGCCGCCTTCATCGACGGAGCCCTTGCGGCCCTTCATACCCCCGGTCCAACGAAAACTGTTGGGACCGTTGTCGGAAAAATAAATCACGATGGTGTTTTCGCGGAGGCCGAGTGTATCGAGTTTACGGAGCACGCGGCCGACGTTGCCGTCCTGGTTTTCGAGCATCGCATGGGCGCAACGCGTATGGTCGGCGTCTTCCAGCGCGGGATCGGTCGCGAACTGCACGAGCTTCGTATCCTTGAAGTTTTTCCAGTTTTTCTCCGGTGCGGCCCACGGTGAGTGCGGGGTGGAAAACGGGATGTAACAGAGAAATGGTTTCGCGCGGTTGCGGTCGATGAAGTCGAGGGACTTGTCCGTGCAAAGATCGACGATGTAGCCGCTCTCGCGAACCATCTTGCCGTTGTGCTCTAGCGGTGGGTCGAAGTATTCGCCCCAGTGACCGGACGTGTGCCCGTAGTATTCGTCAAAACCGCGGGCCATCGGGTGATAAGGCCACTGACTGCCGTTGTGCCATTTGCCGAAGGCACCGGTGGCGTAGCCGCGCGCCTTGAGAGAGTCAGCGAGGGTTTTCTCGTCGGTGTTCAGACGTTCGAGTCCGGTGGAAACGCCGCGCACGCCGCCGCGAGGATGGTAGCGGCCCGTGAGAAACTCGGCGCGGGTCGGCGCGCACACGGCGCACACGTAGAAGCGGTCGAACTGCGCGCCGTCGCGACCGATGGAATCGATATTCGGCGTGTGCGCGAGTTGGTTGCCATTGATGCCGTAGTCGCCCCAACCGGCATCGTCGGCGAGGAAAACGACGATGTTCGGCGGACGCGATGGCGCGGCGGCGGTGAGGAGTGCGACGGGAGCGAACAGCAGCCCGGCGAAGGCGAAGAGGGAGCGTAGAGACATGGAGAACAGAATGGGGAGAGGGGCTATTTTTTCTGCTTCGCCTTTTGGGCGTTGGACTCAGGGGAGCCCGGGCGGATTGACGCACGGCCATTCGGCTTGGTGACGTCGTAGGTAGGATTGGCTGTCGGAAATTTTGCGCCGACGGTGCGCTGCCAGGCAGCGAGCTCGGTACGGAGCGCGACGACGCGGGCCGGTTCGCGCGCGGCGAGGTCGGTGGCCTCGGCGAGATCGGTGACGACGTTAAAAAGTTCGCAGCGGTCGTCCTCGAACCAATGAATAAGTTTCCAAGGGCCGCGGCGGACGGCGGCGGCGGGAGCACCGCCCTGATTGCCGTAATGGGGATACTGCCAGAAGATCGCGCGCTCGGACGCGGCGCCCCCACGGAGAATCGGCACGAGACTGACCCCGTCGAGAATCTGTCCCGGGGCGGGTTTCGCGCCGGCGGCTTCGAGGAGTGTCGGGAAAAAGTCTGGACTGCTCACGGGCGCGGCGATCACGGAGCCCGGTTTCACCGTACCCGGCCAGCGGACGAGGAGGGGCTCGCGGATGCCGCCTTCATACATCCAACCTTTGCCACCGCGCAGCGGCAGATTGGAGGTGGGCCAACCTTCGCTCGTGGAGAGACCGCCGTTGTCACTCGTGAAAATGACGATCGTGTTTTCGGAGAGACCGAGGGCGTCGAGTTGCGCGAGGACTTTGCCGACAGCGAGGTCCATCGCCTCGACCATGGCGGCGTAAACCGCGTGAGCCTGCGTGAGGCGGACATCGCGCTCCCCTTCCCGTCCCCATTTTTCCGTGAGGCCGAGACGGGCGCGTTTCTCTTCGTATTTCCTCTGAAGATCGGCGCGCGCCATCAGCGGCGTGTGCACGGAGTAGAACGGGAAGTATGCGAAGAACGGGCGGTCTTTGTTCGCCGCGATAAATTTGGCGGCCTCGGTGGCGAGGCGGTCAGGGAGGTGTTCGCCAGGCGGGCCGTCGGGTAGGCGCGGATTGTCGTAAGGAGAAAAATATTTGTCGCCGCCGTAGGGCCCGCCCTTGTCGATACCGCCGAGGTTGTGGTCGAAACCTTGATTTTCAGGCCACCAGCCCTGGGGTCCGAGGTGCCACTTGCCGGCGAAGAAGGTGGCGTAGCCGGCGGCTTTGAGTGATTTCGCGAGCGTGGGCGAGTCGAGCGCGAGGCGGTCGGAATACGCGGCGGGGAGGAGCTTCGTGTTGCGCTTCCAAGCTTCAGGCTGCGGGGCGCCGATGTAGTCGGTGATACCCGAGCGCTGCGGCCATTGACCGGAGAGAATGCTCGCGCGGGTGGGCGAACACACCGGACACGCAGCGTAGGCGTCGGTGAATTTCGCGCCGTCGCGGGCCAGCCGGTCGAGGTGCGGCGTCTCGTAGAACGTGCTGCCATAGGCGCCGAGATCCTGGCGGCCGAGGTCGTCGGCGAGGAAGAAAATAACGTTCGGCGGCCGCGGAGCACCCCTCACGGCGGCGGACACCGCCCCAAGGGACGCGAGCACGAGCGCACTGGAGAATAAAAAACGGGCGAGCGTCATTTTGACTTCTTGGCCTTTCCTTTCTTCGCCGCCGGAATATCGGGATCGTTGACCGGACCGGACATGGGCGGGGTTTCGTAGAATTTTCCGTCGTCGATGACGCGCGGATCGCCGGTGCGGGTGAGTTCGCCCATCAGGCGCGTTTCCATTTTCGCGCGAGCGGCAGCGTAGCGCGGATCGGCGGCGACATTCTTGGTCTGCTGGGGATCGGATTTGAGATCGTAGAGTTCCTCGCGCGGGCGTTTGCCGTAGATCCAATCGAAATGAGCTTTCCACTTGGGATCGTTGCGCATGCTGACGAACCATGCCTTCGACGGGCTAGCGTCATCATCGGGGAGTGTGGCGCGGGTTTCCTCGGTGAGTTCGGTGATCGAGGGAGGATTGGGACCGTCGAGGCGGTAGGGATCACCGAGCGGCCAACGTTCGGGGTGAAAATTGATGATATAGAGAAAATCGTGCGTACGAATCGCGCGTTGCGGATACGGCAGGTAGTCGGCGCGGGCAATTTCAACGTGACGCTCGCGACCAACGTAAACGGCGTCGCGGGACGGCTCCACTTGGCCGGACTTGGTGGAACGGAGGAGATTGACGAGGCTGCGGCCAGTCATGACGGCGGGCGGTTTCAGCCCGCCCATTTCGAGAAACGTGGGGGCGAGATCGGGCAACGTGATGAGATCGTCAACCACGCGCCCGCCGCTCACGCCGGGGCCGCGGATTGCGAGGGAGACACCGACACCGAAGTCGTAAAGGTTGCATTTGCCGTGGCCGAACCCGGGCGCGCCGTGGTCGCCGCTCACCACGATGACCGTGTTGTCCAATTCGCCGACCTCGGCCAAGCGCGCGAGCAAGACGCCGAGGGCGGCGTCGACGGCTTGCGCCTCGCCAAGGTAGTCGGCGAAATCTTCGCGGAGCTCTGGGACGTCGGGCAGATAGGGCGGCATTTTTCCTTTCAGCGAGTCGGGGTCGATGCCCCACAGTTTTTTACCCGAGCCGTTCATCCACTTGCGGTGCGTCGTGGTCGGTCCGAACCAATAGCAGAAGGGCTGGCCGGGTTTGCGGGCAGCGAGGAAGTCGTTGAAATTACCGCGGACCTCATCGTAGAGGACGTTCTTGGCGGCCTCGAGCGGCTTGCCTTGGGCGACCATAGTGGTGACCTGGGTGGAGAACTTATTAAACCCACTACCGGCCTTTTCGTAGGCGTATTTTCCGGCGCCGTAGGGCGCGTTATTGGGTGTGCCGGGACCCCAGACTTTATAGGTCGCACCGAGGTGGTAGCCGGCCTCACCCAACATAAGCGCGTAGGAAGGATTGGAATAATCCCAGATGGCACCGCGCAGAATAGACGCGCGGCCCGTGCGCCAGAAGTGTTGGCCGGAGAGGATCGCGCTGCGGCACGGCGTGCAACTCGGGGCGGACACAAACGCACTGCGAAAAAGCACGCCTTCGCGGGCCACGCGATCGAAGTTCGGCGTCTGCACGGCATCGCTCAGGGTGCCGGGGCCGTCGAGCTTCGCGTAGGCGCTCGCGTAGCGCCCCCAATCGTCGGCGAACGCGAAGAGGATATTGGGACGTTTCGGTTCGGCGGCGGAAGCAGAGGCGGCGATGTGAACGGAAACGAGGATGAAGAGGAGGAGGGGTTTCATAATGTAAAAACGGGGAATGGATTGATGACGGTGTTCTTAATCGCCCTTGGCTTTCCGATTCAGTGGAAACTCCGGCGCGTCGGTACGGGCGGTGGTCAATAGTTTTTCAAGGACGGCGGCGACAGCGGGTTCGGCACTTGCGAGGTTTTGGGTTTCTCCGATGTCGGTCGCTAGATTGTAGAGTTCGACCGGGCGCCCGGGTGCCGCGCGAAAGGCCTTCCAATTACCGCGGCGGACGGCTTGTTGCGGCGCTGCTTCCCAATAAAAGTGATCGCGCAGGACCTGCTTGGTCGGCTGCCCGGTGAGCGTGGGCACAAGGGAGACGCCATCGAGGCCCGCAGGAATGTTCGCGCCGGCGAGCGTCGCGAAGGTGGGAAACATGTCGGCGAAATCGGAGACGAGCAGCGATTCGCTGCCGCGCGCGATATGGCCCGGCCAACGCGCGATGAACGGCACGCGAATACCACCTTCGTAGAGCGTGAACTTCAGATCGCGGAGCGGGCCGTTGCTATCGAAGAACTCGGGATCTTGGCCGCCGGCGGTGATGGGGCCGTTGTCGCTGGCGAAAATCACCAGCGTGTTGGCGGAGAGTTTGAGTTCATCGAGCAAATCGAGGAGGCGGCCGATGTCGCGGTCGAGGCGCGTGATCATCGCGGCGCGGGCAGCACGGGGTTCCTTTTGCGCAGAGTACGTTTTGGCGCCGGGAAACGGTTTGGGCTCGGGCCACTTGCCGCGGTATTCGGCGAGCGAGTCATCGGGCACGGCGACCTCGGCGTGCGGGAGGGTGAACGCCCCGAAGAAGAAAAACGGCTCGTCTTTATGGCGGCGCACAAAGTCGAACGTCTCGCGCATAAATAGATCCTGCGAATACACGGCACGGCGACCGTCTTTGTTTTCGGGGATTTCGACGCGCCGGCCGTTTTTCCAAAGATAATCAGGATAGTGCGTGTGGGCGTGAGTCTGATCGATGTAGCCGAAAAATTCGTCAATGCCCTTGGCCGAGGGTGAACCGGTGCTATCGAGATCGCCGAGGCCCCATTTGCCGACGGCGCCCGTGGCATAGCCCGCCTCCTTCAGTGCCGACGGAAAGGTGCGATCGGCAGCGCGCAACGGGAGTTTGCTGTTGGCGCGAATCGGGGTGTGCCCGCCGTGCAGCCCCGTCATGAGCACGGTGCGCGAGGGCTGGCACGACGGAGCACCCGCGTAGTGTTGAGTGAAGCGCATTCCTTCCTGCGCCATGCGATCCAGCCGCGGCGTGCGGATCAGTTTCTGACCGTAACTGCCGAGGTCGCCGTAGCCGAGATCGTCAGCGAGGAGATAAATGATATTGGGTTTGGGTGCTTGGGAAAACGCGCCGGTGGCCAAAGCCAACACGCAACCGGCGACGAGGGGAAAACGAAAAGACTGCATGGGTTGAACGGGGACGATGGAGCGGGCGTCACCCGCGGGGCAATCTTCTTTGCCGGGCCGCAGGCGAGCGTCGCCGCGGCGCATGAACCCCAACCCAAGGCTGCGCTGTGGAGCGCTCTGAAAACTCACACCTGAATAGAGCCAAGGCAGACGGCACAGAGGATCCGGAGCCCAACCACGGAGGGCACAGAGCACACCGGCGTGATGAGCTCCGTGGGGTCTCGGTCCGACCCCTGGTCACAACCGCAACTGACGGCTGGCACCAAGCAGACTGTTACGCCCCTGCGCGTTCAATATTCTGATAATTCGTCTGGAGGTAGAAGCCTGCTGGCAGGCGATTTCGGCGTGGTCCGTCGGTGAAATGTGAAATCGCCTGCAAGCAGGCTCCTACCTCCAAGCCGGTTACGCTCTTCTTAAACGCGCAGGTTGGCCTCAAAACACGTGCTTGATTCCGCAGGTCCAGTTGATGCCGTTGACCTCGTAGAACTGCACGACCGCCGCATTGGCCCCGACTTTTTCCATGATGAGGTAGGGTTCGTTGAAGATGTTACGGGCAGAGAAAAAGAAATTCATCCGCGGTGTGATCCGGTAGCCGCCACCGATGTCGAGGTTGGCGCGGTGCCGGTAGAAGCGGGGAGTCGTGAGGGAGATGTTCGAGGGGTAGTTGTCGCGCCAGTTGAGATTCGTGTAGGCGTTCAGCTTGCGGTAACTATAGCTCAAGCCGGCGTTGATCGAGTGCGGCACCATGTTGACCTTCGGAATGCTCGCGTAGCTGCGGGTGTAGCTCGCGCGGACGTTGAGACCGCGAAACATCTCGGGGAGAAACGAGAGGCTCTGGCTGTATTCGAGCTCCATGCCGCGCACCGTGACGTCGCGGTCACTCGAAGTCGTCGTGATGAATTGGTAATTTGAGAGATCGAGCTCGCCTCGGTAGCCGTATTCCTGAGCGGTAAGAGTGTTGGCAATGAAGAGCCCCTTCACGTTGTTCTGGTAGACATTCGCAGCGAGGATACCGACGGGCTCGAAGTAGTAGGCGAGGCGGGCCGCGAAGTTACGGGACGTCTCGGGCGCGAGCGACGGATTCGGCAGGCGCACTTGAAACGCGTCGTCGTTGATTTCCCAAACGCCGGAAATATCGCGGAAGGTGGGTCGCCGAATCGTCGAACTGAAGCCAAACTGAGCGTCGAAGTTCTGGTTGATTTTGTATTTCACCGAGGCGCTCGGGAAATAATTATTGTAGCTGCCGAGGCGATGGACTTTGGGCTTGGAAAAATACTGATACTTGAGGCCGTCGATCGTGGTGGCGCGTCCGTTGGTCTCGGCGAAGCCGGCCTTCGCCAACTCGGCGGGCGACCGCGGATCGAACTCCAGCGAATCGCTCGTCGTATCCTCGCGGCGAATACCAGCGCGGAGAATCACGCGGCCGATCGTCGTCGTAGCCATGAGGAAACCGGCATCGATGGTCTCCTCGTAGTTGCGACGGTTGCCAATGAAGGCGTTGTAGAAATTGGTGGCCGTGATCGTCTGCGAGAACAATTCCGGGTGCTCGCGGAAGAGTCCGCCGAGACGGACGAGGTCGGGCGACCACACGGTGCCGCCACCGATGGAACGGAGGCTGGAGTCCGTATTGGTCGAGCCCATGTCGAAGTCGAAGGGTGACTTATAGGCGGCGTAACCACCACGGGCGGGCGCGCCGTTCAGGGTGTAGCGGAGGGATTCGGTATCGAGGCGGAAGTCACGGACTTCGAAGCGGCGTTTCACGCCGCCTTTCCAAGCGATCGGCAGAATCTTCGTGGTGCGATACGAGCCGATCACTTCGCCGCTGTAGACGTCGGTCATGGCGTAGCGGCCGTCGTCGATGGTAATCGTGGGGTTGGTGAAGCTGGCGCCGTTGTCGATGTCGGGGCCGCTGGTCTGGACGATTTTCCAGTCGACGCTCTTCAGCGAGGAGCGCTGGGCCGTGAAGCCGACGCCGGCTGCGGTGGGGCCGCCGGCATCGCGGATCGAGCCGCGGCGACCACGGGGGTCATACCAGCTGATGGAATTGGATCCGGCAAACTTGCCTTCGAGGAGGAAATTGCCCGCGCGGTATTCAAACTTTGGTACGGCGGTCATGGTCTGGCCGAGCTTCACGATGGCGGCGGGATTATTGCCCACACTCCCGGCGGTGGTGGCGGCAAAATTGATCAACGGATCGGTGCCGATGACCGTGCTGCGCGCGCCGGTGTTAAAGGTGAGCGAGCGCTGCGGGTTGTTCAGATCGGCGTAATTGTAGAGAAGCGTAAGCGAGAGGACGAGGCGCTCGGTGGCCTTGAAGTCGGAGGTAAAGTTAACCGTCGAGCGGCGATTGGTGCGCGGGGCGTGCAGGACGTTGATCGCAGTAATGACGGCGGGTCGCGGGTCGGCGACGGTCGGCGTGTAATTGTAGGTGGTGGTCGTGCGGGCGTTGGCCGAGTAGGCCATCGACTCGCTCACGTTGAGGTTCACGCCGAGACGTTTATTGAAGAACACGTCGGAGTAGTCGAGGATGCCACCGGGGTGAATTTTCCGCGAGAGGCGGTCGTCGGGGCCGTAGGTTTCCTCGAAATTAAAACGCGTGGAAAACGCCGTGAGGTTGGCCTGCGCCGACATCCGGCGGCCGGCGCGGTCGAAGGCGCGCTTGGTCTTTAGATTGATCGTGCCCGCGGGTGCGTTGGCGTCGACGTCGGCGCTGATCGTCTTCGACACCTCGATGGACTCCATGCTGGCGAGCGAAACTTGTTCGAAGGAAAACGCACGGGCGTTGCCAGACGCGCCTTGGTTGGCGTCAGCACTGCCGAGGGAAACGCCATCGAGCGTGACCTGCGTGTATTCAGAATCGAGGCCACGTAGCCGGATCGTGCGGACCTCGCCCTGGGTGAGATCGAGTTCGACGCCAGGCATGTGCTTGAGGAATTCACCCACGTTACCCTCGGCGACATCGCCGAACACGTCGGAGGCGACGGAGTTCGTAATGTTCATGGAATTGCGCTGGTCCATGATCGCCTTCGCGTTGCCCTCACGCTCGGTGGAGACGGTGAACGCGGCGAGTTGAGTCGGCCCCGCGGTGCCGCTCGCGGGCGCCTGCAGGGTACTGATCAACTCGAAATCACGCGTAACGGTGCCCTCGGCCGGAACTTGGACCGTGGTCGTGATGGGGCGAAAGCCGGTGTAAGTGACGATCAGTGTCACCGGCCCCGCCGCGACGGGAGAAAGGCGATAGGTGCCGCCGTCTTCCGAAGTGGTGACCTGGCCGGTCGCATCGACGCGGATCTGGGCGTTGCGAAGGTATTCACCGCTGGCGGGACTGAAGATGCGACCGGTGATCGTTCCTTCCGCGGCCGCATGGGCGATTCCCAGCGACGAGCAAAGCGCGATGAAAACGAAAATCAGAGGCAGGCCGCATAAACGGAACCAGCCTCCGCAATCAGGAGCGGAGAACTTCATAGGGTAATGGGTAAGGAGAGCGTTGAAACGAAACGCGCACGCTGCCGGTGTGCGAGACCAGAATGTGCGGGGGCGCGATTCCGAAGGGACCATTGGCCACCTCCGAATCCGTCCCCTTGCCACCATTCCGTTGCCAAAAGAATCGCCCTACTTTTCCACGGTGTTCTTCCCTCGTTTCCCTCACGAACAGGGCTACAAACTTTTGAGCGTGACCAGCGAACGAAGGCAAAGGACTCAATGGCAGGAAAAGGTACCGCACGACGGCGTTTCACGACCAAGGGATAACGACAACGAGTACGAATCGAGCGACACCACGCCTTGTACCAGAGGTATTTTCGCTCTGCACCCTGTGGAAGCGAACTTCCTCGAGACTCGTTCGACGCGATCCTTTTTTCCGCCTCCTCCGCATTTCAACGGTCTTTTCTGCGTTGATCAATCCGAGAGCGGACCGAAGCCCACCCTCCTCTACCCGAACAACGCTGCAATGGGTTTTCCGCCATCGGTGATCGGCACGGGGCGCGACGCGTTGACGAGGTCCTTCGCGGGATTGATGCCGAGGGCGGCGTAAACGGTGGCGTGGAAATCGGGGACAGACACAGCGTGCTCGACGG
>Ga0114966_10002206_pt1 | contig 17524 bp, 18 predicted proteins | sample M_130207_XF_Meta_FD_87029 | JGI IMG/M metagenome (GOLD analysis project Ga0114966, IMG submission 87029) | Freshwater microbial communities from Lake Montjoie, Canada to study carbon cycling - M_130207_XF_MetaG | ecosystem: Environmental > Aquatic > Freshwater > Lake | place: Lake Montjoie...
CGCAGACATATGAACATTGTTGATAAAAATGTATTTAAAAAGTCCCTCAAAGAAATTGGCTATTTATTTTTTCAAAAAAGAACATCCATTAACAAAAATAAAGCTAATAGCTTGATTCCTATTATTTAAAAACCAATTCCAACTTTGTATTATTTTAAAATATATTAATGCGATTTAATGGGATCCATTTTTTTTGTAACTTTGATTGTAATGGTTAGTTTTTTTTAGACAAACTGACGTTAGCTGCAATTGTAAAATCGATTTCCAAAACATAATTTAGATTAACAATGAAAATAAAAAACAAACTTGACAAAATGTTCGGACCAGTTGGAACTTCAGCAGGAGTTACTCTATTTGCTGCTGGATTAATTATAACTTATTTCTCATTAATAGGATATATTTTAGTTTTAATTGGAGCTTTTGTCGGATTTACTTCAACAAGCACATTGATTGATTTTGAAAATAAAAGATTAAGATTTACAAATAATATATTTGGAATTTTTCCTATTGGAAAGTGGGTTTTTATTGAAAAAGATATGAAAATTGGTATTAGAAAATCAAATAAAGCATGGACAGCAAATAGCCGGAGTAATCGTAGCTTGATTATAGCTAATAATGATTATAGGTTGATTCTTCATGTTTCTAATGGAAAAGAGATTTTGCCAATTCAAAAATTCGACAATCTTGATACAGCAAAGTCAAATTTGGATAAAATTAGTAAACAATTAGGGATAGGAATAATTTGATTATTTTTAATCAAGATTATATGAAACAACTGTAGCTTATCACCTCAGGTTTCGTAGCAGCTGAAAGGCGAACAATGAAACCGATGTTGCACGTAACAATTTATGCGTCGTGGGATATCAGCTTATGAATTTGTTAAGGGGGGGGTGCGTTTTGTTTATCCAATCGCATTTATTTTTTAAGAAGGTTCTCTTTTGAGTTTTTGTTATTATTTCCCTTTTACTTTTAAAACTGTTTAATTCGTTTTAAATTTTTCCGACTAAATAATTATTCAAACATTTTTTATGTTTATTTTATTCTTAATGCGCAACGCACTGCCATAAAGCTATTTAACAGTAAAAAATAATTTATATTTAAGGTTCGTAACATTTGTATAAAAACCTATTAATAAAAGTAAGCTAAAAAATATTTTTCAATGATTTTTCAACTTTTCCTAGCATATCATCTGTAAAATCTAAATGTGTTACAAAACGAACCGCATTCTTCCCAAAACTAACTGCCTTTATGTTATTTTTTGCTAACTTTTGTATAAATCCATCGGGTTTCATTTTTTTGTTTAGATTAAAAATTATGATATTCGTATTTACAGGTAATACACTATCAACATAGCTAAGCTCAGTTATTAAATTGCTTAAGTATTTTGCTCTTTTATGGTCTTCATTCAATCGCTTTATATTATTATCTAATGCATAAATACCAGCAGCAGCAAGATATCCAGCTTGTCGCATCCCACCGCCAAATACTTTGCGTACTCTACGCGCCTTGTTTATAAATTCAGCATTACCCAATAATAAAGACCCTATAGGTGCTCCCAAGCCTTTTGATAAACAAACCGAAATAGAATTAAAACAGCCTCCAATTTCCTGAGCTATTAATTCAAATTGAGAATTATATGTGTTATTATTTTGGTCATTAAATTTCAATTTACTAATCTTTTTCAGGCTAGGAATTTCAACAATAGCATTAAAAATTCTAGCACCATCCAAATGAAGTTTCAACTTATTTTGATTACATGTTTTTGAAAGTTCTTGCATTTGTGCTAATGAATAATAGCTCCCCCCTGCCCTATTGGCTGTATTTTCAACACATACAAGACTTGTGTGCGCAAGCCAATCAAAATTTTGATTGATATTTTCGAGGATCTGTTGCGACGAAATTTGACCACCTTTACCGCACAATAATTTTGCTTGTACCCCCGAGTTAAAAGAAATACCACCTCCTTCATAATTATAGATGTGTGAAGTAGCATCGCATAATAATTCATCCCCTGGTTGCGTTTGAACTTTAATAGCAATTTGATTAGTCATTGTTCCTGAAGGACAAAACAAAGCAGACTCCTTATTAAAAAGTTTGGCTATTTTTTTCTCTAGTTTAATAACAGTAGGGTCTTCCCCAAAAACATCATCTCCTACTGCTGCATTAAACATTGCTTCCAACATTCCTTTGCTTGGTTTGGTAACTGTATCGCTTCTTAAATCTATTGTCATATTTTTATTGGTTATATTATTTTTTTTAAAAACTTTTTTGGTATTAGAAAAACACGTTTATATTTTTCTAATAATCATTAAACCATCTCTTATATTAAGCAACATGTGCTCCACACGGGTATCCTTGTGGATTTTTTTATTGAAATCGTCAATAGCTTTTGTATCAGTATCCATTTTATCAACATCGTCTAAAATTTTTCCGCTCCAGAGTACATTGTCAGCAATAATTAGCCCTCCGCTATTTACCCTATCAAATATTAAATCGTAATAGTTAGAATAGTTTGATTTGTCAGCATCAATAAATACCAAATCATAATTTTCATTTATTGTAGGAATAATATCTAAAGCATTACCAATATAATATTTTATTTTTTGAGTTAAGCCGGCCTCGTTTATATATTTACGAACCATTAGTTCTAATTCTTCATTATTATCTATGGTATGTAAAACACCATTCTCTATTAATCCCTGGGCAAGACAAATGCCTGAATAACCTGTATAGGTACCTATCTCTAATATTTGTTTTGGTTGAATCATTTTACTAAGCATGGTAAGTAAATTACCTTGCATGTGTCCGGAAAGCATGCGAGGCATCAAAATTTTGGCATGAGTTTCCCTATTAAGTTTTTTTAATGTATCCGTTTCTGCCTGAGAATGAGCTAAAGCATAGGCATCAATTTTTTCAGCTATAATTTCCATTGATATGTATATATTTTTGATTAACTGTTGCGAATTTACATAATAGTATTGTTTAAAATTTTTCCGGAATAAAATATTGTTATATTTCTTTCAAAAAAATTACCGACATTTATGCCTTATTTTTAAAAAATACAGTAAAAGGGTTTTTAATTCTTTAATTATTTTTAAAACAATATTTTTTATTTTAGTTTTTTATTGCGCTATGTAAAGCTTTCAAAAAAAATTCGACAAAACAGATATATTAAAAAAAATAGATGATTCCATTTTTTTATATTAAATATGCTTATGAAAACGAGCGTGAGGAATGAACAAACGCGATGCTGGGTTGCAGGTGGGGAGGAATCGTTTGTTCTTGATTTTTTGTTTCTTTTGTATCAAGACAAAAGAAAAACACACAGTTTTATGGACCACTTAATTTAAGGATTTATTTCGAAAACTTAGCTTATTTTAAAAAAATACAAGAAAAAGGTTTTTAATCCCATAATTATTTTTAAAACAATATTTTTTATTTTAGTTTTTTATTGCGCTATTCAATATAATTTTTAATTTACTAATTTTTTATAAAGATGTCAGAAGGCAGACAAATTATTTTTTCGATGGTAAACGTGAGTCGCACGTTACCAGCAGGTAAAACTATTCTAAAGGATATTTATCTTTCGTTTTATTATGGCGCCAAGATTGGAATTTTGGGCTTGAATGGCTCTGGGAAATCTACCTTAATGAAAATTATTGCAGGTGTTGAAAAAAATTATCAAGGTGAAATACATTTTTCACCAGGTTATAAAATTGGCATGCTCGAGCAAGAACCTCAATTAGATAATACAAAAACTGTAATTGAAATTGTTAGGGAAGGTGCCCAGGAGCATATGGATATATTGAACGAATACGAGGCTGTAAATAACAAATTTGCTGAAGAAATGACTTCAGAGGAGATGGATAAGCTTATTAATCGTCAGGCAAAATTACAAGATCAAATTGATCAGTTTGATTTATGGAACCTTGATAATCGTCTGGAACAGGCTATGGAAGCGCTGCGTTGCCCCGAGAGCAATACACCAATACTTAATTTATCGGGTGGTGAACGCAGGAGGGTAGCCTTGTGTAGGTTATTAATTCAGGAGCCAGAAATTTTATTATTGGATGAGCCTACCAACCATTTGGATGCTGAATCTGTAGACTGGTTAGAGCAACATTTAAAAAATTACAAAGGGACAGTAATTGCAGTAACCCATGATCGTTATTTTTTAGATAATGTGGCAGGTTGGATATTGGAATTAGATCGTGGTGAAGGTATCCCATGGAAAGGTAATTACTCCGATTGGCTGGAACAGAAGCAAAAAAGATTGGCGCAAGAGGAGAAAACTGAAAGTAAGCGACAAAAAACACTTTTACGCGAGTTAGACTGGGTAAGACAAGGAGCTAAAGGTCGCCAATCTAAATCAAAGGCGAGGCTAGAAAATTACGAAAAAATGCTTGGAGCAGATTCAAAAGCAACAGAAGAAAAGTTGGAATTATTTATTCCTAATGGCCCAAGATTGGGTAATGAAGTTATCGAATCCTTTGACGTTTCAAAAGCATTTGGTGACAAATTATTATACGAGCATTTAAATTTCAGGCTGCCCCCTGCCGGTATCGTTGGCATTATTGGCCCCAATGGTGCAGGGAAAACTACTTTATTTCGAATGATTATGAAGGAAGAAACACCAGATGGTGGCGAATTTAAAGTAGGCTCTACAGTTAAAATTGGATACGTGGATCAGTCGCATACTGATATCGACCCGAATAAAACTGTTTACGAAGTGCTTACAGGCGGAAGTGAAAATATTGTAATTGGAGGTCAAACACTAAATTCTAGAGCTTATGTTTCTAAATTTAACTTCAACGGATCCGACCAAGGAAAAAAATGTGGTATACTTTCTGGTGGCGAACGTAACCGCTTGCATTTAGCATTAACATTAAAAAAAGAAGCCAACGTATTACTATTGGATGAACCTACCAATGATTTGGATGTAAATACGCTAAGGGCGTTAGAAGAAGGTTTAGAAAACTATGCTGGTTGTGCTGTAATTATTTCTCACGACCGTTGGTTTTTAGATCGTGTATGCACCCACATACTTGCCTTTGAAGGTAATTCTCAAGTTTATTATTTTGAAGGAGGTTATTCCGAATATGAAGAAAATAAGAAAAAACGACTAGGTAATGTTGAACCTAAAAGAGTAAGATATAAGAAGTTAACAGTTTAGTATACTTTATTAAATGGTTTTTTTAATGGAAATTAAAAGTATTCAATAAAAAAGACTTGATAAAATTTAAGGCTAATTTACAAATACATAAAATTCTTACATTTTAAATAACAGATATAGTAAAAATAACTTACTTTTGCATTCCAATTTATTTTTAATAAACTTATTATGGCACAACAAATTAAAGACGAACCAATTGTAGACGTTGAACAAGCGTTTTCCAAAACAGAACTTTATATTGAACAAAATAAAACAAGTTTAATAATTATCACTTCGGCTATTTTAGTGCTGGTTGGTGGTTATTTTGCATACAAATATTGGTATGTGGCTGGTGAAGAAGCAAGAGCAAGAACAGAAATGTTCAAAGCCGAAGATTATTTCAGTAAAGATTCTTTAAATAAAGCTATTAATGGTGACGGAGTAGCAATGGGATTTCTTCAAATAGTAGATGAGTTCAGCATTACACCATCTGGTAATTTAGCCGAATATTATTTAGGTATTTGTTATTTAAAACAAGGACAATTTGAAAACGCTATCCTACATTTACAGGAATTTGATAGTTCGGATCAAATAATAGGACCCCAGGCTACAGGAGCAATTGGTGATGCTAATTTGGAGCTGGGCCGCACGGATGATGCAATTACTTATTACTTAAAAGCTGCTGAACAAAACACTAATTTTTTTACTACTCCAATATTTTTAAAAAAGGCAGCGATGGCAAACGAGGAAAAAGCAAATTATGCCGATGCTATAAAAATATACCAGCGTATAAAAAATGAATTTTCCGAGTCTACCGAAGGAAAAGAAATAGATAAATATATAAGCAGAGCAAAGTCTTTGGGGAATTTATAAAATTAAATTCCAATTTTTATTTTGTTGGTTTAACAGATTTTATTATTTATTTAAAAATATTGGATTAACAATAAAATAAGCATTTTGTAATTTTTATACTTATCCCAATAAACAATTCTACAATTTTGTAATTGTAATATGGCATCCTCCTTAAAAAATTTATCTGATCATAGTCACACTGCAATTCCTAATAGTGCCGGGAAAAGATTTGGAATTGTTGTATCAGAATGGAATATTGAAATTACGGGTTCACTAAGAGATGCTGCAATAAAAACCCTGCTAGAGAGTGGTGTCCATCAAAATGATATCCTAGTAAAATATGTTCCCGGTAGTTTTGAATTAACCTTCGGTGCACAATTTCTATGTGAAGATAATAGTTTCGATAGTATTATTTGTTTAGGTTGCGTTATTCAAGGTGAAACGCGGCATTTTGATTTTATATGTGATGCTGTAGCAAATGGTATTACCAATGTAAGTTTAAAATACAATAAGCCTGTAATTTTTGGAGTACTCACTACAAACACCCTACAACAAGCTCAAGATAGATCAGGAGGGAAACACGGTAACAAAGGTATAGAAGCTGCATTTACCGCAATTAAAATGGTGGCATTAAAATAATATTATAAAACTATCTACTCCTTTATTAAAGTTTTCAAAATAATTTCGCCAAAACAGATATATTAATAAAAACAGAGGCTTTCATTTTTTTGCAAAAAATATGCTTATGAAAACCTGCGTGAGGAAGGTACAAACGCGATGCAGGGTTGCAGGTGGGGAGGAATCGTTTGTTCTTGATTTTTTGTTTTTTTTGTATCAAGACAAAAGAAAAACACACAGTTTTTGAACCATTAAATTTGCGGATTTTATTTCGAAAACTTCAATATTAATTAGAAAAATAATTTATTATCCAATATTTTTTTTGATTCTAATAAAACAAAAAAAAATACTTTACAGCATATATATTTTCAAGGTATTTCATAATTGAATTGAAATATAAAGATCTATATATTAACAATTCGAACTTCTTTTCCACATCTTGTATTTGATATGAATTTTGTATTTATTTTTGTTCCATGAGAAAAATTTTGCCAATATTAAAAAACAAGTACTTGCTAACAATAATCAGCCTATTAATTTGGGTTATATTTTTTGATAAAAATGATTTATCAACGCAAGTAAAATTAGGGCAGCAAATAAAACAGTTAGAGAATGAAAAGCAATATTATTCAAATGAAATATCAGTAATTACTGCCGACACTAAAGAGCTAACAACAAACCCTAAAACATTGGAAAAGTTTGCACGCGAAAAATATTTAATGAAAAGAAATAACGAAGATATTTTCGTAATTGTAGAAGATAAAAATTCTAAAAACAAAAAGTAATATTGCAATGCCCCCACCCATGATGTAATCCATTCTTAAATTCAGGACTTATATAGGCTTTCGTATATTCAAGGCTCATTGCTTTATAACTTATTACCACTCCTACATAGGCAATAGCTACAATTCTTTTAATATCATTTGAAGGAATAGTATAAATACTGTTTTTATTAAAAAAACCACCCTGCATTGTTGCGTTGTATGCCACAGTTTTTATTTCACCCTTGCTGAAAGCATGAAATTGAAATTTTTTATTGGTGACAGGGCTAACATTTTGAATTGTTTTTTTTTGGGATGACGCATTGAGTCCTAAATTATCAAAATAGGACTGCATTCTTCCCGCTCTTAGCAATACACCTAACGACAAATCATCATATAGAGTACCAATTCTGGAGGCTGCAAAGCCAATAAATTCAAACTTCTTTTTAACATACAATCCTTTTTCAAATTTTAAATTATAATTAATTACATAATCGCCGGCAATTTGATATTCCCATCCTAATGGTTGAATATTTTTCAATGCAAAATGTATTGCCTTTTGTTCTTCTTCCCCCTTGGCGTCAGGCCCAATAACTCCCAAATCGAACCTACTTGTAAGTCGTTGTTTTTTTTCTTTAGCAATAGATACTAAAAAATGAGAAACAAAAAACACAGACGCATAAGGCCGTTCACCAAAATAAATGCTATCGTGGCGGATGCTTCTTGGTGTAAATCCATCTTGTTCCAAATTAATACCGTAATAATTTATGCTGTTTTTATTGAGCGGAATTAGTAATTTCGATAAGGGCGATTTTTTTATAAATGGGAAAATAAATTCTAAATATATCCCTTGCGTATAATAACGATCGGTGGCAGAAAAAAAATCATTGTCATAATTTATCCTAAAATAACTTTCGGGTTTGGAAGTTTTAATTTCAGAAGTAGTGCTATCTGATTGTGCTACAGCAGATGAAAATAGCAGTTGAAAAAATATTAATATTCTTAATGATTTTACTTTCATAATTTTGAAATATTTTTTATACTTAGTAGTTTATCATAAAAATAACATTTGGGAAAGTTAAAATATATTAATTAAATAAATAAAATTATTTCTGCTCCCCACCACTATTATCGCGAAAGTTTTCATTTAAAACAAAATAAAAAGGGAAGGACATTTTCACCCTTATTAATTGATTGTCGTTTCTCCCGGGATACCACTTTATCATCCTTAACAAACGAATTGCTTCTTGATCACACCCGCCACCAATAGTTTTTTTAAACCCAATATTTGTTACCAAACCACTAGGTTCTACAATAAAACTTAAAACTACCACACCTTGTATATTTGACAACTTTGCTTGTTGAGGATATTCTAAATTTTCTTTTATAAATTCGCGTAAAGCATAATCTCCCTTTTGATACATAGGCAATTGTGCCGGTTTATCATAAATCTTCCCCGAACTATCAATTTTAAAATCCGGTAAATAATTAAATTTCACAAACCCCCTTTCACGGCATATTTTAGCATATTTACCTGGTGCGAAATTAAATGTTACAGACCAGTTAGTAGTTACAAATTCTCTTTCCTTTATAGCAGGCACCCACAATAATAATTTGAATATTCGCAATGCTTCTTTATCTAATTCAGGAGAAACCGATTTCAAAATTTGTACATTTTTAACAGAACTGTCTTTCATTAAATCAAAATGTATGGTTATATTTTGATTTATTTTATCGTTTAATAAATTTTCAGGATAAACTAATTCCTGTTCAAACAACCTTTTTAACTCTTCAATGCCACCAACATTAGTAGGCACTACATCTACGTTTAGCGTATTTTGAGCATGAGTGCCGATAGCATTTAACAATACAAATAAAAAAAATATTTTTTTCATCACTAATTAAACTAAGTATTACAATATAATATACGATCATTATCGTTACAATCTTTTAGTAGGCGGGTGTTTTTAAAGCCTTTACTTTCAAACAATTGCTTTGTTTCTAAACCATGATACTGATTTATTTCAAGGTATAATTCCCCATTAGTCTTTAAGTATTTTAACGCAAATTCTGCAATCATTTTATTAAACAACATTGGGTCAATATCATTAACAAACAATGCCAAGTGTGGTTCATAATCCAATACATTTTTATTCATTTGGCTTTTTTCTGGAATACAAATATAGGGCGGATTGCTAACAATAATATCAAATTTAAAATCAGGAGTTGGAAGCGAATCTCTCAGAAAAAAAGAAGGAAGTGGGGAAAGAATATCAAAGTGTAAAAAATTAATAATTACATTATGAAGCATTGCATTTTGTTTTGCTATTTCCAATGCTTTTAATGAAATATCCAAAGCATATAGATTAGCTGTTGTAATATTCTTTTTCAGTACAATAGGGATGCATCCAGTGCCAGTGCCTATATCTAATATTGAAAAATGCGATCCATTTTTATTTTCACTATGCTTATTTTTTTCTTTTACTTCTTTTATAATTAAATTCACCAACTCTTCAGTTTCAGGTCTCGGTATCAATACATTTTCGTTAACAATAAATTTCAAACCATAAAAATCTGCTTTACCTAAAATGTATTGTATGGGTTTAAATTCCTTTAAGCTTTTTATGGCAAATTTAAATTTCAGCAATTCTGATTCATTAATTGAGGTACTTTTGTTTAATACAATATCGGCGCGATTTAAATATAAAAATTCTTCAAAACAATATGCTATAAGAGTTTCTATCTCATTACTTTCATAATTATTTTTTAATTCGTCCCGAAAAAACAGGACCAAATCAGCTATTTTGTTGGAAGAAATTGGCATACACTATAAAAGTAAAAATAATTATCTAATAATTAGCGAAAGTATTAACTTTGAATTCGAAAATGAACAATCAAGAAACATATATGTTAAATTGCCTTCAGCTTGCTATAAAAGGTTTGGGGAATGTTGCACCCAATCCCATGGTAGGTTGTGTGATAGTTTATGAAGATAAAATTATTGGTGAAGGTTATCATCAGCAATATGGAAAGGCACATGCTGAGGTAAATGCTATTAATTCAGTAGAGAACAAAAAATTACTTTTGGAATCCACCTTGTATGTTAATTTAGAGCCTTGTGCTCATTTTGGAAAAACACCTCCTTGTGCTGATTTTATTATTGAAAATAAAATTCCCAATGTAGTAATTGGAAGTATTGATTTTAATTCGGAAGTAAATGGGAAAGGAATCGAAAAACTTATTAATGCTGGAATAAATGTAAAAGTGGGAATTTTAAAGGATGAATGTGAAAAAATCAACAAACGTTTTTTTACATTTCATAAGCAAAAACGTCCATTTATTATTCTTAAATGGGCACAATCATGCGATGGCTTTATTGATTTTAAAAGAGAAGAAGGAAATCCTGGAAAAGCATTACAAATTAGTAACCAAGAATCTCGCATGCTGCTTCACAAATGGCGCAGTGAAGAACAAGCCATAATTGTTGGCACCAATACCGCCCTACTGGATAATCCTCAATTAACAGTTAGGGATTATAAGGGTGAAAACCCGCTTCGTATTACTATTGACAAGTGGTTACGCATCCCTATACAGTTTCATTTTTTTGATAAAAGTACTGCAACTCTTATATTCACAGCCATTGATAAACCATCAGAAATTAATTTAGAGTATGTAAAAATTGATTTTGAGCAGCCCATTATTTCGCAAATTTTAAATGAATTATACAAAAGAAACATACATTCATTAATTGTAGAAGGTGGTGAGCAATTGCTCAACAGCTTTATTAATAGTGCCGCATGGGATGAGGCCCGAGTATTTATATCAGATAAAAATATAGAAAAAGGAATAAAAGCACCCGAATTAAATTCAATTCCATTAACAAAAGAAAATATCAAAGGAGATAAATTACTTACCTTTTTGAGATAAAAAAAATAAAACCATGTTGAAACTAGGTATTTTAAGAGAAGAAAAAAATCCACACGACAAACGAGTTGCTTTTACTCCCGAACAATGCACATATGTTAACAACAATTTTGGAAGTTTAGAAGTTATTGTTCAACCCAGTGAATGGAGAAGTTATACCAATGAAGAGTACCTTTCGGAAGGAGTAAAAATGCAAGAAGATATTAGTGATTGTGATATTTTATTAGGCATCAAAGAAGTACCAAAAAATGTTTTGATTAATAATAAAATCTATTTATTTTTTTCACATACCATTAAAAAACAACCGCATAATAAAGAATTATTACAAGCTATATTGAAAAAAAATATTCAATTGATAGATTATGAATGTTTGACAGATTCTAATTTAAACCGTGTTATTGGTTTTGGATATTTTGCCGGTATCGTAGGTGCATACAATGCTTTGTTAGCTTATGGTAATAAATACAAACTATTTGATTTAAAGCCCGCACATTTATGTTATGATAAAAATGAATTAAAAGAAGAATTGAGGAAAGTAAAATTAACTAATGTTAAAATTATAGTAACAGGTAATGGACGCGTTGCCAATGGAGCCGTTGAATTGTTAGGCATTCTTAATATTAGAAGAATTACCTCCTACGAATTTACGCATTACTCTTTTCGTGAACCTACTTATGTGCAATTGCATTCCCCAAACTACAATGAAGCCAAAGATGGAACACCATGGAATACGGATGATTTTTACAAACATCCCGAAAAGTTTCGCTCTACTTTTGGGAAATATACAAAAGATTGTGATTTACTTATTCATTGTTCCTTCTGGGATCCACGTGCTCCAATATTATTTACTAAAAAAGCCATGCATTCACCCGATTTTCGTATCAGTGTTATTGCTGATGTAACATGTGATATAAATGGTTCCATACCTTCCACAATCAGATCAAGCACTATAGAAGATAAATTTTATGGCTATAATCCAATAACAGAATCTATAGACGACCCATTAAGTAAAGATACAATTACAGTAATGGCCGTGGATAATTTACCATGCGAATTACCTCGCAATGCTTCAGAAAATTTTGGTAAGGAACTTATTGACAAAGTATTGCCTTCATTATTAATTAAAGATGATGAAGGATTAATTGACCGCGGGAGTATTACAAAAAATGGAATGTTGATGCCTCGTTTTCAGTATCTCCATGATTACGCAGCATTTTAATAACAGCATAATTTTATAAATTGCTAATAAAATTCTTACAATACCACATTGATAATTGATTTTAAAAATACTATATTTATTCTCCTATTAAATAATATCTCGCTGATCCTTATTTGTATCTGAAAATCTTTTTTTAATTTTCTTTCTCATTCTTAAATTCATTGTCTCAACAAACAATGAAAAGGCAATGGCAGTATATATAAAGGCCTTATTAACATGTTGGTGAAAGGAATCCATGATTAGTACCGCACCTATCATTATTAAAAATGATAATGCCAATATCTTTATAGTTGGATTTTTATTAATGAAATCGCTTACTACAGAAGAAAAAATAATCATGATAACCATCGCAATTATTACCGCAATTATCATAATTAATAAATTACTAACAAGACCTACCGCAGTAAGTATGGAATCGAATGAAAATACAATATCAATCATCACTATTTGAGCTACAATAGCTTTAAAACTAATATTTTTTATATTAATTCCACCTTCATCGTAACCTTGAATTTTATTATGTAATTCAATAGTAGTTTTATAAAGTAAAAACACACCTCCCGAAAACAAAATAAGATCCCGTCCGGTAACCTTAAAATCGCTAATAGAAAACAATTCTTCTTTTAAACCTACAATCCATGAGATGCTAAATAATAATGCAATACGCATTATTAAAGCAAGGACTAAACCTATTGATCGGGCTTTATTTTGTTTGTTTTTAGGTAATTTATCCGCTATTATTGAAATGAAAATAATATTATCAATTCCAAGCACTATCTCCAAAACAGTTAGGGTTAATAAGCTTATTAATGAGGCTATCGAAAATAATTCGGAAAAATCCTGGGTTAAGTGCATATATATATTTTTTTTGCAAAAATACATACATTTTATGCATCCTCATAATAAACTTAATTTTTAATTATTACCAAACCTTTATCAAATTGATAGGTACCCATTTAATATTATTTGTTAGCCATAAGCAATAAAAAAATAAAATGAAAAATCAAAAATCACTAACAATATGCTTGGTTACTATTAAATGTTTTTTTCTGAAATTTTAATATTAAATACATTTTTTTTATTATAAAATATTTTAATTTTTTTTTTATCTTTGCAAATAGTATATAAAATATTATACCTAATATGATAATAATGAAAAAATCTTGGCTGTGCATAATTCTAGTTTTTATTATTTTTAGTAACACTTCAATAGATGCTCAGAATAGCAGCGGAGGAAAGGTAGACCCCTTTGATGCGGAACAAAAATTAAATCAAGGTAATTTTGAAGGGGCCTTAGAGGACTACCTTAATTTACTTTACAGCGATCCTAAAAATGATAATTATAATTACGCAATAGCCATTTGTTATTTAAATTCAAATATTAATAAAGCTAAAGCAATACCGTATTTAGAGATTATTACCCGCAAAACTAAATTCGATCCTAATGCCTTGTATTTATTAGCTAGAGCATATCATTATTCTTACCGATTTGATGATGCTATAAAAACCTTCACTACTTTTAAACAAAACGCACGAGGGAATGTGGATAATTTGAATGATGTAGATCGCCAAATACAATATTGTATTAACGCAAAAGAATTATTAAAATTCCCTATAAATGTAACCTTCGAAAATTTAGGTGCTAATGTAAATACGCCCTATGCCGATTATTATCCATTTGTTCCCAATGATGAGTCCTTTATAATTTTAAACTCTCGCAAGCCAGAAGAAGGGTCAGAAAAGGTGAGGGAAGATGGAAGCTATTCGGCTTCGGTTTACATTTCAAAAGAAAATAACGGTAATTTTTCAAAAGCGAAAAGATTTGAATCACCAATTATTAAAAAGGATGGAGAGCAGGAAGTAATAGGGTTATCAGGTTCTGGCGATGTTATGCTTTTTTATTATACCAATTTTAAAGGGATTGGAGATATTTATATTTCTCCTAACGAAAAAGGCAAGGCTTCAAAAATCCCTGAAAAATTGAGTGAAAATATAAATTCATCCGCTGAAGAAATTGCAGCCTGTTTAAATCATGATGGAAGCATACTTTACTTTGCAAGTAATAGAAGTGGAGGGTTTGGCGGTACCGATTTATACATGAGTATTTTATTACCTAACGGTACTTGGGGGCCTGCACAAAATTTAGGACCAGCAATCAACACCCTATTTAACGAAGATTTCCCTAATATTACTTCGGATGGCAAAACTTTGTATTTCAGCTCAAATGGGCACACATCAATGGGGGGCTATGATATTTTTAAGGCGGAAAAGGATCCTGTTACCAAAAATTTTGAAAATCCTAAAAATATTGGATACCCAATAAATACGCCACAAGATGATTATAATTTCAGGATGGCTGGTAATGGACGTTTTGGTTATATGGCTTCTTTGAGAGAAGGAGGATTGGGTGATTTAGATATTTATCGTGTTACAATTAATGAGGTGGAAGCTCAATATTCTGCAGTAATAGGCTCCATTTTATCTGCTGATACCACAAAAAAAATACAATATTCAGATGTTTTCATCACTGTAAATGATGCTACCACGCATGAAATTATAGGTACTTATCTGCCAAATCCAAATTCGGGACGATACATTATTATTTTAAGCCCTGGTTTATTTGAAGTTACAATTGAAGTAAATGGTTTTAAAACAATAGCCGAAAAAATAAATATACTAGGCAAGAGCTCCTATAAATTTGAAATTCAAAAAGATATAAAGTTATATCCCGATGGTTATCCTACCAAATAAATTATCCTTAAAGCCTAGGCTATTCAATAAAAAAAGCAGTATTGCTTTTTAAAAAAGGACCTTAATTTATTTATTTTTTTGCTATTAAGCCTTTATTGAAATTTAGCCGTTTTTTGGGGAGAATACTATAATATATGTTTTTTTCATTTTTTTTTGGTTATTTCCATTAAAATTCCGTTATTTGCAGTCCGAAAATATTAACTAGAAAATTTTAAATAAAAAATACAATGTCAAGAGTTTGCGAAATAACAGGAAAAAAAGCTATTGTGGGCAACAAAGTTTCTCATTCTAATGCTAAAACAAAAAGGAAATTTAACGTGAATCTTCAAGTTAAAAAATTCTTTTTACCTGAAGAAAATAAATGGGTTACTTTGCGTTTATCCACTTCAGCATTGCGCACAATTACAAAAAATGGTATCACTGCTGTAATTAAAGAAGCTAAGGAGCAAGGTTTTTTAAAAAAATAATCAATTAATTATTAAAGTGTTTTTCACCTTAATACTTATATTTCATTCATAACACAATTAACAATGGCAAAAAAAGGCAATAGAATTCAAGTAATTATGGAGTGTACCGAGCATAAAACCAGCGGAAAACCTGGAACATCCCGTTATATCACCACAAAAAATAAAAAGAATACCACTGAGAGATTAGAGTTGAAGAAATACAATGCTATCTTGAAAAAAGTAACTGTTCACAAAGAAATAAAATAATATAGTTGGATGTTATCGTAAGAAATATATAATAATATTTTTTTCTGTTATCATTAATAAACTTTAAATACTTATAAAAAAATGGCAAAAAAAGTAGTTGCAACACTTAAATCTGGTAAAGGAAATAACTTTACCAAAGTGATAAAAATGGTTAAATCATCTAAAACAGGTGCTTATTCTTTTAAGCAAGAAATCGTTCATAACGATCATATAAAAGATTTTTTAGCTTCTAAGTAATAATATTTAGAATGTTTTTACATTATTCTTAAAAGCTTCCTCCAATAAATGAGGAGGCTTTTATTATTTTATATCTTTCTCTTTTAAAAAATTGGAAATAATAGGTATTTAAAAATTATGGGGATTTTTAGTTTTTTTAGTAAAGAGAAAAAGGAAAATTTAAATAAGGGGCTATTTGTTACAAAACAAAGCTTTTTTAGTAAGCTGGCAAATGCAATTTTAGGTAAAGCCGTAGTTGATGATGAAGTACTTGATAAATTAGAGGAAATGCTTTTAACTTCTGATGTGGGTGTTGATACCTCAATGCGAATTATTGAACGTATTAAAAAACGTGTTGCTCAGCAGCGCAAAGTAGAAACATCAAAACTTAACGAAATTTTACGTGAAGAGATAGCTGAAATGCTTTTTTCAAATGGGATGGAGGGAAAAGATGATTTTGAATTACCATTAAATAAAAAGCCCTATGTAATTATGGTGGTTGGTGTAAATGGGGTTGGTAAAACTACTACTATTGGAAAACTAGCTTTTCAATTTAAAAAAGCGGGGAAAATTGTTGTTATTGGTGCTGCAGATACTTTCCGTGCAGCTGCCGTAGATCAAATAAAAATATGGGCCGAAAGGTCGGGTAGCATACTTGTTTCGCAGGGGATGAATGCCGATCCTGCCTCGGTAGCTTTCGATACACTTACTTCGGCTGTTGCTAAAAATGCTGATGTTGTTATTATTGATACTGCTGGAAGGCTGCACAACAAGGTGAATCTAATGAATGAACTTTCCAAAATTAAAAATGTGATGCGGAAAATTATACCCGATGCACCACATGAAATATTATTAGTTTTAGATGCCTCTACCGGTCAAAATGCAATTGAACAATGTAAACAATTTACAGTAGCTACTGATGTAAATGCATTGGCATTAACCAAACTCGACGGTACGGCTAAAGGTGGCGTAGTAATTGGCGTTTCTGATAGTTTTAAAATCCCTGTTAAATATATTGGGGTGGGCGAGAAAATGGAAGATTTACAAGTGTTTAATAAAATTGAATTTGTAGATTCTTTGTTTAAAAATTAATTTTTTTATTAGACGGATAATTCTCCCATATTAATTATCTACCCTATTGAGATAGCTTCCCAAGCTATAAAAGCAAACCTTAGCTGAAAACAATAAAAAAATTATAGGGTCACACGTATTTTATAGGGAGCAACTCTATTTAGGCGAACAACTTTTCAAGTCTAAAAAGGAAAAATTTCACATCTTTTACCCCTCTTAAATTAGCTCTAAATAATTTGAGTTTGGC